>LXNJ01000840.1_pt1 | contig 19694 bp, 17 predicted proteins | sample 809081 | NCBI WGS metagenome assembly LXNJ01 (sample SAMN04870510, study PRJNA318959) | sponge metagenome | biome: sponge; feature: marine sponge reef; material: water | host: Petrosia ficiformis | place: Greece: Milos, Mediterranean Sea | collected 2013-05-29 | depth 5-7 m | reverse complement strand
ATCGGCTACCTGTGCCGCGTCTGCGAGGCGGCGGTGGACGCCGGCGCGTCGGTGGTCAACATACCGGACACGGTGGGCTTCATGACCCCCGACGATTACGCCGAGAAGATCGCCCGGGTCGTGGCGGCCGTGGGCGAGCGGGCGGAAGTCAGCGTCCATACCCACGACGATCTCGGCTTGGCGGTCGCCAACTCGATCGCGGCCTTGCACGCGGGGGCGCACCAGATCGAATGCGCGATCAACGGCATCGGCGAGCGGGCCGGCAACTGCTCGTTGGAAGAGGTGGTCGCGATCATGAAGGTGCGTCACGACCGAGTGCCGTATCACTGCGGCATCGATGCCACCAAGCTGTACGCGGCCAGCCAGGCGCTGAGCGAGTGCATCACGTTCGGCCCGCAGCCGAACAAGGCCATCGTGGGGCGCAATGCCTTCGCCCACGAAGCTGGGATCCACCAAGACGGCTATCTCAAGCACCGCACGACCTATGAGATCATGACGCCCGACTCGGTCGGAGTGCCGGGCTCGCAGCTGATCTTGGGCAAGCACAGCGGCCGGCACGCGCTGCACCAGCGCGTCGAGCAACTCGGCTACGGGGACTTGGGGCGCGACGACTTGCGCAGGGTGTACGAGGCCTTCACGCGGCAGGCCGACTCGCGCAAGGGCCTCACCGACGATGACATCGTCGCGTTGCTGGAAAACCTCGGTTTCGCGTCGGTGAGCGCGGCTGTGGCGACGACTGCGTAGGGTTTCGGCGACGGCCCTAGCTGTAACCCCTGCACCCGCCATATCGTCTCTATGTTTTCAGCATCCAAAGGCCGTTTCGGCCGGTTGAAAGCTGTGTAAATTGACTCCGCGCGCTCACTGCGCGGTACCGCTGGCCCGGAGGCTTCATGGTTCACCTCTATCTCCAAGTTCTAGCCGTTGCGCTGAGCGCGCTGCTGGTGATTCCACCGCAGGCCCGTGCGCAGGGCGCGGCGATCCAGATTCGCGTGCTCGCAGGCGAGGGTGGCATCAACAACATCAACAGGAACGTCGCCTCCGAGCCCATCATCGAGGTGGTGGACGCGACGGGCAAGCCCGTGGCGAAGGCGGCGGTCACGTTGCGCTCTCCCGCGTCCGGTCCGAGCGTGACGTTTTTCGGGGCGTCCCGCGTCGCGACCATGACCACCGATGACCAGGGCCGGGTACGCGTCTCGGGAATGCTTCCCAACACGATCGAGGGCACTTTCCAGATCGATGTGGAAGCGGAGTACAACAACACCTCGGCGGTCGCGACGATCACACAGTCGAACGCGGTCGCTCCGGGCGATGTGAGGCCGAAGCGCCAGGGCATCGGCTGGCGGGTGATCGCAGCGATCAGCGCTGCGGCGACCGTGGGAATCGTGTCAGCGGCGCTGCGCAGCGGCGAAGATCCAGCGGCTACGCCGACCGCGATCTCAATCGGCTCCGTATCAGTAAGCGGGCCTCGCTAGGGTGTGGCCATGGTTGACCACGCCAGACTAGGAAGAGCCATCAGAGACAGAGCCATGAAGACGTTCTTGACCGTGATCCCAACCATGCTCCTAGGAGCTGCGTTGACGGCGCCCTTGGGTGCGCAGTTGACCATCACGCAGGAGGGCGTGAGCGATCCCTCCACGCTGGGCCAGTCGGTGACCCTCGATTCGACGGGTATCGGTCAACGCGTGACCGAGCGGTTGTACTTGCAGTTCGACCCCAGCCTGTCTTCGTCGCTGAGCCTGCGAACCGTGCGGGTGGTCGGTCCCGGCGCGGCGGAGTTCAACTACGAGATCAAGGATGTCACGCGGCTACCGATTTCGATCCAGAACGAGCTCCAGCTGGACTTGTTCGTGTTCTACCTGCCGACCGGACCCGGCCCGGCCCAGGCGACGCTCGAATTGACGTTGCGCACCGAGGGGTCGGATCTGCTGCCGAGCGACACCGTCTACACCGTCAAATTGACCGGCAGGGTGCCGGCGTACTCTCTGTCATACGTCTTGCCCGGTTCCGGGCGGGTCAATGTGGCCCCGTCCGGCACCATAAACTTCGGGCACAAGCCGACCGGCGTGTCTACGGAAGCCACTCTGGTCTTGACCAACAGCGGCAGCGGTGCCGGCGTGGTGGACAGTTTCCAGATCTCGGGCACCAACGCCTTCGCGGCGGTCGATCCTCCGTCGTTCCCGTCGAGGCTGGAGCCGGGCGGCAGCGTGAACATCCAGCTCGGATTCCGCCCGCTATCGACATTCTTGTACAGCGGGGAGTTGAGCTTCGCCCCCAGTGGCAGCCCGGCGCTGCGCTATGGGCTGACCGGTCAAGGCGGTGACTTGTTCCGCTTTCGAATCATCTCCTATGCGGCCGGCTCGAACGCGGGCAGATCCGAGCAGGTGCAATCTGGCACGCCCATCGTCTTCGGCCAGAGCGCTGCCTCGGTGCGCGTGGTTGCTGAGAATACCCGGCAGAGTGCGCAACTCGTCGAAGCGATCAGGGTTTCTGGCCCATTCGCCATGACAAGCGGCCCGAGGCTGCCCACGAGTGTCGCGCCGGGTGGGAGCTTTGAGATCACGATCGAGCCATCGCCTGATGCGAGTAGCGACCGGACCGGGGAATTGGTCATCGGGGACGCAGTTTTCCCGCTGACGATCGATACGCCGACTTTGCCAGTCGTCCGGTTCACTTCGCTCGGCGGCAGCTTGCGCCCGGGCGAGCAGACGGCCTTGGGTTTGAGATTGGCGAGTCCCTACCCGGTGGACATCAGCGGCACCTTGCAACTGAGCTTGGAATCGCTGGAAGCGGCTCACGACGCATCGCTGCAGTGGTCCAGCGGCGGCACAGCGGCCACTTTCGAGATCCCGGCCGGACAGACCGCTGCGGTATTTGCGGGCAACGCGGGCGAGATCGAGTTCCAAGCGGGCGTGGTTGCCGGTGAGGTCGTGGTCTCGGCAAGCTTTGTGGCCGGCCCGTGGGGCATTGAGATCACGCCCGCGACCGCGCCAGAGCTGCGCTACACAGTGGATATCGCGACCTTGCCTGAGGTGAGCTTCTCGGAAGCGGGAGGTGCGCTTGATGCAGGCAGGGAGGTGGCGCTGGGCTTGAGCTTGGCCGCAGGCTACTCGGAGGACATCGCAGGTATCCTGCAGCTGTCCTTTGTGGCGTCGGATCTCAGCGGGGTCGCGGGGGCGTGGGCTGGCGGACGCCAGGTTCCGTTCCAGATTCCCGCAGGCGGGACTGCGGCCATGTTCGGCAACAATCTCGCCACCGAGTTCATGGCACCGACGGTTGAGGGCGAATTGACCGTCACGGCCCGATTTGCAACCGCCGACGGCGGAGCGAATATCACGCCTGATCCAGCACCGCAACTGGCGTTCGACGTGCAAATCATTCCGCTCCCGGAGGTGAGCTTCTCGCAGTCGGGCGGAACGGTGGCAGCGGCTTCCCAGGTTCCGATGCAGATCAGCATTGCCCGGACCTATCCGAACGATATCGTGGGGATCCTGAATTTGGACTTCGAGACGCGCAGCTTCGCGACCGATCCGGCGATCCAGTGGGCGAGCGGGGGGCGGCAGGCCTTTTTTGTGATCTTGGCCAGCACGACCGAGGCGATTTTCACGGGGCAGGCACTTTCCAACGCCTTCCAGACGGGAACGGTCGCTGGCGAGATCGTGCTGACCGCCCAGTTCTTTTCGGTCCCGAATGGCTACTTGAACACGCGCATCGAGCAGGCAGCGACGTCTTCGGCGGAAATTACCCCCGACACCCGGCCCGAGGTTCGGTTCAACGTGTTGGAAGCGGCTCCGGTACTGCAGAGAGTGAACTTGGGCGGGACCGGGCAGGGTGGATTCAACTTGCTGGTCACGGGCTATAGCACGACGCGTTCCGTTGATTCGCTGGCCTTCTCGTTCACCGCCAGCAGCGGCTCCGTTCTGGCGACCGAGTCCATCAACGTGGACGTGGCGGGTTCCTTCCAGACCTACTTCGGCAGCAACCAGTCGGCGGCCTCCGGCGGCCAGTTCACGGTCACGGTGAATTTCAATGTCGACGAGGGTGCCTTTGAGGACATTGGATCAGTGTCCGTCACAGCGACCAATGCCTCGGGCACATCCAACTCGGTTGCGCTCAACCTAAACTAGTTCCTGCCGGGCGAGCGGGCGCTTGAGCCGGCGCTCGCCCCGTCTTGCATGCAAGGGCTGGCTGAGGTGGCAGTCCCCCATCGCAAGCTCCGGACTCGATTCGCGCCTAGCCCCACCGGCCCCATGCATGTCGGCCACGTGGCCCACATGTTGTACGTGTGGGGTATAGCAGGGTTGCTGGGCGGGGAAGTCTTGCTCCGCATCGAGGATCATGACGGCCAGCGGTGCAAGCGCTGCTACGAGCGGGAACTGCTGCGTGATTTGGAATGGCTCGGGTTCGAGCCGGCGAACTGGCTCGCGGACGCGCCGAGCATCTATCGCCAGAGCGACTGTGACAAGGTATTCGCGGAGGCCCTGCACCGCCTTGAGATCACACATCTGGTCTATCGCTGCATTTGCAGCCGCAAGCAGTTGGCGGCCGCTGCGGGGACGCAGGTGCGTGGCGAACAGCCTTATCGGGGAACGTGCAGAGACGCTGGTCATCCAGCCTCGATGCAGCACGGATTGCGGTTGGCGTGGGAGCCGGATGCCGCGGCCGAAGTGTTCTCGGACGGTTTGCTGGGCCCGCAGCGGCAAGAACCGCGGGACCAGTGCGGGGATCTGTTGCTGCGCGACCGGCACGGGAACTGGAGCTATCAATTTGCGGTCACCGTCGATGACGTGCGCCACGGCGTGGATTTCGTCGTGCGAGGAGAAGACCTGCTGCAGTCGACTGGTCGCCAACTGAGACTCGCACGAATGCTCGGTGCGGTCCAGCGGCCGGCCTTCTACCACCACCCGCTGGTACGCGATTCGCACGGAGAGAAGCTGAGCAAGAAGCAAGGCTCGCCGCCTGTCCGCGATTTGCGTAAGCAAGGCGTCAGCGCGGCTGAGGTGCTCGGTCAGGCAGCGTTTCGATCCGGCCTGCTTCCTGAGCCAAGACCGGTCCGTGCAGGCGAGGCTGCCGAGCTGATAGCGGCACGCCATCGCGGTTGCCAGCCCTCGGACGATCCTGATCGAGGTTGATGGCGATTTGGTGCTTAGCCGCGGCTGCGATACGGGATCGCGACGGGGCGTTCAGACACTGGCACGGCAACCGGCACTGTAGTGCAGATGGCTTCCAGCATCTCGGCGCTCTGGCGTCCGATGCGCTGCTCTAGCGTGTCGTGCGACCGTGCGGCGGCGGACATCGCTTGCGTGCCGGGTTCGATCTGTCGCACCATCGAGGCGAGCGGCAATCCCGTAGTAGCCAACAGGCCCATCTTGTAGTGATAGCGGTGCTTGATGATGGCGTAGATCGTGTCCATGGCCCAATCCGTCGGCCTGCGCTCCCCGAGCGATTCGATCAGGAGCACGTCGACAGAGTTCGCTAGCCTGGCGATTTCCTCTCGTTCGTCAGCGGCATCGCCGGATCGGCTTTGGAGCAAATCCAGCAAATTCTGGTAGTCGAAAAAGAGACAGTCGAAGCCCTTGTCGGCAAGCCGCTTCAAGGTGGCGACGGCAAGATGCGTCCGACGCTCCAGCGTGCCGCCGTGAAAAAGCAGGCCTTTGGACAATTCGATGGGGAATTCGTCGGCGAACAGCCGGCCCATTGACATTGCGTGAGTCAGGATTTGGTATTTCTCGGGTTCTTCGGCATACTTGCCGGCGCTGAAGTTGTCAAAGGTGGCGTCGGCAAATCGGGGAGGCAATCGCAACCGGGCGTATTTCGAGGTGTCTTGGCCGCCCTCGCGGCAATGGCAGCGCTTGGATGCGGTGAAGCCACCCGGCAAGTGCACTTGCACCCAGCCCGTGTCTCGGCATTCGCTGCACATCGTAGTTGCCGGGAATTCGAGCGAAGCCCTTCTCTCTATCCTATTCGACCACCACGAGGGTGTCCCCGGACGATACCGAATCGCCGGCCCCGACCTTGACGGCCGTGACGCGTCCCGCGCGAGGGGAGCGCAGTTCGTTCTGCATCTTCATCGCTTCCACCACCAGCAGACCCTGATCGCTGCTAACCTCGTCGCCGATCCGTACGAGCACGGACAGGACCTTGCCAGGCATAGGCGCGCGCACCGGCTGCGGGCCAGCGGTCGCCGACCCTGCCTCTTGGCGAGACAGGCGTCGCGGGTCGCGGATTTCGATGGTAAGCGCGCTGCCGGCCACGTGGGCCTCGTAGGCGCCACTGGCCACCCGATCGACGACCACGGTGTGCTGGTTACCGCCCGCGATCACAGAATAGGTGTTCGACCCCAGGCGGCGGATATCCGTCGGCAAGCGACGGCCGTTGATCTCGCACCCATCGGTGCCGACGAGCAGGCTGCACGGGGTGGCGTCGACGATGAGATCGAACGTCTTCATCGATCCGATCCTGTGGCGCCAACGCTCTCGATTCGCCCGTTGCGCTTCCACTTCGATGTGGTCGGGAGGATCGCCGGGGCGCAGCCGGCGGAGCGTTCCTCCTCCGCTTGGATTACGGCGAGGATGGCGGCAAGGCGCGCTTCGGGGGAAGGGGCGGACGCTGCGCTGGCGGCGGGTTGGAGGCCACGCTCCAAGTAGCCGGTGTCAATGTCGCCGGATTGGAATCGAGGGTCCTCGATCAGTTCGCGGAAGAACCCTAGGGTAGTTGCGATGCCGCTGATTGTCGCCTCGCGCAGAGCGCTGCGCAGCCTGTCGATCGTCTCCTCCCTGGTCGGCGCCCAAGCGCAGAGCTTGGCGATCAAGGGGTCATAGTGGATCGGGACCGTCCAGCCCTCGTCCGCGCCAGAATCCACCCGGATACCTGGGCCGTCGGGCATCGACATGCGCCGGATCAGGCCGGGGGACGGCATGAAATTAGCGCCGGGATCTTCGGCATAGACGCGGCACTCGATGGCGTGGCCGCGAAACTGGACTTGTCGTTGGGAGAATCGCAGCTTCTCGCCCGCAGCCGCGCGGACCTGCTCCTTGACCAGATCGATGCCCGTCACCAACTCGGTGACCGGGTGCTCGACCTGCAGGCGGGTGTTCATCTCGAGGAAGTAGAACTGGCAGTCGCCGTCCATGAGGAATTCGATCGTGCCCGCGCTGGCGTAGCCGACGGCACGGGCCGCTGCAACGGCGGCTGTGCAGATCTGCTCGCGGACGTGCGGGTTGGACTGGACCAATGGCGAGGGGCTCTCTTCCAGCACCTTCTGGTGTCTGCGCTGCAGGCTGCACTCGCGCTCTCCCAGATGAACTACTGCGCCGTGCTCGTCGGCTAGAATCTGGACTTCAACATGGTGCGGGCGGAGGATCGCCTTCTCTAGGTACACCGCTTCGTCGCCGAATGCTTTGCGGGCTTCGCCTTGCGCTTGGGCCCATGCGCTCTCGAGTTGTTCCGCCGACTGGACCAGGCGCATGCCCTTGCCGCCGCCGCCGGCGGCGGCCTTGAGCATGATCGGGTAGCCGACTTGACTGGCGAAGCTTGCAGCCTGGCCGCAATCCCTGGCCGCTGGCGTGCCGGGAACCACCTGGACTCCGGCCGAGGACATCAGCTCGCGCGCGCGGGTCTTGATTCCCATGGAGCGAATTGCTTCGGCGGGCGGGCCGATGAACTTGATTCCTTTGCGGGTACAGGCTTCGGCAAACTCCGCGTTCTCGCTGAGGAAGCCGTAGCCCGGGTGGATGGCGTCCGCCCCTGCCGTGCTGGCCGCATCAAGGACCCGGTCGATGTCGAGGTAGCTCTCGCTGGCGGCGGCCGCGCCGATGCAATACGCCTCGTCGGCCAATCGAACATGCTTGGCCTCGCGGTCGGCATCCGAGTACACCGCCACGGCCGGGATGCCCATTTCGCGGCAAGTCCGGATCACCCGCACTGCGATCTCGCCACGGTTGGCCACCAAGATCTTGCGAAACACGGGCAGATGCGGGTGGAATTGGATACGGTGCGCCTAGGTCAGTTCAAATACAGGAACGAATTGAGGTTGAACATGGCCAAGGCGAACTCCCGCAGCGAATTTTCGGCCAGGAACGTCCGCGCGATCAGCGCCTCGTCGTCAGTTGGAGGCCGGCCGGCGGCCAGCAGGTAGGCTTGGCTGACGATGCTGTCAAGGTCACGGCCGGCCTCGCGGTCGAGGCGCGCGGCAAGCCGCGCCGCTAGTTCGTTCGAGATTGGGCCGTTGAGCAGTTCCAGCGATTGCGGCGCGTGGGTGCTCGTCTCTCGGCGGGCGCAGCTGGTGAGCAGAGGCGGCTGGTCGAAGACTTCCATGAACGGAAGGCGCAGGTTGCGCTTCGCTAGCAGATAGATCGATCGGCGCCGGTGCTGGGCTTGGTCCGCAGGCACGCGCCACTGTGTCGGATCATACAAAAGGTCCACCAAAGCTTCCTCTACGGGCAGCATGACGCTCTTGCCGCCATAGGCGAGATTCAATTCGCCGGCCACGGCCAACATTGCGTCGCGCACTTCTTCGGCGCTGAGGCGCCGCCGCGGCCCGTGCCACAGCAGTCGGTTGGACGCATCCAGCTGCAGGCCGAGTTCCTCTTGGGCGGGGTTGCGGGACGCTTGCCGATATGTGCTGCTGGTCAAAATCAGCCGGTGCACGCGTTTCGCGCTCCAATCCGCTGCGACCAGTTCGTTCGCTAGGTAGTCGAGCAGAGCGGGATGGCTCGGGCGCCCGCCCATGGCGCCGAAGTCGTTCGGGGTGTCGACGATCCCTTGGCCGAAGTAGCCCTGCCAGATCCGGTTGACCGCCACGCGGGCGGTCAAGGGGTGTTCCGGCGACGTGATCCACTCGGCCAAGTGCGATCGCGGGTCTTCCACTTCGGGCGGGAGCGCCGGCGTGTCTTCGGGAAGCAGCACGCCCGGCGGGCGAGGGGCGAGGGGTTGCAGGGGCTTAGTGTGGTCGCCGCGGTTGAGCAGGTGAACTTGCGTGGGAGCCTCGGTATCGTTGAGCACCGTCGCCAGGGTCGGCGGAGGGTCCGGCAATTGGGACTCGAGTGCGTCGTGTTCGGCCTGCAAGCGCCGCCGCTCGTCGCCCTTGGCCAATTTGATCTCGCCACGCAGGGATTTCATTTTGGTGGCGATCTTCTTGGTCGCCTCTTGCCAGTCTTCGATGGTGGAGTCCGAATCGAAGACCATGTTCGCTTCGCGCGACGGGCCGAAGTACGCTTGCAACCGGTAGTAGTCGACTTGCCGGATAGGGTCGAACATGTGGTCGTGGCAGCGCGCGCAGCCCACGGTGAGACCGAGCATCGCCGCGCCGACGATGTCAGTGCGCTCGGTGAGGACTTCGTTGCGGCTCGATGCCACCTCTTGGTTGCCCGCGTTGCGCCGGACCGGGCCAAGGCGATGGAATCCAGCTGCGGCCAGCAGTTCTCGGTCCGTCTCCGCTTGCGGCCCGTCGGCAGCCAGCTCGTCGCCGGCGAGCTGCTCCATAACGAAGCGGTTCCAGGGCTTGTCGCGGTTGAGGGACTCGATCACATAGTCGCGGTAGCGCCACAGGCCGGGCATGTAGCGGTCGTATTCGAAGCCCTCGGTCTCGGCATAGCGCACCACATCCAACCAGCGTTGGGCTGCGCGCTCTCCCCAGCGGGGGCTGGACATCAGGCGGTCCACCAGTCTCTGCCAGGCGCCGGGCGATTGGTCACTGATGAACGCCCGCAGTTCTGCCGGCGTTGGCGGCAGGCCGGTGGCGTCGAAGTACGCCCGCCGAGCCAGGGCCGCCCGCTCGGCCTCCGGCGCCGGCCGTAGTCCGGCCTCAGCGAGGCGCTTCCAAATGAAGGCGTCGACAGGGTATGAGGCCCAGTCGGAACCGTCTGCAGGCGGAACCGCAGCCTGGCGCGCCTGGAACGACCAGAAGCTGCGCTCGCTGTCGCTGTATTCAGCCGCTGCCAAGGTCAAGGGCAGCGCCAGCAGCAGAGTTGCGGCTACGGGTCTCATCGGGGCGGAGCTTGCCCACAATTGTACTCGACGGCGCCGCTGTCGCCGATCTATTTCGGCGGTCTTGGCTCAACCAGTCAGGTCTTGCCGGAGCCGATCAGGGTCGCGATCCAACTGGCGTCCCGATAGCCCTCGAGCGCGATCTTCACGCTGATGGTCAGCGGCGTGGAGAGCAGCATTCCAACCGGGCCGAGCAGGAAACCCCAGAAAACTAATGACATGAAGACCACGAGCGGTGACAAGCCGACGCCGTCCCCCATGAATTGCGGCTCGATCACACCCCCGATGACGACGTTGATCGCGACATATCCTAAAGCAACGAAAAGGGCGGTGCCGCCCCCGTACTGCACGATCGCCATCAGCACCGCCGGAATCGCGGCGATGAAGGATCCGATGTTGGGGATGAAATTGAGCAGGAAGCCGAGCAGGCCCCAAAAGATCGCGTAGTCGACACCCCACAGCCAGACCCACAGGGTGATCGCGATGCCGGTTACCAGGCTGGTCAGCGTCTTGATCGCGATGTACTTTTGGACCGATCTTGCAAACCCTTCGAGTTGTCCCCAAGTCCGGCCGGATTGCTCCAGCAGGGGCTGCAATTTCTTAGGCAGCCGGAATGCTTCCAGCAGCATGAACGTGACGGTCAGCACCGCCATCAACGTCTTGGTGATGATGTTGCCGAACTGCAACAGAGTTGCTCCGGCGAACTGTGCCGCTGTGCCGAAGAGCCGGTCCAGATCCGATTCGTCCCAGACGCTGTCGGGAATCTGCCGGATGCCGAGTGTATCCAACCACCCTTCCAAGCTCGCAAGCGCCTGTTCCCACTGACCTTGCAGGCGTGCTTGGTAGCCCGGCAGGCTGTTGGCGAAATCGCTGAGAGAAGCTGCCGCGAGCGTGCCGACCAAGCCCATGAATCCGCCAATGCTCAAGATTACGATCAAGATCGAGAGCCAGCGGGGAACACGGTGCCGGTGCAACCAGAAAACGGGCGGGCCGGCCAAAATGGCGAGAAAGACGGAGAGGAAAAAGGGGACAACGATCACTGCCGCGAGCTTGATACCCGCAGCCACGACGACGAACGCCGCTAAGGCCAGCAGCGTGTTCGAGATGCTCGGACCGCGTTCCTGCATGGTCAATTTCGCAGCGGCGTTCGATCCCAAGCGCCCAAGCGAGGCCGCCGCTGCTCTTTCAGGATAACCGTAGCGCCATGGGCAAGACGCTAGCCTGACTTCCCATATCGGATACACTGGCTAGTTCGCCTTGGAGGCGTAGACCCTATGGAACCTTCCAACAAGAAATTTTTCGGGCCGTGGATCATTGCCAGCTGCTTCGTCACGTTCGGCCTCTCCACGGGATTCCCCTACTACAACATCGCCTTCTTTTTCGACTACTTCCGCGATGGACATTCTTGGCCGGTGGAACTGGTGACGTTGGGCGCTCCGATCGCAGTGCTGCTGACGATCTGGATCGGTCCTGTGATCGTGCCCAAGACTTCGCCTCGCGTGCTGATCCTGATCGGCACGTTCCTGACGTTCATTTCGTTCCAATGGTTTGGCAGGCTAGGCGGCAGCGAGTACGAGTACTATGCCGCGTGGTGCGTCTACATGGCCGGGTACTTCCTGTCGGGGCCGATCCCGCACCAGATCATCATCTCGAACTGGTACAAGCGCCGCCGCGGCATGGCGATGGGAATCACATATGTTGGCGTAGCCGTCATCGGCGCTCTGTGCAACAAGCTCGCACCGTATCTGACCGCGACACTAGATACCTACACCGATGCGCTGCGGGCCTTGAGCTTCCTGATGATCATCGTGTGGCCATTGGCGCTGTTCGTGATTCGCGACAAGCCGGAAGACATGGGGCAGTTGCCGGATGGCGCGGCCAGCGAGCAAGAGCTGGAAGCGGCCAGCCCGGCTGCGGAGCCGGTTAAGGTCGAGCCGGTCAAGACATTTCGGGAGCTTGGCGGCAGCAGCGCGTTCTGGCTGCTCCTGGTTGGCAGCGCCGCCTCCATCGGCTCGATTGCGGCAGTCAATTTCCTCATGAAGTTCGTCTACGAGGAGCAGGGTTTCACGGATCAAGCGGCGAGGGATCAGATTTGGTCGGACGCCTCGTTCACCTACTTGCTGTCGAGCATCCTAGGCCGTCTGATCGCAGGCTGGCTGGCCGATAAGCTTCCGCGCAAGTATGTGATGCTGGCCACCTACGTGGTGGTCGCGATGGCGATCCCGCTGTTGTTCTTGGTCACGCCCGAGCAATCCAATATGGTTTACCTGTTCGCGATCGTTTTCGGCTTCGCGATGGGTGCCGACTACATGCTGATTCCGCTGATGGCCGCGGATCAATTCGGCCTGCGCACGCTGGGCAAGGCCATGTCTGCGATCCTGCCGAGCGACACGATCCTGCAGTTCTGGACGCCTCGCTTTATCGCTGTGCTGGCCGGTCGCCTGGCGGGCTACTCGCAGGCGCTATGGGCGGTGTTCGCCTTGGCGGCGCTCGGAGCCGTTGCGATCGGGCTGCTGCCGCGCAGACGGCGCGACTAACCCCTCGGGGGTCGCGGGCAGCCGTTGCGTCGGCTGCCCGCCGGACTGAAGAGTAGCCCGATTGAACGGGGCGGCTGCGAGAACTGCGACGTTGCCGTTCCGCCGAGGCTTCGAGTTTGGGCTTCCCGCCAGCCACGGGCTGCCGGTCCTCGAGGGCTCTGGGCTTGGAACCCGTGTGCGGGCGCTCAGCCAGCTCGTTTTGCCGACTTTATCAACACCGGCTCCAGGGGGACGTCTTGGTGCCCCATCTTGCTTCCAGTCGCCACCTGCGCGATGGCCTCCACTACGTCCGTGCCCTCGACCACCTTGGCGAATACGCAATAGCCCCAGCCATCGCGCGCGTGCTCCTTGTCGAGGAACTGGTTGGTCTGATGGTTGATGAAGAACTGCGCGGATGCGCTGTGCGGATTGGGCGTTCTCGCCATGGCCACCGTGTATTTGGTGTTTGACATGGAGCCGGATTCGTTCTGGATGGGCGGCCGCGTGGGCTTTTCTTGCATTCCCGGGACGAAGCCGCCGCCTTGAATCATGAACTTGGGAATCACGCGGTGGAAGATCGTGCCGTCATAGAACCCGTCGTCAACGTACTGCAAGAAATTGGCCACTGTTTCCGGCGCCCGATCCGGGTATAGCTCCAACACCAGCATTCCCTTGTCGGTTTCTATGCGAACCCGCGGTGGCCCGGCGGGCTCTTCCGGCGGCGCTGGCTCGGGCTCGGCCTTGGCTTCCGGCTCGGGTTCGGGCTCCGGCGCGGGAGGGACCTCCTCGACCTCGGCGGGCATCTCCTTGGGCGGTGATTCGGGCGGTGCCTCGCTGCCGCCACAGTTGGCCAACAGCAGCATGATCGCGGCCATGATCAGGGGCAGGGCTAGCTTGATGAGCATGTGGGTCTTCCTCCGTCGCGAACGGCGGCAAGCGCCAGACACCCCAGTGTACATCAGGGGTTGTGGGTGCTTGCGAATCAGGCCGCTACCTGATCGAATCGCCACGGCCTGCTCAAGCGATCCGGCCTCCGCAGCTCGAACCCGAGCCCGCCGTGCAGCCGTAGCAGTGCTGGCCGCTGACGATGCGCCTGCTGGCAAGCAAGTCTGGGTCGAAATCGCGTATGTGCCGGGGGGCGCCGAAACCCACCTCGAGTTCCAGCATCTGGTTGAAATCGCAGTCGTAGAGCCGCCCATCCCAGCCCACCGAGATCATCGAGTGACACATTACTCCCGGTGCGGCGGCGGGATTGAAGGCGTTGACCAGCTGCTCCATGTAGCGCCGATAGTTGCCGCTACGGATCAGGTATTCCAGATAGCGGCCGACCGGCATGTTGGTGATCGTGTACAGCGAATTGAACTCGACTTGATAGCGGATGCCGAGCTCGCGCCGGAAGTCGGCCTCGATGGCGCTTTGATCGGGCGGCAAGAACGCACCGGTAGGGTTGTAGACCAAGTTCAATTCCAACCCGCTGTCGGGCTTGCCGTAGCCTAGCTCATTGAGCTTGCGAAGGGCGCGCACGGACTTGTCAAAGACCCCGTCCCCGCGCTGGGCGTCGGTACGGCTGCCCAGAAAATACGGCAGGCTGGCAATAATCTGGACCCCATGCCGGGCCAAGAACTCGGCCAGCCCGGCCTGTGAGCGCATGACGAGCACGGTCAGGTTGCAGCGGTCAATCACCGTGCAGCCCCGCCCGCGAACCTGCTCGACGAACCAGCGGAAATTCGGGTTCAGTTCGGGCGCACCCCCGGTCAGATCGACATCTGGCCGGCCGATGCGCTTGACCGCGTCGAGGCACAGCTCGAACGTCTCCCGCGACATGTTCTCCTCGGTCCGGTCCGGACCCGCGCCGACATGGCAGTGCTTGCAAGTCTGGTTGCAAAACTTGCCGACGTTGATCTGGACCGTGCCGATGCCCCCCGCGGCCAGCGGTCCGATACCCGCCCGGGCGAGGGAGGCTTCGAACGGCCTGAAGGCGGCTTCGCTGTCCGGGTGCAAGACGCGGAGTTGCCCGTCGGCCCCTGCCAGTGGAAGCTGGTCTGTCAGACGGGAGTGTCCCACGAAGCCCTACATGCTGATCTTGGCCGCGACGTTGCGCATTTGCAAGCCATGCACTAGCGCAGATCCGCCCTTGATCGCGGAGGCCACGTGGACAGCCTCGGTCATCTGTTCTAGGTTGGAGCCCTGTTCAAGGCATCCCTGCGTGTACGCGTCGATGCAGTAGGGGCACTGCACGGCATGCGCGACTGCCAAGGCGATCAAGTTCTTCTCGCGCTCGCTCAGCGCACCTGACTGAAAGACAGCACCGTACCAAGCGTCGAATTTGTCCCATAGTTCCGGAGCGTCCTTGCCCATTTCAGCGAAGCGGGGCAGGTCGTCTGGATCATAATATCCGTCCATAGTGCGGGACTCCCTATCTCGGTACTCGGCCGAGTGTATCCAGTATAAAAGGTCGCGCTCGTGGCAGTCCGGCTCGCCGCCGGCTGGCCGAGCGCCGGGGTCGCGGCGGCAGCATGTTACGCTGGCCAAGGAGATGACAGGCTTCAGGTATCGCCGCTGCTTGCTGTTGGCCTTGGTGCCGTACCTGCTTGGCGCGGAAGTGCCGGAGGGGTTTCGATCGGTTTTCAACGGCCAGAATCTGGCCGGCTGGCACATGAGCCTGACCAATCATCATGGCGACACCAAAGAGTGGCGGGTGTTTGAAGGCGCTTTGGTAGGCCAGCAGGACCGCGAGGGTAACGGCGGCATCTTGCTGACCGACCAGAAGTACGGCAACTTCGAAGTCTATCTGGAGATCAAGCCTGATTTCGGCTGCGACGGCGGCCTGTTCCTGCGCTCGACGGGCAGCGGGCAGGCTTACCAAGTGATGCTCGACTATCTCGAGGGCGGCAACCTAGGCGGCATTTTCGGGGAGCAATTGGAGAGTCTTGGCGACCAGCGGTCGAATGGTTGGGAGCGGGTGTGGAAGAAGGATGCGTGGAATTCCCTGCGCGCACGAATCGAGGGTGAGGTGCCCCACATCGAGGTCTGGCTCAACGGCACGCAAATCACGGACTTCAAGGACACCAAGAACCGCCTCCCGCATGGCGCGACCGAGGGTGCCATCGCCGTCCAGGTTCACGGCGGGGATCGCTGCAGCCCGGGCCTGGAGCACCGCTTCCGCAACATCGCGGTTCGCGAGCTCTAGACTTGATCAGGCTCGACAGCTCGGGGCATCAGCAGCCCTACGGCAAGCCAAGCCAGTTCCATGGCTACCACCCACAGGCGCATCGCGACGGCCAGAGTCATCGCCGTTCCAGTCGCAATCGCCTGCGAGAGCAGCAGCCCGAGAATGCCCTCGCGCACGCCCATACCCGCAGGGGCCACCATGGTGAGCAGCGCCGTCACCCAGGCTAAGGCATAGCAGCCTGCCGCGTAGGCGAAGCGCTCGGCGTCCAAGCCGGGCAGCAGCGCCCGAGCGAAGCTGGCCATTGCGAACGCGTGCAACGCCCACATCCCGACGTACATGGCCCAGATGCCCAGCATCCGGGCCGGGCCGATTTCGAGGGGGCGGAACGGCTGCTTTAGCAAGCGGGCGAGGCGCACGGCCCAAGCGTTGAATACAGGGGGGTATACAACCGCGCCGCCGAACAGCGGGAAGGCGAACAAGGCATAGCGCTGCCACTCGGCCAGCGAAGCTGATGCCGCACCGCCGAGCCAAGCCGCCACGACCATGGCGGCGAGCGCGGCCAAGGTCATGTCGAGAAGCGTCGCAGCCAGGCAGGCTGCCGCGCTAACGCCGTAACGCCGTGTGAGATAGATGCGAGCGGCAAATTGCCAGATGCCGCCCGGAACATAACGGCTGAGTTCGGACTTGCGGTAGACGCGGTAGATCTCCCAGAACGGCACGGCGTGGTCGAAGCCCCGCAGCAGCCGGGTCCAGCCTAGGGGGCGCACTAAGTGCCACGCGGCCCCTAGCGCGAACGAGACCGCCAGCCATCCCAGATCGAGCCGCCACGGCTCGGAGCGGATCTGCTGCCAATTGCCGTAGATCATGCGGCCGATGAACCAGGCCAAGATCAGGGGTACGGTGGCTTTGAGAATGGGCAGTCCGCGCTTAATCACGTGTGTCCTCGATGGTCGGTGCGAGGATCGCCGAATCATTCGCCGAGCGGTGGAGCATGAATTCTGCGGCCCAGCCCAAGGCCAGGAAGGCGAGCGCCCCTGCGCCCAGGGCGACGGCGACCGCCAGGGCCGCCCACGAAGCAGCCATGTGAAGCCAAGGCGACACTGCCAAGCCGAGCAACGCAACTCCGCCTAGGCCACAGCACAGGGCTAGGAATCCGAACGCGTGTGCCGGACGGTCGCGAAAGCGAGTCCTCAACAGCACCGTGCCCAGATCGACGAAGCCCTTGGCCAAGCGGCTCAGGCCATACTTCGAGCGGCCGTGGCGACGCGCTCGGTGACGCACGACGATCTCGGTGACACGGTAGCCTTGGTGCGCGGCGAAGACCGGGATAAACCGGTGCTGGTCACCGTAGATGTTCAGGCTCTTGGCCACTTCCGCCCGGTAGCACTTGAAGCCGCAGTTCATGTCGTGCAGACCAAGCCCGGTGGCGCTGCGCATCACAAGATTGAAGCAGCGCGATGCAACGACCTTGTGCAGGGGGTCGTGACGGACCTTCTTCCAGCCCGACACCAAGTCATAGCCCTCGGCGAGTTTGGCACGGAAGGCCGGAATCTCGGCCGGGTCGTCTTGCAGGTCACCGTCCAATGTGAAGACTACCGGTGCCGTGCAGCGCGCGAAGCCCGCCATCAGCGCGGCGGACTTGCCGGCGTGAGAGCGGAACTTGACCAATCGGATGCGTCCGGGCGCGTGCAGCCCGAGCAAGCGCTGCCAGGTCGCGTCAGTGCTGCCATCGTCGATGAACAAGATTTCGTGTTCCTCGCGCAGCACGGCTTGCAGCTGCCGCGCAAGCTCCTCGACAGATTCCTCTTCGTTGCGGACCGGGATAACGACCGAGATCTCGGGATTGGCGGGCATGGTCGGCGAATGGCCGATCATAGCGAGTCCGACCAGCCGCGGGCAAGACGAACCAGCTGCGCGGCAGCGAGTCCGCCTACCGCGGCCCGTCGTGAACTGCGCAACGCCCGCAAGGGGAGGTCTGCGTCGCGAGGGCACCGCCGACCCTGTGTATGCAACCGCGAGTCGTCGCGTGGCTCGAATTCGGCGCGGCGCGGTTTGCCGCACCCGCCGGAGAGGGGCCCGCGCTGTCAGCCCGAGAAGTGCCCGCGCTCCCGTTTCGCGATTGCCGCTCCAGCCTCGGAGGATGCCAGCCGCCGTGCCGCAATCTCGCCCGCACCGCCCTCGCTGCAGGCACGGCGCTGGTGGCGCCACCGCACACCGTGCCGGAGCCGTTCGCATGACCGTGGGGCCATCCGGCGGCTGGGTTGACATTGAGGGCTCGAATCAGCGAGCGTGAAGCGTAGGAAACCATGTCACTGAAGCGTATTTCGCCGGACGAGGCGCACGAGCTGCTCGAGTCGGGGGAGGACTACATCTACTTGGATGTGCGTTCGGTCCCGGAGTTCGAGCAAGGCCACGCGCCGGGAGCCAAGAACATCCCGTTACTGCATCGGACGGCGATGGGCATGCAGCCGAACCAGGAGTTCGTCGAAGTCTGTGATCAGGCGCTAGGCAAGGACGCCAAGATCATCACTGCTTGCCTGAAAGGCGGCAGGTCGATGCGGGCCGCGCAGGTGCTGCAGGCGAATGGCTTCACCAACGTGGTCGACATGCGCGGCGGATTCGATGGCGAATCCAATCCGATGGGGCAGATCGTTTACCCCGGCTGGGCTCGGTGCGGTCTGCCGACTACGACCGAGGCCGCGGACGACGAGACCTACGAAGGGCTCTCCCAGCGCTGAGCGTTGCTGCGCGGCTCACCAGACGAAAGCGGCGCCGGGCTCCAATTCGCGTACCTCCACCCCGGACTCCGCGCCGAGTTCCTCGCGGAGTTTGGCGGCGGTTCCGGTGAGTGCCGGGAAAGTCTTGTAGTGGATGGGGATGACCAGCTTCGGCTGCAGGAACTCACACGCCAAGGCCGCCTCCTTGGGTCCCATCGTGAACAGGTCTCCGATGGGCAGCATCGCCAGTTCGGGCGCGTAGAGGCGCTGGATCAACCGCATGTCGCTGAAGACGTTAGTATCACCGGCATGGTAGAAGGCGCGGCCGTCGGGCTGGCGGACCACCAGGCCGGCAGGTTCGCCCGCGTAGATGATCTTGCCGTCCTCAAGGATCGAGCTGCTGTGCTGGGCCTGCGTCATCGAGACCCGCACGCCCTTTGTGTGGTAGCAGCCGCCCTTGTTCATTCCGACCACGTTCGGAATGTCCTTGGAGCCGAGCCACATCGAAATCTCGGCATTGCAGACGATTTCGGGCTCGAACTTCTCCACCACCGACCTCAGGTCGCCTAGGTCTAAGTGGTCGAAGTGTCCGTGAGTGATCAGGACGAGGTCGATTGGCGCGACCTCGTAGCCGGGCGGGAAGGCGGGGTTGCCCTTCAGCCAGGGATCGATCAGGATCGCAGGCCCGTCGCCGACCTTGATGTGAAAGGTTGAGTGGCCCAGCCATGTGAAGCTTGTCATTGCTGATGTTCCCGATGCCTCGCAGGCGATGCCCGATCTTATCACTTGCCCCGCGCCCGCCTGCGCGGCGCGCGCCGCATCGCGCGCGGCGATTCAGTCTCCTGTGCGATTGGTTTCGGCGGCACTTCGCTTGGGGCGAGTTTCAAGATTGTCGATGCTAGGTCGTGTTGCTCGCGCGGCCCCTTCTCCAGCACGACATCCGCTCCCGTGGACTCTGCGGTCAACGCCAAAGTCCGCACGTGTCCAGATAGGATCACGACCGGCACGTCCGGGGCCAGTTTCCGGATCTGGCGAACCACTTCGTCGCCCCGCAGGCCGGGCATGCGATAGTCGGTGACGACGACGCTGAAGGGAGCGTCATCGCCGCATGCCCGGAAGCGCTCCAACCCGGCCGCGCCGCTCTCTGAGATGGCGACCTCGTATCCGAGGTCCCGCAGGATCGCTTGGCGGGCGAGCAGACCAAACCGATTGTCATCAATGAGCAGGACCTTCGGGGGCGAGGGGACAAGAGACATAGTCAGCAGACTATACCAACGCCGGAGAGGAGCGTCAACACTGCTGCAA
>LXNJ01000839.1_pt1 | contig 19723 bp, 17 predicted proteins | sample 809081 | NCBI WGS metagenome assembly LXNJ01 (sample SAMN04870510, study PRJNA318959) | sponge metagenome | biome: sponge; feature: marine sponge reef; material: water | host: Petrosia ficiformis | place: Greece: Milos, Mediterranean Sea | collected 2013-05-29 | depth 5-7 m | reverse complement strand
GAGGCCGCCCAGTCCTTCATCGACAACGGCCATGCGGTGCTCACCGGCACCGCCCAGATGACCGTCGGCGCCATCGGCGTCGCCCGCGAGAACGGCGTCGCCTGGTTCGGCACCCAGTCCAACCAGACGACCGTCGGCCCCGAGGTCGTGGTGGCCAACCAGGTCTACCGCTGGGACGTAGTGCTCGACGACCTGGTGCGCGACATCCAGAGAGGCAGCTACGGCGGCAACTCCTACGAGATCAACTTCGCCAACGGCGGACTGGTGATCGAGTACAACGACGCCTACGACCTGGCCGCGGCGGCCCGCTCGGCCATCGACGACGCGGTAGCGGGCTTCAAGGACGGCTCGCTGTCCACCGGCGTCGGCTGAGCCGGCTCCCGGACACAGGCCGGCCCATCCCATGACGAACGCTCCGGGGGAGCGCGACGTGACGCCGCTGCTGGAGATGCGCGGCATCACCAAGCGCTTCCCCGGGGTGCTCGCCAACGACTCGATCGACCTCGACGTCCAGTCGGGGGAGATTCACGCCCTGTTGGGTGAGAATGGAGCGGGCAAGAGCACCCTCATGAAGATCCTGTTCGGGCTCTACGCGCCCGACCAGGGCGAGATCTTCCTGAACGGCGAACGCTCACGGGTGCGATCACCTGCCTCGGCCATCGCCGCTGGCATCGGCATGATCCACCAGCACTTCATGCTGGTGCCGACGCTCACCGTCACCGAGAACGTGGCGCTCGGGTTGTCCTCCAGCCGGCCGGGCCGGCCCGACCTCGCGGGGGTGCGGGCCCGCATCGTGGAGCTGTCGGAGGCCTACGGGCTCGACGTGCAGCCCGACTCCTACCTCTGGCAGCTCGCGGTCGGCGAGCGCCAGCGGGTGGAGATCATCAAGGCCCTGCTGCGGGAGGCGCGGCTGCTGGTGCTGGACGAGCCCACCGCCGTGCTGACCCCCGGCGAGGTGGACGACCTCTTCGTGACCCTGCGCAGGATGGCCAACGACGGGCGGGGCCTCGTGTTCATCTCCCACAAGCTCCACGAGGTGCTGGCTCTGGCCGACCGGATCACCGTGCTGCGCGACGGCCGCGTCGTCGGCACAACCGTCCCCGCCGCGACCGACCGGGAGGGGCTGGCCCACATGATGGTGGGCCGGCCCGTGAAGCTGGCCCCTGACATGGCCGACACCCCGGACCGGGGCGTGCGTCTCAGCATCCGAGGTCTAACGGTGGACGGCGACAGGGGCACGGTGGCGGTGGACGACCTCGACCTCGACGTGCGAGGCGGGCGCATCGTGGGAATCGCCGGCGTCTCCGGCAACGGTCAACGCGAGCTGTCCGAAGCGATTGCCGGCCTCCGACCGGTTGCTTCAGGCAGCGTGTCGATCGACGGCGCTGAGGTGACCGGAGCCGAGCCGAAGCAAGTGCGTCGAGCCGGGTTGGCCTTCATCCCTGAGGAGCGCATGCGCGACGGCGCCATCGGCAGCTTCAGCGTGTCGGAGAACCTCATGCTGCTGGCCCACGGCGAGCCCCGGTTCTCCCGGCGGGGCGTGCTGCGCACCAACGTGATCCGGACCCACAGCGAGAACCTCGTTGAGGAGTATGCGGTCAAGACGCCCGACCTGTCCACCACCGCCAGCTCACTGTCGGGGGGAAACATCCAGAAGCTGATCCTGGCCCGGGAACTGGACGGCGAGCCCCCCGTGCTGCTGGCCGCCCAACCGACCCGCGGGGTCGACATCGGTGCGGCGGAGTACATACACGAGCGCCTCGTCGCTCAGCGCGAGCGGGGAACGGCCATCCTGGTCATTTCCGAGGACCTTGACGAGGTGATGGCCCTGTCCGACGAGGTGGCGGTGATGTTCGAGGGCCGGATCGTGGCGGTGGTGCCCCGCGCCGAGTGCACGGTCCAGGGCCTCGGGCTGCTGATGGCCGGCGGGTCGGAGAGCGCGCCAGCCGGGGCGGGCGCCGGCACTCAGACCGGCTGAGGGCCGGCATCTGCCGGCCTCCTAGGATCGGCGGACCGCGCGCCGCGTGGAAGCCGACCCTGACCGGAAGGGAGAGCCCATGCGGCCGTCAGACTTCCCGAGGGACAAGAAGTTCCGCGATCCCACAACCCCGCCGTTCCAGGACGAGACCGGCATGTACCACGTGATGAGCCATGCCGACGTGATGCGGGTGCTGCACAACTCCGACGAGGCCTTCTCCCGCGACCAGGAGCCCTACCTGCCCGAGGGCGCGCCCATCCACATCGCCATGGAGTTCATGTGGATGGTGGAGCCCTTCACGCTCGACGGCGACACCGGCCGCCACGACGTGCTGCGGGGCGTGGTGGAGCCGTGGTTCAGGAACAACGCGGTGAGGACGATGGAGCCGGTCATCAGACGGATCACCGTCGACACCATCAACGAGGTGGTGGACAAGGGCGCCGGCGAGGTCGATGTGGCCGTCGAGATGTCCTCGCGCCTGGCCATGCGGGTGATCTGCGCTCTCATCGGCCTGGACTTGGACCGCGAGGACTGGATGCGCCAGCAACTGGACATATTCCTGACCTCGCCGTGGGACGACATGCCCCAGCAGTGGGAACTCCAGGCCTACTTCTGGTTGATGGTGGCCCGGCGACTCAACGAACCCTCCGACGAACTGCTCGACGTTCTTGTCAAGGCCTGGTCCGACGGCACCATCGGTGATCGCGAGCTTCTCGGCTACCTGTTCGGGTTCACCGCGGCCGGGACCGACACCACCGGCGCCAGCCTCGCCAACGGGTTCGTCTACCTGGCCGAGTTCGACCTGCTCGACTGGGCTCGCAGCCGCGTCGGCGACGACACGGCCATGCGGCGAGCCGTCGAGGAGATCCTGCGCTTCGGCACGCCGTTCCCGATGAAGCCGCTGTACGTTCGCTCCGACGTGAGCTTCGACGGCCTCGAGGTCCCCGCGGGCAGCGTGCTGGCGGTGTGGTTCTCATCGGCCAACCGGGACGAGGCCGTCAATGCCGGCCAGCCCCAGGCGCATCCGGACGTGTTCGATCCCGAGCGTTGGCCCAACCGCCATATCGCCCTGGGATTCGGCACCCACTACTGCCTCGGAGCCGAACTGGCCCGTCTCGAGACCAAGATCCTGCTGGAGGAGGCCCTCACCCGGCTCCCGGAACTTCGCATGGACACGTCCAAGCCGTTCCGCCGCATCGCCGGAATCGTGGACGCGGTGACCGAGGCCCATTTCACCTTCGACCAGGACGCAGCCGACCGGGTGCGAGCAGGGCTGACCGCCGGCGATTGACAGAGCCCATCAGTTCGGTCACTATTGATGTGATCTATGAAGTTGGCGTCAGGAGCCGCTCACCATGGCTGAAGGGCACACCTACGATCCGAGCGCGTTCACCGGGACATTCCTGAATCCAGGGGCCGCCCCCTACTCGCAGACCGGGCTGTGGATCGCATGGGGCGGCTACCACCTCGTCGACCACTACGTCAACGAGGTCGCCGAGATGATGGCCCTGCGAACCGGTGCCGGCATCGAGGACAAGTCGCCCCTGTTCAAGACCGTCATCGAGGGCCCCGACGCCGAGGCGTTCGTCGACCGCGTGCAGGTTCGGGACGCATCCGAGGTCGACACCGACCACGGCATCTACACCTTCTACTGCGACGACGAGGGTCACGTGGTGAACGAGGGGATCACGTTCCGCACCGCGGCCGACCAGTTCATCCACATGGGCGGACCCATGGTCGGCTGGTTCAGCGACTTCGCCGACGGTTACGACATCGAGCTCACCGACACGCTGAACACCGACCGCGACTACAGCGTGCTGTGCGTGCAGGGCCCGCGCTCGCACGACGTCATGGAGGCCGTCACCGGCCGCCCCCACAAGGACCTGCCCTTCTCCCGGGGCCGCATGATCACCGTCGACGGCCACGAGGTCCGCCTGTGGCGGACCGGATTCACCGGGGAGATCGGCTTCGAGATGTGGGTCGGGCCGGAAGCCGCCACCGGCATGTACTCCGTGTTCGTCGAGCGAGGGCGGGCCCACGGAGCCGTGCCCATCGGCAACGCCGCTCAGGCGGCCACCCGCGTCGAGGCCGGCATGCTGATCATCGGCGTCGACTACCGCCCTTCCGGCCCGTTCGCCCAGGTCCAGTTCGCTTACCTCGACGAGGACCGGTACTTCCACACACCAGCGGAACTCAACTTCGGGCGTCTGGTCAACTTCAGGCGCGATACCGACTTCTTGGGCCGGAGGGCGCTCGAGGCCGAGGCCGAGCGGGGCCGTCCGGGCAAGGTCATGCTTGGCCTGGACATTGAGCCCGCCGGTATTGCCGCCCTATACGAGAGCGCCGGGTCGCCTCCCTTCCTGAGCCCCCGGCTGCACCGCCACTTCAAGTCCGAGATCCTCGCCGATGGCACCAACGCGGGATTCGCCACGTCGATGTGCTGGAGCCCGGTGCTGGAGACAATGATCGGCTTCGCGCATCTCGAGTCGCCCGAAGTGGGAGTCGGCGCCGACGTGGCCCTCACCTGGCAGATCTACGACAGCCGCGGCGAAGTGGTCGAGGGAGAGGTCCCGGCCCGTGTCGTCGACTTGCCCTTCGTCGAGATGAAGCGCAGGAAGATCAACTGAGCCAGGGCCGGCAGGTCGCTAGAACGACGGAGGACTGGTGATTATCAGAAAGCGCGCTCCCGCATCCCCCGAGACCCACTGGTGCGGTGTCATCGACGGGTACAGGACGGTGTCGCCCGGATTGAGCAGGATCGGGTCCCTGCCCTCCAAGCGAATCTCGACGGAGCCCTCCAGCAGGTGGACGACTTCCTGCCCCTCGTGCACGATCACGTCTGAGACGATGTTCGGCTCCGCCACCGTCTCGTTGGCCTCGAGGCGATGGCCCTCGCCCGGGGTGAGGAAGCGGGTTCTGGCTCCCTCGGCGAGAAGGAACGCCTCGCCCTCGTCCGCCCTGACCAGCGTGACCTCCGAGAACGCCGGGTCGAGCAGCGCTACCGTGGTCGTTCCCAGTGCTTGGGCCACCCGGTGCAGTGCGAAGAGGCTGGGCATGGCCCGCGAGTTCTCGATCTGGGAGAGGAACGGCTGCGACAGGTCGCACCGGTCGGCAAGCTCCTGCATGGTCATCCCGGCGGCCTTGCGGCGCTGCCGGAGGGTAGGCCCGAGCAGCGGAGCGACCGACGTCTCTTCAGAGGGCCTGTCGTGCTCTACCGCTCCATGGTGCGTTCTCATCGCTCTGCTACCGGATTCTAGCTCGCCGGGTCGCGCTCAACCGCCGACCAGGAACTCCACGAGCGAGTCGACCAGGGCCGAGGGGTTGTCCACCGGCACGACATGGGTGCTGTCGCCGATCTCGACCAGGCGCGAGTCGGGCGTGAGCCGGTCCATCTCGGCCATGACGTCGGCCCGGACGAAGCTGCCGGAGGCATGGACGTGAAGCGTCGAAGCCTGGATGCGCGGGAGACGATCCCAGTGGTCGTCGGAACGGAAGGGCCAGCGCTCGAAGAAGAACGGATCGTGCTTGGGGGCCAGACGGCCGCCGTCGACCGGGCCGTAGCAAGTGGCCGCCACCACCTCGACCATGCCGGCGGGGGCGTTGGGATAGGCGCCCGCGACCGCGGCGCGGACCTCGTCGTGGTCGGCGTGGTCCCGGGGACGGGGGAACAGATCGGTCTCACCCTGCTCGAAGGAGGGCTCCACGTCGACCACGGCCAGCCGTGCAACGTTGCCGGGATGCTCGTCGGCGTACTGGATCGCCACCAGCGCGCCCCACGAGGATCCCGCCAGGTCCACCGGCGAGCCGCCGGACACCGCATCGACGGCGCAGGCCAGGTCGGCGACGTGGTCGGCGGTGGTGTAGTCGTGGCTGGACGACCACTGGCTCTCGCCGTAGCCCCGGAAGTCGAGCGCCACCACCCGGCGGTGAGCGCGCACGCCCCCGGCGACCTCATACCAGTTCCAGGCATTGCCCGTCACTCCGTGGAGGCAGACCAGGGTCGGGCCGTCTCCCCCGAAGTCGAGTCCGTGGATCCGGTTGCCTGCCGCCCCCTCGACGAAGAAGTGGGCCGCTGCAGTAGTGGTGAGAGACATGGCGCTGAGACTCCAGGGGGATCGAGGTGCCGCCGTCGGCGGAGCACGGGACGCGGCGACAAGCTAGCGGGACGCACCGCTGCTCGCCTTTCCGGGGGGCCGATCGACGGGGGTAACGTGACCCGGCCGACGCGCTCGCTGGCAAGCCAATCCGAGACGAACAACACGAAGGAGGGCCAGTGACGATTCTGGAGGGACGCGAAACCGTCGATCCGTTCATTCCCGAGCGGGATTCCAGCTGGTACCGGGCGATGAGGCACTTCTGGCATCCCGTCGCCTACTCCAAGGACGTCGCCGAGGACCAGATGGTCTCAGGCAAGCTGCTGGGGGAGCGCATCCTGGTCGTCCGCCACGAGGGCGTGGCCCGGGCCTTCATGGACGTGTGCCGCCACAAGGGCGCCGCTCCTTCGCTGGGATGGGTCGAGAACGGGTGCATCAACTGCCCGTACCACGGGTGGGCCTACGACATGGAGGGCACCCTGGTGTCGATCCCGTCCCGGCCCGAGCTGAACGGCGTGCTGCAGTTGGGGCTGGTCCGCTACCTGTGCCGTGAGAGCTCCGGCATGGTCTGGGTGAGCCTGACCGACGAGCCGTGGGGGGATCCGCCCGGAATACCTGAATGGGACGACCCGATCATGCGCTGGCAGACGCCTCCCAGCTACGACTGGGCCACCAGCTCGCCCCGGCGACTGGAGAACTTCGTCGACTTCGCCCACTTCCCCTTCGTCCACGAGAACGTCCTCGGCACCCGGGACAAGCCCGAGGTCGAGTACCACGACGTCTGGCGGGAGGACGGAGCCCTCCGGTTCGACAAGGTGTTCGTGGAGCCCAACGTTCCCCGCATGAAAGAGCTGCTGGAGATCGACGACGACATCATGACCGTGCGCAACTGGTACCAGCTGACCGTGCCCGGCTCGATCTCCATGGTGCGGAACTTCCCCAACGGCAAGCGCTACGCCCTGTACATGGTCACCGCCCCGACCGGCCCCGCGACGTGCCGGAACTTCTGGCACATCGGCGCCGACTTCGTGGAGACCCCCGACGAGATGGACTTCCTGCTCGAGTTCGAGTACATGGTGCTGGACCAGGATCAGCCCATCGTCGAGTCGCAATGGCCCGAGCACCTGCCCGACCGGCTCAACGCCGAGACGTACGTGAAGGTGGCCGACGACGTGACTCTGGCCTACCGCAAGTGGCTGTTCGAACTGGCCGAGGAGCTGGAGCAGGGTTGAGCCGGACACGGCCAACCTCGCTGACTACGACACACGGGAGAACCTCGATGGGAATACTGGACGGACGGGTGATCATCGTCACCGGCGGGGCCAAGGGCATCGGCCTGGCCTACTGCCGGGGGCTGGCCGCCGAGGGCGCGACCGTTGTGGTCGCCGACCTGAGCGACGGCAGCGAGGTGGCCGCGGAGCTCGAATCCTCCGGAGCCGAGGCGATGTCGCTGCGGGTTGATGTGTCCGACATGGCCCAGACCGAGGCGATGGCCTCGGCCACCGTCGACGCCTACGGCCGCATCGACGGTCTGGTCAACAACGCCGCCTTCTACATGGCCGCCACCCGGGCCCCGATGGAGGACCTCCCACCCGATGAGTGGGACCTGTGCTTCGCGGTGAACGTGAAGGGGTCCTGGCTGTGCTCGAGGGCGGTGACGCCGACCATGAGGGCCCAGGGCAGCGGCAGGATCGTGAACATCGCCTCGATGACGGTGAACGACGGCACTCCCGGGTTCCTCCACTACGTGTCGTCGAAGTCGGCCATCTGGGGACTGACCCGGGCCATGGCCCGCGAGCTCGGCGGGTCCGGGATCGCGGTGAACACCATCACGCCCGACTACATACCCCACGACGAGGCCTACTCGAGCGTGCAGCCCGAGGTGGACGCGGCCATCAAGTCCCGGCGGGCATTCAAGCGAAGCCAGGTTCCCGAGGACATGGTGGGCACCCTCATCTATCTGATGAGCCCGTTGTCCGATTTCGTCACCGGCCAGAACGTCTGGGTGAACGGTGGCTCAGGATTCCATTAGGGTGCCGGGCGGGATCGTTGCGGTGCCGCTGACAAGCGCTCGGCCGTTGCGTATAGTCCTGATCAATAATTCACACATCACCGACTCCCACGGCCACCGGCGGACCCACAGGGCATGCGACGCCCCGTGCCCGACGGTGGCTGTGCGATAGGTCCCACAAGGAGGGAAACCGCACCACCATGCGCAAGACAACCATCCGGTTACTGGTCGCCTTCACGCTCGTCGCAGGCCTAGTCGCCTGCGGAAGCGACGACGAACCGGCCCCGGCGCCCGCCGCCGACAGCGGCGCCAGCGACGCGGCCATCGAAGCAGCCGAGGCCGAAGCAGCGGCCGCGCAGGCCGCGGCCGAGGCCGCCCAAGCAGAGGCTGACGCCGCCGAGGCCGAGGCCAAGGCCGCGGCTGATGCCGCCGCCATCGCGGAGGCCGAGGCTGCAGCCGCCGCCGCCGCGCTGGAGGCTGCCGAAGCCGAGGGAGCGGCAGTAGCCGAACTCGAGGCAGAGCTCGCTGCGGCCGAAGCAGCCGCCGCCGAAGCCGAAGCCGCCGCTGCCGAAGCCGCCGCAGCCGCCGAGGAGGCTGCCGCGGAGCAGGCCGCCGCCGCCCCCAGCGAGATCGACATGGCCATGCTGGTCGTCGGCACCAAGGAGGAGGGCTGGTACGCCACGTTCATCGACAGCGTCAATCGCGTCTCGGCGTCCAACAAGTACGGCATCAACATCAATCTCGAGATCCTCGAGGGAATCCCGTTCGCCGAGGGCGAGCGGGTCATCCGCGACCTCGCCCAGACCGGCACCTACGAGATCATCGTCGGCCACAGCACCTACGTTGACGGCGTCGCCGCCAACAAGGCCGACTTCCCCGACACCTTGTTCGTGTACTCGGGCTCGGGCAACGATGACCACGAGGGCGGCGACAACGCCTACTGGATCGACGTGTTCATCCATGAGCCCGCCTACCTCGCCGGGATCATCGCCGGCATGACGACCGAGACCAACAGGATCAGCGGCGTGGCCGCGTTCCCGTTCCCCAACGTCAACGCCCCGCTCAACGCCTTCGTCGACGGTGCCCGGTCGGTCAACCCCGACATCGAGGTGGCCGGAGTGACCTACATCGAGAGCTGGTTCGATCCGGCCACCGCGTCCGCCGCCGCGGCCGCCCAGATCGCCAACGGCGCCGACGTGATCTATGCGGAGCGCTTCGGGCCGTTCGCGGCGGCCGAGGACGCCGGCAACGTGCGCGCCGTCGGTCACTTCACCGACCAGCTGAGCCTGTCGCCGGTGGTGCTGACCAGCGCGGTGGCGCAGTGGGACACCGCCTTCACCGACGTGCTCGACGCCTGGTACGACTACAACGTGCACGGCGTGCCCTACAACTCGCCGCCACAGCGCATCGTCTACCAGTCGATGGTGGACGACGGCTCCGCGCTGGGCACGATCGCCGACGACGTGCCCGCCGATGTGGTGGCCGCCGTTGAGGCGGCCCGGGTCGCGATCCTGTCGGGCGAGCTGGTGGTCCCGCTCAAGTTCGACGCCTTCGAGTAGTCGAGAGAGTCCAGGCCTCACGGCAAACGATCGACGGAGCGCACCGGTCCGATGGCCGAGTCGGCCCAGTCAGGCGCGGCCGCGCCGGGGAACATCCTCGTCGCCGAGGAGGTGACGAAGGCCTTCCCCGGCGTGGTCGCCAACGACGCCGTCAACCTCGAGATCCGGCGGGGTGAGATCCACTGCCTGCTGGGGGAGAACGGCGCGGGAAAGACGACGCTGGCCGACATCCTCTACGGCGTCTACCAGCCCGACGAGGGCCGGGTGCTCCTCAACGGCAAGCCGCTGGACCTGCACTCGCCCCGCGACGCCATCGAGGCCGGAATCGGCATGGTGCACCAGCACTTCGAACTGGTGCCCCCGCTGTCGGTCATCGAGAACGTGGTCATCGGCACCCCGGCCAAGCAGTGGCTCGACCTGACCGAGGCCAGGCGCCGCCTGGACGAGTTCTTCGAGAACTACGACGTGCACATCGATCCCGACGCCGAGGTGGGACGGCTCTCGGTGGGGGAGCAGCAGTGGGTGGAGATATTCAAGACGCTCTACTTCGGCGTCGAGATCCTCATCCTGGACGAGCCCACCGCGGTCCTGACCCCCCAGGGGGTCGAGGAGCTGTTCCGCACCCTTCGCACCATGCGAGACGAGGGCCTCACCATCATCCTGATCACGCACAAGCTGAGAGAGGTGATGGCGCTGTCGGACCGGGTGACCGTGCTGCGCCGGGGCCAGGTCGTCGGCACTGTCAACACCGCCGACGTCGACCAACTCGATCTGGCCCGGATGATGGTGGGGCGCGAGGTCCTGCTGCAGATCGACAAGTCCCGCTCCGAGCCCGGCGACCCAGTGCTCGAGGCCGAGGCCGTCCACTTGGAGTCCGACACCGGCCGGGGCTCGCTCGACGGGCTGTCGATCACGGTCGGCTCGGGCGAGATAGTAGGGGTGGCCGGCGTGTCGGGCAACGGCCAGAACGCCCTGTTCGACGCGCTCGTGGGTGTGCGCCACCCCTCCAGCGGCACGATCCGCATCGCCGGTGTGGACACGACCGAGGTGTCGCCCTACAAGGTTGCGGCGCTCGGCGTGGCCACCGTGCCGGCCGACCGCATCGCGCAGGGGCTCCTGATGGACTTCAGCGTCAAGGAGAACCTGGTGCTCGGCAACCACCGCAGCCGCAAGTTCGCCCGAGCCGGAGTGCTCAACGGGACCAGCATCGACGACTTCGCCGCCGAGTCCATCGAGAGCTTCGAGATCAAGACCCCCTCGGCGTCGCAGACCACCAGGACGCTGTCGGGCGGCAACCTGCAGAAGATAATCATGGCCCGCGAACTCTCGGGGATGCCGTCGCTCATCGTGGCTCACCAGCCGACGAGAGGACTCGACATCGCAGCCAGCGAGTACGTGAGGCGCCGGCTGGTGCAAGAACGCGACCGCGGCGCGGGCGTGCTGCTCATGTCGGAGGACCTCGACGAGATCTTCCAACTCTCGGACCGCATCGCGGTGATATTCGACGGCCGGATCGTCGCGATCACCGAGCCCGAGGAGACCACCCTCGAGGAGATCGGGATGCACATGGCCGGCGCCAGCGGGCCGACCGGAGACGCGCAGTGAGCGAACAGGTCAGCAACGCCCCCGAAGGCCGCTCCGACGGCAACGACGGTCTCGCCAAGCGCGATCCGCTGTCGCTGCTGTTCCAACCGGGCGCATGGCGGCTCGAACGACGGCTGGAGACCCGCGCCGTTCACGAGCTCTACGCAACCCTCGTCGCGCTGGCCATCACCGCAGTGATCATCGGCCTGCTGGTGATCATCGCGGGCGTGTCCCCGCTGGACGCCTTCTCGTCGCTGTACGACGGCGCCTTCGGCGACCGGGAGTCGGCCCTGGAGACGCTGGTGCAGGCGACACCCCTCATCCTCACCGGCCTGGCCGCAGCCATCGCCTTCCGGGCCGGGGTCTGGAATATCGGCGGCCAGGGACAGTTCATCGCGGGCGCCATCGGCACCTGGTGGGTCTACGCCACGATGCCCGGCCTCCCCGCGCCGCTGCTGTTCGTGGCCATGTTCGCGGGGGCCGCCGTCTTCGGAGCGGTGTGGGCGACGGTGGCCAGCGTCCTGCTGGTCCGTTACGGAACCAACGAGATCCTCACCACGGTGATGCTGAACTTCGTCATCGACTACATGCTGTCGTGGCTGCTCTCGGGGCCGTGGCAGGCGAACGACACGCCCTACTCCCAGACCGAGCGGATGGTCGAGAGCACATTCCTGCCCCGGTTCTTCGACGACAGCCGGCTGCATCTGGGCTTCGCCCTCGCGCTGGCGATGGCGGCCGTGGTCCATTTCCTGGTGCGCCGCACCACGTTGGGGTTCGAACTGCGGGCCATAGGCGTGAACAAGCAGGCGGCCGCATACAAGGGGATCAGTGTGGGGGCGGCGACCATCGCAGTGATGGCCGTCTCGGGGGCCTTGGCAGGACTGGCGGGCTCGGGGGAGCTGCTGGGCCTCCACCACCGGATCAACTTCGAGTTCGGCGAGCAGCAGATCGGCTTCACCGGGATCATCATCGCCCTGGTGGCCCGGCTGCATCCCGCGGGCGTGATCGTGGTGGCCATCGCCTTCGCGGGGCTGCTCAACGGCTCGACCCAGATGCAGGTCGGCACCGGCATACCGGCCGCGCTGGTGACGGTGATCGAGGGGGTCGCTCTGGTTCTCGTGCTGCTGGCCGCGGTCGCCTGCCGCTACCGGCTGCGCCGGGCCGCCGTCCACACCGACGGGTCCGCCGAGGGCTCGGAGTAGCGGCCATGGAGGACTTCTTCACCTATTCGGTGATCCTGGGGATCTTCGTGGCCACCGTGAAGATCGCCACCCCGCTGTTGATCGCGGCCACCGGCGAGTTGGTCGCGGAGAGCGCCGGGATCCTGAACCTGAGCCTTGAGGGGACGATGACGATCGGTGCCTTCACGGGGTTCCTGGTCGCCAACGAGACCGGCAACCTCTGGCTGGGGCTCGTGGGAGCAGCCGTCGGCGGGGGCGCGCTGGGGCTGCTGATGGCGGTGATGACCGCCACGGTGAAGGTCAACCAGGTGGTGGCCGGTCTGGCCCTCAACATCCTGGGACTCGGGGGCGCGTTCTTCTGGTACCGCTCCGTCTACGACGAGAGCGGCGCGGTCGCGCTCCCCACCGTCGACCGGTTCGACACCGCCACCATCCCGCTGCTCGCGGACATCCCCGCGTTGGGGGAGATCCTGTTCGACCAGCATTGGCTGACCTACTTCGGCGTCGTCATGGTGCCGGCCACGTTCATCTTCCTGTACCGCACGAAGTACGGCCTGGAGTTGCGCAGCATCGGCCACAACCCCGAGGCGTGCGACATGCGCGGCGTGGGCATCATCTCCCGCCAGTACACCGCGGTGATCTACGGGGGCGTGATGGCCGGGCTGGGCGGCGCCTTCCTGTCGCTGTCGGAGGCCGGGCAGTTCTTCCCCGACATCATCGCGGGGCGAGGCTGGATCGCCCTGGCCATCGTCATCTTCGGCAACTGGCGGGCGTCGTGGATCCTGGTCGGGTCGCTGCTGTTCGGGTTCCTCGAGGCCACCCAGCTGTCGCTGCAGGCCAGCGACGTGAACCTGCCCTACCAGCTGCTGCTGGCCCTGCCGTTCGTGCTTACCATCGCGGCCCTGGTCCTGAACCGCAGCCGGTCCCGGGTCCCGCTGGCGCTGACCATCCCATACCACCGGGGCGAGCGCTAGCACACGAGCACAAGGAGCGGCGTTGAGCCTCGACATCGACCCCCACATCCGCCACAGCTCCCGCTACGTGGGCCGCTCGGTGCCTCGCCGCGAGGACCAGGGCCCGCTCACCGGCAGCAGTCGCTACGTCGCCGACATCAAGATCGCCGGGATGCTGGAGGTTGCCTTGGTACGCAGCACCGAGGCCCATGCCCGCATCGTGGAGATCGACACGTCGCAGGCCCTGGCCCTCGACGGAGTGGTAGCCGTGTTCACCGCCGCCGACCTCACCGACGTGAGCACATACCCGGACTACATCCCGTACATAGGTCCGGTGAAGCAGCGCCCCCTCGCCGAGGACAGGGTCCGCTACGTCGGCGCGCCCTACGCCGCGGTGGTGGCCACCGACCGCTACTTCGCGGAGGACGGCGCCACCCTCGTGGCCGCAGGCACGACCTACGAGCCGCTGCCCACGGTGGCTGATCTCGACCAGTCCCTGGCGCCGGACGCGCCCAAGCTCTTCGACCACTGGGAGAGCAACTGCTCCTTCGATGTGGCCCCCCACAAGCCCGAAGTGGACCGGGCGTTCCAGGAGGCCGACCACACCTTCACCGAGACCTACACCAGCCAGCGTCAGACGGGCCTGCCGATGGAGACCAGGGGAGTGGTGGCCGATGCCGCTGACGGGACGCTCACGGTGTGGACATCGACTCAGAGCCCCCACATGGTCCGTACCACCGTGGCGCTGATGCTGGGAATGCCCGAGCCGCAGGTGCGGGTGATCCATCCGGTCGTGGGCGGCGGCTTCGGCACCAAGACCCACATCTACCCCGAGGACGTCGTGGTGCCCTGGATCGCCCGGCGGCTGGGCCGGCCGGCCCGGTGGATCGAGGACCGCATGGAGAACCTTGTGGCTTCCGTTCACGCCCGGGACCAGCGCCACGACGTGGAGGTCGCCTACGACGACGACGGCACCATCCGGGGAGTGCGCTGCGCCTCCATGCTCGACATGGGCTCCGGCGAGATCTTCATGCCCGGAACCGCGCCCGTCTTCGTCACCAACGCCTGCATAACCGGTGGCTATGACTTCCCGAACATGCAGGCCCGCACCATCGGCATGGTGACCAACAAGACTCCGGCCGGCGCCTACCGCGGCTTCGGGATTCCCGAGGGTGCGCTGGTGATGGAGCGGATAATCGACCGGGTGGCCCGGCTGACGGGGACCGACCGGGTGGAGCTGCGACTCCGGATGCTGCTCAAGCCCGGGCAGACGCCGTATGTGATGCACGGGGGCGGGCGCCTCGACTCCGGCTCCCACACCGAGTCCTTCGAGCGGGCTGTGGAGATGCTGGCGCCGCGGCTCGAACAGGTGCGAGAGCGCCACGCCGGCGATGCCGACGTTCGCGTCGGCGTGGGCTACTGCAACTACGTGGAGCCGACCTCGCCCAGCTACCACCTCACCACCGGTCACTGGGGCGGTGGCGACGCAGCCACCGTGCGAGTCGATCCCGACGGCTCGGTGCGGGTCGCCGCCGGGCTCAGCGCCTTCGGCCAGGGCGCCGAGACCATCGCGGCGCAGCTCGCGGCCGACGCCCTGGGAGTCTCACCGCAGGATGTGACCGTCGTGATGGGCGACACCGAGCGGGCCCCCTACGGATTGGGCTCATGGGGCAGCCGTGGCGCGATGATGCTCACCGGGTCGGTGCTGCTGGCCTCGGAACGACTCCTGGACAAGGCCCGCGACATCGCCGCTCACCTGCTGGAGGCGGCCAAGGCGGACGTCGTGCTCACCGACGGGGCGTTCCATGTGGCCGGCAGCAGCCAGCCGTCGGTGAGTTGGGCCGACGTGGGCACCGTGGCGTGGGTTCGCAACGTGGACCTTCCCGACGGCGTGGAGGCGGGTCTGGAGACCTCGGGGTACTTCCACCCGGAGAACCTGCAGCATCGGCTCGACGACACCGGCAAGATCAATGCCGCGGCCAGCTGGTCCAACGGCGCCCACATCGGGATTGTGAGCGTGCGGATCAGCACCGGCGAGGTCAGGATCGAGGACTACATCGTGGTCCACGACTGCGGGACCGTCATCAACCCGGCTCTGGTGGAGGGCCAGATCCACGGAGGCGTGGCCCAGGGCATCGCGGGCGCCATGTACGAGCACTTCCAGTACGACCCCGACACCGCCTACCCGAGGTTCGCGTCGTTCATGGACTACCTGGTGCCCACGTGCTCCGAGGTGCCCCACATGCAGGTCGATCACTTCGAGTCGTTCGCGCCGGAGCAGCCCCTGGGAGTCAAGGGATGCGGAGAGGGAGGCACGGTGGGCCCGCCCGCGGTGGTGGCCGGAGCGGTCTCCGACGCCCTCTCTGAATGGGGCGTCGACTTGACCGAGTGCCCCGTCACCCCGGTGGCGGTGCGAGCCGCGATACGAGCTGCGGAGGCCGCCCGAGGCGGGGCGGGAGGCGCCCCATGAAGCCCGCGCCGTTCGAGTACTGCCGGCCCTCCACGGTGGCCGAGGCGGTCGAGGCTCTGGGCTCCTCGGATTCGAGCCGGATCCTCGCGGGGGGCCAGAGCCTCATCCCGGCCATGAACTTCCGCCTCACCGACGTGTCGGTACTGGTCGACATCGGTGACGTCGAGGGGCTGGGCCGCGTGAGCGTGGACCCTTCAGGGGTGACCGTCGGCGCGGCCGCCACCCAGACCCGGGTGCTCGACGACGACGGCGTGGCCGCCGCAGTGCCTGGTCTGCGGGCCGCGCTGCGCCATGTCGGCCACCTTCAGATCCGCAACCGGGGCACGGTGTCCGGCAGCCTCGCCCACGCCGATCCCGCCGCGGAGTTGCCCGCTCTGGCGGTGGCGACCGACGCGATCATCGGTGTTGCCGGACCGGACGGCGAACGCCGGATCGACGCCGGAGACTTCTTCCTCGGGCCGTTCTGGACGGCGCTAGAGGACGCTGAACTCGTCACTGAGGTGCGCTTCCCGGCACCGCCGGCCGGTTCGGTGACCATCGTGGACGAGATCTGCCGGCGAGCCGGCGACTTCGCGGTGGCCGGTCTGGTCGCGGTGGTGGAGACCGGTCGTGGCGCAGTGCGCTCCGCCCGCTTGGTCGGCTTCGGGCTAGGGGGCGTGCCCACCCGCCTGCCCACAGCCGAGGCCGCGCTAGTGGGCTGGGCCGAGGACCACTCGATCGACACGCTGACCGGGGCCGTGATGGCTGACGCTACCGACGCGTTCGACGACATCCACGCTACGAGCTGGTACCGCCGTGAGGCGATGGCGGCCCTCACGGTGAGGGCTGCCCGGAGCGCCCTGGCCGGATCGGAGGCACCATGACGACCATCGAGACGAGCCGCCCGCCGACCACCGGTCGCAGACTTGCTCGGAACTGGCAGCGCCGGGGTCCCGAATGGGCGCCCGCGGCTGCCAGTTCGGCTGTCGGCTGGAGGGCAGCCCTCACCGGATCGAAGGCACCATGACGACGATCGAGACCCTTTCCGAAGTCGACGTCGAGGTCAGGATCAACGGACATGCGAACCGGCACCGGGTCCCGGCCCGGCTGCTGCTGTCGGACTACATCCGCGACGTCGTCGGCCTGACCGGCACCCACCTCGGCTGCGAGCACGGCTACTGCGGCGCCTGCACGGTGATGGTGGATCAGGACGCGGTCAGGTCGTGCCTGATGCTGGCGGTCCAGGCCGACGGCGCCGAGGTCCGCACCGTCGAAGGCCTCGCACCCGCAGGCTCCGGCGAGCTTTCGCCGATGCAGCAGGCGTTCCACGACAACTACGCCCTCCAGTGCGGCTTCTGCACGGCCGGGTTCCTGATGACCCTGGAGAGCGTCGATCCCGACCAATGGCGGGAGCCCGAGCGCATCGTGGAGCTGCTGTCGGGAAACCTCTGCCGGTGCACCGGCTACCAGAACATCGTCAACGCGGTCTCCGAGGCGTGGGCCGCGTACCATGGAGACGGAGGTTCCGACGATGGCTGACGCGACCGTCGAAGTCAACCACGACGTCTGCATAGTGTCGGGCATGTGCGCCTCGCTGGCGCCCGAGATCTTCGACATCGACGACGACGGGCTCAAGCTGGAGGTCCTGCAGCCGACGCTGCCACCCGAGCTGGTGGCCAGGGCCCGCAGCGCCGAGGCGTGCTGCCCGGTAGAGGCCATAAAGGTGACAGAAGGATGACGGTGACAGAAGTATGACGGTGACAGCACCATGACCATAACCCAAGATCCAGCAGCGCCCGGCGGATTCGAGGTTCAGGGGAACACCCAGCTCGACATGGCCGGCGAGGAGCGGCTCTACCAGCAGCTCAAGCGCTTCTGGCAGCCGGTGGCCTTCTCGGACGACCTGACCGACTCACCGCACCAGGTCACGCTGTTCGACACCCGCCTGGCCGTGGCCCGACTCGACGGAGAGGCCCACGTCTTCAGCGACATCTGCCGGCACCGGGGCTCGGCGCTGTCGCTGGGCCGGATCGACGGCTGCATGCTGCGCTGCGCCTATCACGGCTGGGCCTACGACGCCGAGGGCACCGTTGTCGACATCCCGGCGAGGCCGGACCTGAACGGCAAGCTGGTGGCCCAGCTGCCGAGCTACCCGACCACCGAGGCCGGCGGCCTGGTGTGGACCTGCGTCTCGGGCGAGACGCCGCTGTTCGGTCCGTCGGAGTGCCCCGAGCTGGACGACCCCACCTACCGGTTCCTGCGCTTCGATCCCTACGAGTGGGACTGCTCGGTGGCCCGGCGCCTGGAGAACTACTTCGACTTCTCGCACTTCGCCCATGTGCACCACGGGATTCTCGGAGACCGCGATGAGCCCGAGATCGCCGACTACGACGTGGCGCGCCGCGGCGCGGAGCTGCGGATCACTGCGGGACCGTTCATCGAGTACACCGACAACGTCAAGAACTCGGCGGTCAACCACGACGGCCCGACGTACGAGGCGTGGAAGCGCTACCGGGTGTACATGCCCAACGCCATGAAGCTCAACAGCTCGGCCGGAGCGACCGAGGACTTCGTGCTGTACGTGGCGGTCGCTCCGGTCAACCGCAGGCGGACCAGGTGCTTCACCTTCGTCGGACGGAACTACGCGCTGGACCGCGACCAGGAGTTCCACGACATGCAGTACGTGATCCTGGGCCAGGACCAGCCCATCGTCGAGTCGCAGCGGCCCGAGGAGCTGCCGGTGGACCTGACCGCGGAGATGCACGTCAAGGGCGCCGACGCGGGCACCGTGGAGTACCGGCGCTGGCTTATCAGCATCGCCGACGGCAAGATCGAGCTGGCCCCGACGGACTGACCCGCCCACCGGCCTCGCGGCCTGGCTGTGCGGGCGGGTACCGTTGGCGCCCGTGACCACGACCGAGCCCCGCACCGACACGGCATCCCGCAACGATTCTGCCCCAGGCCCCCACGACGACGACCGGCTGCCGGTCAAGATGCTCAACGACCGGATCCTGGTGGCCGTGGGCGAGGCCGAGGGCGAGCGCCGCTCGACGGGCGGGATCCTGATCCCGGCCACCGCCCAGGTGGGCAAGCGCCTCACCTGGGCCGAGGTCGTGGCGGTCGGGCCCAACGTGCGCAACATGGAGAAGGGCGACCGGGTGCTGTTCAACCCCGAGGACCGCTACGAGGTCGAGGTCCGGGGCCGCGACTACATCATCCTGCGCGAGCGCGACGTCCACGCGGTGGCCGCCGAGCGCCTCGACAAGGGCAGCACCGGCCTCTACCTGTAACCCGGAGGCCACCGCGCCGGCACTGCTAGCAGGCTGCACGCGCTTTGACAGTCCGGCTGCCCGCAGGCACTATTGCTCTCGACAATGTCAGTTCCTTCCGGCCGACACGCGAAGGGCGCTGACGAACCTGAAGGGGGTTAGATGATGCGACTCGTGATTCGAGTGCTTATGGCTGTATTCGCGTTCTCCACCGTGTTGGCGGCGTGCGGGGACGACGAACCGGATGCGGCACCGGAGCCGGCTGCGGCGCCCGAGACCACCGCGGCGCCCGATCCGGATCCCGTGGAGGAAGCTCCCACGTCGCTGCACATCGCGGCCATCTTCCTGAACACCGCCGACGACACCTGGAGCACGTCGCTCGTCGGCGCGCTCGACCGTGTGGCCGCGGAACGGCCCTACGACCTCGACATCACCTACGAGATCTTCGAGAACATCGCCTACGCCGACGGCGAGCGGGTCCTTCGCCAGACGGCGGAGACCGGCAACTTCGACATGATCATCGCCCACAGCACCTACTCGGACGCCGTCTACGCGGTGAGGGACGACTTCCCGGACATCCTCTGGTCATTCACCGGATCCGGCAACGAGGGCCGGGGCGGCAACGCCTACTGGCTGGACGTCCTT
>LXNJ01000838.1_pt1 | contig 19732 bp, 22 predicted proteins | sample 809081 | NCBI WGS metagenome assembly LXNJ01 (sample SAMN04870510, study PRJNA318959) | sponge metagenome | biome: sponge; feature: marine sponge reef; material: water | host: Petrosia ficiformis | place: Greece: Milos, Mediterranean Sea | collected 2013-05-29 | depth 5-7 m | reverse complement strand
CTTGCATTTTGTCTCTCAGGGCTGCGCCGTGCCCGGCGCAGCGTTCTGGTTCCGGCGCGGGGGATCTGTACCACCGCCCCGGTTTACCAGAGGCCGCGTTTCGCCTCTGAGCGTGCCTAATTCGCGGGCGACCTCCTGGCTTTTGGCGTTTTCAGGGGTTTCAAGGGCCTGAGCTGTCGATGCCTTTCCCGCGGAGCGCAATTGCCAGGTGCCCTGGTCAGGGGCCGGCGCTCCTACGCCATGGCCAGCAGCTCCTCAGCAGAAGTTGGCCAGGTCCTCCAGATTCTTCACCTGCAGCCGGAGACTGATCAGCTCCTCCTTTTCTGATTTGTCCCTGGCGGGCAGGGGCTCACCACCTGGCTGTCCCCCTGGCGATTCCTCTGGTGAATCTCCGGAGGAATCGGTTTCATCGTTGTTCCCTTAACCACCTGGTTGACCAGGATGCCTTGCTGCTGGCCAGCGAGTTTCCTAAAGGCCTGGTGTGGTCCAGGCAACCCTTGGGAACTCCGTTCTAACTCACAGCCGCAGGGATCCCTGCGGCTGTTCTTGCGGCTTCCTTAAACCGTTCGCGGGCTCAGAACCGGCCTATGGTTCCCTTCTCCCTGTCCGGCTGTTCCACGCGCTCGGGGCAGTGAATCTTGCTGATGTCGCAGAACTGGCACTCGGACCAGGCGGGAACCTTCACCGCCGGCTCCCTGGTGTTGGCCAGGCGCCTGATCAGGCCCTGCAGGGCCTGGACGAACTGTCGGTCCACTTCCTCGGGCTCGACCACCGCCTCGTGGTCTCCGTAGACCAGCAGGCCCTTCACTTTCAGTTTCTGCAGCTCCGGCCGGGCCAGCGGGAGCAGGTACATGTAGATCATCACCTGGGCCTGGTCGGAGGCCCTGGGCCGGCCGGTTTTCACGTCAATAATCCACACCAGGTCTCCCTGGCGGGCGATGAGGTCGCACTTGCCGGCGACGGCCACTTTTATTTTCTCTGCGGCCACCGTGAATTGGTTCTGAGCCTCCCGAGTTACCTCGTAACCCTGCTTTCTCAGCTCACCGGCTTTGCGGTTGAGCATATCGGTGTGGCCGATCTGCCAGCGGGCCAGGTTGCTGACCTGGTCGGCCCTGGTCCAGCTTTTGCCGTCGAACTGGGTCTTGAACCAGGAGGCCCACTCACAGGAGTTGTCTCCGACGAGGAGCTTGCTGAGCCAGGTAGTCCAGATGTAGGGGCCGTCTTTACGCAGCACGGGCATGGTGGCCACCTCCGCGGGGTGAAGATGTGGAAAGCCCCCGGGCTTTGTTCCCGGGGGCCTGTTATTCACGCTAGAGATGGGTCATGCGGAGTGTCAAGCGGCGATTGTCACTGGCTCTCCTGTAGGGTTAATGAGGGAATTACATCCAAGACGATCTCAGTGGGATCAGCCCTGCTGCTGTCATCGCCCCGGGTGGGGCGGCAGGGGGATTCCCGCCCTGCTGGGCTTTGAGGCCCTTGTTCAGTATGTTGATAGCTGCGTTGAGGTCGCGGTTTATTTCCAGGCCGTAGGTCGGGCACTTAAATGCCCGGTATTCGGCCAGTTTGTGTTTGTTTTTTGCTCTACATCTGGAGCAGGTTCCGGAGGTGTTGACCAGGTCGACGTCTATAAGCTGGACACCGGCCCATTCTGCCTTGTAGCGCAGCTGCTGTGTTATCAGACCCAGGGACTGTTCCAGGATGGACCGGTTCAGGCCGGCCTTCTGGGTGACCTTTGGGCCTGGGTTTTCCACAGTGCTCCCGGGCGGATGCGGTCATATTGCGGAGTTCAGGTCCTCGATGGATATCAGGGAGTATTCCTTGACCAGCCTGCTGGTGACCTGGTGGCAATGGTTACGGTTTCTGACATGGTTGTGTCGGAACTCGCGGGCCAGGGCCTTGACCCTCTTGCGGCGGCGGACCCTTTGGGCTCGGGAAGAAAAGCACGATGATGGGGATGTGAAATTGTCCCGGTGCGGTCGGGCCTGGCACCGGCAACTCAGGCTGGAAACTGCCGGCTGATGCGTACTGCGCCTTCTCTCCGGACATCCATTTCGAGCTGGTGTTGCTCCATTAGCCGCATGCCCACCAGCGCTGTGGTGCCGCTGGCGCTGGCCCTCACGGTTCTGGATTGACCGTCCCAGTTGATGGTTGCCTGGTGGGTCTGCAGGGTTACCTGCCGGTCGTCGGCCAGGAAGGCTCTGCTGGAATAAAGGAAGGGGAGTCCCAGTTCCTCCACTAGTTCTGCCGGCAGGCTCAGGAACCCGTTGAAGCCGGTGTCAACCACGGCTTCTACTTCTCTGGAATCACCCTCCGGCGTGGTTACGGTTATGGTAATTATCGGTTCGTACCGGTCGTTTATCCTCCCTTCGATCAAGGTCCTCCCCTTGTCGAACAGGCTCTCATGATGTAGACGGCGCCGGAGCCGACCCTGAGGCAAAGGATGTTGAAGGCCTGTGGATGAATCCGGCGCAGGCGGTCCACCGCTTCCTCCTCGTCGGTGGCCAGCGCCCATTGGCGGCTGTCGACGTCTATGGCCACTATCTCTTCGTTGTGGTCCGGCTCAACCAAGTGGACTATGTCCTGCTGGTAGATTTCGTCGCCGAGGGCTCCCATAACCTCTGGCGGATGTGGCCTTCTTGATTCCACGGTGTCGGCCTCCTTAGTTTCATTGGGTTTGACCTCAATTCTAATTGATCATGCCCTGCTCCGAAAGGATATGCTGCCGGCTTGAGCCCAGGGGTAGCCGGGTGTTTCTCCCCCATCAGCCTGCCGGCGGACATTGTCGGCAACAAGGCCAAGACGGCCAGGGAGATCCCCATCCCCGAGGACCTGGTGGAGATACTCAGGGACCGCGCCTCGGGCGAGACCAAGGCCCGCAACCGGCCGCTGGTGGAGCTCTCCCACCAGGCGGTGGGCCGGGGAATGAAGAAGGCCGCAGTGGAGGTCGACATTCAGCCTTCCAGAGTACATCCCCACGCCTTCCGGCACACCTACGGGCGCCACTGCATCCTCCAGGGCGTACCGGTCAACATCCTTCAGAAGTGGCTGGGCCACTCGTCGCTGGCAATGACCATGCAGTACGTTTACCTGGCCGGGGAACACCATTCATACCTGGACCGGATTTAACCCAGGAGCCCGGTCGTACAATTGTACGACCGGGCTCCTGTAAGTGGAGTGCTCCAATGACAGAGATTCACTACCATATTTGGTTGTATCACCGAGACGACGACGGTGTCATTCGTAGAATGGAACGAGAGGATGCCGCCTTCGAGAACCGTCGCAAAGCGAATTACGTGATGGATAAACTTTCGGGAAATTGGCATACCGCCGGACAATGGCGGGCAGCAGGTCAGGTGCTTCAGTGTGTCGATTGGGCGTTTTGCAAACCCCCGCCCGATTGGGTCGTCCGCGTCGTGACCTTGGCAGGCCCCAAAGAAAGCGGATCTGCGGAGTTCATAGACCAGACGCCTTCCATTCGTCCCGCGCGGAAGCAAGTATTGGGGGTCGAGGCGCTTAAGGAATATGTTGAAAAAGACCCTAGCGCGCTGGTTCGCCGACCAGAAGAGACCGAAGCTGATGGCGTTGAGTAAAGGGATTATACCTTTATCGGACAGTCGGTCTCTACCAGGGTCCGCCACCCGCCAAACTGTCACGAAAACGGGCGTTTATGAAACAGAAGGAGGGGGATTTATGGAATACAGAGATGCAAGGATAGAAGTAGTAATTAAGAAGCTCGATTTGGCGTAGGAAATAGCTAAGGGGCAACGGTCTAACAGTAATGAGGATGACGACACGCTGCTGGCCAGGTTTCGAAAGGGAATTATATCGTTTGTTAGCCGCGGGAGTGTTTCGAAGCAAGTCGCAACCAGGGCCGTCGCATCTTAAGCACTACTGTCCACTAAACTGTAGGTCATGCCGCCCTGAGCTTGCCGCCGGGCCTCAAAGAGCTGTAGAACAGGCATCATGAAGTAGTTAAACCCCCATACTCCCGCTTGCGAAAGTAAGCCAATCCCAAGGCAACGACGAATAAATCAGGACGTTTGGGGCCTTCGTGCCCCCACGTCGTATTTGCTTGGGTGCTTTGGTTTACTTTCGCAGGTGCCAGCATCCTGGTCCTGGATGAAGCCCAGCCATCCGAAGTCCAGCTCGGCTATTTCCCCAGGGGCGCTCTGCTCCATCCGCACCGTTCTGAGGCTGCGCCGCCGCCAGTTCCGCCTTTGCAGCCATCGGTACAGCGCCGAATAGGAGATCCGGCAGCCCCGCTGGGCCAGCAATTCCTGGATGCGCCTGAACTGCAGCTTGTCCTGGGTGATCCACTGGTAAATCTGGTCTTCCCAGGGGGCCAGGATCTCTTCCGAAGGGATCTGCGCCTGCCGGGGCCCCGCCTGGCTTATGCCGGCCAGTCGGCTCAGCTGCTCCTCCTCAGAGCTGGGTCCGCCAGGGAACAGACCCAGCTCCTCAGCCGCAGTCACGTACTTGCGCACCGTGATCCGCGATATGCCTGTGCCTGACGCGATCCGTCTCAGGCCTTCTCCCGCCTGCCAACGTCGCAGCACTTCTTCTATTTCCACTCTGGTCACCTCCCGGTACGCCATCGCCGCTCTCCTCTTTACTGAAGTGTGGCAATGGTCGCCGACTGGCTCCCCAGGGAGGGTCAATGTTGCCGGTTAAACCGGTATATAGTTGGCGAAAATTCCTCGCTCTAATGGGTCATAGATGCCGGAAAATGACAAGACACCTATAATCGCGGTTCTCGCTTAGGCATAGGTACCTCCGCATTCCCGGTCCGGTTCTGAAAACGACCAACCGGATACCCGGGCAGTATAGCTACCGGGCGCACTCGCGGGCATGAGTATTGTCCCGGAAGGATGGACTGCGATAAGATACTCCAGCCAACCGTTACAAGGAGTTTGTCTGTATGCTCAAGTCTGCCCCGGTGGGCCTGATTCTCCTGACTCTGACCCTTCTGGCCTGCCAGTCCGCGCCGCCCACCTCGACCCCTACTGCCACACCAGCCCCCACAGCTACTGCTCTGCCTGCACCGACGCCCGCTTCATCGGCGATTAGTGCGCCAGAGGCCGAATCGGCCGCACGGGAATGGGTGGGCGCCAACTTGCCTCAAGTCCAGTCAGACATCGGGCGCTCCATCGCAAGCAAGGCCGACACGCTACCGAGCATCAGCGTGGAACTCCAGGAAACCGTGCTGGAGTCCAGCCAGCAGTGGGAGAGTGGGCAAGCCGACACGCAGGTCAACTGGACTGGTGCTTCGGTGGACTTAAAGGAGGACGGCAAGTGGACGGTTCGCTTGGACGCCGAAACTGTGACTGACGTGGAGCATGAGAGTGTGTCGGGCCAGTTGAAGGCCATGACGCCCTTCCTGTTTTACGGGAGCGGTACGCAGGTGGAGAACCACGCAGTGCTGGTAGAGGAGGCTGAACTTACCCTGGCGGGCATGCAAATCAAGGCAGAAATGGATCAGCAACTTCTGGACAGCGAACAAGTGGATTCTGTGCTGGAATCCCTCCCGGACCTGCCGTCGCCCTTTTCGGGCAACTAGCAGGACCGGAGGAACGCAGAATCTGACTGGTAGCCGTTTGCCCTAAGCCGTCCGCACGACCCTGAGTTGAAAGGGCACCAGGTCTATTCCGTTTTCCCGCTGCTGGGGCAGTCTGCTACCGTCCAGGCGGACGTACCAGGCTAATGTCTCGCCGCCGAAGAGATGAAACTCCACCTTGAACTCGTCCCACTGGCGGAACTTTGCCTCAACCTCTCCCGCTCTGCGGGCCATTGTCCAGACGGTCAAACGGGACCGCCTGACATCTAGGCTCACCCTCGGCGGTAGCCAATAGAAAAGGCTAGTTAGGTCCTCTCCGTTGGCTATGAATTTCTGGACCATGCCTCGCCTGTTTGTCTCGGGTGCGCTAAGGCCGGGTAAAGCCGGTCGGTTGGCGCGAAGGGTCTCGATTACCTCCGCACCTCTGGGGATGTCGAACAGGTGGAGCAGGAGCGTTTCGATTTGCTCGTCCTTTGTGGCCTTGCTGGGAACCCGTATGCCGACCAAAGGGGCCAGTTCCCGGATGGACCCCACCGTCATGGCAGACAGACGCTCTTCGGCCTCCTCCCGTGAAAGTTTGCGGATCCGATTGGCCAAGTCCCCAATATAACTAATAGCGGCGGCCAGTTAGGCCGCCGCCTATTGGCTAAATTGGAGTCTAACGGTTTTCGGGCTATCTATCGCGGTCGGCGGGGACTTCCGGTAATTTGGTTGACCGGCGGGCCATAACTCCGCGTGGACCTGTTGAAGCGCCTAACAGACGGCGTGGTGTAGATTCGTAGAAGGCTTGTTCTGTGAAGAAGGGCCCGACCCTCCTGCAGGTCGCACAACAGACTTTACGTTAACCCTGTCAACCGGCGCCCCCTCCCCTCATTTTACCCCCCGTCAAGGCCCTTCTTTTATTTCCCCAAGGAAGCACCTCCCTTGTCAAATCATTGCATTTATCCGACAATTCCAAAGGAGGAGTAAAGCTAGGGTGGTTGAGTGAGGGAGCCTAGCTTATCTTACCCCTGCTGTGTCACATGTGCGACGTTGCCTTAGTCTCGAAGGAGATGTGGGAGCACATTCTCTCGCCGGCGCAGCAAGCGGCGATGTCCAAATCCCTCGGTTTGGGGGATGCCGGAATACGGCTGGCCTCTGGTCTGCCTTTCTGGCGGGACTGCACGATTTGGGCAAGGCGTCTCCTGAGATCCAACTGCAGGTGGAAAGCGTAGGCGGGGAGGTCGAGGAACGACTCCGGCGCAACGAGGTGCGCGTTCCAACCCAGCACCGGCTCGGCCTCAGGCCCACCCCGCACGGCACCATTTCCGCCGCCGCATTGCAGGATATGCTGTCCTCCGAATTTGGGCTTTCCAAGCACCTAGCCGGGCTCTTGGGACCAGTTTCAGGTGGGAATCACGGCACTTTCCCCGGAAGCCTGCAGATCGAAAATGCCAAGGGCTCCGGCTTGGGCGGGACTGATTGGGCTGACCTCCAGTGCTCTTGAACTTGGCTTTCCTTATTGTAGCTTGATTGCGCCGTGGTCAGAAGTCTGGCTGTAGGCTCATTGGTTGCTTGGCTCGCAAAAGTGTTCCCATGTCCCGCAGTTATTCAGGGATTGCCGGGTAGTACCTGGCCGCCGCCCTTCGGTCTGCTGCTTGGCGCTCGGTGTAGCACTCCGGCATGGTGGGGCTCTTCCACCGGCCTGTGGTCATCAGGGTGGGTGCGAGCCAGCACCTTTTGCGGTTCGAAAGTCCGGAGACTGGGTGTTTGGAGTGGTCCCATTGCTCATCTTTTTATATCGGAGGTGATGAGCCTGTCTTGTTCCTTCCTGGAAACCAATTCGCTAGAATCAAAGGGTAACACGAATGCCAAGCCCTCCGTGAAGGAGAGCAGAGTACGCAGTGCCTACAACCTTCCAGGAGTTGCAATCAAGATGACGAATAGCGGAGAGGAGCTAGAAAGGCCGGCTCCCCTAGCTCTGACCCAGCGCCAGCAGAGCGTTCTGCGGGCCCTGGAGGAAGTAGAGGGTACGCGATATCGCATGAGTCTGTATTACTCGGGTGCGCTCTATGCCCTCGATAACCCTTACAATCCTGATCGTATTTCGCAGGCGGCTCATTCATTGCGAGAGATCCTTGATAAGTTACCCAGGGTGGTGCCTAGAAGTGAACTTCCTAAGGGTTACGATATTCCTGGAAAACGACGTGAGCTGGTCAGACGTATTGCCAAAGACCGTGAACGTTATACGGAAGGGTGGGTCGGAGAGATTGACTCGGATCTCGCTGCCACAATCGAAGACGTTTCTTTGTTGTTAGACTATGAGAGCCAGCCAACCCGTAGAGAAAATATGCGGGTGGTTCTGGAATACTTTGACCCTTTGACCGGTCGGTTCGAAGGACAAATCTCGGGTAGAAGACTACAAGGCGTCTACGAGCTACAGAAGGAACTGGAAGGTTTTGCGCACCATCGTGGCGCTGACGATGATAGAGAGTTGAGGAACAGCATTTATAAACTGGAAGAATTGATCCTTCACGTGCTGGCTCCGACAACAGCCGAGGATCAAGAGGAGATTCTATCTATCTTGGGGGGGTCAGTTTGATAAATTTCGATGTAGAGCGCATGTTTTCTTTAATAGAAGGGAAAACTGCGAATTATGTGTTTTTCTTTGAGAATGCTGACGATCCTTCTTGGATACCACATCTTGTGGGGCGAGGATACTTCTCGAACCCGCCAGAGAAGCAAGTTGTGGATGGCCAAGACCATGCCCCTTTCTGGCCTCCTCTCTTGTATCTCAAGAGGGTTGCCCGCAAGGACCCTGCTGCTGTTGTTGATGTCGTCCTGCGGTTACCTAAAGTAGACAACTATAGGATCAAGTTGCAGATTCTATATATTGCGCTGGCACTTCCGGGTCCGCAATCCACCATGCTCAAGGCGAAAGTACTAGATATAGACATGCATGACCTTCAAATCTGGGGCCATTCCTATGTGAATTTGCTTCGGTATTGGATAGATGAGAATGAAGTGGATGCCGCTCTAGAACTGCTAGAGATTCTCGTGCAATTCGAGCCGGACTCGCGAATGGAGGAGAAACGCGAGTGGTACCGGGCACACGGCGTAGATATAACCCCTCCGGCCGAACCGGGTGCTTATCTGAGAGATTGGGAATATGGGGAGATGTTCCAACGATGCATACGTCCTCTTTCGGAGAAGGAACCCTTTAGAACTGCACATGTTCTTGTACATGCAACCGACGAAATGGTCCGATTGCACGTTGCGGAGGAACCGGATGGAGGCCGATATTGGCACGATGATTCTGAATTCTGGTGTCGGAAGTTGGACAGTACCGACGGCCATTACCAGGAGTCGAGCAACAAGCTAGTGGAGGGCTTGGTGTACGCGTGTGGGCTGGTCTTCGAGAAGGAGCCGGAACTGACCAAGGAACTGGACGCAGTGTTACGTGCCCCGCGTTGGAGAATATTCCGGCGATTGCGGCAGCACCTCTGCGCACGTAATTTAAATGCCCTGACAATGGTCTGGATCCGGGAGAGCATAGTTGAAGAGGGCGACTATGCTCGTAGGATTCACGGCTACGAATGCCAGCAGATGATACGCAATGCGTGCGAGCACTTTGGAGAGGAGCTCCTCACGATAGCGGAGAGAACGACTATCTTTGAGGCAATCCTGAGCGGGCCACCGAAAAAACGGTACAAGGAAAGCCTTGGTTATGAATTCTCTGATGAACTCTTCGACCGCTATGCCCGAGATTTCCATGAGAAGCAACTCAGACCGTTTTCGTCGGTACTATTTGGCGAATACTTGGATTACTACCAAGGGCTGTTGAGGGACGCTGACCGGGTGGTTTTGGATGAGAACTATCTCCTGATTGGCGAGTCTAGAGGTGGGGCGGTAATGCAGGAGAGCCCAATTGCACCTAAAGAACTGTCTGAATTCACAGACTCAGAACTGCTTGATTACATCAACCAATGGGACGAGGGGTACACTTATGAGTCCTGAAGACGTGGCGTTCATTGAAGTAAATATTGAGGGCCTAGCGAAGGCCTTTGGGGCCATCTTTAGAGAACATATCGTCCCCGATAACGACCGGTTTCAGTTTTGGCTTGAGAACCTGGATAAGATCGAGCGGACCATCTATGTGCGGACTATTGTGGCCGTGTTGGAAGAATGCGTAAAAGCAGGGAATCTAAGCAGGGTTGACGATTCTTTCGCTATCTGTGAGTTCGTTCTTTCTCATCCCGACGACGATCCAACAGAAGGATTCAGGGGAAAGGATTGGTCTCGTGGTGGCGCCTATTGGAACAGTGCTCGACGTGCTGTCGGCGATTACGTAGGAACCTGTGTCAAAGTGGAGAACGCCTTGCCACTGGCGGTCGGGGAGAAACTTGCCAGTCTACTGGAAATGCTCTGCCTCCAATCGGATTGGAGACTGGACAACAATGAGCCCGTTATCCTGAATAGGGACGAACCACACACCGAAGCAATCAATAATACCCGAAGTGTAGCTCTGGGGAGTCTGATTCAGTACGGGTTATGGTTAAAAAACCACGATCCAGAAGCCGACGTGTCGTTTGTGACCAGTACACTTGAAAGGAGGTTTGCTGCGGATGCCGAATTTCCCTTAACTGTGCCCGAATATTCTATTCTTGGACAGAACTACGGCAACATACTCCACTTGGACTCGGAGTGGACGAAGCAGCATCAGATCGACATTTTCCCACAGACGAACCCAGCCTGGTGGGTCGTTTCATTCGGAGCTCTTCTTCTGTTCACCCGTTGCCATTCCAGGGTGCTCGAAACACTCGGGTCGCAATTTCGATTCGCCATCGAACATTTGGCACTTCTTGAAGAGGGTACGGTCCTTGGCCACCCCCCTGCGGGCAGGCTCGCTCAAGACCTTTTCGTCTACTATCTTTGGGGACTCTACCCTCTAAAAGGAGACGAAAGTCTTCTCGAATACTTTTATGAACAGACTGTTGGTAGGCCGGACCGCCACAAAAGACTATTTAGTGACGTAGGTCGGATGCTTTTGCGAAGCGACAGTTTGGATCAGGACTTGAAGGAGAAATTTACGGCGTTCTTTGAGTTCCGGTTAGAAGAGGGGACACCTCAGGAGTTTGGTGAGTTCTGGTCGTGGCTAGAGGCCGAGTGCTTGGATCCCGATTGGCGACTGGATGCTTTCCTGAAGGTTTTGGATATCGGGCGGCCTTCCGGTATGGAACTTTACAGTAGTGTCCAGACGCTTCACCAACTGCTACCGGAACGCCCTGGCAAGGTGGTGGCATGCTTAGCGAAAATAGTTGATGGTATTCAAGAAAACGTGCACGAAATACAGACGGAACCTGCGAAGGAGATACTGCAAGCGGGGTTGGAGACCGGTGACCCTGAGACAATAATAATGGCTAAAAAAGCAGAGGAGCACCTGTTACGTCACGGTTTGTCAGCGGTACGGACCACCGGAAGTCCCCGGGACTATCCAGCTCGCTAAACTTTAAAACATAGGCTCCCCAACTCTCTAGAACCGTTCCTGTCCTTGGCAAGAGGAGGAACTCTTATCCTAGGGATAGCAAGCGCCACAAGATTCATGAATCGCAGCTGATCAGCGTGTCCATCGTGACGGCCTTGGCGGCCCGCCTTGGGCTTCACCTCACCGGGCTCCCTCCCTGTAGCATCTGGCCACTGCCCCCCGGTCCGCGGCCTGGCGCTCGGTGTACCGGGCTGGCATTTTGGAACTCTTCCAACGGCCGGCGGTCATCAGCGCCGGCAGCGCTACCCCGCTCCTCACCAGGTCCTGGGCCATGCCAACTCGGCTGCTGTGCCCCGTATACCCCTCGCCCAGGCCCGCGGCCCTGGCTGCCGCCTGCACCCTCCTGCCGATCTGCCTGGTTGACAGGCCGAAGACCGGCGTCTTCGGATAAATAAGTTGCTCAGCTGGCCGGATGGCCCTGAGCGCCGCGGCCGCCTCCCTTCCGATGTAGAGGACCACTCCCTCGCCCTCCTAGTCGGTTTTCGACCGGTGCAGCTGCAGCGGGCCGGTGCCGTTGTCCCGCAGTTCCTCGTCGCCCCAGGTCAGCGCTGCGGCCTCGGAGCACCTGAGCAGCCCGTCCCTCAGCACTGAGAGTAGGGCGACGTCCACCCTCCCCCGCCAGGAGGCCCTTTCGACCGACTCCGGCTTCTTTCCTTGTCCCAGCAGGCGCCTGGATGGCGCTGTGGCCCTGATCGCCGCCAGGGCCTCGGCGGTAAGGGGTTTTGCCTGCTTGGCAGCCCGTCCGTGGGCCCGGGTTATGCCCTTGAGAACTCTCCGGACTCCATCGTTGTCCGTGGGGTCCTGGTGGCCGTTGCTCTTGTGGATCTCGGCGATGGCTGCTCGGTGGAGTCGGACTGTAGGCACCGAGAGGCGCCGCTCCTCGGCCAGGTGGGAGAGGTATGCAGCGATAAGTGCCGGGGAGGCTGGCAGAGCCAGCGCTGCCCTGACCTGGGCCCACCGCTCGAAGGTTTTCCACACCGAGCGGTAACTGGCTCGGGTGTTCTCGGAGACGCTGCTGTCCAGGGACTGGCGGATCCGATTCAGTTCAGTGGAAGTGACGCCGGTGACGTGTGCCGGATGCAGATTTTGGTAGTGCTCCTGAGCGACAGCGAGAAGGGGGTTCTGCATACTCATTGTCCTCACTTGGCAGTACGTACTGGTGTATGGAAATTAGTTCCAGTAGTTGCTTCTAGCCAAGGCATTGAAGAGCCTACACGCGGTTTCTTGGTAATTTGGGTAAGTCAATCCCAAGGGTTTGTCGCTTTCGCCATGGAGGTTCCCGCGGCTGTCGTATTTTGCTATATCCCAATATTCTCCATTGGTCAGCACAGCTGCCTTCAGTCCCGAGAAGCAGTCCAGGTAGTTATCCATTTGGTCCCAGAAGTTTTCGTCTCGCGTGTGCCATTGGATATTCTTTGCCTCTACGATGATGACGGGCTCTTGCCTCGCGTTGAATAGTACGTAATCAACACGGTATAGAAGTCTCTCTTCTATTTCGTCGTATATGGGGAATTCAACAATGCACTGCCTTGGGTTCGATAAGTGCCAGCCGAGAGCTCGGAGTATGGGGTCCACCAGCATGTAGCGAGTCGTGGTTTCGTGCTGGGATGCCCAGAAGAACCTGTTCTCTTGCTGGACTATGGTCCTGATTGTTTGTTGGACTTGGTCCATTGTCATGTCGGCTGGGCCCTTTTCAGGTGTGTGGCTCATTCTTTTGGCAGTTGCCGCTGGTCTTAACATGTCCTTTAAGTGCAATTATATGACACTTATAGGGTTTTCAAATACGATCTAGCAGGAACAATTGTTCCTCTCTCTCCATTTTACGGGAGGCAAAAACTGCTGTAAAGGAGCAGGTGTCAGTGCCGGGATAATGGTTCCATGGTTTACCACGTTTGGATCCTGGACCGCGCTTATCGGGAAAATGAGCGGTTCATCCGCTTGCCTGGCACTTACCGGAGCCGGACCAGCGCAAACCGAGGAGCCCAGAAGGAGAAGCTCCGGAGATCAAGCCGGCCGGCCAGAGTCATGGTGCTGCGCTGCCTCGAGACAGATCGCTGTTCCGAGTGCCGGCCCGTACACTGGATTTAGAGGATGACAATCACTCGTTGCGGCCGCTGGCCAGCATGCACGATAATTGCCTTTATCGTGCATCTGTAGGTGTAAACATGACGGTCCAACCGCCCCCACAGACTCTGGTCAACTGGCGCCCACTGGTCTCACGGTCCAGGACCAGCGCCGGATCCAGGAGGCCTTGGACAGTTCCACGTCGGCCAACACCCGCCGCGTCTACAACCAGCCCTGGCGCCGCTTCGTCGCCTTAGCGCCCAAAAGGTCCGGTCCCTGGTAGAAGGAGGGTAAGAGCTGTGGGCAATGAGCCTTTTGACAGATTCCCAGACCTGCCGGACAGGAAGATGTGGCCCGCGTTTCTAGTGGACGCCGTGGATAGCGGCAAATACTTCATACTGGCCCACGGAGGGGACCAAGTAGTGCTGCTTTCGCTGATACCTGGCGACATAATGCAATCCTTGGTCCACGGGAGCGTGCAGGCCAGGCTTGCCATCGACTTAAAAACTGGTGCGGTTGTGAGCCCTTTGCCTGGAGTCGACCTCAACCGTTGGCAAGCGGACATGTGTGGGATGGTTGACCTTTATGACCAGCGCAAAAAAGAACTTAATGATCGACCGTTCGACCTGTCTGAATGGAACTTTATTGGCAGCCGCCGCGGAATTCCCAAGAAAAACCGTTGATCTAAGCTACCCGAAGTCGATATGGTGTCAAGACAGGGCCCTGGTGTTTATCCAGGGCCCTGTGACGTGTCGATAGGAGGAGGTGGGCGTGGTTCTCTGGCTTCCACAGTTTGTCGGCGGATTACTCGGTGCCCCGGTGGGTGAGGACGCGTTGCAGCCTGATGTCCTGCTCGTCGGTGACCTTGCGGGGTGGCCCCAGAGTTTGCCCCATGGCGACAGCTCTTTCCAGGAAGGAGCATCTCCGTCGCCGGTGCTGAGCCTGTGGTTGTTCCAGCGTTGATGCCCAACTACCAGGAACGACTGAAAGCGAAGCACGCCAGAGCCGCCACCCGCGCAGTGGCTGGTAACTCCGTAGCCGAGCATGTGTATAATGGACAAGAGTTAAAATTTGAGTGGGACCCGACAAAAAGAGAAACCACCCTACAAGAACGTGGCTTTGACTTCAATAACGCTCGGTTTTTCAATTGGGCAACGGCCGACTACTATCCCGAAATCGATAGAGGAGAATTGCAGCATGTGGCGGTCGGGTACCTGGGTGATCGCCTGGTCTACATCGTTTATACCGAGCGGGACGGGAACCTGCGCATTATTAGCATGAGACCTGCTAGCAGACGGGAGCGCGGACTTTATGGAGAACGCTGAAAACGAAGAAAAAGTTCTTAATGTCTACTTTCCTACCGACGAAGAGGAAGCCGAGATTCAGGCTATGATCGCCGCGGACCCGGACTGTCCGGAGATCACCGAGGTTCAAGCCTCCGCCAGGGTACGGCTTACCGAGAACAAATACGACCAAGTTGTCTTCGTGGAGGGAGGCGAACCACCCTCCCCCATAGACAACAGCAACCGGGAACTGGTCTATATTGACAAGGACTTGGTAGACTATTTTGTAAGTCAGGGAATGTACTGGGAAAACCGGATGAACGCCGCCTTTCGGCGGGCCGTGTTTGCCGAGGGGCAAGCGGATACCGAGACCCAAGTCCCTGCCACGCCTGATTTTCATGAGTTGTCGGGAAAGATCACGGTTTTAATCACCCCAGGCGGACGGGAATTAGACTTCATCGACAAAGACTTGGTAGAGCACTTCCGGCAGGGAGGGGGCTCTTGGGAGGATCGGATGAACGAGGTCTTCCGGCAGGCCGTTTTAGCCGACGAGAAATGCCGAAAAAACAATGGTCCGTAAGTTAAACTTCGATACACCTACAGGTGCCAGAATTACGGGGTGGGAGACGATGCTCCCACCCCTCTCTTTTGCCCCATGTAGCGCCTAAATATTATCGAACGGCAAGAAGGCCAAGGGTGAAGTTCCACCTGACAACTGGTCAAAAGCTGCCGGACTCCAGGAATGCAGCCTGATACTCACCTGGTTATCATCGGTAACACTCAGATGATTGCCAGGGGGGTGAACGGTGGAGGTCAGACGGCTAACCAAACAAGAGGCGCTGACATTCATGGGAGTGTCATCGTCAACCCTAGAAAGGCGAATCAAGTCAGGCGAAGTCCAGGTAGAACGAGAGAAGCAGGGTGGCCGGGTGAAAGTATGGGTCCTGCCGGATGACGATAGTCAGGGTGACAACCCCAACGGTAATCACCCCGGTAGTCAGCAGGTAACGGATGATAACCAGGTGGCTATCCTGAAGGTACAGGTTGAAAATGCCCTGGCCCTGGCTGAATACCGCGCTGGGCTGCTAACCGAAGCCGGCCGGCGGGAGCAGTTGCTCCTGGACCAGTTGGCAGCCAGTCAGAAGAACCTGGAGGCGGTCACCCACGCGTTGAACCCCGGGCCGGCACCGGTGGAGAGGCCGAGGCGGCGCTGGTGGCCATGGTGGAGCAGGAGCTAGTCAATGTCCAGCCCCAAGGCCATAAATCGAGGCTCAGCTTCAAACCCCGGCGTCTTGAGAGCCAATTTGCGGCCCCTGAAAAATCGGGGATAGTGTATAGGCCCTGAAGCCAGAACTTTCACCGCTCCTCAGTCCTCAACTCCCTCTCCCCTGGTAATACCTGGCCACCGCGCCCCGGTCCGCCGCCTGGCGCTCGGTGTAACGCGCCGGCATCTTGGAACTCTTCCATCGGCCGGCGGTCATCAGGGCTGGCAATTCGACGCCGCTTTTGACCAGGTCCTGGGCCATGCCGATGCGGCCGCTGTGGCCGCTGAAACCCTCCCCGAGCCCCGCGGCCTTGGCTGCCGCCTTCACCCGTCTTCCGATCTGCTGCTGAGCCAGCCCGAAGACGGAGGTCTCCGGATCTAGGAGTTCGCCGGCGGGCTGGATGGCCCGTAGCGCGGCGACAGCATCTCTTCCCAAGTACAGGGTTACGCCCTCGCCCTCGGGGTCGGTCTTGGACCGGCGCACGGTAATCAGGCCGGTGCCGTTGTCCCTCAGTTCCACGTCGGCCCAGGTGAGCGCCGCGGCCTCGGACCGGCGCAGCAGGCCGTCCCGCAGGACTGACAGGAGGGCGACGTCCACCCGTCCCCGCCAGGAGGCCTTCTCTGCCGATTCCTGGCGCTTCTCGTCGGCCAGGGATCTTCTGCTGTTGGCGGTGGCCCTGACCGCCGCCAGGGCCTCGGCAGTCAGGGGCTTAGCCTGCCTCTGGGCCCGCCCGTGGGCTCGGGAGATTCCCTGGAGGATTCGCTTCACGCCTTCGTTGTCGGTGGGGTCGTCGTGGCCGTTGGCCTTGTGGACGGCGGCCAGGGCGGCCTTGTGGAGCCGGACGGTGGCCACCGACAGGCGGCGCTCCTCGGCCAGGTGGGAGAGATAACCGGCCACCAGTGCCGGCGAGGCCGGCATGGCCAGCACTCCCCGGGCGCCGGTCCAGGCCTGGAAGGAGCGCCAGGCGGAGGCGTACATGGTCCTGGTGTTCTGGGAGACGCTTTGGTCCAGGGTGCGGCCGATCCGCTGGATGTCGCCGCCGGTGAGGCCGGCGGCCGGGGCCGGCGGCAGCGTCTCGGCGTGGTCCTGGGGAGCTGGCAGGAGGGTGTTCTGCAGGGCCATTTTCGGGACCTCAACATTGACTTATAAGGGCCATTATAGGTCAAGGTGCCTGGCCCGGTAATGGCAATTATCGAGCATGGTGGCCAGCGGCCGCAACGGGTAATTTTCGAGAGGTGACGGCCTGCAGCAACTGACCGAGCCTCTCCGGCCCCATCTGCTCCAGGATCCTGCGGACCCGGTGGGAAAAGTCCGCGACTCGTGGCGCGGCGTAAGAAGATCGTGTCGTCGACCTTCGCATGGCATTGGAGTCTCTTTATCTCGGTTTGAGTGACGGCGAGTTGGATTTCGTCTGTCCACTGCCCTTTACACTTGAACAAATAGGGTTACTGGTTTGCCATCAGCCTGATCTTTGAATTAGTGACGTAAGTTTGGTTAGTTAGCAGGCCTATCCATCGGTCGTCGTTCAGGAACCGCAATACTTCCTCTAATTCCCTTCGGTTTTCCGGTAAGACTATTCTGCCGTCTGCTAAGTTCAAGACCAATTCCGATTCTCCAGCCATGGCTTGAAGCTCTGCAGGGGTGTACTCATTTAACACCTCTGAGTCTCTGACAGCTGGGCTCTTCAGTCGCCGGGTACTACGGGCTGGCGGCTCTCTCTCATGGCCTTGAGACGTGCAATGTTCATGCAGGTATAGCAACCTGGAAGCTTGCAGATCAAAGCCCGAAACCGACTGCTTGTTGGCGTGATGCCGTGGTTGGGAGCCGCGAAGGTATTACTTTTCAGGGCGGGGACCCCGATGCGGATTGCGGAGACAACCACCAGCCAACCGATGCAGAGCAGCATACCGGCGCCACATGTAATCAGGGCCCAGCGGATTGTGCCGGCAGCGAGAAAAGGAGAGAAGATGTCGATGAACATTTTTGCCCCAAAGAAGCCAACCCAGCCATAGAGGGCCAGTTTTAGAGACCAGGTAAAGCCGGTCTTGGCCCGCTTCCAGTCTCGATCGAAGTCAACTCCAAAGGCGTTGTCCTGCGCAATAACGCAGCCGCTTGCTGTACATAGAAAATTGGCCACCCGTTTCAGCATTCCACCCATTCTTCAAGACCTCCAATAGTATCAGTATGCCTGGCTGCGCGTTGGTCCCGGTTGCGGAGAGACCCTGGGAGGGGATCCAGCCGGGGAATGCAGATAATTATAAGGGCAAGGCAACCGGACCTGAAACGGCGATTAGGGCCCTCATCCATACCTGAAATCCGAAATAAATGAGGGAGCGCGCCCGGGTTTATGCTGGCTATGAAAACCCCGCGGGTGCTCGTCCCGCAGCGCCGGCGACACCTACATCTGGAGGAGTCATGGCTAGGGCATTCTCCCCTTTCACCCTGATGATATACCGCCTGGTGGCAGAGCAACCTCTGGTCAGTGACCGGGACCTGCTGGGCATGCTCAGGCCATTTCTCGGCCTGGGTCAGGAATACCAGAGGCTTCGGCGAAACATCGGTAGGGCTCTGGGCCGCGGCGAGGAAATCGGCCTCCTGCAGTCAGCTGTCTTGGGCTGGCATCACCGGGCCGTCAAGCGCATCGTGGCGACATCCAGAGGGAATGAAAGGTTTGCAAATATGCCCGAGTTCGAGGGCTGCCGCTGGCTCAGCGACTGGGACCTCGAGTCCCTGCTGGGCCTGGGTCCCCTGGTGGAGATGGTCTACCGCACGCTGCCGACCCTGCCCGCCAGCGAGTTGTTCGAAGGCCGCGTGGTGGTGCCCAGGAGCGAACCGGGCGTCAACAGGCTGGGCGAGCCCACCGAGGACCTGGTTCTGAGGGAGTCGAATTGGCGCCAAGCCCGGCTGGTCCAGATCCGGTGGCTGCCCGAGGGATTGGATAGCACGGAAAGGGCCCTGGAGCGCCATCCCTTCAGCCTGGTCCTGGTGTACCAAAATGACGACCCCAGAGACCCTCCGTTCTTTCTACCCGCCGTTTTTAGAGGCAGGTACCAGCGGTGGCAGGAGTTCCAGAACATGCGGCAAAAGCTGGGGGAGGTGCTGGAGCGGCGGTCGGACTGGCTCTACGTCGACAATAGCTATCTGCCCCGATACTGTCCCGGGACGCTGTTCATCTGCACCGACCGGGTCAGCGGCATATTGGCGCGCAATCATTTTGACGAGTTGGTGAGGCCCCGACCCGATGACAACCTGCGCTTGGGTGTTGTGGACCTCCAGGGCAACGTGGTGCAGCAGATGCAGTTTCCCATTGCGATGTGGGAGTCGATAAAGGCCCCGTTGCCTGAGGGCCCCTTTGGAAAACCGGAACAGGTCCTCCAGGACTTGAAGGCGGGAAAGACCCTGGCAGTTATAGGAAAAGCCTTTGCCGTTGTAGGAAAGGCACAATGGCAGACATTCCAAGGCATGGCAAATTTCTTCTCCATCAGTCCCGAGAAGCTGTCCCGCGTTGCTGGCACTACAAAGGGTGGGGAATCTGCACGGCCCATGGTGAAGGCCAGGCTGGCTTCCAGACTGGAGGGCGGCTATTATCTGGAGTCCGCGGCCAGGACCGTCCTGGCCGCTTCGGAGCGGGTATCGGTGCAGCGCGTTACAGCCCAGCTTGGGCTGTTCACCCGCCGGGAGCCGACCCGGCGCCAGCGGCCGCCGAGACCGGGGGTTCACCGCCGCCTGCCCGGCATCTACCACCGCAAACGCAACCGCCGGCACCAGCAGGGCGTTATCGACCTGCATCTGGCCCTAGCGGACCAGGGCGAGCTGGTGATTCCCGCCAAGGGGCACTACATCATCTTCGGGGGCGTACGCCTCATCCCCGACGGTTACGTCCTGCTGCCGACAGGCGGCCACGAGGACCGATGGGTCCTCGTGGCGGTGGAGTACGAACGCTCGGCGATTGAGACCGACGAAGCGTGGGGCAAGATCCAACCCTATATAAATCTGGCAAATGCCCGCATGCCCATGGCGGTCCTGTTTGTGACTGAAACGG
>LXNJ01000837.1_pt1 | contig 19733 bp, 17 predicted proteins | sample 809081 | NCBI WGS metagenome assembly LXNJ01 (sample SAMN04870510, study PRJNA318959) | sponge metagenome | biome: sponge; feature: marine sponge reef; material: water | host: Petrosia ficiformis | place: Greece: Milos, Mediterranean Sea | collected 2013-05-29 | depth 5-7 m | reverse complement strand
CGTCCCGACGCGGTTCGTAGCGTGCTGCGAACCGCAGCTACAATGGATCCATCACGTCGAACGGAACGCGCCTTGTCAATCGAGAAATCCGAGTTCGCGGCTCACCTGGCAAGCGTCGCCAGCACCTGGGGAGACGCGCTTGCCGAGAATCGCTACGACGCCGCGGTGGTGCCCGCGGGCACGTCCGCCATGTACTACCAGGACGACCAGGCCCCGCCGTTCCATCCCAACCCGCACTTCGCGCGGCTCTTTCCCGACGACGGCTGCGAGGGATCCGTTCTGCTGGTCCGACCCGGCGCCAACCCCAAGCTGTACTTCTCGCAGCCGGGCGGCTATTGGCACATGTCGCCGTCCTTGCCCGACTGGGCCGACGCACTCGACGTGGAAACCCATGACAACGACGAGGCGCTGCTGCGATCCGTCGTCAAGGACCTCGCGCGCTACTCGCGAGTTGCGCTCGTCGGGCCCGACGAGACGTTCAGCGCCAACCTCCCTCTCGCCTCGGTCAACCCCGAGAGGCTGGTCACCAATCTGGTTTTCGCACGCGCCGCCAAGACGCCATTCGAAGTGGCGCGGATGCGCGAAGCCACGGCCATCGGCGTCCGCGGGCACTTGGCCGCGCGCGACGCGTTCCGCTCGGGCGGCAGCGAATTCGATATCCACATGGCCTACCTCGCGGCAAGCGGCCAGGAAGAGAGCAAGTTGCCGTACCCGAACATCATCGCGCAGAACGAGCACGCCGGCATCCTTCACTACCAGTATTACGATCGGCAGCCGCCACCCCGCGGGCACAGCTTCCTGATCGACGCCGGCGGACGCTCGGCCGGCTACCACGCGGACATCACGCGAACGTACAGCGCCAACCCCGGGGACGACTTCGACGCCTTGATCGACGCCCTCGACGAGAAGCAGCAGGCCCTCGTCGGCGAGATCCGCGCCGGCCTGTCGTACGTCGACCTGCATACGCGCATGCACCAGGAGACCGCCGATCTGCTGGTGCACTTCGACCTCGTCCGCTGCAGCGTACAGAGCGCCTTCGAGCGCAAGATCACCGATGCGTTCTTCCCACACGGCCTCGGTCATCTGTTGGGACTGCAGACCCACGACGTCGGCGGCAAGCTCGCCAACGCCGACGGCGACGAAGTGGCGTCTCCCGAGCGCTTTCCGTCGCTGCGCTATACCCGCGAGATCGACGTCGACCATGTGTTCACGGTCGAGCCGGGCATGTACTTCATCCCCATGCTGCTCGACGCGCTGCACGAGTCCGAAGCCGGCGCTGACGTGAACTGGGCCAAGGTCGACGCACTACGGCCTTGCGGGGGCATCCGGATCGAGGACAACGTCGTCGTGACCCGCGATGGCGCCGACAACCTGACCCGACCCGCATTCGCCGAGCTCGATCGGCCCGGAGGGACGCCTTAGCCCGTGCGCCTAACCCTCGAAGCGCTCTACGGCCCGACATCCCTCGCCGGGCCGATCCCTGCCCAAGTCAAGCTGTCGCCCGGCGGCCATTTTGCAAGCTTCCTGCGTCCGGCCGCGAGCGACCGCGAGCGCCAGGAGCTGTGGTTGATGGATCTGCGCCGCGGGCATGCCAAGGCGCTGTCACCCGATCTCCGAGCCCCCGTGGCGGAAGAGATGACAGCCGAGGAGCAGGCCGAGCGCGAACGCCGTCGATCGTTCGCGGGCGGGATCACGTCGCACCAATGGCATCCCGACGGAAAGCGAGTCGTGATCGTCGCGCACGGTCGCGCTTTCGTCGCCCGCATCGCGGATGACGACGTGCGCCCGGCAACACCGGCCGGGCACCGCCAAACCGGCATTCGCCTGTCCCCGCGAGGCACCCATCTGAGCTACGTCCGCGACGGCGACCTCTTCATCAGCGCGCTCGACAACAGAGCCGAGCGCCGTTTGACCACCGACGGCGGCGGCACCGTGAGCAACGGCTTGCCGGAGTTCATCGCGCAGGAGGAAATGCACCGTTTCGACGGCCACTGGTGGTCGCCGGACGAACGAACGCTGGCGTTCACGCGGGTCGACACCGCACCAATTCCCGTCAGCTACCGCCATGAGGTGCTCGCCGGGTCGATCGACGTGATCCCGCAGCGCTATCCGTTTGCCGGTGGGGCCAACGCCGAGGTGAGGCTCGCGCTCACCGACTTGGGCTCGGGCGAGACGCAGTGGCTCGACTGGGCGCTTGCCGCCGACGACTACCTGGCGCGCGTCCGCTTCGGACCGGACGGCGCCTTGTACGTGCAGACCCAATCACGCGACCAGCGGCGCCTCGCACTGCGCCGGTGGATCGATGGACACTGGAGCGACGTGGTGACGGAAACCGCCACGACGTGGGTGAACCTCAACGACGGTCTCAAATTCGCTGACAAGACCATGCTATGGACGTGCGAGCGCGACGGGACCGCCCGCCTTTACGCCAGCAGCGGCAACGGCGGCTTTCACGCCGTCACCCCGGATCTCGGCCGCGTCAGCGGCATCCTCGCCGCCGACGCAACACATGCTTGGGCCACCGGCTGGCGGGACGATCCGACCACCCAGGATGTGTTCGAGATCCGTTTGCGCGACGGGACGAGCCACGCCCTGACTTCCGGGGACGCCTGGCACGATGGCGTGGCGAACGCGCGCGCCGGGGTTGCCCTGATCACGCGGTCGTCGCCGACGGAACCTGGATCGTTGCACGTCGTCGACCTGCACCAGCGTCGGGGCGGACGCTTGGTCTCGGGAGGACCGATGAACGGCAGCCATCCCTACTTTCCGTACCTCGACGCGCATGTTGCCCCCGAACTCGGCCGCATCGACACGGCTGGCGAGACCCTGCACTTCCGGCTCACCAAGCCGTCTTCCTTCGACCCCGCGCGGCGCTACCCGGTTCTGGTGCATGTCTACGGGGGTCCGGGTGTACAGCGCGTCAAGCGAGACTTCCCGCCACTCGTCCAGCAGATCCTGGCGCAGGCCGGGTTCGCAGTCTTCGAGCTCGACAACCGAGGCGGGAGCAACCGCCACAAGGGCTTCGAAGACGCCATTCACGGGGAGCTAGGGCGCGTCGAAGTGGACGATCAACTCGCCGGCGTCGACTACCTGCGCTCGCTGGCGTGGGTAGACGCGGAGCGGATCGGCGTATTCGGCCACTCGTACGGTGGCTACATGGTCCTGAAGTGCTTGGGCCGCGCTGCCGGCACGGGCACGTTCGCCGCCGGGGTGAGCATCGCGCCGGTGACCCGCTGGGAACTCTACGACACGCACTACACGGAGCGGTACCTCGGCACACCCGCCCGCAACCGGGCGGGGTACGACCGCAGTTCGGTGTTTCCGGCGGTCGAGGCCATCGACGTGCCCCTGCTCCTGGTGCACGGCATGGCCGACGACAACGTCCTGTTCAGTCACTCCACCGAACTCATGCGCGCCTTGCAGGACGCGGGCGTGCCTTTCGAGCTCATGACCTATCCAGGCTCCAAGCACGCCCTGCAGGAGCGAAGCGTCGCCATCCACCGCTACCGCTACCTGTTGGAGTTTTTCGGGCGATCTCTGACCCAATGCCGTAGAACGGAGGCCCACGACGTCGCCTAGGCCGCCGGCGAAAACTCCGTCTCACGCCACAACTCCGCCCACATGAGGAACAGCCTCTGCACCTGCATCGCCCGATTGAGGCCCGTGTTGGCGAGCGCCATGGCGCGCAATCGCTGCAGTTCGTCAGCGAAGTCGAGCAGCCCGGGCTGGTCGAGGTGTTGCCTCGTCCACCAATGCACGATGCGCAGCCACCGCGCCGTCAGATCCGCCAGGCTGCCCTCGCGGTATCTTTCCGCCTGTTCGAGAGCCTTGGCCGGACGCCGGGCGGCCTCGACGAGCGCGGACATGAGTGGCGCCTCATCCCGCTCGACGGCTTCAAGCACCGTGAACGGCGCGGCCCCGTATTCGATGACCAACTGTCCGGCCCGCTCCTTTTCGACACCGGCTTCGCCGAGCCACGTCATCACCACGTCATCGCTCGCGGGGTGCACCTTGAGCTGCTGGCAACGGCTGCGAACGGTGGGCAGAAGGCGCTCGGGGGCGCCAGTCACCAGCACGGCAAAGCTGTTGTCGGGCGGCTCCTCCAAGGACTTCAGCAAGGCGTTGGCGGCGTTGGGGTTCATCTGGTCCGCAGCGACGATCACCGCGACCTTGCGCCCCGCGAAACGCGGCGTCTGATGCAGGAACTCGATGGTCGCGCGCATCTGGTCCACCCGGATGATGCCCGATTCGGGTGCCACCCAGCGCAAGTCCGGATGCGCCACCTCGTGGGGATCCTGCGCCGACTCCAAGCGCAGTAGTCGTTTGACGAGGGCGGCGGCGACGGTCTCTTCGCCCCATCCGCCCGGACCCTGGATGAGAAGGCCGTGCGGGAGGCGGTCGTAGATAGCGTCTAGCCGCTCGAGCGGGGCCGTCAACCAGGGCGGCGTCATTCCGCGCACGCAACCGCGGCCAAGAACCGGTCGAGCGCGGCCTTCACGTCCGCGCCGACGGCAGCGAGGGGTCGACTCGCATCGATCTCAACCACCCGGCTCATCATTCGGGCACGTTCGCGGTACACGGCGCGCACGCGCTCGAAGAACGCCCGTCGCTCACCCTCGAAACGGTCCTTGTCGCGGTCGCCGATGCGTGCCATCGCCGTGGCGACGGGCGCATCGAGATACAGGGTCAGATCCGGCCATCGCGCCCCGTGCACCCATGCCGCGAGTTGCTCGACGACGGCCGACTCCAGGCCGCGGCCGCCGCCCTGGTAGGCGAAGGTGGAGTCCGTGAACCGGTCGCACAGAACCCATTGCCCCTCGGCCAGCGCCGGCTCGATGACGTTGTGCACGTGCTGTGCCCGGGCCGCGAAAACGAGCAGCGCCTCGCCCAGGGGCGTCACCCGTTCGTCGCGGCGCGCGAGCAAAACCTCCCGAATCTCCTCGGCAAGCGGGGTGCCGCCAGGTTCCCGGGTGACGAGCACGTCGTAGCCGTGGCGCGCGAGGACGTCGGCGATCAGGGTCAGGTTGGTGGTCTTGCCGACGCCCTCCGCGCCTTCGAGCGTGATGAAACGGCCGCGCTTCACAGCGCTTTGCGCAACTGGTAGCGACGCACTGCCGCGTTGTGCTGCTCGAGGTCGACGGAGAACTCGCTGCTGCCGTCACCACGGGCCACGAAGTAGAGATCGTCGTCCCCCGACGGGTGCAAGGCCGCCTCGATGGATGCCCGTCCCGGCAGGGAGATGGGCGTCGGCGGCAACCCGCGGTACCGGTAGGTGTTGTAGGGGTGGTCGGCTTCGAGGTCGGCGCGTGTCAGGTCGCCGCCGAAAGCCGCGCCGAGGCCGTAGATCACGGTCGGGTCCGATTGCAGCCGCATGTTGCTCGCCAACCGGTTGAGGAACACGCTGGCGATTCGCGGCCGGTCCGCGTCCAATCCGGTCTCTTTCTCGATGATCGAGGCCATGATGAGCGCCTGGCTCTGGTCCGCGTAGTCAACGCCCGGGTCACGTTCCGCCCACGCGGCAGCCAGGATCTCCTGCATCCGCAGGTGTGCGCGACGCAGCAAATCCGAGGCTGAGGCGTCGCGCTCGAATAGGTACGTATCGGGGAAAAACGCCCCTTCGGCATGACCCTCGGCAAGGCCCAGCCGGGCCATCACGTCAGCGGCCGTCGCGCCGTCAAGGTCGAAATCCAGGCGCTCGTCCGCGGCCAAGGCGGCGATCGTCTGCGCGGCCGTCGTTCCCTCGGTGATGCGGAAACGGTGTTGCACGACGTCCCCGCTCACAAGCCGGTCGAGCAGATCGTCGGCCGTCTCGCCGGGACCAACCCCATACTCGCCGCGCCGCAACGATGTGGCGAGGTTGCGCTGCCGGGCCCGCAGCGAGAACCAGGTCGCGTCGACCACTTCGGCTGCGGCCAGCGTGTCGGCAACCGCTTCGAGCGTCGCGCCGGCCGGGACGATGAAAACCGTGTGGGAGGCCAGCGGCAACGGCTGGCTCGCCCACCGTCCAAGGTAGACGTTGACCGAGGCCAGCACCGCGACGCCCACCACGATGACCGCAGTGGGGATCAGCAGCACGCGCTTGTTCATGGAGTTCACACGGCAGTGAAGATCAACGTGCCGTTGGTGCCACCGAATCCGAACGAATTGGACAGCGCAGCCGAGATCCGCATATCGCGGGCCTCGTGCGGGATGTAGTCCAGGTCGCATTCCGGATCGGGATTGTCCAAGTTGATGGTCGGCGGCGCGACATCGTTCGCCACGGCCAGCACGGAGAAGATCCCCTCGACCGCGCCCGCAGCGCCGAGTAGGTGGCCGATCATCGACTTGCTCGAACTGATCGGTATCGTGGTATCGGCACCGAACACCGATTTGATCGACAGGGTCTCGGCGACATCGCCCTGCGGCGTGGACGTTCCGTGGGCGTTGATGTAGTCGATCTCCCCAGGATTGAGGTTCGCGTCCGTCAAGGCGTTGCGCATGGCGGCCACGGCGCCGCGGCCGTCGTCCGGAGGGCTTGTGATGTGGAACGCGTCGGCGCTCATGCCAAAACCGGCCACTTCGCAATAGATGGTCGCGCCCCGAGCCTTGGCGCGCTCGTATTCCTCGAGGACAAGGACGCCCGCGCCGTCGCCCAGCACGAAACCGTCGCGATCCCTATCCCAGGGGCGGCTGGCCTTCTCGGGTTCGTCGTTGCGGGTGGACAACGCGCGCATGGATGCGAAACCCGCCACGGTGACGGGCGAGGTGGCCTGCTCGGATCCGCCGACGACCATGGCGTCCGCCTCGCCGTATTGGATCATGCGCATGCCGAAGCCGATGTTGTGCGTACCGGTCGTGCAGGCGGTCACCACGGCGATGTTGGGGCCGCGGAAGCCGAAGCGAATGGAAAGCTGCCCCGAGATCATGTTGATGACGCTCGACGGCACGAAGAATGGCGAAACGCGGCCTGGGCCGCGATTCATGCAGGTGGTGTGGGTGGCCTCGATGGTATTGATCCCGCCGATCCCCGAGCCTATGGCGACGCCAACCCTCTCGCCGTCGCCGTTCGCGTCCTCGAGCCCCGCGTCGCGAACGGCTTGGATCCCGGCAATCATCCCGTACTGGATGAAGGGATCGATCCGGCGTGCCTCTTTGCGATCGATGTAGTCGGCCACGTCGAGGTTCTTCACCGCCGCGCCGATCGTGACACTGTGTGCGCTGACGTCGAAGGCATCGATCGGCGCGGCCCCGCTGACGCCGGCCAACGAGTTCGTCCAGCCCTCCTCGACCGTGTTGCCGATCGGTGACAGCAGCCCTAGGCCGGTAACGACGACTCGTCTCTTCCCCATGGCGGCGAGGTGCCCTATTTGTGCGCCTGTATGTAGTCGATGGCCTCTTTCACCGTTGTGATGTTTTCTGCTTCCTCATCGGGTATCTCGGTCTCGAACTCCTCCTCCAAGGCCATGACGAGTTCGACCGTATCCAGCGAGTCCGCGCCGAGGTCGTCCACGAACGATGCTTCTTCCTTGACCTCTTCCTCCTTGACGCCCAACTGTTCGCAGATGAGTCTTTTGACTCGTTCCTCGACGCTGCTCATGTTCAAGACTCCTTAAGTACGAAGTGTTCGATTCGAAGCGGGCGCGTATTGTAGCCGCATTTCGCAGGATGGGACTTCCACCAGGCCGGAATGGCGGACACGACGGTCGCGGCCGAACGCCCGCCCACCGTCAAGGCGCATCGCCTACGCGGCGTACATCCCGCCGTTGACGTGCAGCACTTCGCCGGTGATGTAGCCGGCAGCATCGCTCGCCAGGAACGACACCGCGGCCGCGACGTCCTCGACCGAGCCCATGCGGCGCACAGCGGTTCGCTCCACCAAGGCCTGGCGCTGTGCTTCGGCGAGGTCACGGGTCATGTCCGTGTCGATGAAGCCGGGCGCCACGGCGTTCACAGTGATCCCGCGCGAGCCCACCTCCTGGGCCAGGGCACGCGTGAAGCCTTCGATGCCGGCCTTCGTCGCCGCATAGTTGGTCTGGCCCGGGTTGCCCATGCGCGCGACCACGGAGCTCAGATTGACGATCCGCCCGTAGCGCTGCCGCATCATCCCGCGCAGGAGCGGCCGCGTGACTCGGTAGAGGCCCGACAGGTTCGCCTCCACGACCGATGACCACTGCGTGGCCGTCATGCGCATGAGCAGGTTGTCCCGGGTGATGCCCGCGTTGTTGACCAGCACCGCCGGAGCGCCAAACCGCTCCTGGAGGGCGCCGATGCCCTGTTCGGCGGCATCGTCGGTGTCGATGCGAAGCACGATGCCGGCGCCGAGGTCTCCGAGGTCCTCGCCGATCCGCCCCGCTCCCTCGTCGCTGGTCGCCGATCCCACCACGAAGTAGCCATCCCGCTGAAGTCGCGCCGCGATCGCGCGCCCGATGCCGCGACTCGCGCCCGTAACGAGTGCAACACGCTGCTCCGCCGGATTCGCCATGGCTGTTGCCTAAGTGACGGCGGCCAGCGCCCGCTCGAGCCCGTCGAGGGTGCCAACGCCGTGAAAGGTCAGCGACCGGTCGATTCGCCGCGCAAGGCCGGCCAGCACGTTGCCAGGTCCACACTCGACGAAGACGCGCGCACCGCCTTCGGCCATCGTCGTCACGGAATCCGCCCAGCGCACCGGCGACACCAGTTGGCGCAGCAGGTTGGCGCGGATGGTCGCGGCATCGGTTGCGGCCTCGGCGCTGAAGTTCTGCACGATGGGAATCGTTGGATCGCTGAGCTCGACGGCATCCAACAGCGCCGCCAGTTCGTCGCCCGCAGGCGCCATCAACACACAGTGCGAGGGAACGCTGACGTCCAGAACCACGGTCCGCCGTGCTCCCCGGGACTTGCAGGCTTGCGCAGCGTGCTCGACCGCATCGGCCGCGCCGGCGATGACCACCTGTCCTGGCGAGTTGTAGTTGGCCGGTGCGCACACGCCGTCGACCTCGGCACAGCACGCCGCCACCGCGTCGTCGTCGAGGCCGAGGATGGCGGCCATCGCTCCTTCACCCGCCGGCACGGCTTGCTGCATCAGCTTGCCGCGCTCGTGCACCAGGCGGATCGCGGCCGCGAAATCCAACGTACCGGCGACTGTCAGGGCCGAGTACTCGCCAAGACTGTGTCCCGCCACGACCGTCGGCGGTGGACCGCCGCGCGCCGTCCAGGCCTCGAACAACGCCACGCTCGCGAGGAGCAGGGCGGGCTGCGTGATTTCCGTGCTGTTGAGGCGCTCGAGGGGACCCTCGCGAACCACCGCGGCCAAATCGAAGCCGAGTGCGTCGCACGCTTCCTCGAAACGTGCGGCGGCGGCCGGCTCGACCGCCGTGACATCGCCCACCATGCCGACTTCCTGGGCACCCTGGCCCGGAAAAACGAAACCTAGACTCATGGAATCTCCAACATTCACACGGTGCGGGATGTGCTCAGATCCCCGCAGCGAGTTTGCCGACCAGCCCGCTGTCCAGCGCCCTGCAAGCCTGCGCCACGGCGCTCCGGAAACCCTCCCGATCGGCCCCGCCGTGGCTCTTGACGACCACCCCCGGCAAACCGAGAAGCACGGCACCGTTGTACAACTGCGGATTGTACGCCTGCTGCACGCGCATCAATCGCCTGCCGACCAAGGCCTTCGCCAGAGCGAAGCGCGGAGACCGGCCGGCGAGTTCTCGTTCGAGCATGAAGCGCGCCATGCGTGCCGCGCCTTCCGCGGACTTGAGCGCGATATTGCCGGCGAAGCCGTCGGCTACAACGATGTCGGCCCCCGCGTGGAACAACCGATCGGGCTCGACGAAGCCGACGTAGCGCAACCGTTCGTCCGCGTCGACGAGACGCGCCGCGGCGCGCACGGCGACCGGACCCTTGGACACCTCCGAGCCGATGTTGAGCAAGGCAACGGTCGGCTCGGCCACCCGGTCGACCGTGGTGGCGGTCACCTGTCCCATGCGCGCGAACTGGTGAAGATGGTCCGGCTGGGCGCCGATATTGGCGCCGAGATCCAGCATGCGGAACTCCCGCTGCTCGCCGGCGAGCGTCTTGACCACCGCCGGGCGCCGGATGCCGGGGAGCATCCCGAGCAAGTGTCGCGACAGCGCCATCAGCGCGCCGGTGCTGCCAGCGCTCACGACGGCGTCCGCCGCTCCGTCCGCGACCGCCATGATCGCCGAGCGCATCGACGATGGCAGACCTCCCCGCAACGTCTCCCGCAGCGGGTCGTCCACCGCGAGGCACCGGGGCTCTTCAACCGCTTCGTGCGGGGTGCCGCGGAGAAGCGGTGCAATCCGCCCCGCATCGCCGAAGAAGACCAGCACGACCTCCCCATCCCGCTGGGCACCATGGTCCAATGCCCAGTCGAGCGCGCCACGGACGAGCGTCTCGGGTTCGGCGTCGCCGCCCAGCGTGTCGATGGCGATGCGAATGGGTGGCGTACCCCCGCGACTACACCGGCAGAAAAGAATACCGGTTTGCCCGGTCGCGCGTCCGCTTACCGAACGCCTATCGGCGCGTCTCCAACACCTTGCGGCCTCGATAGAAGCCGTCCTCGGTCACGTGATGCCGGCGATGCGTCTCGCCGGTCGTCTCGTCTTCCGCCAGTGTCGGCGCGGCCAAGGCGTGATGGGAGCGCCGCTTGTCGCGCTTCGAGCGCGTCACCTTGTTTTGCTGGACGGCCATGGCCTCCTCCGTGCAACTCTTCAGTTGTCCCGTTCGCGCGGTTTCCAGTTGCCCAACACCGCGAACGGGCTTTCGCGCCGCACCTGCGCCGCGGTCGCGTCCTCGGGCCGCTGGTCGGCCCGGTTCTCGCACCAGTTCTCGCAACGGTCACGATCATCGCAGCCAGCCTCGGGCAGGCTCAACAGCAGATCGTCCTCGACCAGAGCCACGACCGATACTCGGTCCTCGACCGCAACCACCGTTTCGAGTTCCGGCATCAACGCCTGCGCCTGCGCCTCGCTGGCCACCAGGCGGAAGTCGACCGCAGCCTCAACGAACACGTCCACTTCCGAGCCGCATCGCGCGCATACGACCTCCGCATGCACGCCACAGGTCCCGGTGATCCGCGCCCGCGCCAGATCATCCGGCTCGAAACGCACGGCCACCTCGACATCGCCGCCGCGAGCCACCGTTGCCGCGAGCCGCTCGAAAGCCGCGAGCGGCAATGTGCCTCGCCAGGTTCCACCGGATCGCAAGCGCTCGGCGATGTCCAGCGAAGGCCCGGTCGACATAGCGGCGGCGGATGATAGGGTTGGGTCTTCGACGTGTCAAAGCGACCCGCATGTCCTCAACCGTTCCCGGGACTTCGCGAGAGCCCCGACCGGTCCTAGCGGGGCTCCGCCCCACCAAGGAGCACGGACGTCATACGGGTAAGAGAAATGCCGCCCGACTGTGAGCCCGAACCGCGGTCACGCGAACTCGTGCTCGCTTCCTCGTCACGATACCGTCGGGAGTTGCTCGAACGCCTCGGCATTCCCTTCATAGTCGACTCGCCAGAAATCGACGAGACGCCTTTGGACAACGAGCCGGTCGACGTCCTGGTGCGCAGGCTCTCCGTCGCCAAAGCCCGAGCCGTTGCCCTCCGGTGGCCACGGGCGATCGTCATCGGCTCCGACCAAGCGGCGAGTTTCGAAGGCCGCATACTCGGAAAACCCGGAACGCCGCAAAAGGCGATCGCCCAACTCCTCGAGTTCTCGGGCAACCGCGTGGACTTCTACACCGGGGTGGCCGTCCTGCACGGTCCGAGCGACCGGGTCGCGACGCACATCGATCGGACGCACGCGCATTTCCGCCGCTTCCGCGAAGACGAGGTCGAGCGCTACGTGCAGCGCGACCACCCCCTCGACTGCGCCGGGGGCATCCGATTCGAAGGCACAGGCGCGCTTCTGCTCGAGGCCGTGGAGACCCGGGACCCGAGCGCCGCAATCGGGTTGCCGTTGATCGAACTCGGCGCGATGTTGCGCGCCGTCGGCGTCGACCCGCTCGCGTAGGAACGCGCGAAACTCGCACAATCTTAGGTGTTCCCCAGGCGGGTGCCGCGAGGCGACGCCCCATCCCGGTGCCCAAGTCCGCTGCGTTAGCCGGGCTCGGTCCCGGGGCGGCCCAAGGCGCGCCATGGCAATCGAGCAAACTCGTCGGGCAGCGGCGCGGCTGCTCGCACCTGCCGCCCTGCAAGGGGCACAGTCAGTTCCGTCGCGTGAAGCATGAGTCTGCCGCGGCTGTCCGGCGCATACTTGTCGTCCCCCCAGATGGGATGTCCCGAGGCGGCCGCGTGGACGCGGATCTGGTGCGTGCGCCCGGTTCTCGGCGTCGCGGCGAGCCAGGTCGCCGGCTCGGCGGTCGCGTCCTCTCGGCGGGCGACGACCGCGAAGTCCGTTCGCGCCGGGTCGCCACCAGGCGCGACCCGGACACGACGCTCGCCGTTCGGCATCCGGTAACGCTCAAGGGCATCGCGAACCGTCCGCTTGGCAGCCGGCCATCGGCCCGACACCACCAGGTCGTAGCGCTTTCTCACCGTCCCCTCGCGGAAAGCCTCGTGAAGCGCGGTGAGAACCGACCGCCGCTTGGCAACCGCGAGGCAGCCGGACGTGTCCCGATCCAAACGGTGCGCCAGTTCGTAGCGCGTGTGCGGGTCCGACCGCCGCAGGATCTCGATGACGCCGAACGAGACGCCGCTGCCGCCGTGCGTGGCGAGTCCGCTTGGCTTGTCGAGCACGAGCAGGTCGCGATCCTCGTAGACAGCCCGGTCATGCAACACCTCGGCGAGACGCTCCGGGACGTCGGCCGGGGGACTCGGCGCCGTGGCCCGGTGCGGCGGCACGCGCACGGTGTCACCGCGGCACACGCGGTACGTCGGCCGCGCGCGGCCACCGTTGACGCGGACCTCGCCACGCCGGAGCATCCGATAGACGCGGCTGCGCGGCACGCCCTTCATAATCGCCAGCAGGAAATTGTCCAGCCGTTGACCGGCCTCGTCGCCGACCTCGACCAGCCGCACACCGAGGCTCGGCATGTCAAAGCTCCGGGATACGCCAGGAGTTGAGGATTCTCGTTCAGTTTGAGTGCTTTACCAAGTGTGCTATGTTATGCGCCGCGTAAGCGGCTGTCCGACGTGGCCGCCGCTTGCTGCGGCGCAGCGGCAAGGACATGCCCAAGCTGCGCGCAAACGAGACACGAGTAGTTACACAACGACTAACGCCTCGACGCGAAGACATCGTCGCACACCGCGTCGGCATAGCGAGCCGACGGTAAGAGGGAGCTAACACCGACCGCATCGGACGCCACCGCCGGATCGCCGAGCCCGGGCAAGAACGTACATTTACCCGGGAACCTTGGGTTTATTGCCAAGCCGAGCGCCGAGCATGGGCACGCGAGCAAGTCGGTACTCACGGAGAGCTGTCATCACTGACCATGCATCATTGACGAGCGCAATCGGAAACGCTTGCCGCGTCGTGCCCAATGCAGTCCGGCCAATCGGCTGGGCCGCGTTGGCTGGTCTGCGGTGTTTGAGCGGCTCTCGATGGGGCGTAGCCCCGCTACTTTGCTTGACCACGGATCAATGTGCCCACGGCACCGCTTCGAGCGGCTATCGGGGGTCAGCGACCAAAACGCCCACCGCCTTCGAGCGGAAGACGATCTATTCGCGTTGCGAGCCGTTCGCAACACGGAAACCGCCACATGAAACGCATGCTAGTCAACGCGACCCAGCCAGAGGAAGTCCGGGTCGCCCTCGTCGATGGTCAGAAGCTCTACGACCTCGACATCGAAAACCGCACCTATGAGCAAAAGAAAGGCAACGTCTACAAGGCCCGCATCGTCCGGGTAGAACCCAGCCTCGAAGCGGCCTTCGTCGACTTCGGCTCGGAACGACATGGCTTCCTTCCGCTCAAGGAGGTCGCTTACAGCGGCGCCAAGCGGCAAGGCGAGGGCCGCGTCAACATCCAGGATGTGGTCCACGAGGGCCAGGAACTCATCGTCCAGGTCGAGAAGGAGGAACGCGGCAACAAGGGGGCCGCGCTCACCACGTTCCTGAGCATCGCCGGCCGCTACCTGGTCCTGATGCCCAACAATCCACGCGCCGGCGGCATCTCCCGTCGCATCGAAGGCGAGAACCGGGAGTCGCTTCGAGAAATACTCTCGGACCTCGAGATCCCTAACGGCATGGGCGTGATCGTGCGCACCGCGGGCATCGACCGCGACGGCGAAGAGTTGGCGTGGGACCTCGACTACCTGCTGCAACTCAACAAGGCGATCACGGAGGCCGGTGCCGAACACAAGGGGCCGACCCTCCTGTACCAGGAGAACAACGTCATCGTACGCGCCGTCCGAGACTGCCTGCGGCGCGACATAGGCGAAGTGCTGATCGATGGCAAGGAAGCCTACGACCAGGCGCACGAGTTCATCGACCCGGTGATGCCGGCGTACAAGAGCCGCATCAAGTTCTACGACGACCCGATCCCCTTGTTCAGCCGCTACCAGATCGAAAGCCAGATCGAGACCGCTTTCGAGCGCGAAGTGAAGCTGCAATCCGGGGGCAGCGTGGTGATCGACCCCACCGAAGCGCTGGTCTCGATTGACATCAACTCCGCACGGGCCACGAAGGGCGCCGACATCGAGGAGACCGCGCTCAACACCAACCTGGAAGCGGCCGATGAAATCGCTCGCCAGTTGCGGTTGCGCGATGTCGGCGGCCTGCTGGTGATCGACTTCATCGACATGGTCGCCCCGAAGAACCAGCGCGCCGTCGAGCAGCGCATGCGCGAGGCACTCCAGGACGACCGGGCACGCGTGCAGATCGGACGCATTTCGCGCTTCGGGCTCCTCGAGATGTCCCGGCAGCGGCTGCGCCCATCGCTCGACGAGCTCACCACGGAGATCTGCCCGCGGTGCAGCGGCCAAGGCCGGATTCGAGACATCGAATCCCTTGCGTTGTCGATTCTGCGCGTGCTCGAGGAAGAGTCGCTCAAGGAACGCAGCTCCATCGTGCGCGCACGTGTGCCCCTGAACGTGGCTGCCTACCTGCTGAACGAAAAGCGCCGGGAAGTCGCCGACATCGAGCAACGCACGTCAACCCACGTCGTCATCGTGCCGGCGATGGAGTTGGAGACGCCGCACTACGAGATCCAGCGCATCCGCGACGACACCGCCGAGACCGAAAGCACGGTCCCGAGTTACGAGCTGACCGAGACCGGCCTCAACCCGGATCCCCTGGAAGTGCACGACCAGCCTGCAGCCAAGCCACCCCAGGAGGCGGCCGTCAAAGCGCCGCCACTGCCTCGGCCACCGACCGAGCGCAAGGCCGAAGCCGCCCCGACCCAGTCCGGTGGTTTCGGCAAGCTCCTTCGGGCCGTCTTCACCGATCTCTTCACCGGCAAGGCACCGGCAGCCGCGGGGCCTCAAAAGCCCGCCGACAAGGACGACGGTCGAAAGCGGCCGCCGCGGCCACGCAACCGCGGCGGCCGCGCTCAGCAGGCCGGCGCCGAGCGTAGCAAGCCAACCGGCGAACGGCGCCCACGCCGCGGCGAGGACCGCGACGACGGCGCCAAGGCCGAAAACCGCCGACGCCGGCCGCAACGCGCCGAAGGCCGAAACCGGAACGAAGACGGCCGCCAAGGCCGCCAGCGAACCGGTACACCACGCGAGAGCGGCCAAGCGGAGTCCCGCGCGGATCAGAACCGCGGCGAGCAAGGGCGACGACGACGTAGCCGCGGACCACGCCGCCAGGCGCGGGCGGAGAGCAGCGGGGACGCGGGCCACGAGAGCATGGCGGACACCGGCCGACCGGCAAGCGAAGCACCCGAGCAGCCGTCACGTGACGCCGGCAACGACACCAGCGGCAGCCGCCGCAAGCCGCGCCGGGACCGTTCATCACTCGCCAACCAGGAACAAGCCCCTCCCCGGCAACGCAACGCACCACTGGCGGACGAGGAGCCTACGACCGTGGAACCGGTCGCCGAACAAGCCACCTCAACCGAAGAGCCGGCACCGCAGCCCGAGGCACAGTCAAGCGCGTCCGGCACACAGCGCGCAAGCAACGACCCGCGCCACCGCCGTCGCCGAGACGGTGACCAGGATGACCCCGCGGACAAGGCACCAGCCGAGGCCGACCCCGTCGAAGCGACCCAGTCGGTGGCGGTCGAGGACGAGCCCGTGCCCGACACCGCTGCAGCGGAAGCGGACATCGAAGCGGTGCAGGACGACCAGGCATCAAGCGACGCGGCAGCGCCAGCCGAAGACGTCGCACCCGAGCCCGCGGCAGAAGCGGACGCGCCCGCGGCAGAGGCGGACGCGCCCGTGCAGGACACGGCACCGCCCGGCGAGCCTGAGCCGTCGGTGACGTCCGCAGCCGATGTCGCCCCCGCGCCGACAGCCGACGAACCGTCGGCCGACGAACCGTCGACCGCCTCCCATACTCGCGCGCTCAATGATCCGCGCGAGCTTCGCAAGGCGGCGGCTCGCGATGCGTCCACCAGCGACGTGGCGGCGGACTGACGCGGACGCCTGGTTGCATGGATTTGAAAGGGGCGATGTTTGTTTGGGCGGCTGGTCCCCGATGGCAGCGGTTGTCGGAGGGGCTCTCGATCCCTTGCCCGCGGCACCTTGGGGTCAACGGTGTCAAGCGACATCGAAAACTGACCCGGTGGCGACACCGAAAACTGACCCCCTCGGGGCTGTGTCGTTGATGGGTTGCACGTGGGCCAACATCGTCGCGTGGCACGAAGCCGGCGGGGTTGTCCACGCCTTGTCCATGGCGTCGATCCCCTTCGATCCAAGAGGCGCTGTGGGCAAGGGGTGGGCAACCCCACGTCGACCTGGGCCCGTCGAACGCCCGGTCACGCCGAAGCCTTCGCAAGCGGGGCGGCGGCGGGGGCGTTGAGCACGCCGGCGCGAGCCCGGCTTCCACAATCCGAGAGGCTGCACACGCTCCTTTTTGACGGGGATCGGCGGTCCGCCTCGATCGCGTCGCGCCCAGGCGACGCGCCTAGTCCGTACCGAGCACCGTCGGCTCAAGTTCGAGGGCGACGTCGTACTTGGCGAACACGTCGTCGCGAATGCGGTGCGCAAGGGCCAACACGTCCGCACCGGTCGCGCCCCCGCGGTTCACCAGCACCAGGGGTTGCCGAGGCCAGACCTGAACCGCCCTGTACGCCACGCCCTTCCAGCCCGCCGCATCGATCAGGCGCGCCGCCGAGACCTTGATCCCGTCGCTCAGCGCATGGCCCTCGATCGCCACCTTCCCGCGGAGCCGATCGAAGGCGCAGGGCGTCAAGACAGGGTTTTTGAAAAAGCTCCCGACGTTCCCCACAAGCCGAGGGTCCGGAAGCTTCCGGCGACGTACTCGTGTGACCACGTTCGCAACCGCCCAATGGCTCGCTCGGATGCCCGAGCGGCGCAACTCCCGCGTCACATCCGGGTAGTCGATGACCAGGCCAGGGTGCCCGAGAACCATCGTTACCGCGACGATGATCGGCCCCGGCGTTGGCGAAGCGGCGCCGCGGCGGCGCTTGAAGACGCTGTCGCGGTAACCGAATCCACAGGCGTCGACGGTGAGCTTGCGCAAGGCGCCGGTATCCCGATCGAACACCGTCACGCTTTCCAGGACATCCTTGAGTTCGCGTCCGTACGCACCGATGTTCTGCACCGGAGCCGCACCGACCGAGCCCGGGATGAGAGCCAGGTTTTCGAGTCCGCCGATACCGAGACCTAGCGTGGCACAGACCAGCTCGTGCCAGTTCTCTCCGGCCCCCGCGGTGACGCGCCACCGGCTTGCCGCCAACCGTTCGACATGCAGACCGCGGATCCGCAGCAGCAACACCATGCCTGGCAGTCGCGACCGCAACACCAGGTTCGAACCGCCGGCGACGACGGTAACGGGCCGCGCCGACGCGTCCGCCTCGCGCAGGTTCTCGGCGAGCGCTTCGGCATCCGCTACGACGCGGATGTCGTCGGCCACGCAACGAACCCCAAGGGAATTGGGCACCAGGCGCATGCGACTGTGTGCCTTCGCGGTCACGTCCCGGCCGCCCGATGCTCCCCGCCGGTCCAGCGGAAGGTGAAGTTCAGCCGCTCGCCGACCGGCTTCGCAGTAGGCGGTACGGCGTGCTGGTAGTCGCGTTGGCTGTCGCCCCACATGAGGACCAGGGAGCCGTGTTCAAGGACCTTGCCGACGCTTGCGCCGCCGGCCCTGGCACGCATGCGGAAGACGCGCTCCGCGCCGACGCTCAAGGACGCGATCACCGGCGCGGCGCCAAGGTCCGATTCGTCGTCGGCATGCCATCCTAGCCGGTCGCCGCCGTCGCGGAAGCGGTTGATCAGCAGGAAGTTGAACCGCCACCCGACCGCAGCGGCAATGTCCGCTGCAAGCGTCCGCAGATGGTCCGGCCACGGCCTGGCGCGACGCACGAGCCCGCTGTAGCGATACGTCGCCGTCGCCTCGCCATAGCAGGCGCTCAGACGCCGGGCCGTGTACGTCCGTCCGAACAAGGCCAGGCGTTCCGCCTGCCAGGGCGCACCGGCAAGCGTGACGGCGAGCAGTTCGTCCGCTCGTCCACCAGCCAGGAAGCCCGGCACATACAACGCTTGCGCCACGCCGAAGTCCTCGGCGGCGGCTACCAAGGCGGCGGGCGGCGTGTAGGACATGGCGGGTATCATACGGCTATGCGGCCGCGCCAAGGGCCAACCACATTCTTTACGACGAGGAATCCATGGACATCGAAGACAAGGTCGCAGTGATCACCGGGGGCGCCTCGGGCCTCGGCAGGGCAACGGCGCAGACCGTGATCGAGGCGGGAGGCAAAGTTGCCATCCTGGACCTCAACGCCGAACTTGCCGAGCAGGCCGCAGACGAACTCGGCGACAACGCGGCTGCGTTTGCCGTCAACGTCACCGACGCCGCCTCGGCCGAGGCCGCCGTCGACGGCGTGATGGCCCGTTTCGGCGCGATTCACATCGACGTGAACTGCGCCGGCATCGGCGCCGCCGGCCGTACCGTCGGTCGCGATGGGCCCCTCGACCTTGCGGCGTTCAACTTCGTCATCCAGGTCAACCTCGTCGGCACGTTCAACACCCTGCGCCTATGCGCGCACCACATGGCCAGGAACGAGCCCATCGGCACCGACGGCGAACGCGGCGTGATCATCAATACCGCGTCCGTGGCCGCCTACGATGGGCAGATCGGGCAAGCCGCCTACAGCGCCAGCAAGGGCGGCGTGGTCGGCATGACGCTGCCCATCGCCCGCGACCTGGCCCGCAACGGCATCCGCATATGCACGATCGCACCGGGGATCTTCGAGACCCCGATGATGATGGGTGCGCCGGACCGCGTGCGCTTGCCGCTGATCGACAGCGTGCAGTTCCCCGAGCGCCTCGGCGAGGCGCCCGAGTTCGCGCTGCTCGCCCGGCAGATCGTCGAGAACCCGTACCTGAACGGCGAAACGGTCCGCCTCGACGGCGGCATCCGCATGCAGCCCCGGTAACGTGTCCAAGCGGCGGTTTCGCTCGACCGGTCCGCAGGCCTAGTTCGGGATGGGCGCGGCCACGTTAGCCGTCTTCCTGTCCGAAATGCGAACCGCGCGTCGCCTGGCGCGGACTTGGGTGCTGGGCGTACTCGCCGTCGGCACGACACTGACGGGCTACGCATTCTTCGCCCAACTGCACAGCGAGATGTCGTCCTTCCTGCCGTCGGCCGTCACCTCGCCGCGGTTCCTGGTCGGCGCCTACGGCGGCTACCTGCTCTGGCT
>LXNJ01000836.1_pt1 | contig 19767 bp, 16 predicted proteins | sample 809081 | NCBI WGS metagenome assembly LXNJ01 (sample SAMN04870510, study PRJNA318959) | sponge metagenome | biome: sponge; feature: marine sponge reef; material: water | host: Petrosia ficiformis | place: Greece: Milos, Mediterranean Sea | collected 2013-05-29 | depth 5-7 m | reverse complement strand
TTCTCGCCCCGCGTCGAGGCGTTGTCCATGGACGAGGCGTTCGTCGAGATGACGGGCGCCGAACGACTGTTCGGGCCACCCCGCGAAATGGGTCGGCGGATCAAGCAGGCTGTTCGCGAGGCGACTGGACTCGACATTTCGGTGGGCGTCGCGAGCACCAAGTACGTGGCCAAGGTGGCGAGCGCCCATGACAAGCCGGACGGTCTGACCGTTGTTCCCGCAGCCGGCGCGAGAGCGTGGCTCGCCCCGTTGCCGGTCTCTCGGCTGTGGGGGGCCGGCCCAAAGACCGTACCGCGCCTGCATGCCTTGGGATTGCTCACGATAGGCGACGTTGCGAGGGCGAATGCGGGGCGTTTGGGGAGCCTCGGTGCGCATTTCCACGCCTTGGCCAATGCCACGGACCCTCGTCCGGTGCATCGAACGCACGTTGCCAAGAGCATCGGGTCCGACCAGACGCTGGTTGCCGACGTATCGCGCCGGGAAGACATCGAACTTCATCTGCGCCGGTCGGCGGACCGGATCGGGCGCCGGCTGCGCGCGAAGGGCTACGTCGCGCGCGGGGTTCGCGTACGGTTGAAGACCCGCCGGTTCCAGATGCTGAGCCGGCAGTGCAAGCTCCAGAGACCAATCGACTTGGGCGGTGAGCTTCTGGCGGCGGGCCAAAGCCTGCTCGATCGTTTCGGCGATGCCGGCCCGTTCCGGCTGGTCGGTATGGCGGCGTTCGATCTGGCCGTGCGCGATGGCGACCGGCAACTCGATCTGTTCGAAGACCTGGCGGCGCGGGAGTTGGAGACGACGGTCGACGATCTTATGCAACGTTTCGGTCGTGGCGTCCTGATGCGTGCCCGGGATCTCGCCGAATCGGGTACCGTAGTTGGCGACGGCGGGAATCTCGACTACCTGGAGCGGGTCGACGGGCCGGCCTGACCACGGAGACAGCCAAATCCTTGCCGAGTTGCTGAGACGCAACATCGCGATCCTGCTCGTCGCGCAGATGGTCGCGATCACCGCGACGATTTCCCTGGTTACCCTGGGTGGAATCGTCGGTCGCGACCTCGCTCCGACGCCCGCGCTATCGACCCTGCCGCTGTCGCTGTTCGTGGTGGGCACGGCCGTGGCCACCGTGCCCGCCTCGTGGTTGATGTCCAGGGTGGGTCGAGCCCGTGGCTTTGCCAGCGGCGCGGCCCTCGGGCTGATCGGCGCGGTGGTTTCGATTGCGGCGATGACGATGGCCAGTTTCGTGCTGTTCTGCCTGGGTGGCGTACTCGTCGGATTCGCCGCGGCGTTCTCGCAACAATACCGCTTCGCGGCCGCGGAAAGCGTGCCGGATGCCCATGCAGCCCAGGCGGTGTCGGTGATTCTCCTGGGATCGATAGCGGGGGCCATGCTCGGACCGGAGTTCGCCGTGCGGGGGCAGTCCTGGGTCGAAGGCGCGCCCTTTGCGGGCACCTTCATGGGTGTCGGGGCGTGCTACCTGATCGCCGGCGCGCTGTTGTTGATGCTCCGCGATCAGCGGGAACAGACGTCCGCCCCGGCGACCCGCGAAGTCCGGCCCCTGCGCCATATGGTCGGCCGATGGGTCTTTGTCGTACCGGTGCTGGGTGCGGCGGTGGGGCAGGGCGTGATGGTCTTCGTCATGACCGCGGCACCGCTTTCGATGCACGTTGGCGACGGTCACCCGCTGGGGAGTGCTGCAGCGGTGGTGCAGGCACACGTCCTCGCGATGTACATTCCCTCCCTCTTCACGGGTGCGCTGATCGGCAGATTCGGTGCCGTACGGGTGATGCTCGCGGGTACCGCGATCTTCTGCGTGATGGTGGTGGTCGGATTCCTTGGACGCGAAGTACTCCATTACGGCGTCTCGATGGTGGCGCTCGGCGTGGGTTGGAATTTCCTGTTCATCGGTGGAACCGCCTTGCTTGCCGACGCGCACCGGCCGTCGGAGCGCTTTCGCGCCCAGGCGGTCAACGACTTCAGCGTGTTCGGGCTCTCGGCGATTGGTTCGCTGAGCGCGGGGGTGGTGATACAGCTATTCGGTTGGCACGCCGTGCTGTGGGCGTCGATACCGCCTGTATTGGTGACCATGGTGGTCTTGGTATACCGTCCAGAGCCGACGGTCGACCCCTGAGACGCAAGGCCGATTCCTGTTCGGTATTGGATCGGCTGATATACTGCGGCCGAGAACCTTGGGACCGTTGGCATGACCCATCGTCTACCCCTTTGTGCGGCGATTCACGCATTGCTGGCGGCGTCGGTTTGGGCCATGCCGGTGGACAACTTCGCGCTCACCGACCAAACGGGAACCACCCACGAACTGTTCGACGACGGCGATGCCAAGGTGATGGTACTCGTGGTCCAGGGGAACGGTTGCCCGGTGGTACGCAACGCGCTGATCGACTTGACCGCCGTACGCAAGCGACTCGAAGGCGAGCCCGTCCGATTCCTGATGATCAATTCGAACCTGCAGGACGACGGGGCGTCGATCCGGGCAGAAGCCGAAGAGTGGGGCATCGATCTGCCCGTACTCGTCGACGGGACGCAGCAGGTCGGCGAAGCGCTCGCCCTCACGCGCACGGCGGAAGCCTTGGTCATCGACACGCGATCGCGGTCCATCGCCTACCGGGGACCCATCAACGACCGACTGGTCTACGAGCGTCAGCGCAAGGAAGCCGACAACCACTACGTGATCGATGCGGTGAGCGCGGTTCTCGCCGGCGAGCGGCCAGTCGTCACATCCGTCGACGCCATCGGCTGCCTTATCAACTTTCCCGACCGGGGCCAAGTGTCCGCACCCCGCGACAAACACCACCACTAGCGTCCGTGACACGGACGCGGAATCCTGCAAACGGGCGCCCGAGGGGCGTTCCATGAAGTCCGCCGCCGTCGCGCCGGTTCGCGACATCGTGCTCCTGGGAGGCGGTCACGCCAACGTCCAGGTCTTGAGACGATTCGGCATGCGGCCCGAACCCGGGTTGCGTCTGACCATCATCGCCAGGGAGCCTCATTCGCCGTATACCGGGATGCTTCCCGGCTACGTCGCCGGCGCCTACGACTGGGACGACATTCACATCGATCTGGCGAAGCTCGCGCGGTTCGCCGACGCTCGGTTCATTGCGGCCGAAGCGTCGGGCATCGATACGGCACAGAGGCGAATTCTCTTCCCGAACCGTCCGCCACTGCGCTACGACGTGCTGTCAATCAATACGGGCGGTGTGCCCGGGGAACGCTTCGCGTCCGACTTCGTCACCCCCGTCAAGCCCATCGGCCGGTTCCTACCGACATGGCATGAACTTACAGCGAACGGCTCGCCGCCGGTGCGGTTGGGAATCGTCGGTGCGGGGCCGGGTGGCGTCGAACTCGCGCTCGCGATCAACCATCGGTACCCCGGTACCCGCTGCACGCTCTTGGATGCCAATGAGGAGATCCTGCGGGGTATCGCACCGAAGGCGCGGCGCCGACTGCAGGATGCGCTCAAGGACCGGGGCATCGCGGTGGTGACCGGGACACGCGTCACGCAAGCGCTCGATGGCCAACTGATAGCGGGGGACACGTCAATCGGCGTCGACCACGCACTTTGGACGACCGGCGTCGAAGCGCCGGCCTGGGCCGCCGAGTCTGGAATCGACACGAACGCCGGGGGTTTTGTCGCGATCAACGAATACCTCCAATCCACCTCCCACCCCGAGATCTTCTCGGTTGGCGACGTGTCCCATTCCGTTGGCCAACCGCGGCCGAAGTCGGGTGTCTACGCCGTGCGTCAGGGACCGTTTCTCGCCGAGAACCTGCGTCGCTTCGCTACCGGTCGTGAGCTACGCCGTTTTCGCGCACAACGCCACGCCATGGCGATCGTGGGTCTGGGTGTTGGCAATGCCGTGGCAAGTCGGGGGAGGGTCCACGCCTCGGGAGCTTGGGTGTGGTCCGTCAAACAGTGGATTGATCGACGCTTCATGCGTAAATTCAGCGACTTGCCGAGCATGCCCGAGGAAGGTCCTAAGGTAACGGCCGAGCTTCGGGACGACATGCCGGCGGCGATGCGCTGCGGCGGTTGCGGTGCGAAACTCGGCGCAGACATCCTGAACGCCGTGTTGAGTCGCCTCCAGGTGCCGGCATCGCCATCGACCCTGTCGGGTATCGGAGAAGACGCGGCGGTCGTGCAGATTGCAGCGGGCAACCTGGCCATCAGTTGCGACGGATTCCGGGCGATGATCGACGACACCTACCGCTTCGGTCGCGTCGGCGCCCACCATGCCTTGAACGATCTTTTCGCGATGGGTGCGGCACCCCGGTTCGCCCTGGCCATCGCGACCGTACCCCTAATGGCGGATCGGATGATGGAGGACGATCTGTTCCAGATGATGTCCGGTGCGCTCGACGTATTCACCGAACACGGCGTGGATCTGGTCGGTGGCCATTCCGCGGAAGGTGTCGAGTTGGGTTTGGCGTTCAGTGTGACGGGAACCCTCGTCGGAGAACCGCTCGCGAAGGGCGGGTTGAGTCCGGGAGAAAAGCTCGTGCTGACCCGCGACATCGGTACTGGAGTGGTGCTGGCGGGGGCCATGCTGGGCTGTGCGCGGGCCGAATACCTGCTGTCGGCCATCGATCACATGGATAGCTCCAATGCGGCTGCCGCCGACGTATTGCGTGAACACGGCGCCGGGGGCTGCACGGACGTCACGGGGTTCGGGCTGGCGGGCCACCTCTCGGAGATGGCGCGAGCCTCCGGAACCGGCGCGACGGTCCGGGTCAACGACGTGCCATGCCTGCCGGGTGCCCTTGAACTGATGGCGGCAGGCGTCGAGAGTTCCCTGCAGTCGAACAACCAGCAAGCGTTGGACGACTTCGACATAAGGGGGGCCGCACCGGATGCGCCCGCCCTACGTTTGCTGGCGGATCCCCAGACATCGGGAGGGCTGTTGGCCGGCGTACCCAGCGACGTCGCGGACACGTGCGTGCAGGTTCTTCGCCGCGAGGGTTACACGACCGCCGCCGTTGTCGGGGAGGTCACCCCCTTCGGTCTGGATATCGTCGGTTGAAGCGCGTCTCAGGCGGCGCCGGTGGTGCCCATGGCGGCGGGCTATCGCGCCCGCATGGCATGATGCAACCGCCTCCGGCGGAAGGGACAAGTCCGTCCCCTACGCGTTTGTCAGGCGTGGAGTCTCGGCGTCGGACCTCGTTTCTAGGGGTTCCAGGAAGTAACAGAGGCAATCCCGCCGGGCGCTCTCCACGTCGCGTGTGTACATGGCGAGAATCGTGGGGCGCGTCAGAACCGCCGCGCCATCGTTGGCGGTGAAGTACCGGCCGCCGATTGGCGTGCCGTCCGCCGACTGAGCATTCAACGGACCGCGCCGCGTTAGCGCCGTGCCGGCCGGCGCGCGCCGGAAGTTGAAACGCTGCATCGCCGGTTCGATTTCGGTGTCGTCGTTGACCGTGACCCGCGCCACCGTCTCGAACAACCTGAGCGCCTCGGGGCGCCGAGTGTCGGCGGGCGCTTCGGGGTAGCTCGCGAGCAGTTTCGCCAGGAACTCGGTTGTACGTGTCGCGCTGTCCGGATCGTCGGGCGTGCCCACCTCGACCGTCACCGCCGTACAGAAGCGCGTGAAGCGACGGGTCTGGACCCCGCCCGGCTGGCTGGCCAGCAACGCACGTTCGGCGAACGCGCTGGCGAATTCGAGGGTTCGCCGATCCGTTCGGCAAATCACGGAGTAAGGCGGGTTCTGGCCGGTATTGTTGTGAATGTCGACCGCGAGATAGGGATTCGCCGCGGCCACGCGGGCGGTGACCTCCGCCGCCACCGCCGCTTCGGAGCTGTCGCCGCCTTCCCAGACCCGATTGAAGTCGACCTGTCCCGGCAGAGCGCGAACGCCTTCTCGCGCCGCGTCGAGGTTGGCAAGAAACAGCAGGGTGGAGATCTGGCCCAACTCGTCGAGGAGCCCTCGCACGGCATCCCAACCGGACACCTCGTTGCCGTGCAACAACACCGATACGAACAACGGGGGGTGGTTCCCCCTGCGCAAATCGAATAGCGTCGGGCCCCCCAACTCATCGGCAAGCGCCGTCGCCGGGATATCGGCCAGGGAATCCGGCAGCGCATTGGCGATGTTCAGACGCATAGGCTACTGGGCGCAGTGGAGAATTCGCGTAGCGAATTCTCCGGTGACCGCGGAGCGGTCGCGTTCACAGGGGCCACTCGTGTACCGGTTGGCCGCTGTCCTGGGCGTCGGCGTAGGCCCGGGTCAGCGCCGCCCAGTCGGTGCCGTGCTTGGCCACCCAGGCGCGCTGCCATCGGGCTCCCGTGCGGTCCCGTTCCACGCGTGCTTGGGCCGTTCCAACGTAGCGTTTGATCTCGGCGTCCGGAATGTCGAGTTTGCGAAGGGCTTCGGCAGCGAGAGGCAGCAGCTCGTCGGCGAGTAGATCCCGGGCCGAGCGTTCAACGCCATCGACCCAGGTAAGCGGTGCGTCCAGGCCGAACTTCGCGGCGGCGTAGAAGTTGCTTTTGGCGGTTTCGAAGCCGATCCGGGTCTCGATCGGATCGTCGCGGTCCACCAGGCCGCGCACCATGCCGAGCCAGGCGGCGGCATTGGCGATGCAATCGTGAATCGTGGGCCCCGCCGGAACCACCCGATGCTCGATGCGCAGGTGCGGCTGGCCGTCGAAATCGAATCCGAGTAGTGGGCGGTTCCAACGCCACACCGTGCCGTTCTGGAATCGAACGTGGGCGTACTTGTGGGGTGGTTCGTCCGCCTGCACGAACGGCAGCAGGATCACGTGATCGTTCTGGTTTTCACGAAAGATCTCGACTAGCGATGATTGGGCATAGCCCGTGCCGAAAGTCACCCTGGCCGGTGCCCGGGGTCCTGCCGCGACGGCTTGCTCGAACAGGGGTATGCGGGTCTCCTCCCACAGCGAGCGACCGAACAGGAAGGGCGAGTTCGCGGCGAGTGCGACCATCGGCGCGGAGGCGACGATGGCGGCATTGAAATCGCGTACCGCGCGCTCGGGTTTGCATTGCAGGTGGATCTGGAAGGACGTGGTCGCGGCTTCCAGCATCACGTCGTCGTGCATCATGTCGAGACCGTCGCCGGTCGTAATGCGGATGTGCAGCGGTGCGCCGTCGCGCAATGCGAGTACGCGGTCGTTCAGGGCCTGGTAGCGCACCATGGCCGACATGTAGTTGGAGTTCAGGAGATCCGGTCGGATCGTCGGAAGGATGCCCACGGTCACCAGCCGGCAACCGAGATCCGCTGCTCCCTGACGGCACATGGCCCAGGTGGCGGACAGTTCGTCGTCGATCCGCGAGAAGACGTTCCCCGACAATGCCGTGGGCGAACCGTTCAGCTCGACGTTGAATGCTGCGAGTTCGGGAACGACCAGTGGATTGCCGACATGTTCGATCAGTTCTTGGTTCTGCGCATGGGGCTGGCCATCGGCATCGACGATCCACGCCTCGAGTTCGAAGCCCACGATGTCGCCGCGCCGACTGAACGAATTGTCATGGAAGAGATCCGCGACGAGGTCCGTCTCGGCATCCAGCCGGCGTCGGAACCGGCTGAAGTCCTCCGCATTGAAGTGGCGCTGGCGAATCTCGTCCCCCATGGGACGCCATGAGAAACGAAACCGTTGCCGATGACAAGCTTGGGTCCGTGGGTGTGAACCGAGCGGACTTCGGTCGAGGGCTACGCGGGAGCTACTCGGACCGGTTCAGCGACGCTTCGTATTCCTTGACTAGACCGGGCGTGGCGACACGGCGCCACGCCCGTTCGAGGATGTCGGGCATGGCGTCCCAGCGGACGGTCTCGAGGTTGATCAGCACCATGGGCCAGTCGGCGTAGTGGTCGGTGATGTAGAACGTCTCCGGGGCCGCCTGCAGGAGCATTTCGCGGTCCACGAAGTCGCACACGATGGCGAGTCCGCCTTCTGCCTCCGACCGCAACCGGGCCAGCAGCTTGCGCTTCACCTTGATCGCCGGCGTGCCGTAGCTACGGCTTTCCTCCACCCCGGGAAACCTCTGGGCGATTTCCACTACCCGCGCGAATCGCATGGCTAGCTCCTTGTTCGGTGGGAACTTGATGGGTACCGGTTCACGTGCCATGCGACTCTCTTTGGTGTCAGTGATCCCCGCTTGCCAGCGATTCCGCCCACGCCGGCAGAACGCCCGGTTCGATACCGAACACGACGAGGCCGAGGGTGTAGACGATGCTCGCAATCACCACCGCGCCGATCAGGTTCAGGATGATCCCGGCGCGGGCCATCTCCGCGATGGTCAGCCGGTTGCTGCCGAACACGATGGCATTCGGCGGAGTCGCAACGGGCATCATGAAGGCACACGACGCGGACATCGTGGCGGGGATCATGAGCATTAGCGGATGCGTGCCGGTGACCACCGCGACGGAGGCGAGGATCGGCAGGATCATTTCGGTCGTCGCGGTGTTGCTGGTGAGTTCGGTGAGGAACGTGAGGGCAAGGCATACCAGCAGGATCAGGACGAAGACGGGCAGTTCGCCGGCGGCGACGAACTGGCCGCCGATCAACTGGGCGAGACCCGTCTGCACGAATGCCGCTGCCAGCGCAAAGCCGCCACCGATGAGGAGAACGACGTTCCACGGTAATCGGGGGATGACTTCGGTGCCCATGAGCCGTGTGGACTCGCCGTCGGGGCCGCGACCGGGAATGAAGAACAGCAGGGATGCCATGGTAATCGCCACCGTGCCGTCGTCGACGAGGCCCGGCCAGGGCAGTAGCCGGGACCATCCGGGCAGCGTGAACGTGCCCAGATTGAGGTCGACCCGGAACACCCAGAGCAGGGCGGTGGCCGCGAATACCATGAGCACCGCCCGCTCCTCGAAGGTGATGGGTCCGAGCCGGGCGAGTTCGCGCTCGACAACCCCCGACTCGATCTTGACCTCGGGCGGCGCCCGGTAGAGTACGTGGGTGATAACGAACCAGGCCGTCACCAGCATGATGGCGGCGACTGGGAAGGCGACGATCATCCATTGCCCGAACGCGATGGTCGGTCCCTCGGGGAACAGGATCTCGAAAATCCGCACCAGCGACAGGTTTGGCGGCGTTCCCACCAACGTCGTCATGCCTCCCACCGAACAGCCGTAGGCGATGCCGAGCATCAGGCCGACGGAGAACCGGTGCGCGCCGGGACTCCCAGCGGTCAGGCGCTCCTCGACCTGGAGTACGATGGCGAGGCCCATGGGTACCATCGTTACCGCCGTGGCCGTGTTCGAGATCCACATCGACAGAAACGCCGCCGCGATCATGAAGCCGAGTACGATGCGCGCCGGCCCACCACCAACCAGGCGGATGATGTTGAGCGCGATCCGGCGGTGCAGGTTCCAGCGCTGCATGGTGAGAGCGATCATGAAACCGCCGATGAACAACACGATGGTGCTGTTGATGTAGGCGGGCGCCGCCTCCTTGCCGGGCATGATCCCCAGCAACGGGAACAGCACCAGGGGCAAGAGCGCGGTCGCGAAGAGCGGAATGGCCTCGGTGATCCACCAGACCGCCATCAGTGCGGCAACGGCCGCTAGGCGACTGGCCGGAGCGTTTCCGGGATCGACGGGGAACACCGTCAGCGCCGTGAAGGCCACGACACCGAGCACGAGGCCTATGACCCGTGTCCTGTCCGACGTGTTGGGTGCCGGTGTCCCGGTTGCCTGCGTCTCCACTCTTAGCTAACGGCCCCGTTTACTGAACACGGCCAGCCTCGGACAACGCGGGCTTCGACCTCGGCCCGAATCATACATTCGCGCAAGCACGGGTGTTCCGGGGTCTGAGTCATTTGCCTCGGCTTGGTTTATCCGGCGGACCTTGGGCGGAGAGGCGACGACTGAGCACGTAGAAACCGGCACCGCTTGCCAAGATGGCGAGACCCGCGAGGCCCTCCATCGGTCGCTGCAGCAGGAGATAGACCAACGTCCACCCCATGAGCCCGAGGAAAGCCAGCGGGGGCAGGGGATACAACGGCACGCGATAGGGCCGTTCGATTCCCGGACGTCGCCATCGGAGAACGAACAGCCCGGCTACGGTGCACAAGGTGCTGACGCCGAGCGTGAACCCGGCGAATACCAGGATGGACTCGAAGGTTGCCGTCAGCACCAAGATCACCGCCAAGGCCGACTGCACCAGAATTGCGACGGCCGGCACACCGTGGGTGTTGGTGCGGGCGAGGAAGCGTAGGGCGTGGAAGTCCTGACCGATGACCAACAGGACGCGTGGTCCGGCCAGGGTCATGGCACTCACGGTGGAGACCAAGAGGAGCGCCAGTGCGACGCCCATGATCGCGGCTCCCGTCTCGCCGAAGATGAACTGCGCGGCGATATAGCCGACCTCTAACTTCCCGGCCAACGCGTCGATGGGAGCGGCGTAGAGAAACGTGTAGTTCAGCAGTAGGTAGAGAACCATGACGACTGCGGTGCCGGTCAGCAGGACCCGGGAAAGGGTCTCCCGGGGCCGGTCCAGTTCGTCGATGACGTAGGTGGCGGCGTTCCACCCCGCGTATGCGTAGTTGACGTAGATCAACGCCACCGCGAACGCGCCCGACGCGATGAGCGTGTCGTCGCCGGCACGGGGCAGGAACACGACGTCCTGGGGTGCCTCGGTCAGGATCCAGCCCAGGACGCAGAAGCCCGCGATGAGCACCAACTTCAGGTACGTGAACGCGCGTTGGGTTCCGCCGCTGGCACGCCGCGTCGTCGCATGTGCCACCGCCATCGCGACGATCAGCGCCGCCGCGAGCCACCGCGCCGAAAGCCGCGGCACGACCGACGAGAGATAGGTTCCGAAGGTGATCGCAGCGAGGGCGGTGGGTGCGGCGAAGCCGATGGTTGCGGAGATCCAGCCCGATACGAAGCCCACGGCGGGGTGGTATATCTCGGTGAGGAAGTTGTACTCGCCCCCCGACCTCGGTAGCGAGGCACCGAGTTCGGCGTAGCTCAGGGCACCGCAGAGGGCGGTCACTCCCCCGACGAACCAGAGCATCAGGATGACGAATCCGGATTGGATATCGAGCAGTTGAAAGCCGAGGCTCGTGAACACCCCGGTGCCGATCATGTTGGCGATCACGACGGCGAAGGCCGTCCGCGCGCTGAAGGGTGCGGAACTCAAACTCAACAGGCCCGTGTATTAGGATAGAGTCGGATCGGATTCAACCGCGGCGGAATGCTAACAGAGCGTTCCCCTGCATGAGGTGCCGTTTCCGCAATGGACATCCACCGTCTCTCCCTCTCGGATGTCACCCGCCATGTGAAGAGCGGCGCGTTGACGGCCGTGCGGGTCGCAGAAGCCATGCTTGAACGCATCGCGCGCCTCGACCCTGAACTCGGTGCCTACGTCCTTGTTCTGGCTGACCGAGCCCTCGAGCGTGCCCACGCCTTGGACACCGCGGCGGCGCGGGGCGAAGCGCCTGGGCCGCTGCAAGGTGCGCCGATCGCGCTGAAGGACTTGCTGTGCACGCGCGGGATAACCACGACCTGCGGCACGAAGGTGCTGGCGAACTGGCAGCCGGATGAAGACGCCACCGTCGTGCAAAGGCTTGAGGCGGCGGGTGCCGTGGTGCTCGGCAAGGTCAAGCTCACGGAAGGCGCTTTCAGCGAACACCATCCCTCGGTGCAACCCCCGATAAACCCCTGGCGGGCGGACCGTTGGACGGGTGTGTCGTCGTCGGGCTCGGGGGTGGCGGTGGCGGCGGGTCTCGCGCACGGTGCCATTGGGACGGACACGGGTGGCAGCATTCGATTTCCATCCGCCGCCTGCGGCCTGGTGGGAATCAAGCCGACCTACGGCCGGGTGAGCCGGCACGGCGTGTTCCCGCTCGCGGAATCCCTCGACCACGTCGGGCCCATGACACGCACCGTGGAGGACGCCGCTCGGATGCTGGGTGTGATGGCCGGCAAGGACGCACGGGACTCCACCTCGCTGGATGCGCCGGTTCCGATCTATGCGGCGATGCTACGGCTGCGTCTCGACGACGTGAGGATCGGCGTCGACTGGTCCTACGTGGCGGAGGATGTGGACGAGTCGGTCGCGAGCACCGTGCGCGACGCGCTGGCTGTCCTGACGGGCCTGGGTGCCGACGTGATCGAGGTTGGTATGCCCGATCACACGATGCTGACCGAGAACTGGGTCATCACCTGCGGGATGGATTGTGCACGCGCCCACGCGGCGACGTACCCGGCGCGCAGGGGCGAATACGGTCCGGCGTTGGCGGGGTTGATCGAGACCGGTCTAGATTCTCCACCGGCTACCTACCAACGGCTCGAAGCGGAACGATTGCGATTCCGTAGCGCCCTCGATGAGTTGCTCGGCGGGGTCGACGCCTTGATCGCCCCCTGTCTCCCCACCCGGATTCCGGGCGCGGAACGTGCCCAACCGTCCAACGACCGGGGGCCAAGGGAACGCTTCATCCGTTTTACGGCTCCGTTCGACTACTCGGGCCATCCGTCGATCACGCTGCCGCTGGATATCGACGCCGACGGCATGCCGCGCACGTTTCAACTCATTGGCCCCCACCTCGGCGAAGCGGGGCTCGTGGCAATCGGCGGTGCGTTCGAGGGTGGTGCCGAGTTCGCGTACCCGACCCTCGATTGAGAAGGTGACGCTATTTGGCCATGGCCGCGTGTTTTGCCTTTTTCGCGGCGTGCCAATCCTTCTGGCCCTTCTTCTTCCAACCTTTGAACGGGTCGCCGACGTAGAAGCAGTTGAACCCCCGGCGCGGTGACCGATCGTGGTTGGGACCCGACCAATGCACCGTGGTGGGTCGGAAGATCACGATGTCGCCGGGACTCATGGCGGCCTCGAAGAGGTCGGGATGGCCTGAAAGGTCCGTGGGCACGTGGGCTCGCAAGTGCTTGAATTCCTCTCGTCGTTTGTGCGAGCCCTTGAGGAACTGCAGGCAGCCGTTGCGTTCGTTCACCTCATCGAGTGCGATCCAGGTGACGACGCCCTCCAGGGCATCCGAGTGCGGATGTACCTCCTGGGCGTTCTCGTTCTTCGTGAAGAAACTGGCGGTGGTGGGCTCCGGCTTCTTGCCTAGGAGCGCTTCGAGGATGGGAACCTGGGGACCGTTGTTGAGCAGTTCGCCGAAGTAGCTGTCACGCTTTTCCAGTCCCTTGGTGACGTTGCTGAATTGGTCTTCGCGGGTATCGCCCTCGGTCGCCTGCTCGGCGCGCGTACGGATTTGCCGCACGGCTTCGGGGCCAACGAAGTCCCGGATGATGACAACTCCGTCTCGGTCGAAGTCGGCCTTCAGCGCCGCGTTCTTTTGGCTCACCCTCGCCCTCCAAGTTTTCGACCGTGAGATTTTACCGTTTGAGCGCACCGTACGACGGGTACCGATTGACGGGGTTCACCCAAAACCCGCGTGTGGGTCGGCAAGGGACGTTCCATGGAAAACCGCAACATTTGTCGGGCCCCGCAGCAGTGGATACAGTTGCGGCATCTTCCAGCGGTCTCGAATAGGTGAGCGTGAACAAGTGGCAAGCTCTTGGAACGGTGGGGGTCGCGGGCTCGCAGGGCACGAGACTCGACCTCTGGCGCCGCCATCGACTTTGGTTCGTGGCGGAGTCCGGCTATCTCATCGATGGCTTCGAGCACAGGCCGGGCGTGCATCCTTGGCAGGGCGAGCATCTGGGCAAGTGGCTGCACGCCGCCACGCTTGCTTGGCGGATGACGGGTGACGAGCGACTCGCGGCGGCGCTTCATGACAATGTCGAACGGTTGCTGGCGACGCAATTGGGTGATGGCTATCTCGGAACCTACGCGGGCGACGCCACCTTCGTGGCTCGGCCCGAAAACGTAACCGTTGCGGATCCTCACGACGACACGGATGTCGCCAACGCGAAGAGGCGCGGCATTGGATGGGACACCTGGACGCACCGCTACAACCTCTACGGTCTACTCACCTACGAGCGCTTCTTTCCCAACGAGGCCGTGGTCGACGCCTGCCGGCGAATGGCCGATCTCCTGATCGAGGTCTACGGTGGCGGCGGCGCCGATCTCACGAACTACGGGACCCGGAAGGGAATCTCCGCGACGACATTGCTCGAGTCGATCGTCATGCTCCACGAGCGGACGCACGATGCGAAGTACCTGGACTTCGCCGAGCACATCGTCGAACGGATGGAAGCCAATCCCGCCTTGCGGCTGATGAGCAGCCTATTGAAAGGCGGCGGCGTAGTTCATCCGGGTGAAGGCAAGGGCTACCAGCTCATGGCCAACCTGCTGGGCTATCTGGGTCTTTATCGATGTACCGGCAAGAGCGAATACCTCCGTACGGCGGTCAACGGCTGGACCGAGATCCGGGAGAAGCATCTCCTGGTCACCGGCGGTCCATGGACCCGGCACACGGACTACAACGGCAACCGCGAATGCTTTGCGCGCACCGAAGACTTCGATCCGGGCGAGGTGTCCGTGGAGGGCTGCTGCGACGCGACCTGGATTCAGCTTTGCCTGCACCTCTTCGAAGTCCTGGGCGAGAGCAAGTATCTCGATGCCGCCGAGACGACCCTCTACAACAGTCTTCACGGTCACCAGCACCCGGACGGGATCCAATGGTGCTACTTCACCGCGCCCAACGAGACGAAGCCGCGCTACGGCGACACGATCCACTGCTGTGCGTCGAGCATGCCCAGGGCGATGGAAATGCAAGCCGCCCACCTCGCCGGCGAGATAGACGGTCATCTGGTGATCGGCACCTTGGCGCCATGTGGCGTGGCGTTGAGCGAGGCGTTCGGCGGGGGCGCATTGAGCGTCGAGAGCGACTTCCCGGCCGATCCAACGACCGAGATCCGTTTCGAGCCACAGAGCGGGCGAACCTATACCTGTGAATTCAGACTGCCTGCCGGGGTGAAGCTACACCGGGTGGCCGTCAACGGCGAGAAGGCTGCGATCGCGCTCAATCGGCGGGGTTTCTACGAACTGCGGCGTCGGTGGGACCGGGGCGATGTCCTCGCGATCGAGGCGGAGTCGACGCTTAGGGCGCACACCCAGGTAGGCGAACACGGCCGCTGGGTGGCCTTTACCAAGGGGTCGATTGCGCTGGCGCAGCAGGTCTCGTCGGCGCCGGACGATGAGCCGTTCGACGGGCGGCAGCCCGAGGAGGCGTTGGCGATGCTCGAGCAGTCCGCAGACGGTTCGATACGCATCGGCGATACAGGCATCGCGCTGATGCCCTATCACCTGGCGTGCACCGACGACTCGGGACCGAGAACGTACTTCAGGTGCGGATAGGCCAAACTTGCAGGGGCCGCCCTTGCGGCGGCCCGCTACGGGACGCCACGAGGGCGTCCCCTACGCGTACCCCAACGGCGTGTCGATGGATTCCCGGGTGGTGAGCATCACGCTGTAGTGGCGCTCGCCGTTGGCGTCCAGCCAAAACGGCACTTCGTCCTCCTCCGACGCATCCACCAACGTCACCCGCTCCATGAGCCGCTCGTGGGGCCAGAAGTCTGCCACCGCGTAGTGTTGGCAACTGCGGTTGTCCCACATCGCCACGGAGCCGTCCCGCCACTGAAACCGGCAGGTGTGTTCCGGCGTCGAGTACATCTTGGCGTAGAGCCGGGTGAGGAGTCTCGCGGAATCGGCCGCCGCCATGCCGCAGATCGAATTCGTGAACGTCGGATTGATGTAGAGGGCGTTCTTGCCGGTCACGGGGTGCGTTCGGGAGATCGGATGCTCGACCTCGTCCTTTCCCGCGCGACCGTGTATGGCGGTTCGCCCCTCGAGAAACTCCTTCAGCGCGGGGTTGAGGCTGTCCCACAGCGCGATGCAATCGACGAACACCGTGTCGCCGCCGACCGGGGGCGCCTTTCGGGCCAGCAGGACGGAGCCTAGCGGGGGACGATCCGACCAGGTGACGTCCGAGTGCCAGTTCGAGGCGGCGAAGGGCGGGCCTCGTCCGAGTAGAGCCGCAGGACTTCGGGATAGTCCGAAGGCGGCTTGCTAGCGGCGAGCGCGCTCTGTCGGCCGAACGCCAGCCCGGTATCGGCGAACCGCCTGCCGAAGGCAATATGCTCCTCGCGCGTGATATGGCCTTGATCGCGGAAGACGACGACCTTTCGTTCCATCAACAGGGTCTGGATCCGTTCCACCTCGGCATGCGAGAGGTTTGCCATGTCGACACCGCGAACAACGACCCCGATACCCGGTGAGACGGGTTCTATCTTGAGACCGTCGCCGGTTGAATCCTCGATGCCGTTCAGGAACGCGGCGTCTCTCCTACGCAGCGTTTCGGCCACCCGGGCGGTGTACTCCTTGTCGCTCGCCATGCGGCGCGAGTCCGCATCGGCACGTATGGCCGGACTTTCACGGTAGTGACCGTGCCAGGTGTCCGCCCGCCCGCCGACCCAGGCGTCGGTTCGACGTTGCGAACCATCGCGCCGGTTCAGACCACGCGGATTGAACAGCTCATCGATGTCGCGGGTCGTCATATGGCGACTAGAAGAATACGAAGGACCTGACCACCACGTTCTTGCGGCACGGCGCATCTTCCGGGGCCGTTGGGTCAACGCACGCCGTGTGGAAAGACCAGCGCGAGACGGATCCGTCCGTCACCGAATCGTAGCACTTGAGCATCGAGACCTCGTTGGATTTCTGCTGCGGGAGCCAGTACCACTCGTGCCCGGGACGATAGGTGAAGCGCGTGGTCTCGCCGACGCGATCGTCGTAGATGCGGTAGTTCGTGATGTACGGCTGGTCGGCGAACGAAGGCCATGCGCACAGTACGAAGGGGTACTGACCCACGGTCTCCATCGGCTTGGCCAGGTTGATCGACATGAACCGCCGCGACATCTTGGCATCGGCCTCGGCCTCCGTGTAGTGCTGCGTGCGCCCGAAATTGCGCAGGTTCTGGGTCAGCAACTCGCGGCAGCGAACACGGCCGCTGTTGTCGTTCAGGTCGTTGTGCACGAGGTTCGCGTAGCCGCCGTTCACCCCGGGGTTCTTGTTGTCCTGGTCTTCGGTGCGATCGCCCTCGTAGTCCTTGTTGAACACGTCGTGGTTGTAGACCAGGGCATCGGTTGCGCCGGGGAAGAAATCGAGTAGGAGTTTCTCGATCTCCAGGTAGAACACCCGTTCCACCTCCTCGGCGTCGTAGAAGTTCCGGCACTTCGACTCGAGGTATGCCAGTGAGAGACCAAGCTTGTCCATGCTCTCGGAACTCGTCGGCTTGAGACCCGGGTAGTACTCCTCCAATCGACGCGCGTCGCGCAGCACCTGGGGGAAGTAGAGGCAGCGCCGACCGATGTCGCGTTCTTCCTTGCGCAGCGCCATTGCGTCGGTTTTGCGCGCGGGATCCCGCCATAGCGCGTTGGACGAAACGATGGAGTACGACGGCTGTTCGTGGACCGTATACCGCAATGGCAAGCTCAACCCGCCCTCAGGGGTCTCAATGTCCTGGGCTCGGATGTACTCCAAGCACTCTTCGTAGGTGCGGAACCCGGGTCCCCACTTGGTATCGATGGGGCCGGAGGGCGCGTTCTCGATCATGTCCATCACCGCTTGGCCCTCGCCGGTGGCGATCTGGGCGAACGCCGCCTCGGTGGCTGCCGCGGTGCCGGCATCCCCGTCCCGGTCGAACGACATATAGGACACGCCGCCGTTCGCGGCGATGGGCGGTGGCTGTCCCTTGGTGAGCTGAAACGGCGGTACGTAGGCGGAACTCTGGGTACCGTTGGTCAACGCGGTCGAGGCAATTGGGCTGTTCATGGCATCTCGGCAATCGGCAACCTTGGAATTATGGCACACGGAAGTTGGCCTTGGCGGGCACCCCGCGAAGAACGACACAATCGCCGCCGCTTGCGTTCAGTGTGCATCCGAACGCGTCAGTGCTCGCGCTTCCACTCCCGCACCCGTCGTCTGCCCTCGTCGAGTTGGTCGCCTGTCATGCGTGCCGCCGTCTTGTCGCGGATGGCGGTCGCGTCGGCACGCAGTGCGTCGTCCACGCGGGAGATGGCGAGGCTGAGCCACTTGTACGCTTCGGCAAGGTCCTGCGGTACCCCGGTGCCCGAAGCGTAGAGGAGGCCGAGATTGTGTTGGCCGGTGGCATCGCCCTGTTCGGCCGCCAAGCGGTACCAGGCTGCGGCTTCGCCGTAGTCCTGGGGCACCCCCTGGCCGTATGCGTACATCAGCCCAACCCAAAGCTGGGCCATGGCGAGGCCCCGATCTGCCGCCTTTCGATACCACTTGACCGCTTCGACATGATCGCGTTCGACGCCTCGGCCCGTTCGGTACATGTAACCGAGGCTGTGCAACGCCCGTGGATGTCCCTGTTCCGCTGCCCGGCGATACCACTTCAACGCCTCGGTGAAATCCGGATCCATGCCGACGCCGCGAAGGTAGAAAGCCCCGAGGTTGTTCTGCGCGTCCGGGAAACCTTGCTCCGCGGACAGCCGGTACCATTTCCTCGCCTGCTCCAGATCGCGCGGAACACCCCGGCCGTACCCCACGGCCACCGCGAAGTTGTATTGGCCGACCATATGGCCCTGCTCGGCAGCTAGGCGGTACCACTTCGCGGCCTCGCCGAGGTCTTGAGTCACGCCATGGCCGTGCTTGTACATCGCGCCGACGTTGTTTTGGGCTGCGGCGATCCCCTGTTCGGCGGCCATTCGGGTCCAAGCCGCGGCCTCGGCATCGTCCTGCGCCACGCCTTGTCCCGTCGCATACGCCAGCCCGAGGTTGAACTGCGCCGGTCCCAAGCCCTGGTCTGCCGCCAGGCGGAACCACTTCACCGCTTCCACGTAGTCCCGTTCCTCTCCGGAACCTTGGTAGTGGATGCCCAGTTCGAGCTGAGCGGCCGCAAGGCCCTGTACGGCGGCCCGCCGGTACAGGTCCAAGGCGGTGGCGTCGTCCTGTGGTACACCGAGCCCTCTCCTGTAGAGGGTTGCCAGGCCGTATTGGGCTTTCGCGCGGCCTTGTTCGGACGCCAGTCGATACCAACGCGCCGCTTCGCCGAAGTCGGTCTCGACGCCGTTGCCGTGGTCGTACATGGCGCCCAGCATCTCGTGGGCGATGGCCAAGCCCTGTTGCGCCGCACGGCGAATCCAATACAGCGCCTTGGGTTTGTCGACGGGCACGCCGAGGCCTGTGAGGTAGGACGCCCCGAGGGCGTACTGCGCCGATGGGTCCCCCCCCGCCGCCAACTCCCGCAATCGGGGGACGGAGGTTTCCGTCTCCGCCACAGGTTGTTGCGAGTCGCTTTCCGGGATCGCAGACGCCGCGCACGCCACGAAAATCGCCAGCGATGAGACGGCGATCCGCCGCCAGAAGCTGTGTTTCGCCGGCCGGGAGTCAGTCGAGTTCGGACGCGGCCGGCCCGGCTTTGGGGCGCTACGGGATTGATGCATGCGACGTTGAATGCGACATGGTCGTTCGGGGAGCTGCCGCTGTCAGCCTTATGTTGAGTCCCGATGTTACGCCAGTCAGGGCGCTGGTGTGCAACATCGGGCATGACCCGGCAACGCCCGGAGGCAGGTGATGGTGGCTTACCGGCGGAGCGATGCGCGGCCACTACCCATCTGCATGGTTTCATGCGGACGACCGCGCATCGCCCCTTACGGACTCACCCGTTCACTGAGAGTCATCGGTGACGCCGATGGCAGATAGCGACGTGCCCCTAACCCCAATCGGGTCATTCGTGAACGTAGGTTGCGGACGCTGGATGCACTGGATTCCTTGAGCGGCGCTGATGTTTACACGCAGGTTGCATTTCGAACAACGCTTGGAATCGCTCTTGGACGGCTCGCGTACTCGCGAGACGCGCTA
>LXNJ01000835.1_pt1 | contig 19777 bp, 14 predicted proteins | sample 809081 | NCBI WGS metagenome assembly LXNJ01 (sample SAMN04870510, study PRJNA318959) | sponge metagenome | biome: sponge; feature: marine sponge reef; material: water | host: Petrosia ficiformis | place: Greece: Milos, Mediterranean Sea | collected 2013-05-29 | depth 5-7 m | reverse complement strand
GCCCGACCGATTTCGGGCGTCTTGAATGCCGGGGATGCGGCCTTGAAGAAGCGCTCCGTGTTGGCGCGGCCCCAAGGCTCGACCACGACGAAGCCCCAATCGCTGTCGATGAGGAGCGCGCGCCCGCCGGGCTCGAGGACGCGCCGGAACTCGGCGAGGGTGGCGCGCACATCGGGTACGTACTCGAGGACGTTCTTGCAAAGCAGCCGATCGACGGCACCGTCCGGCAACGGGATTCGGCCCTCGGGGCCATCCTCGAGAAGGTGGTAGGAGACGTTCGCCACCCCTTCGGCGCGACCCGTGGCATCGGCTACGAACCGTGCATTGAGGTCGACGCCGTAGGCGCACCCGCCCGGGCCGACCAAGCCCGCCATCCCAAGGGCCACGGCCCCCGGACCGCAACCATAGTCGAGCACCCGAGAACCGGCGCGCAGGTCGAGCGGTGCGAGTATTTCCGCGTGGCCGTCGCGCCACTGGAACATGCGTTCGTAGCGCGCCACGCGCTCGTCCTCGATGTGCCGCCAATGGTCGGTGTAGAAGGTGTTCTCGTTCATCTCGAGCCCGGGTCTTTCACCGCATCCTAGCAGCCTGGCGGACGCGGTGGGCGAGGCCCGAAGACCGACAGTTGCCAGCGCGCTTGGTTTCGAGCAACGAGCTCGATCCGCAACAGCGAGGCGTCCGTGGCCGTGTAGGAAATCGCCCGAGGCCCGTGTAGGATCGATTTCGCGAGTGTCCGCAAGCCACGGGAATCCGCAAATGGGGGAGCGCCGGATTCTGGCGTGGATGTGCGTGCTGATCGCCGTGAACCAACTCGGGTTCGGGGCGGTGATCCCGGTGCTGCCGCTGTATGCGCAGTCGTTCGGCGTGTCGCAGGCCGCGATCGGCGCCACGGTCGCGGTGTACGGGCTGTCGCGCGTCTTCTTGAGCTTGCCGACCGGGTGGATCGCGAACCGATTGGGACGCCGCGTCGCCCTCTTGACCGGCGGCCTCGTGTCCGCGCTCGGGAACCTATGGTGCGCCGTCGCGGGCACATACGAGGAGTTGGTCGTCGCGCGGTTCCTGGCGGGCGCGGGGGCCGGTATCGTGCTGACGGCCGGCATGATCGTCTTGGCCGACATCACCAGTACCGCGACGCGGGGCCGGTCCATGGCGATCTACCAGGGGGTGTTCCTCTTCGCCGTGGGGATCGGGCCGTTTCCGGGCGGCTATCTTGCCGAGCGCTTCGGTCTCGAGGCACCGTTCCTCGTGTACGGCGTCGCCAGCGTCGTCGCGGCCCTGGTCGGCTGGTTCGGCGTGGCCGAGACCCGGGGCATGGATCGCGCCGGCCCATCGTCGCTTCGAGCCGTGGCGTTGCGCGAGCAGTTGTCCCTCCTCGCCGGCAACGTCGGCTTCCTCCTGGTCTGCCTTATTGGGCTCGTGAACGCCGCCGCTCGCACGGGGGCCTTGTTCAGTGTCGTACCCGTGCTGGCCCGCGATCGCCTGGCGCTGACGCCAAGCGAAATCGGCTTCGGCTTCGCACTCGGGAGCATCATCGGGCTCGCGATCACCTACCCGGCTGGCGCGCTCGTGGACCACTACGGCCGCAAGGCCGTAATTGTTCCCGCGACGGTGCTGACCGGCTTTTCCATGCTTGCGTTCAGCATCGCGCCGAGCTACTTCTGGTTCTTGTTCGCGACGGGACTCTGGGGCGGTGCCAGCGCGGCCTCCGGCGCCGCGCCCGCGGCCTATGCCGCCGACTCCGCCAAGGGTGGAATGAATGCGGCAGCCATGGGCGGCTACCGGATGCTGAGCGACATGGGGTACGTGCTCGGTCCCATCCTGCTCGGCCTCATCGCCGACCTGCAAGGTCTGGACGCCCCAATGTGGATCGCCGCCACCGCGCTGGTCCTGACCGCGATTCTGTTCGCCATGCTCGCCCCGGAGACGCATGCGGGCCGGCGGCGAACCCCTGCGTCCAACCGTTCCTGAGCAGCACGCACCGCTCGTTCAATCTTGGTGCCGAAGAGAGGACTCGAACCTCCACGGACATCAGTCCACTACCCCCTCAAGGTAGCGTGTCTACCAATTCCACCACTTCGGCTTGAAGACGCTCAATGCATCATACATCCGGCAGGTCGGTGCCGGAATCGTCAGGCGCCGTGTCCGGTTCCGCCTCGTCCGGGAACGCCAGCGGCTGCTCGATCTCGGGGAGCCCGATGCTGCCCGACGCCGCTGCTCGTTCCTTGGCGGTGTAGGCGAGCCCGAACGAGATCGCGAAGAAGGCGATCGACAGCCATACGGTCGCCTTGGTGAGAAAGCTCGCCGACCCGGTGGTGCCGAACAACGTATTGGCGCTACCGGAGCCGAAGGCGGCTCCGACGTCCGCGCCCTTGCCTTGCTGCAGCAGGACCAGCACGCCCAGCGCGATGGCGTCCACCACCAGCAGGATGACCAGAACGGTTTCTAGCGTGCTCACTGTCTACCCTGAGGCTCAAGAATCGAACTGCCGACCCGCGATCCGACAGATCCGCGCAAATGCGGCCGGATCCAACGATGCCCCGCCGACCAGGCCACCATCGATGTCGGCCTGCGCGAACAACGTTTCGGCATTGTCGACGTTGACGCTGCCGCCGTACACGACGCGAACCGATCGGGCGAACGAATCGCCCGCATCGCCCAAGCGGGCGCGAATCGTACCATGCATCTGTTGCGCTTGCGCCGGTGCCGCCGTCTCGCCGGTGCCGATCGCCCAAACCGGTTCATAGGCGACGACAACCTCCGTGTCGAGGGCTTCTGCGGCCGAGTGACCGAGCACCCCGTCGAGCTGCGCCAGCACCGACGCCTGGGCCTGTCCCGCGCGACGCTCGGCCAGCGTCTCGCCGACGCATAGGATGGGCACAAGTCCGGCGCGCTTGGCGGCGGCGAATTTCGCGGCGACGACCGCATCCGTCTCGGCGAACAGCCGTCGCCGTTCGGAGTGTCCGATGATCGCGTAGCGCGCGCCGAGGTCGCGCGCCATTTCGGCCGCGTGTTCACCCGTGTACGCGCCGACGGGTTCGGCATGCACGGACTGCACGCCGGTTTGCACGCCATCGCTACCGAGCGCCGCCGCAACGCGATCAAGATACGCCCACGGCGGACAGATCACCACGTCGACCTCGCCGCACGGGCCGGTCCTGCGCCAACCATCGATGAAGGTGTCGACGAAACAAGCGTCGCCGTGCATCTTCCAGTTGGCGGCGACCAATGGCCTGCGCACAACGACCCCCACGCGAACGGCTGGCGGGCGACTCAAGCGCCGTTGGCTTGCCGAACGACGCTCGCCAAAGTCTCGGCATGCGCTCGAACCGTATCGGCATGCTCGCCTTCCACCATGATGCGCACGACCGGCTCGGTGCCGCTTGGCCGTATCAGCACGCGACCACGCCCGGCCAGGCTCGCCTCGATGTCGCGAGCAGCCTCGACAACGGCCGCATGGGTGGTCACATGCACCGGGTCACTCGTATCGATGTTGACCATGATCTGCGGGTAACGCTGCATTCCAGCCACCAGTTCGGCTAACGATCTCTCGCTTTCGACCATCGCACCGAGTACCTGCAGCGCCGCGACGATCCCGTCGCCGGTGGTCGTCAGGTCCAGGCAGATCAAATGCCCCGACGACTCGCCACCAAGTTGCCAACCCCTGGCGAGCATACGTTCCAGGACGTACCGGTCGCCCACCGCTGTACGCTCGAACGGAATGCCCGCGGCATCAAGCCCGCGCTCCAATCCAAGGTTGGTCATCACTGTACCGACGACGCCGCCTTTCAACCGGCCGTTCGCGGCCGCCGCCTTGGCCACGATGTAAAGGAGGTCGTCGCCGTCGTAGACGCGCCCGGCGGCATCCACCAGGACGACGCGGTCGCCGTCCCCGTCGAACGCGATCCCAACGTCGGCACCAGCTTCCAACACGACGGCCGCGACGGTGTCGGGATACGTTGAGCCGACCTGATCGTTGATGTTGGTGCCGTCCGGATCAGCACCGATCACCGTCACCTCGGCCCCGAGTTCCGAGAACACCTTCGGGGCGACCGCGTAGGTCGCACCGTTGGCGCAGTCGACAACCACCTTCAAGCCGTGCAGATGCAGGCGGCGGTCGATGGTGCTCTTGCAGAATTCGATGTAGCGGCCACGGGCGTCTTCGACGCGGAACGCACGGCCCAGGTCGCGCGAACCCACGGACACCAAGGGTTCCTTGAGCTGGCGCTCGATGGCAGCTTCGCGGTCATCGGGCAGCTTGTTGCCGTCAGCGTCGAAGAACTTGATCCCGTTGTCGTCGTAGGGATTGTGCGAGGCGCTGATGACGATGCCGGCATCGGCGCCAAGGGTGCGGGTCAGGTACGCAACGGCGGGGGTCGGGATGGGGCTCAGGAGCCCGACGTCGACCCCTGCCGACACCAGCCCGGCCTCCAGGACCGACTCGAACATGTAGCCCGAGATTCGTGTGTCCTTGCCGATCACGACCATGCGCGAACCGCGCGAAGCGAGCACTTTGCCGGTGGCCCAGCCGAGGTGCAGACAGAAGTCGGGCGTGATCGGCGTCAAGCCGACGCGCCCACGAATGCCATCCGTGCCGAAGAACTCTCTCACCAACTACCGGTCCTTAGGTTGGGGCGGGTTTGACCGCCGTTTCAGGCGCTCAATGCTCGCCGGCGGGGTCGCCGATCGGACCCGGACGCGGATCCTCCGCCTCCCCCTGTGGCGTCGTCGCTGCCTTGTCCTCGGATGGCCGTGGCGTTGGCGGCTCGATCACCCGTGGCGGCTTCCCGGCCATGATGTCGTCCGCCTGCTCCGGCGTCAGGGTCTCGAGTTCCATGAGCGCATCGGCCATGGCCTCAAGATGCTCACGATGCTTGGTGAGAATCCGTTTCGCCGTGTTGTAGCACTCGTCGACGATGCTACGCACTTCCTCGTCGATCTCTCGTGCGGTGCGGCTCGAGATCGGCTTGGGCTGGGTCGCGGCGGACATGCCGAGGAACACTTCGCCGTCGTCCTCGTCGTAGAGCAACGGCCCCATGCGTTCCGAGAACCCCCACTTCGTGACCATGCTCCGCGCCAATTGACTGGCTCGTTCGATGTCGTTGGCGGCACCTGTGGTGATGCCGTCTGTTCCGTTGATCATCTCCTCGGCGACCCGGCCACCGAACAAGGTGCAGATCTGACTCAGGATCGACCGCCGGCTCATGCTGTAGCGGTCCTCTTCGGGGAGGAACATGGTCACGCCCAAGGCGCGGCCACGCGGCACGATGGTGATCTTGTAGAGCTGATCGTACTCGGGCACGGTGCGCCCGACGATCGCATGGCCAGCCTCGTGGTACGCGGTGTTTCGGCGCTCCTTCTCTGACATGACCATGGACTTGCGCTCCGCGCCCATCATGATCTTGTCCTTGGCCTTCTCGAAGTCGTCCATCTCGACCAGCCGTTTGCCCGAACGGGCCGCGAACAGCGCCGCCTCGTTGACGACGTTTTCGAGATCCGCGCCGCAAAAGCCGGGCGTGCCGCGCGCGATGATGGACGGGTCGACATCGTCGGCGGCCGGCACGTTCTTCATGTGGACCTTCATGATCTGTTCGCGACCACGGATGTCCGGCAACGGAACCACGACCTGCCGGTCGAAGCGCCCGGGACGCAGCAGCGCCGGGTCGAGCACATCCGGGCGGTTCGTCGCCGCGATCACGATGATCCCGGTGTTGGCCTCGAACCCGTCCATTTCGACCAGCAACTGGTTGAGCGTCTGCTCGCGCTCGTCGTGGCCGCCCCCGAGGCCCGCGCCACGATGGCGCCCGACCGCGTCGATCTCGTCGATGAAGATGATGCACGGCGCCTGCTTCTTCGCCTGCTCGAACATGTCGCGCACGCGCGAAGCGCCGACGCCGACGAACATCTCGACGAAATCCGATCCGGAAATGGAGAAGAAAGGCACCTTGGCCTCGCCGGCGATCGCCCTTGCGAGTAGCGTCTTGCCCGTGCCCGGCGACCCCACCATGAGCGTACCGCGCGGTATGCGACCGCCCAGACGCTGGAACTTGCCCGGATCGCGCAGGAACTCGACGAGCTCCTGGACGTCTTCCTTGGCCTCGTCGACCCCTGCGACGTCGGCGAACGTGGTCTTGATCTGATCTTCCGAGAGCAGACGTGCCTTGCTCTTGCCGAACGTCATCGGGTTGCCCCGACCACCCATTCCGCCCTGCATCTGGCGCATGAAGAGCATGAAAACGGCGATGATGATGAGGATCGGGAAGCTCGCGATCAGCAACTGGGCCCAGAAGCTCTGCTCCTCGGGCATCTGTCCGACGACGTTGACGTCCGCACTCAACAGTTCGTCGATGAGTTTCGGGTCCGGGACCGACGGCAAGACCACCTTGTAGAGGTCATCGCCGTTCATCCGGCCGACAACCAACTCCTGGCCCGTGAAGGTGACCGTCTCCACCTGGCCGTTCTTGACCTGCTTGATGAAGGCGGTGTAGGTCTCCTGGGGGATCTCGTTGGCAACGTTGAACGTATTGAACACCGTGACCAAGACCACCGCGATGATCAGCCAAAGTAGTAAGTTCTTGCCCATGCTGCCCAACGGTCCATCCTCAACAAGGCACCCGAGAAGCGGCCCGCCTCGCAGACTTAGCGTACACCAGTGGTGCTTGAAAGTCGCCGCAGCGGTTCGCCTCACGCCCTATATGGGGCCGTTGGTAAGCAACGCAAGGACCTTGCGCCGTGCTGGACGCCGGGCCGGCCCAGGGCGCGCCTTAGCGATTCAGATGTGGGCGACCTCGCCGATTTCGTACTCGTGCTCGCCGCCGGGCGTGACCACGCGGACCTCGTCGCCTTCGGATTTGCCGATGAGCGCTCGCGCCAGCGGGGACATCACCGAGATCTTCGAGTCCTTGAGATCCGCCTCGTCCTCGCCCACGATCTGGTAACGCACTTCGGCGTCGGTCTCGAGGTCGAGCAAGGTGACCGTCGCTCCGAACACGACCTTCCCCGTAGGCCTGATCTTCGTGACGTCGATCACCTGAGCATCGCCAAGCTTGCCCTCGATGTCGCGGATTCGCGCTTCGGTGATGCCTTGCCGTTCCTTGGCGGCGTGGTATTCGGCGTTCTCCCTGAGGTCGCCGTGCTCGCGCGCCTCGCCGATGGCCTTGGAGATTGCCGGGCGCACGACGTTCTTGAGGTTGGCGAGCTCCTCGCGCAACCGCTCCGCACCTTCGACTGTCATGGGTGTGGCCATCGATTCAAATGCTTCTCTTGAGCGCAAACGCCTTGCGGTTCGCCTCGATTCGAACACCGCCAAGCGACTTGCCTAGCCGCTTGCCGACGCAAAGTCCTGCAGTCGCCGAACCTTGTCCACGCTACCGTCGCGGATGGCCGTGCAAAACGCCTGGCCACCGGACAAGGTGGTTGTGTAACACACTTTGTTCTGCAACGCGAGCCGACGGATGACCGCGGAGTCTGCTATGGCTTGACGCCCCTCGGTGCTGTTGACGATCAGGTCCACGGGATTGTTCATGAGCAGGTCCGCGATGTGCGGTCGACCTTCGGTCACCTTGTTGACGACCTCGCATACCACGCCCGCTTCGCGTAGGCAGCGGGCCGTCCCCCGCGTCGCCACGATGTCGAAGCCGAGGTCCTTAAGCTGCCTGCCGACGGCCCCGACGAAGGGTCGGTCCGACGGCTTCACGCTGACGAACGCCCGACCACCGCGCGGCAACTGTTCGCCGGCCCCGAGGGTGGCCTTGGCGAACGCCTCCGCAAACGACTCGCCCACCCCCATCACCTCGCCGGTCGAACGCATCTCGGGTCCGAGAATCGGATCGACGCCGGGGAATTTGGGGAACGGGAACACCGATTCCTTGACGCAGACATAGGATGGCTGGATTTCCGCGGTAAATCCCTGGTCGGCCAGCGACTGGCCCGCCATGCAGCGCGCCGCGATCTTGGCGAGCGACACGCCGATGCACTTGGACACGAACGGCACGGTGCGCGACGCCCGGGGGTTCACCTCCAGGATGAAGATGTCGTCCTCCTGGACGGCAAGCTGCACGTTCATCAGGCCGACCACGCCGAGTTCGACCGCCATGGCCTTGACCTGGCGGCGGATGTCGTCCTGGAGATCCGTGCTCAAGGAGAACGGCGGCAAAGCGCACGCCGAATCGCCGGAATGCACACCGGCCTGCTCGATGTGCTGCATGATCGCGCCGATCACCACCTGCGTGCCGTCGGAAACCGCGTCGACGTCGACCTCGACGGCCTGCTCGAGGAAGCGGTCGAGCAGCACCGGTGCCGAATTCGAGGCGTCGACCGCATCGGCGAAGTAGCGACGCAACTCGCGCGCGTTGTAGACGATCTCCATGGCCCGGCCGCCGAGTACGTACGACGGCCTGACAACGATGGGGTAGCCGATCTCGGACGCCGCCGCGACACCGCCTTCCACGTCCACGGCGGTGCGGTTGCTCGGCTGGCGCAAGCCGACCTTGTCGATGACCGCCTGGAACCGCTCGCGATCCTCGGCCCGATCGATGGAGTCGGAGCTGGTACCGATGATGGGTACGCCCGCAGCATGGAGCCGGTCGACCAGCTTGAGCGGCGTCTGTCCCCCGAACTGAACGATGAGTCCGCTCGGCTGCTCGATGTCGACGATCGCGAGGACGTCCTCCAGCGTCACCGGCTCGAAGTACAGCCTGTCGGAGGTGTCGTAGTCGGTGGACACCGTCTCCGGATTGCAGTTGACCATGATGGTCTCGAACCCATCCTCGCGCATGGCAAGCGCGGCATGCACACAGCAATAGTCGAACTCGATGCCCTGCCCGATCCGGTTCGGGCCGCCGCCCAGGACCATGATCTTCTCGCGGTCCGACGGCGCCGCTTCGCATTCCTCCTCGTAGGTGGAGTACAGGTACGCGGTGGCCGCCGCGAACTCGGCCGCACACGTATCGACCCGCTTGAAGACGGGCTTCACGCCGAACGAAAGACGGGCGGCCCGGACCTCGTCCTCCGTGCCCCCGAGCAGCGCCGCCATGCGCGCATCGGAGAATCCGTCGCGCTTGTGGAGCCGCCATTCAGCGGCATCGAGATCCGCGACCTTACGGCCTGACAGGGCCGCTTCGCGGTGCACCAGTTCCTCGATCTGGGCGAGGAACCACGGATCGATTCCCGTGGTCTGCGCCACCCAGGGCACGCTCAAGCCCTCGCGGAAGGCATCGGCGACATAGAGGATGCGCTCGGCACCCGCGCGGCTGAGTTCGTGCACCAAGGCGTTGCGTCGGACCGTTTCGTCCGTGTCCGCATCGTCGTCGTCGACGGCCAAGCGGGGATCCAAGCCGACCACGCCCGTCTCCAGGCTGCGCAGCGCCTTCTGCAGCGACTCCTTGAACGTCCGCCCGATGGCCATGGCCTCGCCGACCGATTTCATCTGCGTCGTCAGCCGGTCGTCCGCCTGGGCGAACTTCTCGAACGTGAAGCGCGGCACCTTGGTCACGACATAGTCGATGGCCGGCTCGAACGAGGCCGGCGTGACACCCGTGATGTCGTTCTGCAGTTCGTCCAAGGTATAGCCGACGGCAAGCTTGGCGGCCACCTTGGCGATGGGGAACCCTGTCGCCTTCGAGGCCAAGGCCGAAGATCGGGACACGCGGGGATTCATCTCGATCACCACCATCCGACCGGTCTCGGGATCGATCGCGAACTGCACGTTGGAGCCGCCCGTCTCGACGCCGATCTCGCGCAACACGGCGATCGAGGCGTTGCGCAGAAGCTGGTACTCCTTGTCCGTCAGGGTCTGCGCCGGCGCGACCGTAATGGAATCGCCCGTGTGGATGCCCATGGGATCGACGTTCTCGATGGCACAGACGATGATGCAGTTGTCCGCATGATCGCGAATCACCTCCATCTCGAACTCTTTCCAGCCGAGCAGGGATTCGTCGATCAGAAGTTCGCTTGTGGGCGACAGATCGAGCCCGCGACGACAGATGTCGACAAACTCCTCCCGGTTGTAGGCGACGCCGCCGCCGCTGCCGCCCAGGGTGAAGGACGGGCGGATGATGCACGGGAAGCCGAGCCGGCTCTGCACCTGGAGCGCCTCCTCGAGGCTGTGCGCAAGCCCGGCACGCGGCGTCTCAAGGCCGATCCGGTCCATGGCGGTGATGAACCGCTCCCGGTCCTCGGCCTTGTCGATCGCGTCCTGGCTCGCACCGATCAGAGCCACGCCATTGGCCTCCAGCACGCCCTCCCGGACAAGATCCAGCGCGCAGTTCAGCGCGGTCTGGCCACCCATGGTGGGGAGCAGGGCGTCCGGCTTTTCAGCGTCGATCACCTTGGCGATCGTGCGCCACTCGATGGGCTCGATGTAGGTCGCGTCGGCCATCGCCGGGTCGGTCATGATGGTCGCCGGGTTCGAGTTCACCAGGACGACACGGTAGCCCTCGTCTCTCAAGGCCTTGCAGGCCTGGGCCCCGGAGTAATCGAACTCGCACGCCTGGCCGATGACGATCGGGCCGGCGCCGAGGATCAGGACGGTCTCTATGTCGGTGCGTTTCGGCATGCCCTATGCCGCCGCCATCGCCGCCACGAAACGGTCGAAAAGGTAGCCGCAATCGTGCGGCCCCGGGCTCGCCTCCGGGTGCCCTTGGAAACCGAACGCGGGATGGGTTTTGGAGCGTAACCCCTGGACCGTGCCGTCGAACAGCGACACGTGGGTCACCTCGACGTCGTCCGGCACCGAGGTCGCATCCACCGCGAATCCGTGGTTCTGGCTGGTGATCACCACCGCGCCCGTGGCGAGGTCCTTGACCGGGTGGTTGGCGCCGTGGTGCCCGAACGGCATCTTCACGGTCGTAGCGCCGCAGGCGAGTGCCAAGAGTTGGTGACCGAGGCAGATTCCGAAGAGGGGCAGACCGGCGTCCAGAAAACCGCGAATGGCCTCGATGGCGTACGTGCAAGGCTCCGGGTCGCCCGGCCCGTTGGACAGGAAGACACCGTCCGGCAGAAGCGCAAGAACGACCTCGGCGGGCGTCTCGGCGGGCACGACGGTGACCCGACAACCGCGGTCGGTGAGCATGCGCAGAATGTTGCGCTTGACGCCGAAGTCGTAAGCCACGACGTGGCGCGCGCCGGGCGCGCACTCCGCCTCCGCGTAGCCGCGCCCGAGCGACCAGGCGCCTCCACGCCAGGGACCTTGGTCAGCGCGCGAGACGACCTTGGCCAGGTCCATGCCCGACAAGCCCGGGAACGCCTTCGCGCGAGCTAGGGCTTCGTCGGGGCAAGTGTCCGGGCCTGCCGCGATGCAGCCCGCCTGTGCGCCTTTTTCGCGAATCAACCGCGTCAACCGCCGCGTGTCCAGATCAGCGATTGCGACGGTGCCACTCGTGGCGAGGTACTCGGGCAAGGATTGCTCGTGCCGCCAACTCGAATGCGTCGCGGGGCAGTCCCGGATCACGAGTCCGGCGGCCCAGACACGCGTCGACTCGACATCTTCGGCATTGACGCCCGTGTTGCCGATGTGCGGATAGGTCAGGGTGACGATTTGCCGCGCATAGGACGGGTCGGTGAGGATCTCCTGGTACCCGGTCATCGCGGTGTTGAACACGACCTCGCCGACCGCGAACCCGGGTGCACCAATGGACCTGCCACGGAAGATCGTTCCATCTTCCAGCATTAAGAGCGCTGTCATGCCTTGCTGTTCCCGACGAGCGGACGTCGCCGGTTCCCACGCCCCGGTAAGTGCCGCCGAACTTGGGACGGCAATTCTATGGCAAACGGTTGGGGCCGCCAACGACGGATTGATGCGAATGCGCGCTTTTCTGGTCCGGCGGGGGTCATTGGGCGTCTCCCGGTCGTGCTGGATGCACCTCGTTGCATGGATTTGAAAGGGGCGATGTTCGATCGCGTGGCTTCTGTCGAAGGGCTGGCGGCGGATCGGCTTGGTGGATCCGGCGGAGGTGCCGGGGGGCTGGCCTAGCGGATGCTCGAGTGCGTCAGCCTGAGTGCCTGCGTGAAACGGCCAGCCTAGTCAGATCGCAACCGACGGGGTGGCTGCCCTGGAACCCGACCATCGGGCTGCGTCGTTGATCGAATCGTCCGCGACCGCCGCCACGCGGGGCACGGCCCCGGCGGGGTTGTCCACGCCTTGTCCATGGTGCCGATCCCCTTCGATCCAAGAGGCGCTGTGGGCAAGGGGTGGGCAACCCCACGTCGACCTCCGCCCGTGAGACATCTGATCGCGCCAAGCCGCGCGTCGGATGGTGTTCCGCCGGCACGGGCCGGAGCCTTGTCGCTCGTTCAGTTCCGTCGCCTCAACCACGCCCGTACCAGCCCGATCACACCAGCACACCGCATCGCTCGCGCTCGCGTGAACATCGCCCTATTCATTCGGGAGCGCAGCCAAGGACCGGACGGCACCGCCAACGGTTGGGCGGTGAGCGCACGGCGGAAACGCGGGATGCTCGGACCGGTCGGCCTCGGTCCGCCGCGGCATTTCACGGGCGATCCGACGGCAACCACCTTCGCACGCGCTGAAAAGGGCGATGTTCTATGGGACACGATCCCGCGCCGCTGTGCCGTGCTTTCGCCAGACAGCCATCCCCGGCGCGGCGTGCGGATCAACGGGTGAGCGAAGTTCTGGCCGTCGGAACTTGGCTGGTGTCGGACCGCTTGCGGTCCGCCTGGATTCGGGCGCAGCCCCGCTAGCTGGCTTGCTCAATCGCCGCGGTCAATGCATCGATCTTGCGTCGGTATTCATCGGCATCGGCATAGCGGCCGCCGAGGACGAATCGACTCGCCCCCGCATCCTGGAACGCCGCCAGGCTCGCGGCGGCGGCACCGGCATCACCGAGCGGCAGACCGCCCATCACGACGACCTCGCCGACGTCGCGGCCAACCGCCTCGCAATGCTCGGCGTATTCGGCGCGCGCGGCCGGCATTTTCCCGGGCGTCATGCCCATCGGCAACCAGCCGTCGCCGTAGCGTGCGGCTCGTTGCAGAGCGTGCGGTGCCGCGCCACCGACGTAAATCGGCGGGCACGCCGGCCGTGGGCGGAACAGGAAGGTCTGGCCATTGGCCGTGACTTCATCGTGCTCGAAGCAGTCGCGGATGAAGGCAAGAGTCGCGTCGGCCAAGCGCCCGCGCGCGTGGCGGTCGACACCCAATGCGCGGAACTCCGGGTCCATCCAGCCGATGCCGACGCCGAGCAGCAGGCGTTCCCCGGACAACTCCTGCGCCGTCGCGATCTGCTTGGCCGTGGGCAGCGCCGGGCGGTAGGGCAGGATCAGCACGCCGACGCCAAGCCGAATGCGCTCGGTCACCCCGCCGAGCCAAGCCAGGCAGGCCAGCGGATCCAGGTAGCGACCGTTGGACCCTTCGGCATCGTCAGGCGGGATGGCGATGTGGTCGACCACCCAGAGCGACTCGAGACCTGCGGCCTCCGCCGCGCGGGCGCACGTTGTCATGGTTGCCCGGGTGGACTGGTCGCCCATGTTCCGCAACGTGATGCCGATCTGCACTTCAATCTCCTTGGGAGTTTGCTAGCTCGGGTCAGCGCAGAACCCCTTGGCGGTCTGCCTCAAGGCCACTCGCGCCTAGAGCCCGAGCACGTCGTCCATGCCGTATAAGCCCGGTTCGCGCCCGACGACGAAACGCACCGCCCGCAACGCGCCCGCCGCGAAGTTCTCGCGACTGCCCGCCCTGTGGGTGATCTCGATGCGCTCGCCCGTGCCCGCGAACGTCACGGTGTGCTCACCGACGATGTCGCCTCCGCGCAGGCTGTGGAAGCCGATCGTGCGGTCGTCGCGGGCACCGGTGATCCCCTCGCGACCGTAGACCGCGTCCGTTTCCAGGTCGCGTCCCAGGGTCTCGGCGAGGATCTCGCCGATGCGCACGGCGGTGCCGGACGGGGCATCGATCTTGTGCCGGTGATGCGCCTCGAAGACTTCGACGTCCACCTCGTCGCCCAACGCCCGCGCGGCGGATTCGATGAGTTTGAACGTCACGTTGACGCCGACGCTCATGTTCGGGGCCATCACGACGGGGATGCCTTCGGCCGCGCTGGCGATCGCTTCGAGGCCCGCGGCCTCGAATCCCGTCGTGCCGATCACCATGGCTTTGCCGCTGTCGCGGCAAACGCCCAGCTTTTCCAGGGTCGCGGTGGCGACGCTGAAATCCACCAGCACGTCGAAATCATCGGTGCGGGCCGCCGGCTCTGCGGTGATGGAAACGCGAGCGGCGCCAATGCCGGCCAACTCGCCCGCATCGGCGCCAAGGTACTCGGAGCCAGGGCCTTCGAACGCGGCCCCCAGGGTCAGGTCCTCGGCCCCCGCTATGCCCGACACGAGCATGCGTCCCATGCGTCCGCCGGCACCCGCAACCGCGACCGCGATCATCAGGCCAAGCCTTCGAAGAAGCTCTTGACGGACTGGAACCAGTTCGACTCCTTGGGAGAGTGGCGCGTGCCATTGGCTTGCAGGCTGTCGTCGAACTGACGCAGCAGGTCCTTCTGCTTGTCGGAAAGGCGCACGGGCGTCTCGATGACGACCCGGCACAGCAGGTCACCGGTCGGCCCGCCGCGGACCGCGGGCACGCCCCGCCCGCGCAGGCGGAACAGCTTGCCGGTCTGCGTCTCGGCCGGCACCTTGAGCTTGACCCGCCCGTCGAGCGTTGGCACGTCGATCTCGGCACCGAGCGCTGCGTCAGTGAATTTCAGCGGCACATCGCAGTACAGGTTCGTGCCGTCCCGCGTGAAGATCGGATGCTCGGCCACGTCCACCTGCACGTAGAGGTCCCCGGGTGGCGCGCCGTTGGCGCCCGCCTCGCCCTCGCCCGAGAGCCGGATGCGATCTCCGGTGTCGACCCCGGGAGGAACCTTCACCGACAAGGTCTTGCGCCGCTCGACTCGGCCGTGGCCACCACAGGCCCGGCACGGATCGAGGATGACGCGACCTGCGCCGCGACAACGCGGACAGGTCTGCTGCAGCGAGAAGAACCCTTGGGACACGCGGATCTGGCCGCGGCCGTTGCAGTCCGGGCAGACGGCGGGGGACGTGCCGGACGCGGCACCGGAGCCGTCGCAGTCCTCGCAGGCGGCGAGGACCGGCACCCGGATGTCCACCGAGTCGCCGCCCACGGCTTGCTCCAAGGTGAGATCGAGCGTGTAGCGCAGGTCGGCGCCGCGACGCGCGGTGTTGCGGGCGCGTCCGGCACCATTGCCGAAGATGTCGCCGAACACCTCGCCGAAGATGTCGCCGATGTCGGTGAATCCGCCGGCACCGAATCCCCCGCCGGCGGCCGCGTCGACGCCGGCGTGGCCGAACTGGTCGTAGCGCTGGCGCTTTTCGTCGTCGGTCAGGACCTGGTAGGCCTCGGTCGCCTCCTTGAACCGCTCTTCGGCACTGGCGTCGTCGGGATTCCGGTCCGGGTGGTATTTCATGGCGAGCCGGCGGTAGGCCTTTTTGACCTCCGATTCGTCAGCCCCACGGTCGACGCCGAGAACCTCGTAGTAGTCACGTTTGGCCATGGCCCAAGCGCCTCGATCCGTTAGCCTAATGACCGTCCGTGGTCACGCCGGCATCAGCTCGCACTGCCGGATTTGCTGTCCGTGTCCTTGACTTCCTCGAACTCCGCATCGACCACGTCGTCGGCGTTGTGCGGTGCCTCGGAACCGGCATCGGCCGCACCCGGTCGCGGCCCGGCGGCGTTCTCAGCCTCGCCAGCATACATCTTTTGCGCGAGCGTGCCCGTCGCCTCGGTCAGAACCTTGAGCTTGGCCTCGATGTCCGCCTTGTCGTCGCTCTTGAGGGCCTGTTCCAGATCCTTGGCGGCGGACTCGATGGCCTGCTTCTCTTCGTCGGTGGCCTTGTCGCCAGCGTCGGAGACCATCTTGCGCGCCGAGTGCACCATGCCGTCCGCCTGGTTGCGCAGCGTCGCCAGTTCCTCGAAACGCGCGTCCTCCTCGGCGTGCGCTTCGGCGTCGCTGACCATGCGCTTGATCTCGTCCTCGGCGAGGCCGCTCGACGCCTTGATCACGATGGACTGCTCCTTGCCGGTGGCCTTGTCCTTCGCCGACACGTTGAGAATGCCGTTGGCGTCGATGTCGAAGCTGACCTCGATCTGCGGAACGCCCCGCGGCGCCGGGGGAATGTCCGTCAAGTCGAAGCGGCCGAGCGCCTTGTTTTGCGCGGCCTGCTTGCGCTCGCCTTGCAGGACGTGGATCGTCACCGCGGTTTGGTTGTCGTCGGCCGTGGAGTAGACCTGCTGCTTCTTGGCAGGAATGGTCGTGTTCTTCTCGATCAGCACGTTCATCACGCCGCCCAAGGTCTCGATGCCGAGGGACAGCGGCGTCACGTCAAGCAGCAGGACGTCCTTGACGTCGCCCGAGAGCACGGCCGCCTGGATCGCCGCGCCGACGGCCACCGCCTCGTCCGGGTTGACGTCGCGGCGGGGGTCGCGGCCGAAGAACCCGGCGACCTTCTCCTGGACGAGGGGCATGCGCGTCTGGCCACCGACCAGGATCACTTCGTCGATGTCGCCCACGGCAAGGTTGGCGTCCGTGAGCGCGACGCGGCAGGGGCCCATGGTGCGCTCGACCAGGTCTTCGACCAACGCCTCGATCTTGGCTCGCGTGATCTTCACGACCAGGTGCTTCGGCCCCGTGTTGTCCGCCGTGATGTACGGCAGGTTGACTTCCGTCTGAGTGCTCGACGACAGCTCGATCTTCGCCTTCTCCGCCGCCTCCTTGAGCCGCTGCAGAGCGATCGGGTCGTTGTTGAGGTCGATGCCGTTCTCCTGTCTGAACTCATCGGCCAGGTACTCGATGATCTTGAGGTCGAAGTCCTCGCCCCCAAGGAAGGTGTCGCCGTTCGTGGAGAGCACCTCGAACTGGTGCTCGCCGTCCACCTCGGCGATTTCGATGATCGAGATGTCGAACGTGCCACCGCCTAGATCGAATACCGCGATCTTGGAGTCGCCTCGCTTCTTGTCCATGCCGTAGGCCAGGGCGGCCGCGGTCGGCTCGTTGATGATGCGCCGCACATCGAGGCCGGCGATCCGGCCCGCGTCCTTGGTGGCCTGGCGTTGCGAGTCGTCGAAATACGCCGGCACCGTGATGACGGCCTCGGCGACGTCCTCGCCTAGGTACTCCTCGGCCGTGCGCTTCATCTTCTTCAGCACTTCGGCGGAGATCTGCGGCGGCGCGAGTTGCTCGCCGTTGCCTTCGACCCATGCATCGCCGTTTTTCGCCTTGACGATCTTGTAGGGCACCATGGACAGGTCGCGCCGCACGACGTCGTCGTCGAACTTGCGTCCAATCAGCCGCTTGACGGCGAACAGCGTGTTGGCCGGATTGGTGACGGCCTGGCGCTTGGCGCTCTGGCCGACAAGCACCTCGCCGTCCGTGAACGCGACGATGGACGGCGTCGTGCGGTCACCCTCCGCGTTCTCGATCACGCGCGTCTCCCGCCCATCCATCACGGCCACGCACGAGTTCGTGGTGCCGAGGTCTATCCCAATGATCTTTGACATGCTGATTTGCTCCTGGAAATCGGTTTTGCCGGCCGCTAAGCAACGCGCCAGTGGCACCTAGGGTCAATATCGGTCCGGCGCGAGGCCATTCAAGTCGCGTCGGCTTCGGATTCGCTGTCCCGCGCGTCGGCGGGGGGTTCTTTCTCACGAGGGGCAGGCGGCGACGGCGCGGAAGGAGGCCGCGAGACGATGACTCGCGCCGGGCGGATCAGGCGGCCATTGACCGTGTAGCCCTTCTGGAAAACGGAGACGACCGAGCCCGGCTCGACCTCGGCGTTGTCGACCATGGTCATGGCCTCGTGCAAGTTCGGATCGAACGGCGCGCCGATCGGATCGACGACCGCGATGCCCTGACGCTCCATCGCGCCGAGCAGCAACTTGAGCGAAAGCTCGATACCCTCCGCCATGGCACTGGCTCCGGACCCCTCGCCTGCGGCGTGGCCCGAAGCGGCTTCCACGGCACGCTCGAAGCTGTCCACGGCCGGCAGGAGGTCCTCGACGAATTTCTCCAGCGCGAACTTGCGCGCATTCTCGATGCTCCGGTCGGCCCTGCGGCGCACGTTCTCAGCCTCGGCGGCCGCACGCAGCGCGCGGTCCTTGAGGCTCGCAATCTCACGCTGGGCATCCTCGATCGAGGACTTGAGCAGTTCGACGTCTTCGCTCTCATCGTCCGGCTGGGCGTCGGGGCTCGCGGCGGCCTCGGCACTAGCGCCCTCGACCGAACTCTCCGCTTCTTCTTTCCTCTGCGCTTCTTTCCTCTGCGCTTCTTCCCTCTGCGCCCTCTGCGCATCCTTGTGCGCATCGCCCGATGCTTTGGCCTCGCTCGGCATTCCCCTCAAACGCTCCGTTTGGACTTCGACAGCCGTAGATGGCGGCTCGTGCCGCAAAAATCAACCCTCGCTCGAAGCATCGCCTTACCGGCGACGCACGGCGCCCCACGCAAGCGCGACTAAACGGTCGACGCCAGGGGCTCTCAGGGCACCTGCGGGCGCTGGTCGTAGTCGATCGCGGCGCCGAGAAGCCGGGCGGTCACATCCACCACGGGGATCACCTTCTCGTAGGCCATCCGCGTCGGGCCAACGACGCCGAGTACCCCAGCCACTTCGCCGCTGACTTCGTAACGGGCGGCGATCAGGCTGTAGTCGTCGAGCAGCCGGTAACCGGACTCCTCGCCGATGAACAACTGGATACCCTCGGTACCGAGGCACCGGTCGAGCAGATGCACGATCGCTCCCTTGCGCGTGAACGCATCGAAGAGTTCCCTGACCTCCTCGACGCTGGCAAGTGACTCGACGAGGTTCGACTCCCCGGAGACGACGTACGGTTCACCGTCGTCCTCGTCCGGAGCAAACGCCTTGGACGCCACGTCCAGCGCCGTCTGCATCACCGAGTCGAGGTGTGCCTTGTCGCGCTGCATGCTGTCGAGGACACCGTCCCGGATCGCGAGCAGGGAGCGACCGCCGAACTCCTGGTTGATGTAGTTGGCGGCCTGGTTCAGCTCCGTCTCACCGTAGTCGCGTTCGGTGTGAATCACCCGGTTCTGCACCTCGCGGTCGTTCACGACCAGCACGACCAGCACGCGGTCGCCGGACAGCGGCAGGAATTCGACATGACGCAGGGACACCTGTTCAGGCCGCGGCACGGTGACCAATCCGGCCATATGCGTGACCCGTGACAGCAACTGCGAGGCCGACTCGACGAGCTGATTCGGCGGCAGGTCGGGATCGAGGCCGCCGCGGATTCGTCCTACGACCTCCGCGTCCATCGGCTGAACGGAAATCAGGCTGTCCACGAAAAAACGCAAGCCCTGGTGGGTAGGCACCTTGCCCGCGGAAGGATGGGGGCTGGAGACGAGGCCACGCGCCTCAAGGTCCGCCATGACGTTGCGCACGGTTGCCGAACTCACCGTCACGTCGGTGGCCGACGCCAAGGTCTTCGAAGCCACCGGCGCACCGTCCGCCAGGTAGTGCTCGACGAGCATCTTCAGGAGCTGTTGGGCGCGTTCCCCAACGCCCCCGACGGGAGCGCGAACGTCCCCAACGGGGACGCGAATGTCCCCACCGGGGACACGATCGCCTGGCGGGTTGCGGTGGGCCATCGGTGCCAATGTCCTCAGAGCTCCCATCTTGGGGCTTGAGCCCCGCTAGTTTGCGTGACCGCGGTAATGCTCGCAGTCAGGTTGCATTCTCTGGCCGTCGGAACTTGGCGGGTGTCGGACCGCTTGCGGTCCGCCTGGATAGGCGCAGCCCCGCTAGTTTGC
>LXNJ01000834.1_pt1 | contig 19790 bp, 17 predicted proteins | sample 809081 | NCBI WGS metagenome assembly LXNJ01 (sample SAMN04870510, study PRJNA318959) | sponge metagenome | biome: sponge; feature: marine sponge reef; material: water | host: Petrosia ficiformis | place: Greece: Milos, Mediterranean Sea | collected 2013-05-29 | depth 5-7 m | reverse complement strand
CGTTCTTGACGAGCGCCCATCTTTACACTTGAACCAAGTTTCGTGAGAGGTGCCGCGAATTGCTCTTGGACGGCTCGCGTACTCGCGAGACGCGCTAGATTCCACGACGTCGGCGAATCCAGGGCCCGCCGCAACAGTCTCGTCGGGGCGGGGCTTATCCCAGGGCTTATCCCCGCCCGCACCGGGCATGGGTGTTTGGAACGGGACAAGCCCGTGCCCTACGGGCGTTGTTGAAGAGGCAACCGAACCAACCTTGAGCAGCAGCGACTCCGATCAGCGGGTATTGTCGGGGATGCGGCCCACCGGTCGCATGCACATCGGCCACTACCACGGTGCCCTGAAGAATTGGGTACAGCTTCAGCACGAATACGACTGCTACTTCTTCGTGGCGGACTTCCACGCGCTGACCACCGGCTACCAGGACACCGAGAACATCGAGCAGTTCACGTTCGACACCGTGGTCGACTGGCTGGCGGTGGGCCTTAGCCCCGGGGCGGCAACCATCTTCGTCCAGAGCAAGGTTCCGGAACACGCGGAACTGCACCTTCTGCTATCGATGATCACGCCTGTGTCCTGGCTCGAACGCGTACCGACCTACAAGGACCAGCTGGCGAATCTCCGCGACCGGGATCTCGGAACCTATGGTTTCCTGGGATATCCCGTGCTGCAAGCGGCGGACATCCTGATGTACCGCGCTGGCCATGTGCCGGTCGGCGGCGACCAGGTCGCGCACCTGGAACTGTCACGCGAGATCGCCCGTCGTTTCAACCACGTCTTCGGTCGGGAGCCACAGTTCGAGACGCACGCCGAGGGCGCCATAGCCCAGATGGGCAAGAAGCAGGCCCGCCTCTACCGAAATGCCCGCCGGGACTACCTAGAGCGAGGCGACACCGAAGCCTTGTCTCGAGCCCAGGCGCTACTGGCCGAACAGCAGAATCTCTCCATCGGCAACCGCGAGCGCCTGTTCGGCTACCTGGAAGGTAGCGGGCGCATCATCCTACCGGAGCCCCAGGCGCTCTTGACGGAGGCACCGCTGGTACCCGGCATCGACGGACGCAAGATGTCGAAGTCCTACAACAACGCGATCCGATTGCGGGAAAGCCCGGAGGTGGTCGAGCAGAAGGTTCGCACGATGGTCACGGACCCGGCGCGCGTACGTCGCGAAGACCCGGGCGATCCGGACAAGTGCCCGGTGTTCTCGCTGCACGAGATCTACTCGGACGACGACACCAAGACCTGGGCCGCCGATGGTTGTCGAAGCGCCGGCATCGGATGCATCGACTGCAAGGGGCCCCTCATCGACGCCATCAACCGCGAACAGGCCCCGTTCATCGAGCGTGCCGAACAGTTCGAGAACAATCCCGACCTCGTCCGTAGCGTCCTAATCGAAGGGTCCGAGGCCGCCCGCGAGGAGGCGCGGGAAACCCTGGAGGACGTCAAGTCCGCCGTGGGCATCGCGCACCGATGACCACCTCGGACGACGACAACGTCCGACGGCCCGGCCCCGGTGGGACCGGCGACGCCGGACCCGAGGGCGATCCGCTCGAACGAGGCTCGAACCGCCTGCACGACGCGAAACAACGCGACGACAAGATCGTTGCCCTGGTCAGGGGCAAGGTGTACCGCGACCTGCCGACCGACCTCTACGTCCCGCCGGACGCCCTCGAAGTTTTCCTCGAGGCTTTCGAAGGACCCATGGACCTGTTGCTGTACCTGATCCGTCGCCAGAACATCGACATCCTGGACATCCGGGTGTCCGAAATCACCGAACAGTACATGCGCCACATCGAATTGATGAAGGTGCTGAAGCTCGAATTGGCCGGCGAGTACCTGGTGATGGCGGCGACACTCGCGGAGATCAAATCGCGCATGCTCCTGCAGCAACCGGGGGAAGAGGACGAGGACGAGGAGGATCCCCGCGAGACGCTCATTCGACGCTTGAGAGACTACGAGCGCGTCAAGGAGGCGGCAGGTCGGCTGGACGAACTGCCGAGGCTCGAACGCGACCTGCACACCGCCCACGCCGTGAAGCCGGAACCGGTGAAGCGTCACGCGCATCCCAGCGTCGGCCTGAAAGAGGTGCTGGTGGCCCTTGCGGACGTACTCAAACGCGCCGAGTTGCAGAAGCGCCACACGATCCCACGGGAGGGATTGTCGGTGCGTGAACGCATGACCGACGTGCTGGCTCGCGTCAACGGTCAAGCCGCCCTGGTGCCCTTCGCCTCCCTGTTCGACCTGGACGAGGGCCGCAGCGGCGTCGTGGTGACCTTCCTCGCGCTCATGGAATTGCTCCGCGATGCGTTGATCGATCTGGTGCAGAGCGAGCCCTTTGGACCCATCTTCGTTTGCGCCCCGCAAGCCGAGCCGACGCAGGATCTGGTGGAGACCGGCGCCGAAACCGGGGGGGACGCGTGATGGAGGCCGATCAGATCGAGCGCATCGTCGAAGCAACCCTGCTGGCGGCGGACGAGCCGGTGAGCATGGACCGGCTGATCAAGCTGTTCGCCCCCGGCGAACTGCCGGATGAGAATCCCCGCGGCGCACTTCGGGCGGCTCTCGACGCGATCGGCGAGGCCACCAGCCACCGCGGATTCGAGCTAGTCCGCGTGGCGAGCGGCTTTCGATTCCAGGTACGGCAGCAATTCAGCCCCTGGGTCAGTCGCCTGTTCGAAGAACGCCCGCCGCGGTACTCGCGGGCGCTGTTCGAGACGTTGGCATTGATCGTCTACCGACAGCCGGTGACCCGGGGCGACATCGAGGACATCCGCGGCGTGTCAGTAAGCCAGTCCATCATGCGCACACTCTTAGAACGTGGCTGGGTCCGCATCGTCGGTGAACGCGAGACGCCGGGACGACCGGCACTGTACGGGACGACCCGCGCCTTCCTCGACTACTTCAATCTAAAAAGCCTCGACGACCTGCCGCCGATGGACGAGATCGAGTCCCTGATGAAACCGGTCCTCGACGACGCCACAGCATCGGAAGAACCCGCCGAGGAGGAGGCCCGCGTCGAGGAGCAGGGTCCGGTTGAGGAACAGGGCGAAGCAACGCCGCCGCGGCGAATGGCCGAGATCATCCAGATGCCCCGACCGGCCGATCCGCCTGACCGCTGACAAGCGTCCGTCCGCCGGCTTCTTGCGAGAGGCAAGTCCCTGGCGCTCCCCGGCTGAGGGCTCTTCTTGCGAGGGGCAAGCCCCTCGCGCTCCCCGGCTGAGGGCTCTTCTTGCGAGGGGCAAGCCCCTCGCGCTCCCCGGCTGAGGGCTCTCGATCCATGACGAAGAAACTCCAAAAAGCTCTTGCCGACCGCGGCTTCGGCTCCCGTCGTGAGATGGAGCGGTGGATAGCCGCCGGCCGGGTAACCGTCAACGGGCGAGTCGCCCAGATCGGCGCGCGCGTGGACGCCACCGACGACATCGTTGCGGATGGGCGCAAGGTGGCCAAGGCGTCCGCCGCCACGTCTCGCGTCATCGTCCTAAACAAGCGCGCCGGCGTCATCGTCTCCCGCCGCGACCCGGAAGGTCGACCATCCGTGTTCGACGACCTTCCGCAGCCGAGGACCGGTCGCTGGATATCCGTCGGTCGCCTGGATCTCCAGACCACGGGGCTTCTGCTATTCACCAACGACGGCGATCTGGCACATCGCCTGAGCCACCCGAGCACCGGCATCGACCGGGAATACGCGGTGCGCGTTGCGGGTCTGCTCGACGACGAGGCACTCGGGCGTCTAAAGGCGGGTGTCGAGGTGAACGGCCACATCGAATCGTTCAGCGACATTCGCTACTACGACGGGTCCGGGACGAACCACTGGTACCACGTGGTGTTGATGGAGGGTCGCAACCGCGAGGTCCGCGAGCTCTTTGCAAGCCAGGGAGTCACGGTCAGCCGGTTGAAGCGCGTCCGTTATGGCCCGGTGATTCTCCCAGCGTGGCTGCCGAGGGGTGCCTGGGAAGAAATGGGGGACGACGACGTCGCGCAGTTGCGATCGATCGTCGGCATGCCACCGGACAAGCGCAAAGGACGGAAACAACCGTCGCGGACGATGCTGATTGCCTATCCCAGCTTAGCGAACGAAACAGTCACGAAGAACAACGGCCCGTAGGGACGGGCTCGTCCCGTCCCGTGTTGGCGAACCGATCCCATGGGGGCGACCACAAGGGTTCGCCCAAGGCGGCTTCGGCCATTGGCGAACTCCTTCGAGTCGAAACCGTAGCATAGGGCGATGCTCGCGGATGGCACCTCGCGGAGTCTGTAGGAAACGGCTGAATGTTGCGTGAGTCTCGGCTTACACCCAGGGCGATCCGAGTCCAACCGCTACCCGATCAGGGCGGCCCTGCCCAGGAAGCCGCGTCGAAACGTCCGCCGGTGACGCCCTTCGAATCAGGGCCCATCAGGTAGAGGTAGAGTCCCATGTGGTCCTCCGGGGGCGGCAGGGTCCCGGGGTCTTCGTCGGGGTAGGCGGCTGCGCGCATCGCGGTTCTCGTCGCTCCCGGGTTCAACGAATTGATCCGAATGCGGCCCGCGCCCGCCGTCTCGTCGGCGAGTACCTCCGTGAGTCCTTCGAGCGCGAACTTCGAGACCGCGTAGGCGCCCCATTCCGCCCGTCCGCGGCGACCGACGCCGGAGGAGGTGAACACCACCGACGCATCGGCGGACTCCCCAAGCAACGGCATCAGGGCTCGGGTGACGATGAACGCGGCGTTTACATTGACGTGCATGACCTCGAGCCAGTCCGAGACGGGGTACTCCGCGATGGGGGCACGCGGACCCAATAGCCCGGCGTTGTGGAGAATGCCGTCCAATCGCCCGTATTCGCGACGTATGGCGTGGTAGAGAACCGTCGCCGCGTCTTCGCTCGCGTGTTCGAGGTCGGCGGGCACCACCACGGGACGCGTCTCGGTATTGGCCTCGATGAGGTCGAACACGGCCTCGAGCTTGCTTTCCGTTCGACCCAACAGCACCACATGGGCACCGTGCTCGGCGTAAGCCAGGGCCGCGACACGACCGATGCCATCGCCGGCACCCGTTACCAGGACGACCCGGCCGGCGAGAAGATCGACGCGCGGGTGGTACGCCCGGTCAGCTTTTCCGGGCATGCAGCATGTAGTTGACGCCCACGTCGTTGACGAATCGGCAACGGCGCGTGAACGGGTTGTACGAAACCCCGGTGATGTCCAACACCGCCAACCCGGCATCCCGGCAAGCCCGGGCCAACTCCGACGGGCGAATCAGTTTCTCGTAGCGGTGGGTACCCTTGGGGAGAATGTTGAGAGCGTACTCGGCCCCGACGATGGCCAAGGCGAACGCCTTGGGCGTCCGGTTGATGGTGGCGAGGAAGACATCGCCGCCCGGCGTGGCGAGCCCCGCCAACGCTTGTACGGTTGAATCGATGTCCGGCACGTGTTCGAGCGTCTCGAGGCACGCCACGAGGTCGTACTCCCCGGGTTGCGTCTCGAGGAAGGTCTCCGCCGTCGCCCGGACGTATTCGATGCCCTCCAGACCACGCTCGGCAGCATGCAGCCGGGCCACCGCCAACGGCGCTTCACCCGCATCGATGCCTGTCACGTCGGCGCCGAGATCCGCGAACGCCTCGGTCACCAGTCCTCCTCCGCAGCCGACATCCAGCACCCGGGACTCCTCGAACACGACATCCGCACGCTGCTTCATGTAGGCCAAGCGCGGACCGTTGATGTCGTGCAGCGGCTTGAAGTCGCCGTCCGTATCCCACCAGCGATGCGCCAGCGCCTCGAACTTGGCGATCTCATCCGCGTCGGCGTTGATCATTTTCCATGGACCGTGTGACGTCCTCGTCTGCCACGATACCACTGGTCGTTGCCCGCCCTTTGACCGGATAACCGCCGTAATTCGCGGGAGACGCGCCGTTACGGCCGAGACCGCCGTCCGCCTAGGCCGCTACTTCGGCACGGGTGCGGCCTTGTGGATGAACCTACAGACGCAGTTCGACATCTCGGTGGTGGAGACCACGAAGGGCGACGTGATCGACGGGGAACTCGCCGGGGCAGCCCCCAACTGAAGCTCCACACCGACAGGATCGTCTCAGTCCCCGTTTAACCTCCTACGCCAAGACACGGCATTGGCGAGAACCTCGTCGATGTCGAGCGTTTTCCATACGCCGTTCTCGTAGACGCATTGCCCGTCGATGAAGGTGTGCGTGACGCGTGCACCGGCATCCGAGTGCACGAGAGCGGCGTGCGGGTCGTTGACCGGTTGCATGGCTGGGTGGTTGAGGTCGACGGCGACCAGGTCGGCGCGCTTGCCCGCCTCGATGGAGCCGATTTGTTCGTCCAAGCCGATCGCGCGGGCACCGCCCAAGGTCGCCATGGCGATGATGTCGGCGGCGGGCAGCACGGTCGGGTCGGCATCCCCGCTCTTGGCGAGAAGTGCCGCGAGGCGCGCTTCGGCGAACATGTCGAGGCCGTTGTTCGAAGCCGCGCCGTCGGTGCCGAGGCCGACGGTGGCGCCTGCGGCGCGGAACTTGGTCACGGGGCAGATGCCGCTCGCCAGTTTCATGTTGGAGTGGGGGCAATGTACGACCCGCACGCCGCGCTCGGACACGAGGTCGATCTCGGCGTCGGTGACGGCGGTCATGTGGACGGCCTGAAGACGCTCGGTCAAGAGGCCGATCTCGTCCAGAATCCGGATCCAGGTGCCACCTTGGGCGTCGCGGGCACCGGCAACCTCCGCTTCGGTCTCGTGGAGGTGGATGTGCACGTCCGCATCGACTTCGTCCGCCAGGACCGCGACTCGGCGCAGCCGTTTCGGGTCGACGGTGTAGGCGGAATGAGGGCCGAAACAGGTGGTGATCAGGCCGTCATCGCGAAACCGGTCGCGGAGCGCGAGCCCCTTGGCGAGGCATTCGTCGAAGTCCGACGAATAGGCGTTGGGAATCTCGATGAGCGGGAACGCCGCCTGGAGTCGGAAGCCGGCGTCGCGACAGGCCAAGGCCGCCGTCTCCGGGAAGTAGTACATGTCCGAGGCGGTCGTCGTGCCCGTGGCCACCATCTCCGCAACGGCGAGTCGGGTACCGTCTCGCACGAAGCCCTCGTCCATCCACCGCGCTTCCAGCGGCCAGATGGTGTTGTTCAGCCAATCGGTGAGGGATTCGGATTCCCCGAGGCCGCGCAGCAGGGACATCGCCAGGTGGCCGTGCGCGTTCACGAGGCCGGGCAGGAGCGCGTGGTGGCCGAGTTCGAGGTGCGGCGTGTTTGGGTGTTCGGCGAGGACTTCGTCGCGATGTCCGAGTGCGGTGATCGAACCGCCGCGAAAGGCGACGCTTAAGCCTTCCAAGGCCTCGTTGCGCGGTGCGACGGGCAGTAGAAGACGCGGCGAAATAACCAGATCGGCGGCTTCGGACCCCTGCGGGAATAACGGATTAGAGGAAGGTTCAGGCATCGGTTGATTATACGGGCGTGGTAGAATTGGCGGTTTAACCCCGCGCGCGCTCAAAGCCATGTCCGACGTTGATTCCGGCTCCGATTCGCCCTCGCCGGCGCAACGCGGAATCCTTGCCCGAAGCATCGAGGACGAGCTTCGCCAGTCCTACCTTGCGTACGCGATGAGCGTCATCGTCAGCCGCGCGTTGCCGGACGTGCGCGACGGCTTGAAACCGGTGCATCGCCGCGTGCTCTTCGCGATGAGCGAACTCGGAATCACGTACAACCGACCGTACCGGAAATCGGCTTACGTGGTCGGCGAAGTGATGGGCAAGTACCACCCCCACGGCGACAGCGCGATCTACGAGACCATCGTACGACTGGCCCAGGACTGGGCGATGCGCTATCCGCTGGTGGACGGTCACGGCAACTTCGGTTCGATGGACCGCGATCCTGCCGCGGCACCGCGCTACACCGAGGTGCGGATGGAGCGGATCACCGGCGAGATGCTGGTCGATCTGGACAAGGAAACCGTCGATGTCGTGCCCAACTACGACGAGACGCTCTCGATCCCCGAGGTGCTGCCCACCCGCATTCCCAACCTCCTGGTCAACGGCTCCTATGGCATCGCGGTGGGCATGGCGACGAACATCCCGCCGCACAACCTGACCGAAACGATCAACGGATGCATCGCCCTGCTCGACGATCCGGGCGCGTCGGTGGACGACCTGATGGAACACATCCACGGTCCGGACTTCCCGACGGGTGCCATCATCAACGGCCGGGCCGGCATCGTGCGCGCCTACCGCACCGGTCGGGGCCGTATCTACGTACGCGCCCGGGCTCGGGTCGAGGACGCTGGCAGCGGCAAGGAGACCATCGTCGTCACCGAGATTCCCTACCAGGTCAACAAGGCCGAGCTAGTAAGGAAGATCGCGGATCTCGTCAAGGAGAAACGCATCGAGGGGATCACCGAACTGCGCGACGAATCCGACAAGGAGGGCGTGCGCATCGTCATCGAACTGCGCCGGGGCGAACCGGGCGAAGTGGTGCTCAACAACCTCTTCGCCCAGTCGCAATTGCAGACGGCGTTCGGGATCAACTGCGTCGTCCTCGTCGACGGCCAACCACGCACGGTCAACCTGCGCGAGATGCTCGACTACTTCCTGCGCCACCGCCGCGAGGTCGTGGTGCGGCGCACGACGTATCTGCTCCGTCGCGCCCGTCGCCAGGGCCATCTCCTCGAAGGTCAGGCGGTCGCCCTCGAGAACATCGACGAGGTGGTCGAATTGATCCGCTCCTCCGCCGCACCGCCGGATGCCCGGGCCAGTCTCATGGCGAAGGGCTGGAGAGCGGAGACCATCAAGCCGTTGCTCGAACGAACGGACGTCGACGCCTGCCGCCCCGAGGAACTCGGGGCCGAGTTCGGTCTCGGCGACGATGGCCTCTACCACCTGTCGGACGATCAGGCGCAGGCCATTCTCGGCATGACCCTCAACCGGCTCACCGCACTCGAGAAGGACAAACTCACCCAGGATTACGAGGAAGTCCTCGCGGAAATCCGCGAACTGCTTGACATTCTGGGCTCGGAGGAGCGGCAGAAGGCGATCATCCGGGAGGAACTCGAGGACATCCGCGAACGCTACGGCAACGAGCGCAAGTCGGAGATCCTTAGCTCCCACCTCGACCTCACCGACGAGGATCTCATCGCCGAGGAGGACCTGGTGGTCACGGTGTCCCACCGGGGCTACGCGAAAACCCAGCCGTTGTCCGTGTACCAGGCGCAGCGCCGGGGGGGCACGGGCCGGGCGGCGACGGGACTGCGCGACGAGGACTTCGTCGAGCACCTCCTGATCGCCAACAGCCACGACACGCTGCTGTGCTTCTCCAACGCCGGCAAGGTGTACTGGCTACGGGTGTTCTACATTCCGCAGGGCTCGCGCAACGCCCAGGGCCGGCCCCTGGTCAACATGCTTCCCCTGGACGACGGCGAGCGGATCACGGCGATCCTTTCCCTGCCCCGGGAGTCCGAGGATGCCGTCGGCGAACTCGAACCCGACGAGTCCGACGAAGCCGACGACGTCGAAGATCTACCCGACGAAGGCAGTTTCGTGTTCATGGCGACCGCCAACGGTACGGTCAAGAAGACGCCGCTCGAACGATTCTCGCGGCCCCGGACCGCCGGGTTGATCGCGCTGCGTCTCGAACCGGGCAACACCCTGGTAAGCGCCGCGATCATCGATACGTCCAGCGACATCCTCCTCGTGTCGAGTTCGGGCAAGGCGGCGCGGTTCAAGGCAACGGCGGTCCGCGCCGTAGGGCGGACCGCCCGGGGCGTACGCGGTATCCGCCTGTCCGATGATCATCGGCTGATCGCCCTCATCGTGCCCAAACCCGATGGATTCCTGCTCACCGCCAGTGAACGCGGCTACGGTAAGCGCACGGCGATAGACGAATTTCCGGTCAAGGGCCGCGGCGGCCAAGGCGTGATCGCGATGCGCACCGGCGAACGCAACGGGGATCTTATCGGTGCCGTGCAGGTGTTCACCGACGACGAGATCATGCTGATCAGCGATCAGGGCACGCTCGTGCGCACCCACGCGGCGGACATCTCCGTAACGGGGCGCAACACTCAAGGGGTGCGGCTCATCAAGCTCGCCGACGACGCCAAGCTCGTGGAAGTCGAACGCATCGTCGAATCCGTCAACGGCAACAACGGCGACGGGATCGCCGCGGAAGCCGACGAAGTCGAGCCGGACGACCTCGACGCCTAACCCGTATGCGCGCGTTCAACTTTTCGCCGGGACCGGCGGCATTGCCCGACAGTGTGCTCGAACAGGCCCGGGACGAGCTTCTGGACTACCAGGGCAAGGGCCTCTCGGTGATGGAGATGAGCCACCGGTCCAAGGAGTTCATGGAGATCGCGGAGGGCGCGGAAGCGGATCTGCGAGAACTGCTCGGCATCGACGACGACTACCACGTGCTCTTCCTGCAGGGCGGCGCGTCGATGCAATTTGCGGCCATACCGTTCAACCTGTGCGGCCCCCGAGACACGGTCGACTACATTCACACCGGCTCCTGGGGCACCAAGGCCATCGCCGAAGCCGAACGTCTGGCGACGGTCAACGTGGCGGCCACTGCCGAGGCGACGGACTTCGATCACATTCCCGCGCGGCCGTCCTGGCGGCTGACACCGGACGCCGCCTATTGCCACATCGTCTCCAACGAGACCATCGGCGGCGTGCAGTTCCACGACTTCCCCGATACGCCTTCGCCACTCGTCGCGGACATGTCCTCGGAACTGCTGTCGCGACCCATCGACGTGACCCGGTTCGGCCTCATCTACGCCGGTGCCCAAAAGAACATCGGGCCCGCCGGGTTCGCCGTGGTCATCGTGCGCAAGGATCTCGCCGGGCGATCCCGTCCGGGAACGCCGCGTCCGCTCGACTACGGCATCCAAGCCGAGCACGGTTCGATGTTCAACACCCCGCCGACGTTTGCGATCTATCTGGCCGCTCTCGTGCTGCGGTGGCTCAAGACCGCGGGCGGCGTGTCCAAGATGGCGGAAGTCAACCGACGCAAGGCGGAAAAGCTCTACGCCGCCATCGACGCCAGCAACTTCTACCGCGCTCCCGTCGCCCGGCGCGACCGATCAATCATGAACGTACCGTTTACCCTCGCCGATACGGCCCTCGACGCGGCGTTCCTCGCCGGCGCAGAGAAAAGGCGCCTGCTCAACCTGAAGGGTCATCGCAGCGTTGGGGGCATGCGTGCAAGTCTCTACAATGCCGTCAGCGAGAAGGCGGTCGACGCCCTCGTCGACTACATGGCGAGTTTCGAAGCCGAGCACGGGTAGATCGGGTGACCACGGCGAAATCAGAGAGCAAGGAGTTGCGCGAACTGCGTGATCGCATCGACGCGATCGACCGCCAACTTCGGACACTGCTCAACGACCGCGCCGCCTGTGCCGAGGGAATCGCCCGACTGAAGACCCGCCTGGATGCCAACGCGCCGGCCTACTACCGCCCGGAACGGGAGGCCGCGATCCTCGCCCGACTTCGCGAAGAGAACGAAGGGCCGTTGCCGGACGCCCACATCGAACGCCTGTTCCGGGAGATCATCTCCTGCTGCCTGTCGCTGGAACAGCCGCTTACCATCGCCTGTCTCGGACCCTCCGGCACATACACCGAGGCGGCGGCGATCAAGCAGTTCGGCCACTTCGCGAAGATGCGGACGTTGTCGTCCGTCGCCGACGTATTCCGCGAAGTGGAGTCCGGCGCAGCGCACTACGGGGTGGTCGCCGTGGAGAACAGCACCGACGGCATGGTGAAGCACACGCTTGACTGCTTCACGACGTCGAGGCTCACCATCTGCGCGGAGGTGGAACTGCCCATCCATCACGCCCTCCTCGTTCGGCGCGATGGCGATCCCGAAAAGATCGTCGAGATCTGTTCCCACGAGCAGTCCCTCGCCCAATGTCGGCACTGGCTGGACCTCCGCTACCCCACGCAGTCCCGACGACCCGTCGCGAGCAATGCGGAGGCGGCGCGAATCGCTGCCGAAACGGACGGCGTGGCAGCGATCGCCGGCGAAACCGCCGCCGACCGCTACGGACTTGACACGGTGCACGCCAACATCGAGGACCAACCGGGAAACAAGACCCGTTTCTTCGTGGTCGGCAATCAGCAGGGCGAGCCGACCGGACGGGACCGCACCTCCATCATCGTTTCGACGCGCAACGAACCGGGCGCCCTCTACAAGGTGCTCGCGCCGTTCAAGCGTCACGACATCAGCCTGTCGCGAATCGAGTCCCGGCCGTCCCAGACATCCTCCTGGGACTACGTGTTCTTCATCGACTTCGAAGGGCATCGCGACGACGACACCACCGGCGAAGTGCTCGCCGAACTGAACGAAGTCGCAACCGGCGTGAAGAACCTCGGTTCCTACCCGCGCGCGTTGGACTAGTGCTCCGTCAAGCCCAAATCTGCGGGTATCTGCGGGTGTTCTTGGCCCCTGGACTTCGTTGCTCCTCCTTGTGTGGTGCCTGCCTCACCACGTCGTCGCGCCGTGCGGGGGACCACAAGGCTCGGCGACCACAAGGCGGGCGACCGCGCGCCGTGGCGGGCGCGATTGGGTCGCCCCTACGGGGATGCCCTTGAACCTGCCAACGAACGTCAACGCCCGGATCACCGGACTAAGCCCCTACCAACCCGGCAAGCCCGTCGAAGAACTGATGCGCGAACGCGGCGTCGCCGACGCCGTGAAATTGGCGAGCAACGAGAATCCCCGCGGACCCGGACCGCGCGTTCTCAGGGCATTGGCCAACGCGGACCTCTCCCGGTACCCCGACGGCACCGGTTTCCGCCTGAAGGCCGCCCTGTCGGAGCACCTCGGCGTGGATACCTCGCGCATCACCCTCGGCAACGGTTCCAATGACGTTCTCGACCTCGCGGCCCGCGTCGCCGTCTCGCCCGGGACGCGGGGTGTCATCGACGAGCACTGCTTCGTCGTCTATCCCCTGGCCATCACGGCTGCCAACGGCGACGTGACGAGGGTGCCGTCACGGGAGTGGAGCCACGACCTCGAGGCCTTGGCCGCGGCCGTCGACGAACGCACCCGCATCGTCTTTCTGGCCAACCCCAACAACCCGACCGGGACCTGGTTCGACGAGGCGACCCTCGACGCCTTCCTGGCCGCCGTACCCGGGGAAGTGTGGGTGGTGTTGGACGAGGCCTACGCCGAATACGTCGCCGAATCCGGCTATCCCGACGGCATCCGCCTCATCGAGCGTCATCCGAACCTGATCGTCACCCGGACGTTCTCCAAGATCCATGCCCTGGCGGCGTTGCGCATCGGCTACAGCGTGAGTTCGCCGGCGTTCGCCGACCTCCTGAACCGGGTCCGCCAGCCGTTCAATGCCAACAGCCTGGCGCTGGTCGCCGCCGAGGCGGCGCTCTCGGATACGGAACACGTCGCCGAGAGCCGGCGCTTGAACAGCGAAGGCATGGCGCGACTTGCCGAGGGCTTCGCGGCGCTGTCCCTCGAGTGGATTCCCTCCGCCGGCAACTTCGTCACCGTGCGCCTCGGTCCCGAACACGACGCCGCGAAGGTCTACGACGCGCTGCTCGACGACGGCGTCATCGTCCGCCCCGTGGCCAACTACGGCATGCCCGAGCACCTTCGGGTGACCGTCGGGCTACCCGAAGAAAACGAACGTTTCCTCGCCGCGCTGGCCCGGGCACTCGAACGAACCGGGTGAGTTCGCTCCTCTTGATCGGCACCGGCCTTCTCGGCGGCTCATTCGCCAAGGCCGCGAAGAGCCACGCCGTGTTCGATCGGATCGTCGGTGTCGATCGTGACCCGGCCGCGCTCGGTCAGGCCCTCGAACTGGGCATCATCGACGATGCCCTGGACACGCCGGCCGGTGACTGCGACGCGGTCTGCGTGGCGGTTCCCGTGGGCGCTATCGCCGGTCATGTTCGCGATGTGGCTGCTCGTTGCGGCGGTCCGGTTTTCGATGTGGGCAGCGTCAAGGGGGCGGTGATCGATGCGCTCGACCCCGTACCCCCCAATTTCGTGCCATGCCATCCCATCGCCGGATCCGAGCTTCAGGGACCGAGGGCCGCCCGGGCCGACCTGTTCCAGAACCGGCCGGTGGTTGTGACACCGGTAGCCGAAACAGACGACGGCGCGGTGGATGCCGTGCGCGGCTATTGGGAGGCTGTGGGCGCCCGTGTCGTCGAGCAAACGCCGGCGTCCCACGACGAGTGCTTCGCCCTGGTCAGCCACCTGCCGCACCTCGTGGCTTTCGCGTTCATGGACGCAGCGGCGCGCGCCGGACCCCTCGACCAGGCGGGCAACGGGTTTCGGGATTTCGTGCGCATCGCCGGCGCCGATGTCGATGTCTGGACCGACATATTGCACGCCAACGCGGACCGGATCCGACCGCGCCTCGACGAACTCATCGAAACCCTGCATCGCTTCCGAACGGCCATGGACGACGGCGGTGAATCGCTTCGTGGCGTCATCACATCCGCCGTCCAAGCCAAGCGGGCGTTCGACGAGGCGGACCATTAACCCGGATGTCATCGCCATCGACGGTCCCGGCGGCGCCGGCAAGGGCACCGTCGCCAGCCGCCTGGCCGCGGCACTGGACTGGCACCTCTTGGACAGCGGCGCACTGTACCGCGTCGTCGGTCTGATCGCCCTGCGACGCGGTATCGACTTCGACGATGCCGCATCGTTGGCCGAAGCGACCCGCAAGGCCGATATCGGGTTCAAGGAGGCGGCCGGCGCTTTGCCGGCCGCGGTACCGATCCGCGTACTCGTGGACGGCGTCGACGAAACCGATGCGGTTCGAAGTGCCGAGGTCGAACAGCCCGCCTCGCGGGTCGCAGCCGTTGCCGCCGTGCGCGAAGCGCTGTTCGCGACGCAGCAGGCGTTTCGCCGACCGCCCGGGCTCGTGACCGACGGGCGGGACATGGGGACGGTGGTGTTTCCCGATGCACGCTTGAAGATATTCCTCACCGCCAGCGTCGATGCACGTGCCCGACGGCGTTTCGAGCAGTTGAAGGATCGCGAGGCGAGTGGTAGCCTGCGCGCCCCCTTCGGCAGTGACCGCGAAGGTGTCGCCGGAGCGGCGGCGCAAGCCGCACTGGCGGCGATTCGCGCGAGCACCGAAGCACGCGACGAGAGGGACCGGACGCGCCCGGTCTCGCCTCTGCTGCCGGCACCCGACGCGGTGACGATCGATTCCACGGAGATGTCGATCGACGACGTAATGGCGGCGGTGATGACCCTCGTCCAAGAACGAGGGTTGGGCCGCTAAGGCGGCGCGCGAACGATGACAACGACTGGCATAAGGAAGATATGGCCGAAGAACTGACTGGAGAAGGTGTGGACAGCTTGCCGACGACGGTGCCGCCGCCGTCAACGACGGTGCCGCCGACCACGGACGAGGAGTTCGCCCTCGAGAGCTTTGAAGCGTTGTTCGAGGAGAGCCTCGCCACGCTGGAGATGGCGCCCGGGTCGATCGTTACCGGCACCGTGGTGGAGATCGACAAGGAATTCGTACTCGTCCACGCCGGACTCAAGTCGGAAGGCGTCATCCCGCGCAGCCAGTTTCTGAACGAAGACGGCGAATTCAGCCTGGAAGTCGGCGACCAGGTGCAGGTCGCCATGGAAACCGTCGACGACGGCTGGGGAGAAACCCGGCTGTCCCGCGAGAAAGCCCGCCGCGCCGAATCCTGGCAAATGCTCGAGCACGCCTTCTCGACGGGCGATGTGATCAAGGGCATTCTGAACGGCAAGGTCAAAGGCGGCTTCACCGTCGATATCAACGAAATCCGCGCCTTCCTGCCCGGCTCCCTGGTCGACATCCGACCCCTGCGCGAGACGGCGCACCTCGAGGGTCGGTCGCTGGAATTCAAGGTCATCAAGCTGGATCAGCGCCGCAACAACGTGGTGGTGTCACGTCGGGCGGTACTCGAAGAAGAGAGCAGCGCCGAACGCGAAGCGTTGCTCGCCTCCCTCCACGAAGGACAGGAAATCAAAGGCATCGTCAAGAATCTCACCGACTACGGCGCATTCGTCGACCTCGGTGGACTCGACGGCCTCCTGCACATCACCGACATGGCCTGGCGTCGGGTCCGCCATCCCAGCGAGATGGTAAACGTCGGCGACGAAGTGCCCGTCAAGATCCTCCGCTTCGACCGGGAGAACCGGAAAGTCTCGCTCGGCATGAAGCAACTCGGCGACGATCCGTGGGTGGACATCGCACGCCGCTATCCACAGGGGATGCGTGTCGTCGCGCGTGTGACCAACCTGACGGACTACGGCTGTTTCGCGGAAATCGAAGAAGGCGTGGAGGGCCTCGTGCACGTCTCCGAGATGGACTGGACCAACCGCAACGTGCACCCGTCCAAGGTGGTTGCCGTTGGCGACGAGGTCGAAGTCATGATCCTGTCCATCGACGAAGACCGACGCCGCATTTCGCTGGGCATCAAGCAATGCCGCACCAATCCCTGGGACGAGTTCGCCGCAACGCATTCAGGCGGCGACCGTATCCGCGGACGCATCAAATCGATCACCGACTTCGGCATCTTCGTGGGACTCGACGGCGGCATCGATGGTCTCGTCTATCTCTCGGACATCTCCTGGAAGGAGCCCGGTGAAACGGCGGTACGCCGTTACAGCCGGGGCGAGGAAATCGACACCGTGATCCTGTCGATCGACTCCGAACGCGAACGTATCGCGCTTGGCATCAAGCAACTCGACGACGATCCATTCAACGACTACATCGAAGAGCACGACCGCAACAGCATCGTCGACGGCGTGGTCGTCGCCGTCGAGCCACAGGAGGTTCTCATCCGACTCGCCCCCGAGGTCGATGCCCTGCTCAAGGCATCCGAAATCTACGCGGATCGCGTCGAGGATGCCCGGACCGCCCTGTCGGTGGGTGACGAGGTCACGGCCAAGATCATCAGCATCGATCGCAAGAACCGTGGCATCAGCCTGTCCATCAAGGCCCGCGAGAAGGACGACGAGAAACAGGCCCACCGCGATTACCAGAAGAGCCAGCCCGAGCGCCCCGGTCCCACGACCCTGGGCGATCTCATCAAGGCCCAGATGGCAGGCAAGGACAACCCGGACTCGGACGACACGGGCTCGTAGGGCGACCAAGCGCCTGTGGGGGTGCGCATCGCCCAGTGCCACGTTTCCGCCACGGAACAAAGCACCGTTTGTTGCTTGGCGCGGGCGCGTCTTCTACGGGGCGGGCCGCTGTGGTAGTTTTCGACTCAGGTTACCTGCCACCTCGAAACGGAATGCGGCCCTAGGATGACCAGGTCCGAACTCATCGAACAGATGGCATTGCGCCACCAGGGCCTGCTTACGGTCGATGACGTCGAAATGGCCGTCAAGAACATCATCGACCAGATGTCCCACTCGCTGGCCAAGGGAGGCCGCATCGAGATTCGGGGCTTCGGCAGCTTCTCGTTGCACTATCGGCCACCGCGAATGGGTCGCAACCCGAAGACCGGCGAGTCGGTGAGCCTGGCCGGCAAGTACGCACCGCACTTCAAGCCGGGTAGGCGACTGCGCGACCGGGTGAACGAGGGACGGCAACGAGAAGTCGCCGGCGCACGACGCACGCCGGCCGGATCTCGGTGAGCGCGCCTAACCGGCCCCGGGATCCCACGAACCCATCAGTTGACGATCAGACGCGGCACGCCGCCACCCGCGGCTCGCGCAGGGTCTATCGAGTGCTGCGGAACCTCATCTTAGGCCTGGTGCTGTTGGCCGTGGTCACGGCCGCCGTGATCCTGGGGCTCGACAACCAAGCACCCATGACGGTGCGTTTCCTCAACCAGGTCAGTCCGGAGTGGCCGGCGTTCTGGTGGCTGTGTGCGACATTCGGCGGCGGCGTACTGCTCGGGGTATCGCTGTGTGCCGCCAGCCTGGTGCGCGGCCGGTTCAACCAGCGGCTGTTGCGACGATCATTGCACCAGCGAGAAGTCGAACTCGACCGACTGCGGGATTCTCAGCACGAATAATCGGCGATCGCCGACTCGCCGCGGCGGTGATTTCCTACAAGCCCCATGGCGATCGTCCGGCATCCAAGGGGCCGGCAGACCAGTATCTTCGAACGTCCATTTCACACGGAAAAAGGGAGATACCCCATGGCTTCAATGCGCACCTTGTTCGCCATCCTGGCGATGGTCTTCACGGGTTTTGTCGCGACCGCCGCACCCGCCGAGACGGTCAACATCAACACGGCGGACGCCGAGACCATCGCCCGCGTGTTGAATGGCGTCGGCTTGAAAAAAGCCGAGGCCATCGTTCGCCATCGCGAGACCCACGGGCGCTTCGACAGTGCTACCGACCTGACGGCCGTGAAAGGCATCGGCGACTCCATCGTCGAGAAAAACGCGGACAAGATCGTCGTCAGCGAGATGCCCGCCGAGAAACAGGAGGCAGCCAGCTCCGAGTGACGAGGCCCCAGCGTCTGGCTGGCCACAACGCGACCGTAGGGGACGGGCTTGTCCCGTCCCGTTGTCCAGGCACCGAGCACTGTCCGACACGGATGCCCGCGCGCCCTGGGGTCCGATGGGGTCGCCCCTACGGTCGTTGCTCGGCGAAACAACCGGGTTAGTTCGCGACCGTCATCTCGCGTACGAGGAGTGATCCGGTGTGGATGTTGCCGCGGCGGTCGATGTCGTCGCCGCAACCCACGATGCCCTTGTAGACATCGTCGAGGTTGGCGGCAATGGTGACTTCGTCCACGGGATGACGCGGCTCGCCGTCGGCGATCCAGACGCCGCCGGCACCCCGGGAATAGTCGCCGGTGACCAGGTTCACGCCCTGCCCCATCAGGTTCGTAACGAGGAGCCCGGTACCCATGGCGTTCACGAGTTCCTCGACGGGCCGGGTGTCGGCGACGACGTCGAGATTGAAACAGCCACCGGCGTTGCCCGTGGTGGTCATTCCCAAGCGCCGGGCCGAGTAGCTGTCCAGGATGTAGCTCGCGACCACGCCCCCGTCGATGAAAGTCTTGGCCCGGGTTTCGACACCATCGCCGTCGTAGCCGGCACTGGCGAGACCCTTCGGCCGATGCGGTTCCTCGCGCAGGGTGATGTCTTCGGATGCGGCTTGCCGACCGAGGGAGTCGAGGAGGTAGGACTCCCGACGGTATAGAGCGCGACCGCTGATCGCCGACAACAGGTGGGAGACGAGTCCCGCCGCCACCGGCGCCGCGAACATCACGGGGTAGGTCCCGGTATTCACCGGCCGGCAGCCGAGGCGACCCACCGCCCGCCGGGCCGCCTCGCGGCCGACTTCCACGTGGTTCTCGAGGTCGGTCGGATCGCGGCTGACGGTATACCAGTCCTCCGGCTGCATGCCGTTCGCGTCGGCGGCGATCATCAGGCAACTCGTCGAGTGACGCGTACCCCAGGCCGCTTCGAGAAAACCGTGGGAGTTGCCGTACACCTGGCAGCCGCGAGCCGTCGCGACGCGGGCGCCCTCGGAGTTGACGATGCGATTGTCGTAGGCGAGTCCGGCCGCCTCGGTCTCCACGGCGCGCTCGGTAGCTCGGGGGACGTCGATATCCCACGGATGATGCAGGTCGAGATCCGGAATGCGCCGGGCCATCAAGGACGCATCGGCGAGACCGTTGCAGGGATCCCCCTCGGTGTACCTGGCGATGTTGAGGGCGGCTCGCACGGTGTCGCGGATCGCGTTGGGGCCGGCGTCGGACGTGCTGGCATTCCCCTTGCGATCCCCGACGTAGACGGTGATGCCGAAGCCCCGGTCGTTGGTGAACTCGACGGTCTCGAGTTCCCCCTTGCGCACGGATACCACCAGGCCGCTGCTATCGCCGGCGGCGACCTCCGCCGCCGT
>LXNJ01000831.1_pt1:17500-19807 | contig 19807 bp, 11 predicted proteins | sample 809081 | NCBI WGS metagenome assembly LXNJ01 (sample SAMN04870510, study PRJNA318959) | sponge metagenome | biome: sponge; feature: marine sponge reef; material: water | host: Petrosia ficiformis | place: Greece: Milos, Mediterranean Sea | collected 2013-05-29 | depth 5-7 m | reverse complement strand
TTCTTCCTGTGGGGATGATTGGGGGGGTACGGTTCCGCCGTGCGCCGCACCGCGGGTGCCGACCCGAGGTCGGCGTTCCCGTACCGGTGGCGCTGTGAACGAAGGAAGCGGTGCGCCGTTCCGCTGCGCTCTCGCGCAGCGGGTGCCGGCTGAAGCCGGCGTTCCAAGCCGTTACTGCAGGGACCGTGGAGGTAGCGTCTCGAGCTGCGTCTGCGATGCAGATGGATGGCGTGATGCGGTTTCGACCGCCTCTGGGCGGTCGATGCCGGCCAGAGGCCGGCGCTCCGAACACACCCCGACCGGGACGACTGGAGCGAGTACCGGCCTGGAGGCCGGTGTTCACTGCGGGATCGAGAGTCCCGGCGACGACCTACTCTCCCACAGCGCTGCCGCTGCAGTACCATCGGCGCTGGAGGACTTTACTACCGTGTTCGGAATGGGAACGGGTGTGGCCCCTCCGCTCGGGTCACCGGGACAAAAAATGATCCGTTCAAAATGTGGAAGCGTCTAGCGGGATGTTCCGGAATCGAAACATCAAGATGCTCTTGCGTGCAGTAGCGTCGGCGAATCAGTCATTCCCGGTATCAGACAACTTCTGTCACCGTAAACTCGTGATACGCACGATGTGGTCAAGCCTCACGGCCGATTAGTACCCGTCGGCTGAGACGATTACTCGCCTTACACTCCGGGCCTATCAACCTGGTGGTCTTCCAGGGGCCTTCAGGGATCTAATGATCCGGGAGATCTAATCTCGGGTGGGGCTTCGCGCTTAGATGCTTTCAGCGCTTATCCCGTCCGAACGTGACTACCGAGCAATGCCCCGAGGCGGAACAACTCGTACATCAGAGGTTCGTCCAGCCCGGTCCTCTCGTACTAGGGCCAGCTCCCCTCAAATCTCCTGCGCCCACGACAGATGAGGACCGAACTGTCTCACGACGTTCTGAACCCAGCTCGCGTACCGCTTTAATGGGCGAACAGCCCAACCCTTGGAACCTGTTTCAGCTCCAGGATGCGATGAGCCGACATCGAGGTGCCAAACCTAGCCGTCGATATGAACTCTTGGGCTAGATAAGCCTGTTATCCCCGGAGTACCTTTTATCCTTTGAGCGACGGCCCTTCCATTCGGAACCGCCGGATCACTAAGCCCTGGTTTCCCATCTGCTCGACTTGTAGGTCTCGCAGTCAAGCGCGCTTGTGCCTTTACACTCTGCGGCTGGTTTCCAATCAGCCTGAGCACACCTTAGGGAGCCTCCGTTACATTTTGGGAGGCGACCGCCCCAGTCAAACTACCCGCCTGACAGTGTCCCTGACCCGGATTCACGGGCCCAGGTTAGAACTCCAGAACGATGAGAGTGGTATCTCACGATTGGCTCCCTCAAAGCCTGAGCTCTGAGTTCAAAGCCTCCCACCTATTCTGCGCACAACGCACCAGAATTCACTGCCAGGTTATAGTAAAGGTTCACGGGGTCTTTCCGTCTTGTCGCGGGTAGCCGGCATCTTCACCGGCATTACAATTTCACAGTGTCCCCCGTTGAGACAGCGCCCAGATCGTTGCGCCATTCGTGCAGGTCGGAACTTACCCGACAAGGAATTTCGCTACCTTAGGACCGTCATAGTTACGGCCGCCGTTTACCGGGGCTTCGATTCAGAGCTTCGCCCGAAAGCTAACCCCTCCTCTTAACCTCCCGGCACCGGGCAGGCGTCAGACCCTATACATCGTCTTGCGACTTGGCAGAGTCCTGTGTTTTTGGTAAACAGTCGCCCAGGCCACTTCACTGCGGCCTCCTCGGGCTTTTACACCCTACCGAGGCACTCCTTCTCCCGAAGTTACGGAGCTATTTTGCCGAGTTCCTAAACGAGGGTTCTCACTTGCGCCTTAGGATTCTCTCCTTATCCACCTGTGTCGGTTTACGGTACGGGCACCCGGAAACTCGCTAGAGGTTTTTCTTGGCAGCCAGAGTCAACCAGTTGGCTTGTCCGAAGACGCGCTTCCCCGCAACTCTCGAATCACGGGATCCGGATTTGCCTGGATCCCCATCTTGAGCAACGGCCGCCCCAATCCAATCGGGCGTAGGCCTATCTGTCTGCGTCACCACATCACTCAAACGCTTCCAAGGTGGTGCAGGAATGTTGACCTGCTTCTCATCGACTACGCCTTTCGGCCTCGCCTTAGAGTCCGACTAACCCAGGGCGGACTGACCTTCCCTAGGAAACCTTGGATATTCGGCGTCCAGGGTTCTCACCTGGATGACGTTACTTATGCCGGCAGGGTCACTTCCATGCGGTCCATCGGTCCTCACGGTCCGA
>LXNJ01000831.1_pt1:0-12500 | contig 19807 bp, 11 predicted proteins | sample 809081 | NCBI WGS metagenome assembly LXNJ01 (sample SAMN04870510, study PRJNA318959) | sponge metagenome | biome: sponge; feature: marine sponge reef; material: water | host: Petrosia ficiformis | place: Greece: Milos, Mediterranean Sea | collected 2013-05-29 | depth 5-7 m | reverse complement strand
GCGATCTGCTCGGCGACCGAAGCCTTACTGGGCATAGGTCGGCTTTCGCTCACCTTCCGTGTGGATCTCGGCGGCAGCCCGCTCCGCTGCCTCGGACAGCAGAACACGCCGGCCCTGGCGGCGGATGCCGCCGTCGAGGAGGAGGCCGATGGCCTTCGAATAGATCCGGTGCTCGAGGGTGAGGATTCGGGCGGTCAGGCTCTCGTGGGTGTCCTCGTCGCGAACCGGAATCGCCGCCTGGAGCAGGACAGGGCCGGTATCGAGAGTCTCGTCGGCGAAGTGCACCGTGCAGCCGGCGATCCGGACCCCGTAGTCGAGAGCCTGGCAGGGCGCATCGAGGCCCTTGAAGGCAGGGAGGAGGGAGGGGTGGATGTTCAGCACCCGATCCGGAAACGCCTGGAGCAGAACCGAAGAGACGATGCGCATAAATCCCGCGAGACAGACCACATCCACGCGGTGCTCGTGCAGCAATCTCACGATTTCAGCGTCATAGGACTCGCGGTCCGGGAACGCGCGGTGGGACAGCACCGCCGTCGGCACCCCGGCTTGCTTCGCGATCTCGAGCCCCCTGGCCTTGCCGCGGTTGCTGAAGACGACCGCGACCTCGGCGTCCAGCGATCCCGAGGCGATGTTGTCCAGGATTGCCTTCAGGTTGGATCCGCGGCCGGAAATGAGCACTCCGAGGCGCCGGCCGGGGGTTGGGAGAGTTCGGATGGGTTCCGTGGTCATTGGAGGCAGCCCCGGTATCGCACCCGGGGCGGGTCGGCGGCAGCCGTCACGTCACCGAGGCGAAAGGCGCCGGAGAGGGATTCGAGAATGGTTCGCTCGTCGCGAGCCGCCACCACTGCGATGAGACCCACACCGCAGTTGAACGTCCGGAGCATCTCCCCCTCGGCAATCCGGCCGGCGTCAGCCAGGAACCGGAAGAGGGGTGGAAGGCGGAACGAATCGAGGTTCACCTCGGCAGAGGTACCCGCTGGGAGGACCCGGGGAAGATTGTCGCTGATTCCGCCGCCCGTGATGTGGGCGAGCGCACGGAGGCTCCGGTTGCGAAGGAGCGGGCGCGCCGCTGGCAGGTAACAGCGATGCGGGGCCAGCAGGGCGTCCGCCACCGTGACGTCCAGTCCGGGAAGAACGTCGTCCACCCCGAGACCGAGCCGGTCGAAGACGATGGCGCGCGCCAGCGAGTAGCCGTTCGTGTGGAGCCCCGACGAAGGCAGGGCGATCAGCACGTCGCCGGGGACCGCCGAACTGCCGTCCAGGATGTATTCCTCTTCGACCACCCCGACGATGGTCCCCGCCAGGTCGTAGTCGCCACCCGGATAGAAGCCGGGCATCTCCGCCGTCTCTCCCCCGAGGAGCGCGACGCCGAATTCCCGGCACGCGTTCGCGATCCCGCGAATCACCCCCTCGGCAACCTCGGCGTCGAGCCGGCCCATCGCCAGATAGTCGAGGAAGAAGAGCGGTTCGGCGCCCTGGACCAGGATGTCGTTGATGCAGTGGGAAACCAGGTCGTATCCCGGCGCCTCATGGCGTCCGGCGTCCCGCGCCACCCGTAGCTTCGTCCCCACCCCGTCGGTGGAAGCCACCAGCACCGGGCGCTCAAAACCCGCGGTGTTCAGCCGGAAGAGGCCCCCGAAGCTGCCCACATCGCTCAGCACTTCGGGACGGCGGGTACTCGCGACGAGCGGCCGGATGCGGTCGAGCGTCCGGTCCGCCTCCGCGATGTCTACCCCCGCTGAGCGGTAGTCGAGCCGCTCGGCCGATGGTTCCGGGTTGTCTGCGCTCACAGCGGGAGGATTATCGCCTTCGCGGGTCGGTCGAGGCGCGTACCGCAGCGGCGTCGCGAATAATCTCCCCGATTCACGGCTTCAGGAGGCCCCACCATGCGCAGGCTCTCGCTTTCTTTTCTGATCGGTCTGGTTGCCGCCGGCGCCGGCGCCCAGGATCACGCCAAGATCCAGAAAGACTTTCCGGCCGAGGAGTTCGTCGAACGCCGGGCCCGGGTAATGGAAGCGATCGGCGACGACGCCATCGCGATCGTGCAGGGCGCCCCAGCCGCTCCCGGCTTCATCGTCTTCCGTCAGTCGAACGAGTTCTACTACCTGACCGGAATCGAAGTCCCGCACTCCTACCTGGTGATCGACGGCCGGAACCGGCGGTCCCTGCTGTTCCTTCCCCGCCGCGATCCGCGGAAGGAACGCGGTGAAGGGCGGATGCTCTCCGCCGAGGACGTGGACGAGGCCAAACAGGCGAGCGGCGCGGATGACGTCTTCGCCATCGACCAGCTCGCCCGCCAGCTCTACGGCTTTGCCCTCCGTCCCCCTTCTCCGACCATCTATACGTTCATGAGTCCCGCCGAGGGGCGCGCACAGAGCCGCGACGAGAACCTCATCGGCCACGCCCAGCACGTCTCCGACCCCTGGGACGGCCGGGCTTCCCGCGAGGGCGCCTTCGTCACCAAGCTTCGCGAGCGCTTCCCGCAGTTCCCCGTCGCCGACCTCACGCCCATCGTGGACACGATGCGGCTCCACAAGTCGCCCCGCGAGATGGAGCTGGTCCGGCGGGCGAGCGAGCTGGCGGGCATGGGGATCATGGAAGCGATGCGCTCTACGAAGCCGGGCCTCTACGAGTACCAGCTCGACGCCGCGGCCTACTACATCTACCGGATCAACGGCTCGCAGGGCGAGGGTTACCGCTCCATCACCGCGACCGGAACGAACGCGTACTTCGGCCACTACTACCGAAACGACGCCGAGTTGAAGGACGGGGAACTGATCCTCATGGACCACGCCCCCGACTACCGCTACTACACGAGCGACGTAGCCCGCATGTGGCCGGTCAGCGGCAGGTTCACGGATGATCAGCGCAAGCTCTACGCGTTCATCGTGCGCTACAACGAGGCGCTCATGTCCCGGCTCCGTCCCGGAGTCACCCCGGACCAGGTGCTCGATGCGGCAGCCGAGGAGATGGCGCCCGTTATCGATGAGCTCGGTTTCACCAACCCGCTCCACGAGCAGGCGGCCCGGGAGGCGCTGGACTTCCGGGGACACCTCTCCCACCCGGTGGGACTGGCGGTCCACGACGTGGGGCGGTATCGGGGGCGTCCCTTCGAGAGCGGCCTCGTCTTCGCGGTGGACCCCATGCTCTGGGTCCACGAGGAGCGGCTTTACGTGCGGATGGAGGACGTGGTCGGAATCACCGAGAACGGCGTGGAGAACTTCACCGACTTCATGCCGCGAACGGTGGATGAGATCGAAGCCTTCATGCGCGAGGAGGGCGTGCTCCAGCTCACGCCGCCCGATCCGGGCACGCCGCCCCCTCCGCCGCGCTGACGCAGGCGGCGGTCCGTGGGGAAGCGATCGCCGACCCCTGTCCCGCGCACAGACTGCGTCGCGTAGCCGGGGACTGACATGTCGCGCGAACGCCTGAACTTCCTGTTCCTGAACGTCGGGCACTTTCTCGATCACCTCGTAATGCTGATCTTCGCGACGGTCGCCGCGCTCCGGCTCGCGGACGAATGGGGGATGACCTACGCCGCCCTCATTCCCTACGCCACGCCGGGCTTCGTCGCGTTCGGACTCGGTTCGTTGCCGGCCGGCTGGATCGCCGACAAGTGGAGTCGGGAAGGGATGCTGGTCATCTTCTTCATCGGCATCGGAGCGGGTTCGATCCTGACCTCTTTGGCCGACTCGCCAGCCGGAATCGCCTTCGGGCTCCTCGCCATCGGCGCCTTCGCCTCGATCTACCACCCGGTGGGACTCGCGATGGTCGTCCACGGGCGAACCAAGACCGGAATTCCGCTCGCCATCAACGGCGTGTTCGGCAACCTGGGGGTCGCCGCCGCCGCCTTGCTCACCGGCTATCTCATCGACACCGGGGGCTGGCGCACCGCGTTCATCCTGCCCGGCGCGGTTTCCATCGGCCTGGGAGCCGCCTATGCGGCCTTCTTCTGGCGACCCGGGAGCAGCCGACTCCTTCCGGGCACCGAGGTCGGGCCGGAGCCCGCGGAGCGAGACCCCTCCGTCGACCGTGCGGTCTTCGTGCGCGTGCTGTCGATCATCGTATTCACTGCCGCGCTCGGCGGCCTCGTCTACCAGAGCACGACGTTCGCGCTCCCTAAGGTCTTCGACGAGCGCCTCACCGACATCGCCGGCTCGGCCACCGCGATCGGCGGGTACGCGTTCGGTGTGTTCGCGGTCGCGGCGCTGGCGCAACTCGTGGTCGGCCATCTGGTGGACCACTATTCGCTGCGGACCGTGTTCGCGTTCGTTGCGGGACTCCAGGCGGTGTTCTTCGCACTCATGTACGAACTCACCGGGGCGGCCGCGGTGGCCGTCGCCACCGCCTTCACCTTCGTCGTGTTCGGGCAGATCCCCATCAACGACGTGCTCGTGAGCCGGATCGCCAGGAGCGAATGGCGCAGCCGCGTCTATTCCATTCGGTACGTCGTGTCCTTCTCGGTGATGGCGTCAAGCCTGCCGGTCATCGCCGAGATCCACGCGGGTTGGGGGTTCGGTGCGCTCTTTGTCGTAATGGCGGTCGCGGCGGGCGGGATCTTCGCTGCGGTCCTCCTGCTGCCGCGCACCGGCGCCGCCGGACGGCCGGCTACCGCTTCCTCGGCAGGAGGAGCGCCCGGTTCGAAAAACAGCGAGGAGGACAGGCCGCCGGCGCCGGCACTACGGCGTGCTCCTGCCGGTCCTCCGCGTCAAGAATGGTGAGCCCCCGGCGAACAAGCGCAGCCCTGCCGATCCGGCGCCGCCCTGGATTGTTCCGAACTCCCCGCGAACATCCCGCAGGCGGTCCGGCAGACCGCCCAGTTCTCACGTCCGTGTGCAAGACGGCCAACTCGCTATTGCAGAACGGTACCCTGAGGCCGTTCACGGATTGGGCTGGCTTTCAGCGCACCTCGGAAGGAAAGCCGACCGCATGGAAAGGAGCGTGTGCCTGATGGTGGCGAAGGCAGCTTCGAAGAAACGCACCTCGAAACGGACCCTGAGTGCCGAGAACCTGAAAACGCTCGGCGCGCCGCGGCTGGCTCGGTTGCTCATGGATCTCACCGCGGGTGACGCCAACGCCAAACGCCGTCTTCGGCTTGAACTCGCGGCGACGGTGAGCCCCGACGCGGTGGCGAAGCTGGCCCGCAGCCGGCTCAACTCCCTGACGAGGGCGGAAACGCGCATCTCGTGGAAGCGGATGCCCGAGGTGTACGCCGACCTGAAGGCGCACTTCGAGGCCATCACGCGAACGGCGGGCAAGGAGGATCCGACCCTGGCTCTGGAACTGTTGTGGCTGCTGATCGCGGCGGCCATTTCGATCCGGGACCGGGCCGCCTACGACCCCGGGGTGTACGAGATCCAGCAGGCAGCGGCGAAGCGGCTTGGCGACGCCGCGAGCGCTGCGAAGCCGGACCCCGAGGCGCTCGCAGAGGACGCGCTGCGGGTTCTCCTCATCGAGGGCATTGGCGGAGAGCCGATCGTCCCGGCGCTCGCGCCGGCGCTGGGGGAGAAGGGTCTGGCTCACCTGAAACGGCGTCTGCGGGAGCACGACAGCCACAGCAGAAGCGGACGTCAGAAGCTCCTCTGGATCGCGGACGCGGAGGGCGACGTGGACGAGTTCGTTCGTCTCCACCCGCCGGACGAACGAACGCGGCCGCACTACGCCGCCGATATCGCCCGCCGTCTGCTCGCCGCCGGGCGCGCCGCGGAGGCGCTCCGGACCCTTGACGCCGCCAAAGGCGGAACCGACGCCCGCAGCGTCATGGGTCGGCCGGACTTCGGCTGGGCCGATGCCCGGATCGAGTCTCTGGATGCTCTCGGCCGACACGACGAAGCGCAGGACGTGCGCTGGTCGTGCTTCGATCGGGGGTTGTCCGCGCGGCACCTACGCGGTTGGCTGAAGAGGTTTCCGGGCTTCGAGGGCATGGAGGCGGAAGAGCGGGCCTTCGATCATGCGGAGCGCTATCACCCCGAAACCGAGGTCGTTGAGTTTCTGGTGGAGTGGCCCGACCTGGCCCGCGCGTCCGCCTTCGTCCTCGGACATGCGAACGCGCTGGACGGCGATCGGCACTACACGCTCCTCCCGGTCGCGGAGGCGCTGGCCGCCCGCTTCCCACTGGCCGCTACCCTGGTTCTGCGCTCCATGATCGACGCCACCCTCGCGAAGCACCAGCACCAGCGCTACCAGGCCGCCGCGCGGCACCTCACGGAGTGCGCCGGGCTGGCAGCCGGAATTACCGACTTCCGGGGACACCCGGACCACGATTCCTACGTGCAGACGCTACGCGAGCAATACGGGTATGTGGGGTCGTTCTGGACCAGAGTCGAATAGCTCTCCACGTAGCGGGACGGACTCACTCTCGATTTGACAGCTCAGCGCGTTGCCCAGGCTGCATCCGGCGCCGGGAGCCCTCCGACGTGGTTCAAGGTTGGCGCCCGCCCGAAGACGGCGTTCTTCGAGACTGGCCGCCTCTCCAAAGACCTTCGTCCGCCGGGTGGCGGCGGCGGCGCCGGACGGCCAGTTACCGCTCGATGTTGATCGCGACCGTCGCCGGTCCGTCGTCCTTGAGCCCGTAGTACTCCAGCCGGAACTGGTCGCTCGCGTAGGCGGGGCCGCGCGGCGATCCCTCGTGGATCTGGCGCATGATGCCGACGTTCCCGAGGGACAGGAGATGGCCGGGGACCAGTTCCTTTCCCGAGTCGCGGAGCTGGTCGCGGAGCCAACGGACCGCGGCGATGGGGTCGTACCACTCGGCCATCGTGCCTTCCTGGATGACGGTGTCGTTTTCGTCGAGGACGGCATAGTCGAACGAACGGAGGCGGGTGAGCCACTCCTCGGTCGCCTCGATCGGGACCGCCTCCCCCGCAAAGGCCCAGCGGGAGATCATGTTGGAGACGATCATCCGGTTTACCGAGGCGGTCTCCGGGTCGTAGTACGGGTCCGGAATCTCGGCGAAGGGGATCACGGCATCGAGACCCGCCAGGATCTCGAGATCGGTTGCGGCGGTGTTGATGGAGGCGTCGCCGACCCGGAAGGCGAAGTCGGCCTCGAGGAAGCCGGCGGAGGTTTCGTCAACCCGGATCGAGGGGCTTTCCCGGAACATCCCGGACAGCAGGTGCGCCCGGATGCCCCCCGGGGGAAAACTCGGATTGGGCGGGTTGGGGTCGTGACCGCCGGTCTTGTAGCCGACCACCTCTCCCATCGGCAGGATCTCCACCATTGCGTCCTGCCAGCGATACGCCTCGTCCAGCGGCATCTCATGAACGAAGCCGGTCAGCATGCGGAGATTCATGAAGTCGTCGGCCATCGCCTCGACTTCCGCGCGGATCGCGGCCTCGGGGTCGGCAGGGGGATCCTCGACAGGCGTGCAGCCAATGAGTCCGATGACGCAAAGGCAGGCAAACCGGATCAGGCGGTTTCTCGGCATCATGGACTTACCCGGCTCCGGTGGCGAGTATGCCACCGCGGCGGATCGGCGGACGGCGCCAACCGGGGCGGGGGCGAATCTTCGCTTCGACTTTTCCACATCGCCCGGCCGGGTGAGAAGAAACCCGCCGGGATTTCGTCTATGGAAGTAGGAAGACATCACGTCTTCACTTAACCGCCGACCACAGGAGGAGTCCCGATGCCGCAGACCGCGCCGAACGAAGCCAAGGTCAGTACCCGAACGGCGCCAGAGAGGAAACCGGGGCCCCCTGCCCCCAAGTCCTCGTCGTCCGAACACGCTCCTCCGCAATCCGGCGACAAGGGCGCGCTCTTTCGGGCGCTCGTGGATGCCGGAGCGGATGCCGTGCTCGCCTATACTGGGACAGAAGAGACGAAGTCCATGGTTTCGGAGAGCGTTGCCGAGCAGATCCAGCCGGTCCTGATGGAGATGCGGCAACTCTTCCGGGAGCAGAACGAGCGGCTCGACAAGCTCACGGAGATCGTGGCGCAGCACGAGCGAAGGCTCGATTCCCTGACCGCGGACGTTCAGGGCCTGAAGGAGACCATTGAAGTGAAGCTGGGCGCCCTCAAGACGGAGATTCGTCTCATGTGGGGCGCTTTGGGAGTCCTGGTGACGGTGCTGATCGCGGCCTTCGGTTTCCTCGTCACAAACTGAACGCGGGCGGCGGCGAACGCGGAACCTACAAGGGTGCCGTTGGCCAAGAAAGCGACCGCGAGAAAACGGGCAACAAGGCGGACGCTGGCGGCAGAAAACCTGAGGCGTCTTGAAGCGCCGCGGCTCGCCGAACTCCTGACGGAGTGCACCGCAAACGATCCCGCCGCCAAACGTCGGCTCCCGCTTGAGCTGGCCCCCGCCGACGGCGCGGCTGACCCGCACACGGGGTGGGGCTTCGACGCGCTCTTCCTCGTGATGGCGGTCGCGGCGAGCGGCATCTTCGCCGCGGTACTGCTGCTCCCGCGTGTCGGCGCCGCCGAAGAGCCGGCGGTCAGCGGGCGATATTGATGGAGACCGTCGCCGGTCCGTCGTGCTTGAGCCCGTAGTACTCCAGCCGGCCAACCGGGGCGGGGGCGAATCTTCGCTTCGACTTTTCCACATCGCCCCGCCGGGTGAGAAGAAAACCGCCGGGATTTCGTCTATGGAAGTGGGAGGACATCACGTCTTCCCGCAACCGCCGACCGCAGGAGGAGTCCCGATGCCGCAGACCGCGCCGCGCGAAGCCAGGATCAGTACCCAACCAGCGCCAAAGAAGAAACCGGGGTCGCCCGCCCGCATCTCGTCGTCCGAACATGCTCCTCCGCAGCCCGGCGACCAGGGCGCCCTCTTTCGGGCGCTCGTGAACGCCGGAGCGGATGCGGTGCTCGCCTATACTGGGACGGAAGAGACGAAGTCCATGGTTTCAGCGAGCGTTGCCGCGCAGGTCCAGCCCATCCTGGTGGAGATGCGGCAGCTCTTCCGGGAGCAGGGTCAAGTCCTCGCGGAGCACAGTCGGGTGCTCGCGGAGCACGGTCAGGTGCTCGCGGAGCACGGTCGGGTGCTCGCGGAACAGGGGCGGAGGCTCGAATCCCTGGGCGCGGACGTTCAAGGCCTCAAGGAGACCGTCGACGTGAAGCTGGACGCGCTCAAGACCGAAATACGTCTGATCTGGGGCGCGCTCGGAGTTCTGGTCACGGTCCTGATCGCGGTCTTCGGCTTCCTGTTCACGGACTGAACCGGGGCGCCTTCACCTGGCATCGCCCGGTGCGGTGCAGCGCCGGCGGCGGTGAGACGATCCCGTTCCGCAGCGCTCTCGCGCCGCGGGGGCCGGCCTGGGGGTTGGCGGTCCCCGAACGCAAAACGGGGGAGCCTCCGGAGAGGCTCCCCCGCCTGATTGTCCCGTCCGGCGGGCGCTCTCAAGCGCCCGCCGAGCCGGGAAAGGTGCTTAGAACAGCAGCTTCGCGGTGACGCGGATGATCCGCGGCGGCAGCACCCGCGACGGCTGCAGGTAGCGCGAGCCGAAGCCGGTGATCAGCGCGTCCGCCTTCTGCGAGTTGAAGATGTTCGCGAAGTCGGCGCCGAACTCGATCCGGGCCTGGTCGATGTCGAACCCCTTGCGGAAGTTGATGTCGAGAAGGTTCGTGATCGTCTCGGTGCGCTCGTCGCCGCGCTCGTAGGCGTAGATGGACTCCGACCCCTGTACGAGGCCCGTCGCCCGCGCGGTCGAAACCAGCGGGTTTCCGGCCCGCGCCCGGTAGTTCCAGGCGATCTGGATGTCGAGCGGAGCGATGTAGCTGCCGGCCACGTTGAACACCCACGGCACATCGGTCAGGATCGCGCCGTCGAGGCGGTTGATCTCCCGGTTGGGGTTGTTCCAATCCGTTCCGTCCCAGGGCAGACCGTGCGGAATCCCGCGATGGCTCGAGAAGGTCGCGCCGCCGAGCAACTGCCAGCGGTTCGAGAACCGCTTCTGGAGTTGGAGAGCAACCCCGTTGTAGTTGGTCTGCAGCGTGTCGATGCTGGTGATGATGTTGTCCTGGAGACCGCGGTACTGCTCCTGGAGCTCATACACCTCGTACGTTGCCTGCGGGCAGGTCGCGCACCCGAAGCTGGTGAGGGTGTAGGCCGAAGGCGGCCGGGCCAGGTTCCGCGTCCCGAGCGAATCCCGGTGCTGGCGCCGGTGGTAGGTGGCGCTGAACGAAACCTCGGACCCGAGCGTCATGTCCACGCCGAGCGAGATGTCGTCGCTGTAGGGCCGGTTGGCATTCGGGTCGTAGACCGTGCTGGCGCCGCCGGTGAATCCCTCGAACCGGCTGAGGTCGATTTCGGGGCTGTCCACGAGGGTGCCCGACGGGCCGATGTCCACCAGCCGGTCGCCGTCGAGGTCGTTCCAGCCGACCCAGGCCGAGGCGCCGGCGTTGGGGTTGGCGCCGGACGAGAGTCCGTTGCCCATCTGGGTGTAGTAGCGGCCCCAGCCGCCCTTCACGGCGGCGCGCCCGTCGCCGAAAAGGTCGTAGGCGAAGCTCAGCCGCGGGCCGAGGTTCATCGCCCAGTCCGGAAGACCACCTATCTCCGAGGTCACGGAAAAGGCGTCACCGGCAAGCTGCTCGGAAAGGGCCGTCCAGGTTCCGGCCGGGCTGCTCTGCACCGGTACGTAGCCGTAGATGCCGTCGAGGCGAACGCCGAGGTTCAGCGTCAACCGGTTGCCGATGGTCCAGGCGTCCTGTGCATAGAGGGCCCAGGTGTTCAGGCGCTCGTGGGACGTCTTGGGAGTCCGGGAGATGTTGATGCGATCGGGCACGCCGTCATTCAGTTCGCCGAAAGCGTCGCCGCTCTTGAACTGGCGGCTCTCGATGTACTCGCGGGAGGCCTGGCCGCCGACCTTGAAGTTGTGGGAACCGCTGCCGGTGTCCATGTAATAGGTCATCGACCCATTGAACTGGTTCCGGTGATTCGGACCCCAGGACTCGCCGCGTGGGTCCGCGTTGAAGAGCTCCGCTCGCACCGGATCGCGGACAGCGATGTCGTTCTCGGTGCAGGGGCCGGCATCCGGATACTCGTCCACTGGAATGCCGCAGTACTCCGAATACAGGATGTAGGGAGTCACGCCCGTCATCCGGCCGAAACGGAGATCGAGAAGCGCCGAGTCGCCCAGGACCCGGTTGTAGGAAGCGATGTAGTTGTCGGCCCACTGGTCCTGGAAACGGGCGAGTTCGTCCGCGACTGCCGTATAGGGTGGGTCGCGGCGGTGGTAGCGGTCCTTCCAGTTGCGCTGGAGCGTCACCGAGAGACGGTCGTTGTCCGTGGCCTGCAGGGTGAACTTGCCGCTGAGGTTGCGGATCCGGTTGTCGTCGATCGGCTGCGGCCCGACGTAGTCGGCGGGCGTGCTTACCTCCTGCTCGTGGATCCAGTCGCGATAGGCGGTGAAGAACCAGGCCTTGTCGCGGACGATGGGCCCACCGAGAGTGCCGTTGACATCGAGAGACTTGGTGATGGGGGCGCCGCCCGCCTCGGCGGGCTCGCCCTGGAGGTCCACCACGTTGTAAAGGCCGATGACGTCGCCGCTGAATTCGTTACCACCGGACTTCACGACCATGTTCATCAGGACGCCGCCGGTATCCGACTCGGCGGTGTGCTGCGAGGTCTGGAAGTTGAACTCCTCGTACATCGAGAAGCCGTAGTACTGCATCGTCCAGCCGCCGGTGCCGCCGGGCCAGTTCACCTTGAGCCCGTCCACCTGGAAGCTCTGCATGGTCGCGGAGGAGCCAAAGATCTCCATTCCGTACTGCTGCATGCCGTTGCTGCCGCCGACGTCGATCCGGGTGGTGACCATCCCGGGAACGAGTCCCGCCATGACCCACGGGTTCCGTCCGGTAGGGACGGCTTCGAGCAGTTCGCGTTCGATGTTGGTCTGGACGGTGGCGCTCCGGACATCCACGACCGGCGCATCGCCGGTGACCGTCACGGTCTCTTCGACCCCGGAAATCCCCATCGAGGCGTTCACCTCGAGGGTGCGGGCCACGCTGACCCGGACGCCTTCCTGGATGACGGTCTGAAAGCCGGAGAGGGCGAAGCTGACGGTGTAGTCGCCGGGCGGGAGGGCCGGATGGCTGTACGAGCCGCCCGCACCGGTGGTGGTGCTGCGGGGCGCGATCAGCGCGGCGCTCTCGACCGTAACGGTCACGCCGGGGAGCACCGCTCCCTGTTCATCGGTCGCGGTCCCGGTAATCGTCCCGGTCTGCTGGGCAAACGCCGGGACGACCGCAAGCATCGCGAGCGCGACCAGAATTGCGGTCTTACGCATGGAGAACCTCCTCACGAGGCGTGGTTCGAATGGCCGAATCCGGGCTGCCAAGACAGCACCGGAGAGAATGCGCGATGGCAGAACGCTGCCGCCCCGTGAGGGCGCGTCCCGCGCGCAATCGGCCGAGAAGAATGGAAAGTCAATTCGAGAGAAAGTATCACGCAAGGTCTATTCCCACCTAGTACACGCCTCAGGGTCGGAATGCAAGAGAGATAAGATCAATCGTTTCAACGAGTTATGACAAGAGCCGCTAGCACCTCCAGGGAGGGCTGGTCC
>LXNJ01000830.1_pt1 | contig 19865 bp, 22 predicted proteins | sample 809081 | NCBI WGS metagenome assembly LXNJ01 (sample SAMN04870510, study PRJNA318959) | sponge metagenome | biome: sponge; feature: marine sponge reef; material: water | host: Petrosia ficiformis | place: Greece: Milos, Mediterranean Sea | collected 2013-05-29 | depth 5-7 m | reverse complement strand
GAGGATAATCCCTCGATCAACTCTTGTAAGCCGGCTTTCGATATTTCTTGCTTTTTCATATCACTAAGTTAAGTGACACACTTTTCTGAACAGACTCGAGGTTTTCATAAGTATCTTGTTAGTAAGTTTGATTTCAGCTGATTAGAATGGCCTATGCACATGATGTAAATCATATTTTAGCTATTTGAAAAAAGACCTCCTTTGAATAGTTTAGAACCGCAATACATTCAATGAAAAAACTTCTTAAAACCACAGTGCTTCTTCTCCTCGTTCTGTTTGCCCTTATGCAACTTAAGAGGATAGATAAAAGCGTCCCGGAATATGATCCCACCTTGGATTTTATTGCCATGTCCGAGCAGGGCAATTCTGATCAGGCACGTTTAATTAAAGCGGCTTGTTATGATTGTCATTCGTATGAAACCAAGTATCCTTGGTATTCAAATCTTGCGCCCATATCATGGTGGATTGAAGATCATGTAAATCATGGAAGAGGAGAGTTCAATTTCTCTGAATGGGGGACATATACACAGTCCGATCGAAAACACATTTTAAAGGAATGTATTGAACAAACAGAAAAAAGAGGGATGCCTATGGAGTCCTATATAAAGGGACATCCTGAAGCTAGACTTAGTGATGAGCAAATAGCTGAGCTGTCGACTTTCTTTAAATCGATGATGAAATAAACAAACTATGAAAGACGATGTAGTTTTTCTCCGGTCACAATACAAAGAGCTGGAATTAACAAGCGAGGAATTAACGGGCTTGGAGTCCAAAGATGAACTCATTCACTTACTTTCCTCCAAAGGGATGAACCTCGAAAAAATTCTCTATACCATAGAATATGAGAAGCAATTGTTCCGCTTGCAAGAAGAGCTCGTAAAACTCCAGCAATGGATAACCGATCAGGGCAAGCGGGTCGCCATTATCTTTGAAGGAAGAGATGCGGCTGGAAAAGGAGGGTCAATAAGACGTTTCAAAGAGCATTTAAATCCTAGAAGTATTCGTGTTGTTGCGCTAAATAAGCCCACCGAGATTGAAAAGGGACAATGGTATTTTCGTCGGTATATACGAGTGCTACCCAATGAGGGTGAATTGGTATTCTTTGACCGAAGCTGGTACAACAGGGCTGTTGTTGAACCTGTGATGGGGTTTTGTGACGAGAAACAATACCGACAGTTCATTCGTCAAGTCACCGAATTTGAACATATGCTGTACGAAGATGATGTGACAGTGATTAAGTTTTGGTTTTCTATATCAAAAGAAGAACAACAAAGACGATTTAAGCGTAGAGCCAATAATGAACTGAAACAATGGAAGTTGAGTCCGGTGGACCAAAAGGCTCAAGAAATGTGGGACACCTATTCCTATTATAAGGAGGAGATGTTTAGTAAAACACATACGTCCTTCTGTCCTTGGACTATTGTTAAGGTAAATAATAAGAAAGAAGCTCGACTAGAAAGTATTAGACATGTTTTAAGCCTTTTCGATTACGAAGGGAAGACAAAGGCCAAGACAGTACTTTTCCCGGATCCAGATATTGTTCAACGATTCCACCGAGGAATGCTACAAATTGACACATGAGAGAATTGAATAAAAAAGAAATTGCTCTTTTGAGTACCAAACGTGGATTGTTGAACTTGTTGCGGCCTGAGATACCTGATTATGAGCGCACCTTGAAACGTGTCAAATACGAGCGTCTTCTGCTTAAGCTTCAGGTTGATGTGATTCAGATGCAACAATGGGTGATTGAAAACGATGAACGAGTCATCGTGCTCTTTGAAGGTCGAGATTCAGCAGGAAAAGGTGGTGCCATCCGTCGATTATCGGAGCACATGAATCCCAGACATTTTAAAGTGGTGGCTCTCCCAAAGCCTACACCTGAAGAAGACAAGCAATGGTATTTTCAACGTTACGTGAATCAGTTACCCAAACCAGGGGAGATGGTGTTCTTTGATCGAAGTTGGTACAATCGTGCTGTGGTTGAACCGGTAAACGGATTTTGCACCCAGGAGCAGTATGATCAATTCATGGAGGATGTAAACGACTTTGAACGCATGCTGGTCAACGACGGAATTCGATTGATCAAGTTTTATTTCTCAATTTCAAAGGAAGAACAGGCAAAGCGTTTTAGTAAGGTTGAGAATAATCCGCTTAAAAAGTGGAAAATGAGTCCAATTGATTACAAGGCACAAGAACTATGGGATGAATACACCAAGTACAAAGAAGTGATGTTTGAAAAGACAGATACCGAATTGGCTCCTTGGTCTATTGTTAAAGCGAATAAAAAGAGTAGTGCTCGGGTCCGCGCCATTAAACGAGTTTTGGATGCCATACCTTACAAGGATTGACATCCAAACAGTTTGAAGAAAGTAAATCTCGAAGAAGCTCGCACCGTACTTTGTAGCCAAGATCCATTGATGGATTTATGGTTTAAAGAGTTTGGAATCCCTGAAATGTACGTACAGGATGATTATTTCAGAATTCTTGTTGAAATGATTATCAGCCAACAGATATCAGTCAAAGCAGCTGATGCGATCTACGGCCGATTCAGAGAATTAATTGAGAATGATTTCAATCCTGCTCGAGTGAAAATGTTGAGTTTGGAGGAATGTCGTAGGGTTGGACTAAGTAAACAAAAGTTTGATTATGTCAATGATCTTGCTCGTTCCTTTGACGAGAGTCCTGAAGATTATACGCACTTAAATACGCTGGGAATTGAAGAGCTTAATAGAGTCCTGCTGAGAATAAAAGGAATTGGACCATGGACGGTGGAGATGTTTCGAATTACTGCCTTGGGAGATTTGGACGTTCTCTCTGCTGGTGATTTGGGCTTAAGGAATGCCTTGATCAAATTTTACGATTTCCCGAAGGAGCAAAAGCCAATCCAATTTGCAAGATACGCTGAACGTTGGAAACCATTCCGATCCGTGGCTTCCTTAATGTTGTGGAAAGCGCTAGGCGTTTAATTGACCGGTGACCTTATCAAGAATACGCACCACTGCAGGGCAAATACCAGCATTTGTATGCGTTAGGTTTAGGATTTGAATTTGTTTTCTTCTGTTCGTGTGCGGATATTCCCGGCAGGCTTTAGGTCGTATATCATAAGATGGAACAGAAATTATCGCTTCCAAGAAAAGCACATGGAGTTTTCTGTAAAACCATATCGCCATCCTCATCCATTTTCAAATAACGAGATTCAAAATCCACTGCTTTCATTCTAAGGGATTTGCTTACTCGATCAATGTCCTTCGAAGTCCAAAGCGGACCAGTCGTCTTACAGCAATTCGCACATTTCAAACAATCGACTTCATTGAAAACTTCTTCATGAGCCTCTTGCATCAAGGAATAAAGCCTATTTGATTTAAGGCGTTTTAGTTGCTTGATTTTCGAAGAGATCTCCTTTTTCTCAGTTTTAGCGCGATCAATGTCGTTTTGATAGGACTCTTCTATGGAATAAAGCTATAACAAAAAAGGCCTCCCGAAGGGGACCTTTTCCAAATGAGGACGTACTGATCTATTCACCATCTAATTCCAACTTCTCAATCTCTTCATCTAAGATCTCCTCAATGGTTTTTCGTTCGGCATCATTCAGTCGTTCATTGGCCTTGGCCATCTTCTTCATGAATTTGAACATATCTTTTTTCTTTATTTCATAAGCAATAAACACCGTGTATTGTTCACCGTCGAAGTAGGTTTCTTTATCTATTAATCGCAGGTCCATCATTTCAGTGGACATTACTTCACGTGTTAAACTTTGAAACTTGTCAGCAATGTCTGCAGCTTGGGCATTATCTGTTTGTCCCAAATACTGGTCTACCATGGTTTGAATCTGGGTGTTAACCTGTCCCGCCATCATTTTCTTGGCTTCGATATCAGCCTTTCCTTTGGCAATATTGTCCTTTTGACTTTGTCCTTTTCCTACTGCTCGGAAATACTTTTTATTGGACTCGTAGGCCGAACTACTAAATGGTTCTTTGACTTTGCTTCCGTAGGTCTTTGACTTACAAGATGGAAGAATCACGAAACTTCCCATAAACAAGAGAAGGAGAACGGAAGATAGTGTAATTCTTTTCATGGTAAAATGATTTTTAAGTTACTAGCTGTAATGTAAAAATTGTGCCAAGTCTTTTCATGTTAAAAAAGACTTTGTAAAAAGACACCTAATATTCTCTTCACTTTTTTTGAATTGGATACTTTTCGAATATGGAAGGATTGGATTGGATTATTATCGCAGGATTTTTCTTGTTCTTTTTGGTGCTAGGCTTATATGTTGGGCGCAAATCAGGAAAAAGCACCAAAGACTATTTTCTGTCAGGTAGAAATTTACCTTGGTGGGTACTGGGAATTAGCATGGTAGCTACAACCTTTTCGGCCGACACACCGAATCTCGTTACGGATATCGTTCGAAAAAATGGGGTAAGTGGTAATTGGGTCTGGTGGGCCTTCCTTATTACCGGTCTTGTAACCGTATTCATTTATGCTCGATTGTGGAGGAGGAGTGGGGTCCTCACAGATCTTGAGTTTTACGAGTTGCGATATTCCGGAAAAGCTGCCGCATTTTTAAGGGCTTTTCGCTCATTGTATCTAGGTCTTTTCTTCAATGTGGTGATCATGGCTACGGTAAGTCTTGCCGCCATTAAGATCGCGGGAATTATGTTTGGGCTACTGCCATGGGAAACTGTGATTTACGCCTCTGTAGTCACAGTATTATATAGCACTTTGGGTGGTCTCAGATCGGTTGTTATAACGGACCTCGTGCAATTCTTAGCTGCTATGCTTGGATCCATTGCGGCTGCTGTATATCTAATAAACCTGCCGGAAGTAGGGGGGCTTTCGGGCTTATTATCTCATGTGGAAGTTCAAGAGAAGATGAACTATTTCCCTGATTTTGGGAATTCAGAGGTTTGGGTTCCACTTTTGCTTATCCCAATTGCGGTTCAATGGTGGAGTGTATGGTATCCAGGATCGGAGCCTGGCGGTGGTGGATACATCGCCCAACGTATGCTCGCTAGCAAATCAGAAGGACATTCCATTTTCGCAACATTCCTTTTTAATATTACTCACTTTGCCCTTCGTCCTTGGCCATGGATTCTCATTGCCCTGGCTAGTATTGTAGTCTTCCCTGACCTCGATTCAATACAGGCAAGTTTTGCCGGAATTGATCCATCCATCGTAAATGATGATTTAGCCTACCCAGCCATGCTGGGTAAATTACCCACTGGTCTATTGGGATTGGTGGCCGCTTCACTAATGGCCGCCTATATGTCCACCATCTCAACCCATCTTAATTGGGGGTCGAGTTATTTGACACTGGATTTCTACAAACGATTCATCAATCCAAATTTACCTGAAACGAAACTGGTGTGGACAGGTCGGATTTGGACTTTGGTCCTCATGATTTTATCTGCTTTCCTTGCGTTGGAAATGGATTCTGCACTCGATAGCTTCCGAATTCTATTACAAATTGGTGCAGGGACAGGATCTATTTATATACTCCGCTGGTTTTGGTGGAGGGTTAATGCCTGGTCTGAAATCTCTGGAATGGTCCTATCCTTTATACTGGCACTAGTCCTCGAAGTATGGAAGCCGGGTATTATTGCCGATCTCAATGGAACGGAGAAACTTCTGCTCGGTGTTGGTTTAACTACTGTTGGATGGATTCTTGTCACACTATTCACTCCTCCGGAAAAAGAGGAGGTCCTTATAAGCTTTGTAGAAAAAGTAAATCCCTACGGTGGCGGTTGGAAACCCGTTCAAAAGAAAATAAGTCATCTAGAACCCTCAAAAGAAAACCTGAGTAGGGATATTTATAAGGTCGTACTCGGGATATTCTTGGTTTACGGATTACTCCTCGGACTAGGGGCCTTAATCTACGGTTGGACCCTTCAAGCCATTATATTCCTTGGGCTATTTGCTATATCCAGTGTAGCTATGTGGAGGACTTTTAAAAATTAGTCGAGAACCTGTTCGTTCCAACTACCACTTGATCGACTTGTATCGCTGAGTTTTTTCTTGAACTTAGCCTCGATGAGCGATTTCTCCGCCTTAATGGCCTCAGTCGCTCGATGAACACCAGTCTCTGTAACGAATTGCTTTTCATTCTCCCATGCCTGACGAGCATGTAACTCCTCCTTCACGAAGGTGTTTCTAGCCGCATTTACTTTAGAAAACAAAGCGTAATCATAAGCACCAGGACTACTCAACCAATTAACCAATACTGGAGCGCATTCCAAAACAATGAATAAAAGAAGGATAAACCAACTAGCAATAGCGATGGAGTTATTCTCCTTTGATAAAGTGTTTAAAGCTGTTAGTCTGGCCGCATAGCCATTATATGGAGGTATTTCCAATCCCGCCAATTGAGCGGCTAATGCGTTTTTCAATGAGTCTTTTTCATGATTCATTGAAAGGAGTAGGGGTTCGGTCTCTTGAACAGCTGTTTCCCAGTTTAATTGGGCCTTATCCGCTTCCGCTTTCTTAGCCTTATAGATTGGTCCAAGATTGGGTTTTTACCGCTGCCGCCGGTTCCATCGGCTTCGGCAAGAGCTAATAAATTTAATCGATCCGCTTCTGCTTTCAACCCATCAAGTTCTGCGTTCTTTATATTTATTACCGAGTCTACTTTCTCAATCTTTAAAGCATAAGGAGCCGTTATGATCTCCATTTGCTCCGAACGTTTGGTTTCCTCAAGAATAACAACTTGGTTCTCAATCTCTTTGTCAAAGATTTTAAGTTCCAAAGGATTACTGATTACAATTGCGATGAAACTTGCTAGAATAAGACGGGGAATAGCGATGAGCGCCTGACGTGTTTTTGAACCCTGAGCGTTCATGGACATCACGATGTAGCGATCCAAATTAAAAATGACCACTCCCCAGAATAGGCCAAATAGCATAGCCAGCCAACCGGCATCGAAAACCGTCCAAAGGGCATAGGATGAAGTGATAAAAGCCAATATCCCAGTTAGGAATACGGTAGCGCCAATACTGGCATACTTATTTTGGTCAGCAGCGTGCTCGGAAATCAATTCCATATCGGCTCCTGAACAAAACAAGAAGAATTTCTTGTAAGGGTTCATAAGTCTAGTGTTTCTGTTATTTAAACGTCAATTCAGAAATTATTTTGAACATCAATTCAGAAATTATTATTTTATGGCAAACCCAAACTGTTATGGCAAGAACCCCTTCCAATATGTTGGAGCTTGATACCATTGCTCCTGATTTCACTTTAGTAGATACCATTTCGGGAGAAATGAAGTCGCTCGATGAGCTCAAAGGTTCAAAAGGAACCTTGCTTATGTTTATTTGCAATCATTGTCCTTTTGTGATCCACTTAAATGCTGAGATAGTTCGCTTGGTCGACGATTATAAATCAAAAGGCTTTTCCTTTATAGGAATAAGTTCGAATAGTATTCTTACCCATCCTCAAGATGGACCTGGGCATATGAAGGAACATGCGGCCCAAAATGCGTACAACTTTCCATATTTATATGATGAAACCCAAGAAGTGGCCAAGGCCTATGACGCAGCGTGTACCCCAGATTTCTTCCTTTTCAATGCGGAATTACAATTGGTGTATCGCGGTCAGTTTGATAAAAGTAGGCCGGGTTCTCAAATTCCAGTAACAGGAAATGACATTCGTTCAGCAATGGATTCCATGTTAAATGATCTTCCGGTTAACGGAATTCAATATCCAAGTATGGGATGCAATATAAAATGGCATCCTTCAGAATAACAGGCAATTATCCGTTTATTTTTCAATTGCAGGAGTACCGCATCGAAAAATTGTCGGATATTCGCGCCCCAATTAAGAGATATGCACAATTTCAAGGAGTTAGGCCTTTCCAATGACCTGATCAAAGCTTTAGATGAGATCGGTTTTCAACAGCCTACCGAGATTCAAGGAATTGCCATTCCAATCCTCGTTGAAGAGGAAGTAGATATGGTAGCCTTAGCTCAAACAGGAACAGGTAAAACTGCCGCCTTCGGATTACCATTACTTCAAGTTTTAGAATTAAAAGAAGATTTTACTCAAGCGCTTATTGTAGCACCTACAAGAGAACTTACTCAGCAGATCATGACTGAGTTAAAGAATTTCAGCAAATTCATGCCTCAAGTGAGGGTTGCTGCAGTTTATGGAGGAACGGCCATTGGCCCACAACTCAAAAGCCTTCGCCAAAATGTTCCGCATATCATCGTAGCTACTCCTGGCCGATTGATCGATATGATTGATCGTAATGTGGTGAAGCTTGGAAACGTCAGTACGGTGGTTCTTGATGAGGCCGACGAAATGCTGAACATGGGATTTCAGCAAGACATTACAAAGATTCTAAGCTTTACACCCAATTTCACGAATACCTGGTTGTTTTCAGCTACCATGGCGCCTGCAATTCGAAAGATTGCCAGTGATTACATGAAAAATCCGGTGGAACTAAAGGTGAGCCGCAAAGAAGTTGTGAACCGTAATATTGAGCACCGTTATTCAGTAATTGATAACCGAGATCGAACCAAGGCACTGATTCGTTTTATCGATCGTGCCGAAGATATGTATGGTCTTATATTCTGTCGTACTAAGAGAGAGACTCAGAAACTAGCCGATGAATTGGCTTCGTTTGGATATCGATCAGAAGCACTTCATGGTGATCTTTCCCAATCTCAACGAGATTTGGTGATGAAGAAGTTCAGATCCAAAGCCATTAATCTCTTAATCGCTACCGATGTAGCCGCGAGAGGAATAGATGTGGATGAACTGACCCATGTATTCCATTATAGCCTGCCTGATGATATCGAATACTATACGCATCGTTCGGGAAGAACAGCCCGGGCAGGAAAGTCCGGTATTTCACATACGCTTCTGAGACCTTCGGAAGGAAGGAAAATCAAGGATTTAGAGAAGAAACTAAATATATCGTTTGAAGAGGATAAAGTTCCTACGACCAACGAAATCCGAGATCAAAAGATTAAAACATGGGTCGAAAATTTACTTACCAAAGTAAATGAACACAGTTCGAAATCATCGAAAAAGAATCTGACCGATTTAGTTCTCATGTTTGAAGGCCTTGAGAAAGAAGATATTCTTAACTATTTAATAGCTAAGGAATTAAATCAACTTACCAACGACCGTTCAGGAGATTTGAATGCAAATCTTAAAGCCGGTGGAAGAGAAAGAAGTGATTCGAGAGGTGGACGCGATAGAGATAGGGGAAAAGGGAGAGAAAGAGAAAGAAGTCGGGATCGTGGCGACCGAGCTGACCGTTCGAAAGGAAGAGAAAGAGGGGCTCCTTCAGGAAGGAATGAAAAGTTCACGCCTTATTTCATGAATGTGGGTAATGTAGACGGTGTTAGTAAGACGGAGATCATTGAATTTGTTAGAGCTCAGGCCGGAATTCGTGGTAAAGAGCTGGGTACAGTACAGATGAGTGAAAAGCACACCATAGTAGAAATTGATTCGAGCATCAAAGACTTTGCCGCCCATTTTAGAAACATCACTATTAACGATCGTGATTTGCGCGTTAAGAAGGACCAAAAAAGAGGATAAGCTGAATGACTTCCATTCGTAACATTGCCATCATTGCCCACGTAGACCACGGCAAAACAACATTAGTAGATAAGATCATTCACGCCTGTGAAGTTTTCGACGATAGAAAAGGAGTAGGAGAGTTAATTCTTGACAACAACGATCTTGAACGCGAACGCGGTATTACCATCTTGTCAAAGAACGTATCCGTGCGTTATAAAGGGGTTAAGATTAATATCATTGACACTCCTGGACACGCCGACTTCGGTGGAGAAGTAGAACGGGTGCTGAAAATGGCCGACGGAGTAATTTTACTTGTTGATGCCTTTGAAGGACCTATGCCACAGACCCGCTTTGTTTTGAGTAAGGCTCTGGAACTTGGTCTAAAGCCCATTCTTGTGGTAAACAAGGTGGATAAAGAGAACTGTACACCAGACTTGGTCCACGATCAAGTCTTTGATCTATTCTTTAATTTAGATGCTACAGAAGACCAACTGGAGTTTGAGACCTTATTCGGATCATCAAAGCAAGGATGGATGAGTAAGGATTGGTATGATCCAACAGATAACATTCTTCCACTATTGGATACCATACTCGAAGTCATTCCTGAAGCACCAACGGTTGAGGGTCTTCCACAGATGCAGATTACTTCCCTGGATTATTCCAAATACACCGGTAGGATAGCTATTGGACGTGTGGTGAGAGGATTCTTTGAGGAAGGTAAGGATTATGGCTTGTTCAAGGCGGATGGAACTGTGAAGAAAGGTAGAGCAAAGGAACTCTTTGTTTTTGAAGGCTTGGGAAAAGAACGGGCATCGAAAGTTGAGTCTGGAGATATCTGTGCCATAAGCGGTTTAGAGGGTTTTGAGATTGGAGATACGATAACTGATCTTCAACAACCAGAGGCTCTCCCTAGGATTGAGGTAGACGAACCTACCATGAGTATGATGTTTATGATCAACAACTCCCCGTTCTTTGGAAAGGAAGGGAAGTTTGTTACGTCTAGACATCTTCGCGATCGCTTAATACAGGAAACGGAAAAGAATCTTGCGCTTCGTGTAGAGCCTACCGCTTCCGAGGATAAGTTTAATGTGTACGGAAGAGGGATACTTCATTTGTCCATCTTGATTGAAACCATGAGAAGAGAGGGGTATGAACTTCAGGTTGGTAAACCTCAGGTAATTCTTCATGAAACCGATCGCGGGACAGAGGAGCCATATGAAACCTTTGTCATTGATATTCCTGAGGAGTATGCAGGAAAAGCCATAGAACAAGTCACCCAAAGAAAAGGTGATTTACTGGTGATGGAACCTAAAGGCGATTTACAGCATTTGGAGTTTATCATTCCTTCGCGTGGATTGATTGGGTTAAGAAACCAATTACTTACCGCCACGGCCGGTGAAGCGATAATGACGCACCGATTTGAAAAGTATGACGCCTTTAAGGGAGACATGCAAGGGCGTAGAAATGGTTCTTTAATTTCTTCTGAACAGGGGCAAGCCTTGGCTTTTGCTATTGATCGATTACAGGATAGAGGTCGATTCTTTATTGATCCGGGAGATCAGGTATATAAAGGTCAAGTGGTTGGTATGCACACCCGTGATAACGATCTAGAGGTTAATGTCATTAAGGGAAAGAAACTGACGAATATGCGTTCCAGTGGAGCGGATGATGCGTCCAAGATTGCCCCTAAAATTGACTTTAGCTTGGAGGAAGCGATGGAGTATATTGACGGAAATGAATTTTTAGAAGTCACTCCAGTAAGCTTACGATTGCGCAAGATTGGTCAGAAAGTAAACTAATTCAGGCTAGCGAATTTTCTATCTTTGGACGGATAGATAATTACATGAAATACGTTCTTAGTGGAATGATTGCTCTGTTAGTGAGCATCAATTCCTTCAGTCAAATACCTCCTGGATATTATGATGATGCCGATGGTCTGTTAGGCGATAGCTTAAGGATGGCTCTTCGCGATATTATTGATGGCCATACATCTGTTTCCTATGCGAGCTTATGGACTCATTTCCAAAACACCGATGTAAAAGGCAACGGAAAGGTTTGGGATATGTATTCCGACATCCCAAATGATGTTCCACCCTATGAATACACTTTTGTGACCGACCAATGCGGGAACTATGGTCAGGAAGGCGATTGTTACAATCGAGAACATTCGTTTCCAAAAAGCTGGTTTGGCAATGTAGCCCCAATGGCTACGGACCTTTTTCACCTATATCCGACCGATGGCTATGTGAATGGTCATCGATCCAATTTGCCTTACGGTGAAGTTTCGAGCCCGAGCTGGACAAGTCAAAATGGCAGTAAAAATGGATCCAATACCTATCCAGGATCTACGGGAAATGCATTTGAACCTATTTTCGAATATAGAGGTGATTTTGCGCGGACGTACTTCTATATGGTGACTCGTTATATGGATCAAGTAAGTTCATGGAACAGCAGTATGCTTAGCGGAGATGATTTATCTACCTGGGCGATGAATATGCTTATGGATTGGCATGATGATGATCCTGTAAGTCAAAAGGAAATCGATCGGAATGACGAAGTCTATGCGATTCAAGGTAATAGGAACCCTTTTATTGATCATCCTGAATACGTCTCCAATATTTATGATCCCACTCTTTTAATTAAAGAACATTCGGAGATGAATTCATTTGTTTACGAATCTGTTTTTCATTTCAGGGAAGAGAGGGAATTACAGTCGTTTAGGGTGTATTCAGTGGTCGGTCAGGAATTAGTAAATCTTGCTGAGCCAAACAGGAAAGACATTGAGCTTAATGAGCTAAAGGATGGAGTCTATATTATCGTATTTAGCACGGCAGGAAGGGAGTACCTTCTTCGTTTTAGGAAATGATGCGGTATTGTGCGTGATTCAGATTCATCATATAAGAAATACATAGCGGTTCGTAAAAGGAGCACAGATTTCGTTCGTCCTTTAAAGGACGATGATTTTATGCTTCAAACCGAGGTATTTGTGAGTCCAATTAAGTGGCACCTCGGCCATACCACCTGGTTTTTTGAAGAATTCATTCTTAAGAATATCAAAGCATATATACTTTTTAATGAGCGGTTCGCATTTCTTTTTAACAGTTACTATAATGGGGTGGGTGAGCGCATTGCGCGTGATAAAAGAGGAATGATCAGTCGACCAAATGTGAAAGAAGTTCTCGATTATCGCGTATATGTTGATGATGCCATGAGCCATCTAATCGGGGAATTGAATTCAGAGCAATTGGGGCTATTAGAAGCGGGATTAAATCATGAAGAGCAGCATCAAGAATTAATGATCACTGACTTAAAGTATTGCTTGTTTCAGAATCCCTTATATCCTGTATACCAAAATCTTGGCGATTTAATTAGTAAGTCAATTAGTGGGGAATCATCTTGGATAGAGGTGAGTGAAGGTGTTTATGAAATTGGTTTTGAAGGTGATGGTTTTTCCTTCGATAATGAAAGACAAAAACATCGTCAGTTTGTTGAGGCCTTTGCAATTCGAAACGAACTAGTAAGCAATAAAGAGTTCATTGAGTTTGTTCATGATGATGGCTATAAGCGTCATGAGCTTTGGCTTGATGAAGGCTGGGCTTGGGCTCAAGAAAAAGAACATCCATTGTACTGGGTGGCTCATTCAGATGGGATGAAACAGTTTACAATGGGTGGGCTAAAAGAATTAAATCCCGATGCTCCAATAAGTCATATCAACTTTTATGAAGCTGATGCCTTTGCCCGATGGAGCGGTCATCGCCTAGCTACGGAATTTGAATGGGAAGTTGCATCAGATTTGTTCTCTTGGGGTGAACGATGGGAATGGACGAATAGCTCCTACTTGCCGTATCCCGGATTCTCTATAGTAGAAGGAGCCGTAGGAGAGTACAATGGGAAATTCATGATTAATCAAATGGTCTTGAGAGGTGCTAGTGTAGCTACATCCCAAGGGCATAGCAGAAAAACATACAGAAACTTTTTTCATCCACAATACTCTTGGCAATACACGGGAATACGATTAGCGAAAAGCATTTAAGTTCAGTAGAACAAGAGGTACTTGTAGGTCTGACTTCAAAACAGAAGTTTATACCAACCAGGTACTTCTATGATGATATTGGCAGTAAAATATTTCAGGAAATCATGAATATGCCTGAGTATTATCTGACTGATGCTGAATTTGAGATTTTGAGTCAACAGGCTGAGCAAATTTTTCAGGCACTCCCGTTTAAAGATCAAAAATTTCAAATTGTGGAGTTGGGAGCAGGCGATGGGTTGAAGACCACGGCCATGCTCAAGGGCTTTCTCAAAGCAGGAGCACAATTCACTTATGAGCCCGTTGATATTTCGAGTGAGGCACTACGGAATTTGGAAAAAAGAATGAAGAGTGAGATACCCGATTTGGATATTCAAGTTGGTGAGGGAGACTATTTTGAAATGCTCGAAGAATTCTCAAAGGGGGACGTGCCAATGCTTGTACTCTTTCTTGGGTCTAACATTGGAAATTACACCAAGTCCGATGCCATAGAGCTATTAATGAGGATTCGTGCCGCCCTCCATAGTAACGATTGCCTATTGACGGGTTTTGACCTCCGAAAGAATCCTTTAATCATTAACCGAGCGTATGCCGATCCACACGGGGTTACGAAGCGGTTTAATCTAAATCTTCTGCACCGAATGAATAGAGAACTAGGTGCACATTTCCAGATCGATAAGTTTGATTTTTATGCCTATTACGATCACCGTGAAGGGGAAGTGTTGAGTTATTTGGTGAGCACACGTCCACAAAAAGTGATGATCGAGGCGTTTGGTCAAGAGGTAGAATTTGATTCGGGGGAACTCATTTTCACGGAGTACTCAAGAAAATTCAATCAACAAGAGATTGAAAAATGGTCCAAAGAAAGTGGATTCAGTATCCATAAGCACTTCCTCGATTGCAAACATTATTTCTGCGATAGTCTTTGGAAAATCTAAAGTTTCAGCAATCTGATTGTATGCTCTTGAACTTTAATGAAGTAATTACCGGAACTTAGATCCCTAAGATCAATCGCCCCCTTATACTCTTGATGATCTATCATCCTTCCATCGATAGAATAAATCTCAACCCGTGTACCACTAGATACTCCTTCTAAGTAAACAATCTCCGTAGCTGGATTTGGAAACAAAACAATATCATCCTGATCGGATTCATTAATGCCTATGCCCATAACTGGAAAACAATCAGTTGTATCTCTACATCCATCATTTTCAATCGCACAAGCGTATTCGCCGTTCTCAGAAGGGGCAAAGTTTTTATTGTTGGCACCTTGAATAATTTGGTAGCCGCCTCCCTGGCATTGAAGCCACTGATAGCTGTCGTAACCTGAGACCATTCCAAAAGTAGGAGGGACGCTCAAGATTACAATAATGGTTAAGTCAATGGTATCCTTTTCCTGTACTTCAAGAAGAACAAGTGAATCACATCCATCAGCTGTGCTATAATAGACCTCATAAATGCCAGCGGTATCAATGAATACACCGTTAATGCTATCAATCTCACCTCTACACATTTCCATGGAATCTGTGGTGTAGTTGGTGATGCCGGCAACCCAGTTTGAGCTAGCCCCACTTAAACTAAAATAATTCAAAGTCCCGTTTGTTCCGGCGGCCACAGAATTTGGAAGAACGGTTAAGCCAGTGTTTGTACCAGCAGCAATCCCTTCATTACATTTGAAGTACAATTCTAAATCTGCCGTATCTGGATTTAAGGCATTGGCATGTAAACAAGCAATTTCAGCATTTCCTAGAGCCTTGCTCCAGAGGGTCACTTCATCCACTTTACCATTGAGCATATAATTGGTTGTTCCAAAATCTCCACGACCTATTTGAAAAGGAACGTTTGCATTGGTGATGCTCCCAACCGCAGTCACGGATCCTACCATAACGCCGTTATGGAAAAACTTGAGTTTAATTCCATTCCAAGTCATCACATAATGCTGCCAGCTATTGGTCGTAACCACATTTGTAGCTAATACATCATAAGTAGTTCCGCTACTATTTCTAAATCGAGCCTCGATATTTGTTGAACTTAACTGCAACATATAGAAGTCGAAGTTGGATTCGTTTCTGAAGCCTATGATGTGGTCAAAATTTGGAAAGCTAGGGGCAGTATTGGTTAAATACACCCAGCAGCTCATTGAAATTCCCGTAGCAGAAGTGAGGGACCCCGAGGCATTGGGAACGCTTACATAATCATCGGTACCGTCAAAATCAAGTGCATTTTGACTTTGACCAAAGGATAGAATAGAGGCAATTGCAAAAAATGGAAGTAGAAGAGTTCGTTTCATACCATAAAGTTAAATTTTTTTGGATTTCCATTTACCTCGCCTAAATATGTAAATAGCCATAAGGGCCAAAATGGATTCAGAAATGATAATCGCAATAAAAACACCCTCGGGACCGAAATTGAACTCGATGGCCAGTAAATAAGCAAGTGGTATTTGAATCAACCAGAAACACGCCAAATTGAAAAGGGTAGGGGTTCTGGTGTCTCCTGCCCCATTAAAGGCCTGGGTAACGACCATACCTGAAGCAAAGAACACATAACCTACGCTCAAATAGCGCAAGCACTGCTTACCAAATTGAATAACTGCCTCATCCTGGGTGAAGATTGAAATGATCTCAGTGGCCATAAAGAAATACGCGACTCCCACAAGCCCAAGAAATATCACATTGTACAGCGCTGTAATCCAAACCGATTTCTCGGCACGATCCGGACGTTCGGCTCCTAAGTTTTGACCAACTAGGGTAGCTGCGGCATTGGATAATCCCCAAGCGGGTAAAATAGTGAAGATCAGAACCCGTATGGCAATGGTATAACCAGCAAGGGCAACGGGGCCAAATTGTGCCATAATACGCATCAGGAATATCCAGCTAGCCGAAGAAATAATAAACTGACCCGTTCCTCCGGAGGCAATTCGAAGGACTTTAACAATGAGATGCCATTGTACAACCAGGTGTTTTCTAGCCAATCGGATTAAGCTCTTGCCATTAAATAGAACATAATTGATAGAGAACACCAATTCCACGACCCAAGATAGTGGCATAGGCCGCTCCATTCAAGCCAAATCCTGCCCAGCTTCCAATTCCTACAATAAAGATGGGATCCAAGAAAATGTTAATTCCATTTGATATCCAAAGAACGCGCATGGCTATAGCCGCGTCGCCAGCCCCTCTAAAGACTCCATTAAGCAAGAAGAGAAGCATAATGACCACATTACCACAAAGCATCCATTTGGTGAAGGTCGACCCATAGGCCACCATTTCTGCTTCAGTGCCCATTAAACGAAGGATATCAGTGCTAAAAAATAATCCAACCAATGCAATTGGAATACTGATCCCAACTCCAATATAGATGACTTGAGCAGCAGAAATTCGCGCCCCTTCTTTGTCTTTCTCACCAACCCGTCGTGCTATAATGGACGTCCCAGCCATGGCAATTCCAAAACCCAAGCTGTATACAATGGTCATGACAGATTCCGTTAGACCAACAACAGCTACGGCCTCTGTTCCAAGCTTCGCTACAAAGAAGATGTCTACAATGGCGAAAAGAGATTCCATTAGCATCTCAATAACCATGGGTATGGCTAAGAGAATAATAGCTTTAGCTATCGGAAGTTCAGTATAAGCCTGTTCTTTCTCGCGAATAGCATCGACAAATAACCCAAGGATGGATTTAATTTTTAACATGCTAAAAGATGCTCTTTTATTGTGAGATACATTAGACTAGATTTATCGCATGAACGCCAACAAGGATTTGCTCTTACAACTGATCCGTTTCAGTATGCCTTTTGGGAAATATAAAGGCAGATTGTTATGTGATTTACCTATGCCGTATTTGGAATGGTTTAACCGAAAAGGTTGGCCCAAAGGTCAATTGGGTGAGCAGTTGCAATTGGTATTCGAGATAAAACTGAATGGACTCGAACACATTTTAACGGAATTAAAAAGGGTAGATGGACAGTCATAGTATTGCTTCACAAGACCTTAGACCTATTCAGAACTGATATTATTTGATTTTTAAGTTTTGATTGGCTTTTAGGAAAGCACGTATTTCAAGTAAACCTATTTGCATGAAAAGCTTTCTATTGATTTTGACGGTACTCGCTTTATTTTTTTCTAGTCATGCTCAAACATCCTATGAAATACTTGTTCATAGCCGTGCAAACAATGAAATTCTCAAGTACGATGAGACCGGCTATTTCCTTGAATCCTTTATAAACTCTTCTGGATTGATCCATCCAGAAGATGTCTATTTCCATCCGGATGGAAGTATTCTTGTAACGGGCCATGGAAACAGTGAGATCAAACAATATGACGGGATTACCGGTGCCTTCATTGGGAACTAAAGCAGTGGATATGCTCTAGATGAACCTTCAAAAATGCGTTTGGGACCTGATAGCTTGTTGTACGTCACTCAATGGGGAGCTCTACAAAAAGCACTTGTGCGATTCGATTTAAATGGAAACTTCGTAGACACCTTTGTGGTCTATATCAACAATGCCTTAGGGCATGTATGGGATTCGGACACCAATCTGTATATCTCTTCATTTTCGGAGGGTACGATCAAAAAATATGATCCAGATGGAAACTTTCTAGAGGATTTCATTGATTATGGAGGATTACAAGGGCCTACAGACATCTGGTGGAATGATGAAGGAATGGCGGTCCAAGACTGGACAGGGGGAAGTGTCATGCAATTTGATAGCACGGGATCTTATGTTTCGACCATTACTTCAGCACCATCACAACCCGAAGGAATTGCATTTTTTCCGGATGGTGGATATTTGATGGTAGATTGGGGACAAGATGCCGTTCATTATATAGACAGTGCAGGCGTTTATTTTGGAACATTGATCAGTGGTGGAGGACTCGCTGATCCAAATGGGGTTCATATCCGTGAAAATCCAACTTTTTCTGTGGCGGAAGCTGACTTAGAGAACGCAAACATATGGGCTGCAGGAGGGAAGCTTTACCTTGAATTCAGTGATCTTAAATCCGGGAAAGTAGAAGTTAGGGTGATGGATGTAAAAGGGAAAGACCTAGTGATCAAGGACTTTCAAACAAGCGGTGTTTCTGGAACCTTAGAATTGAATTTGGGAGAAATAGCTGATGGAATCTACATCGTAACGTACCTTGGAGAATTTGAGCAAGGATCTAAAAAGGCATATGTGGGGAATAGGTAATTCTTGAGCTATTTATTTCCTTGGATCAGCTTTATTCCACCCTTAGTAAAGGCGAGTTTCCGCTGCTTATAAAGGGCACCCACAGCTTTTTTAAAGGTTTTTTTGCTCATCCCTAGTATTTTGGAAATACGTTCAGGATCGCTTTTATCATTCAGATCAATTTGTCCCTTATTTCGTTCGAGCACATCCAATAAGCGTTGCACGTTGGAATCAACCGCTCGATATCCGAATTTATTTAAACTGAGATCAACTTTGTGATCTTCACGGACCTTCTTGACATAGGCAGTCATTTCAACTCCAATACGCACGGTTTGAAATACTTCATTTTTAAAGAGCATTCCTTGATAGGCTTGATTTACAATGACATGATAGCCAATCTCGGTCTCGTTATAAGGAATCACTTTTACTTCCTGGCCAATTTCAAGATTTACAAAACGTCGGACCAGAGTTGGACCAATTTTGGTGGTTCCAGTTAATCGATCAGATTTATCGTCCAAGTGCATATGCACCAAATAGGTTTGACCTTCGCGAATGGGTTCGGCCTGTTGACCAAAAGGCACAAATAGGTCTTTTGAAAGTCCCCAGTCGAAGAAAGCACCGTGCTTGCTAATATTTTTTGCCTTGAGAAGTGCGTAACCGTTTAGTTGGATTTTTGGGGTATCGGTTGTTGCGATGGGGCGATCTTCAGAATCTTTGTACAGAAATACATCGATGTACTGATCGATTTCTAAATCTTCGGGAGCATATCTGTTTGGCAATAGAACTTCATTATCAGAATCATCACACAAATAAAACCCCTGGGGAGCTCGTCGGTATGCTTTAAGATTATTTGATTGTCCTAGGAATAGCATGAATGGGATACTTGATAATTACAGATTGCTTGAGAGTTGCAAAGGTAGGTTTATTGAAGATCACTTTTTCTATCGCTTTGTCTTAGTCGTATGAGACTTGGAATAAGACTTTAGTTTCATAAATTTGATACTACCAAGCATGGATAATTTTGTTTTTCTTCATTTTTAATTCCTGGGCGTAAGTGTAGATACCCCAAAAATTGGGACAGTGAAATTAATAAATAATTTTACTGTAAATGAAGAGACGAAAATTCACCTCAAAATTCAAGACCAAGCT
>LXNJ01000829.1_pt1 | contig 19870 bp, 18 predicted proteins | sample 809081 | NCBI WGS metagenome assembly LXNJ01 (sample SAMN04870510, study PRJNA318959) | sponge metagenome | biome: sponge; feature: marine sponge reef; material: water | host: Petrosia ficiformis | place: Greece: Milos, Mediterranean Sea | collected 2013-05-29 | depth 5-7 m | reverse complement strand
AATCATGACGCGCCGGCGGCCTCCGCGCCGGCGCGGAGGCGGTGATCGCTTCAATCTAAGCACAATCGCCGCGGTGTCTCACCACGAAATCGCCCGGCGGCACCCGATGGCACCGCGCAGACTTCGGATGCGCTCGGGAATGCCGGGTCAGCCGGCGCTGGCCAGCAGGTCGGCGCGGGCGCGCTCCATGTGGGCCGTGACCACCTCCACCGCGCGCTCGGCATCGCGGCGTGCGAGCGCGCGCAGCAGCGCCCGGTGCTCGCGGTTGTAGGCGGCGATCTGGTGGGGCGTCAGGATCTTGTTCTTGATCGAGTCCCACTGCTGGTGGGTGCGGACGTGGTTGATGCGGTGATAGATCTCGACGATCAGGGGATTGTGGGTGGCCTCCGCCAGCCTGAGGTGGAACAGCTCGTCGGCGAGCGAGAAGCGCTCGGGGTCCTCCTCCCCCTCCATGTCGGCGACGGCCCGCTCCAGCACGGCCATGTCGCGCGCGGTGGCGTTGTGCACCGCGAGCCGGGCCATCTGCGGCTCGATGGCGGCGCGGACCTCGACCAGCTCCAGCGGCGAGGTGATCTCGGAGACGTCGGTGTCGGCCGCGTCGGGCTGGTAGATGACGAAGGTGCCGCTGCCCACCCGGCGCGAGACCAGGCCGCGCGCCGACAGCGAGCGCAGCGCCTCGCGCACCGTCCCGCGCGAGGCGGAGAAAGATTCGGCGAGACTCCGCTCGGGCGGCAGACGGTCGCCGGTGGCGAGCGAGCCGTCGAGAATGCGCCGCGCGAGCTGCGCCGCGATCGCGTCGGCCGCCGAATCGGCCGCCCGTGCCGCGCCGCCCTCAAGGCCCGACCGCGTGACTCCTGCCTCCATCGCACCAGTCCGTCGCTCGTCGCGCTCCGCCCGGCCGCCCCCGCTCCGACCGCCCTTGGACGGTGCCAGGCGCGGGTCGGGACCAAGCGGGTCTTATTGCTTTAATCAATTATGACGCATCGTTCAACCATTCATTCATATTGGTCCATAATTGGTAACACCGATTGGCCCAGAATTGGCTTGACAAATGTAGGACCGGCGGTTTGAGTCCGGCCCCGGCATCGAGCGAGCGACACGGGGGAGCAATCGCATGGCGCTTCCGGCCCACGTCAAGTATCTGGTCATCGGTGCGGGCGTCCACGGCCTCAGCACCGCCTACCACCTGGCCTGCGCGCTGGAGGCCGAGGGGCGCGGCAGCGGCGCCGACATCGCGGTGGTGGACAAGAGCGACGTCGCCGCCGGCGCCTCGGGCATCGCCTGCGGCGTGGTCCGCAACAACTACTTCCAGCCGGCGATGCGCGAGCTGATGGCGGCCTGCGTCGAGGTGTGGGAGAGCGATCCCGAGGCCTACCACTACCACCCCGTGGGCTACATGCAGATCAGTCCCGAGAGCATGCACGGCGACATCGCCGAGGTCGCCGCACAGCAGCGGGAGATCGGCTACGAGTCCGAGTTCATCGAGGGCGAGGCGGCGTGCACGCGCTACATGCGGCAGATCTTCGGCGACTGGCGCGCGCCCGGCACCACCTCCATCCTGCACGAGAAGAGGGGCGGATACGCCCACAACAAGGCCTCGATCCAGGGCCTCGCGGCCAAGGCGCAGGGCGCCGGCGTCAGCATACACACCGGGGTCGAGGTCACCGGCTTCGGCTTCGGCGCCAACTCCCGCGCCGTCACCGCGGTGGAGACCAACCGGGGCTCCATCGGCGTGGACCAGGTGATCGTCGGCGCCGGCCCCTGGGTGCCGCGCATCTGGGAGATGCTGGACCTGCCGGACCGCATCGACGTGAAGGACCTCGAGGGCTCGCTGCACCGCGACGTCGCGATGTGGCGCTTCTGGTGCCTGCAGGAGGGCACGCTCGGCGTCGAGCCCTCCTTCGGCATGACCGACGCAGGCGGGATGCCGCCGGTCATCCACGTCGATTCCGACGAGCCGCTCTACTCCGACGTGGACGGCCGCCTCATCACCGACCGGATGTGGGGCATCTACTACAAGCCCGACTTCAATTTCGGCGGCATCCAGGGGGGCGCTGCGCCCTACAAGGTGGAGACGCCCTCCGCCGAGGTGGCGATCGATCCCTACGGCCCGGAGTCGCCGGAGTTCGTCGTCGACGAGGCCTTCCGCGAGATGTGGTGCTCGGCGCTGGCCTTCTGCCAGGGCCGCTACGAGGGCCAGATCGGGCGCTGGCGCGACGAGCCCTCGGGCGGGATCGGCGCGTTCACCGCCGACAGCTTCCCGGTGTTCGACCGCTTCCGCGAGAACTGCTACGTGATCGCCGATTCGAATCACGGCTACAAGATGATCGCCGTCGGCAAGCTGGTGGCCGACGAGCTGCTGGGACGCGAGAGCGCCCTGCTCGAGCCCTTCCGCTTCTCGCGCTTCGCGGAGGGCCGCCTGCATCCGACCTCCAACAGCCCCTTCCCGTGGAGCTGACGAGGCCGCGCGACCGCCAGGGAGGACGCATCCATGACCGACCTAGAAGCCCATGTGAACCGGGAAGGCCGCGCCGATCTGGTGCGGCAGGTGCGGGCCAAGATCGACGAGCTTGGCGTCACCTACATCTACTACCAGTTCGTCTCGGTCACGGGGCGGATCGTCGGCAAAGGCATCCCCGCCGACCATTGGGAGCAGATCGCCGAGCGCGGCTTCCAGCTCGTCTACGGCTCCACCGCGAACCTCTTCACCGACCGCCACGCCAACTACATCGGCTACGGGCCCGAGGCCTCGGAGCTGGTCGGCATCCCCGACCCCGAGACCTTCGTCCAGCTCCCCTGGGACAAGCGCGTGGCGCGGGTCTTCTGCACCTGCTTCCGCAACCGCGAGGAGCGGGAGAACCCGGGCGGGCATCTCACCTCCGACTGCCGCGGCAACCTGCGCATCCTCCACGACGAGTTCCAGGCCAGGCACGGGATGCAGATGCGCCACGGCACCGAGCCCGAGATGATGTGGCTCAAGCGCGGCGCCGAGGGCGGGACCGCCGGCGGCGTGACCAAGCCCAACTGCTACCACATCGACCAGTTCGAGGAGCTGCGGCCGATCTTCATGCAGGTGATCGAGTACTCCCAGGCCATGGGGCTCGACATGATCCAGGGCGACCACGAGGACGCGCCCGGCCAGCTTGAGCTCAACTTCACCTTCGACGACGCGCTCAGGACCGCCGACCGGCTCACCACCTACCGCCAGATCTGCGCCCAGGTGGCGCGCGAGCACGGCGTCATCGCCTGCTTCATGTCGAAGCCCTTCATGGGCGTCTCGGCCAGCGGCTGCCACCACAACGTCTCGCTCTGGCGCGGCGGCGAGGATCGGGTCAACACGCTGCACCAGGACCCGATGCCCGGCATGGAGGGCACCTTCAGCTACTGGAAGGGCGGCGAGAACCTGTTCATGCCGGACCCCGCGATCGACGCCCACAAGCCCGGGCCGGTCGGCCTGCAGTGCATCGGCGGCGTGATGGAGCACCTCGCCGCGCTCACCGCGCTGGGCTCGTCGACGGTCAACTCGTACCGGCGTCTCTGGGACACCGGCTTCTGGGCGCCGGTCTTCGCCGACTGGGGCTATCAGAACCGCACCTGCGGCCTGCGCGTCTCGGCGCCGGGGCGCTTCGAGTACCGCTCGGTCGATTCGATGGTCAACCCCTACCTGATGGCCGGCGCGATCATCAAGGCCTTCGACGACGGCATCGCCCGCGACCTGGACCCCGGCGAGCCCGAGGAGCGCAACATCTACGAGGCCATGGAGGCCGGCAAGCTGGTGAAGAAGCTGCCGATGTCGCTCGGCGAGGCGCTCGATGCGCTGGAGCGCGACGAGGTCATCCGGGCGGCGCTGCCGGACGAGATGTTCAAGGTGTTCATGCACTACAAGCGCGACGAGTGGGAGCGCTTCATGTCCACCGTCACCGAATGGGACGTCGAGACCTACCTCGACTGCCTGCCCTGACGGCCACCCAAACGCGAAAGACGAGGCGCCCATGTGCGGGATAGCAGGACTGATCCATCGCGGCTCGAGCGGCGATATCGGCGCGGAGATGACCACGATGCTCCAGGCGCTCAAGCATCGCGGGCCCGATTCCACCGGCTTCGCCATCTACGGCCTGCCCTCGGGCTCGGACCACGTGATGCGCTTCAAGGTGGCGGAGCAGGAGGACATCGGCAAAGGCTTCGAAATCCACCAGCAGATCAAGGATCGCAAGGCCGAGGTCGATTCGCGCATCCGCAGCATGGACGTGGAGATCCTCGACGAGGAGGAGGCGACGCAGTACGCCCTCCGCTACCGGCTGCGCTTCCCCGCCGACGACGACGGCGGCCAGCAACGGATCAAGCGCTTCGCCGACTACATCGAGGACGTGGAAGGCGCGGAGATCCTCTCCCTCGGCCGTGCGCTGGAGCTGATCAAGGATCTCGGCGATGCCGGCGTGGTGAGCACGCAGTACGGCCTCGCCGGCTTCCAGGGCACCCACGCCATCGGGCACACGCGCATGGCCACGGAATCGGACGTCGACATCCGCTCCGCCCATCCCTACTGGGCCTATCCCTTCAACGACATCTCCGTGGTCCACAACGGCCAGCTCACCAACTACTGGAAGTTCCGCCGGGCGCTGGAGCACCGCGGCCACCGCTTCATGTCCAACTGCGATTCCGAGCTGATCGCCGTCTACCTCGCCGACCGCATCGAGCGGGGCGACGTGCTGCAGGACGCGATGGAGCGCTCGGTGAGCGAGCTCGACGGCGTTTTCACCTACCTGGTGGCGACCGCGGACAGCCTGGGCATGGCCAAGGACACGATGGCGGCCAAGCCCATGGTGCTCTACGAGAGCGACGACTTCGTCGGCCTCGCCTCGGAAGAGGTCGCGATCCGCGGCGTCATGCCCGACGAGATCGACACCTGGGACCCTTACGAGGGGGAGGTCAAGGTATGGCAGAACTGAGCCCCGCAGACCGGCACAAGTCCCATGACATGGGGCTGCACGCGGAGCAGCTCGCCGGCCGCACCCAGCAGGTCTTCTTCTCGCCCGAGGAGGGCGACAACTACACCTATCCCGAGGGCTTCGACGTCGACTTCAGCAAGACGGCCGAGATCGACGCCGCCGAGATGGACGGGCCCGCCCTCAACCTTCGCATCCGCGCGCTGATGGGCGAGGGCTACGGCCACATCGTGGTCAGGAACCCGCTGGCCAAGCACTCCCTCGGCGTCGGCATCCTCAACCGGCTGAAGCTCGATTTCGAGGGCAGCCTTGGCTACTTCGGCTGCGGCCTGATCGACGGCCCCAACGTCCACATCAAGGGCCGCGTCGGCTGGTCCTGCGCCGAGAACATGATGGCCGGCGTCGTCGTGATCGAGAAGAACGCAGGCTCCACCTTCGGCGCGGCGCTGCGCGGCGGCGACCTCGTCTGCAAGGGCGATGTCGGCTCGCGCACCGGCATCGACATGAAGGGCGGCACCATCATCGTCGGCGGCCGCGCCGGTGCCTTCACCGGCTTCATGATGCAGCGCGGGCGCATCGTCATCCTCGGCAACGCCGGCATCAATCTGGGCGATTCGCTCTACGACGGCACGATCTTCGTGGGCGGCACCATCGCCTCGCTCGGCGTCGATGCCGTGCCGGGCGAGATCACCGACGTCGAGGCCGGCTGGCTCGAGAAGAAGCTCGCGACCTACGGGCTGAAGGCGCCCCGGGGCGTCGAGAACCTGACCAAGATCGTCGCCGGCAAGCAACTCTGGAACTACGACAACCTCGAGCCGACGGAGAAGAAGATCGCGCTCTAGGAGCGCGGCCTCCCGCCAGCCCGCAAGGAGCCCCCCATGGCCAGCGACAGACTCGAAGCCGCCGTCAACCGGCCCCGCCGCAACCGGCACGTCCTGGGGCAGAGCAAGATCTTCACCCCGGAGGTGATCGACGACATCCACATCAAGGCAGAGCTCGGCCGCTACCGGATGCGCGGCTTCTCGCTCTTCAAGAATATCCCGACCTTCGACGACCTGACCTTCCTGCCGGGCACGCTGACGCGCTTCGTCATCGAGGGCTACCGCGAGAAGTGCACCACCACCACGGTGATCGGGCCGGAGGCCAAGCGCCCGCTGGTGCTCGACATCCCGGTCTACGTCACCGGCATGAGCTTCGGCGCGCTCTCCTACGAGGCCAAGACCGCGCTCGCGCGCGGCGCCACCATGGCCGGCACCGCCACCTGCTCCGGCGAGGGCGGCATGATCCCGGACGAGCGCCGCTATTCCGAGAAGTGGCTCTACCAGTGCATCCAGTCCCGCTACGGCTTCAATCCCCACCACCTGAGGCTGGCGGACGCCTGCGAGTTCTTCATCGGCCAGGGCTGCAAGGTCGGGCTCGGCGGCCACCTGATGGGGCAGAAGGTCACCGACCAGGTGGCCGAGATGCGCTCGCTGCCCGCCGGCATCGACCAGCGCTCGCCGGCGCGCCACCCCGACTGGCTCGGGCCCGACGACCTCGCGCTCAAGATCAACGAGATCAGGGAAGCCACCGACGCCCAGATCCCGATCCAGCTCAAGCTCGGCGCCGCCCGCGTCTACGACGACGTGCGCATGGCCATCAAGACCGGGCCGGACAGCATCTACATCGACGGGATGGAGGGATCGACCGGCGCCGGCCCGCATCTCGCGACCGAGGAGACCGGCGTGCCCGGCATCGCCGCCATCCGCCAGGCGCGCAAGGCCTTCGACGACCTCGGCGCCACGGGCAGGATCAGCCTCGTCTATGCCGGCGGCGTGCGCAACGGCGGCGACATCGCCAAGGCGCTGGCGCTGGGCGCCGATGCGGTGGCCATCGGCCACTCGGTGATGATGGCGCTCAACTGCAACAAGGACATCCCGGAGGCCGACTACGAGGAAGAGATCGGGGTCGAGGCCGGCTACTGCTACCACTGCCACACCGGGCGCTGCCCGGTGGGCGTCGCCACCCAGGACCCGGAGCTGCGCAAGCGGCTCGACCCGGACGAGGCGGCGGAGCGGGTCTACAACTTCCTGCACACGCTGACCATGGAATGCCAGATGATGGCGCGGGCCTGCGGCAAGACCGACGTGCACAGCCTGGAGCCCGAGGACCTCGCCGCGCTCACCATGGAGGCCTCGGCCATGGCCCAGGTGCCGCTCGCGGGCTCGCAGCACACCGTCGGCCGCCCCGACATGAACCGCTACTAGGAGCGAGGAGCCCGGCCATGAGCGACAAGACCGGCGACGTCGACTACTACCTCAGCCAGAGCGGGCTCGACAGCGAGCGCGAGAAGGAGATCGGCCAGCACATCGGCTACCGCTACGACGTGAACCTGGTGCCGGACTACGGGCGGCTGACGCCCTTCCTCAAGCGCTACATCGAGACCATGGGCTGGCCCGACCTCAACTGGCTGGAAGACGTGCACATGGGCTACGAGGAGGGCCGACCGGCGGTGTTCGACCGCAACATCAACGGCTGGGTCTCGGTGCCCGCGGACCTGGAGCTGCCGGACAACCAGCAGGACCGCGACATGCTCGCGCGCGAGCTGCTGGTGAAGTTCCAGATGTCCCCCCGCCACCCCATGGCCGACCTCAACGGGGCGTACCGCAAGTTCTAGAGCGTATCCGTCTGACACGGAAACGCTCCGGCTCTTTGTCGCTCACGGCAGCCGGCCTGCGGCCGGCGCCTGCGCGGGCACGCCGCATAGGCGGCGGGCCGCGGTCGCGGCCTGTCGCGCGTCCGTCAAAGACGGACGCGCTCTAGCCCCGCATTTCCCGACGGAGTCGCGCCCCGGGCGGCGCGTTCAGCGCGTCGGGCGTCGTTGAACTGCCTCGCCGCCGCATCCATAATGACCGGCGCCGCTGAACAGGGGGGCTCGGTCATGGCTGACTTCATCGGTATCGGCCACTTTTTCGAGCTTTCCCGGACGGAGGCGATCGCGGGGTTCTTCACCCCCCTGGCGATCTTCGTCGTCTTCCTCCTGCTGCAGCTCCTGCTGGCGGGACGGTGGGTCCCGGGCTACGTCGTCGATGCGAAGACCGGCGAGCCCCGCAAGTACCGCCTGAACGGCATTCTGGTGTTCGTCGTCGCGGTGCTCGTGTGGGCCTTCGAGCTCACCGGGATGCCGCGCGACTGGTTCTACCGGACCACGATCTACGCCGCCTCCGGCGGGACCTTCTTCTCCGCCGTCTTCACCGTCATTGCGGTGTACAGCCAGCCGCGAAAGAAGAAGAGGAGTTTCATTGCCGATCTGTGGGCCGGGCGCGCTCTGGAGCTGACGTTCTTAAACCACCGCTTCGACGTCAAGATGTACCTCTATGTCGTCGGCGGGGCGATGCTCTCGCTCAACGCCATGTCCGGCGCCGCGTGGCACTACGACCAATTCGGCGACATGTCCAATCCGGGCGTCTTCCTCTATGCGGCGTTCTTCGCGTTCTACATATTCGACTACTTCGTTTTCGAGCGCGTGCAGCTCTACACCTACGACCTGATCCACGAGAAGCTCGGCTTCAAGCTGCTCTGGGGCGGCCTCATGGTCTACGGCTGGCTCTACATCCTGCCCTTGTGGGGCATGGCGGCTGTCCCGGACCCCGGATTCTCGACGACATGGACCTATGTCTGGCTGATCGGCACGGGTGCGCTCTTCCTCCTGGGGTGGGCCATCTCGCGCGGCGCCAACATGCAGAAATACATGTTCAAGCGATGGCCCGACCGCAAGTTTCTCGGGCTCATCGAGCCCAGGTACATCGAGGCGGGCGACCGCAAGATCCTGTGCAGCGGTTTCTGGGGCGCCGCCCGCCACTTCAACTACCTGGGCGAGGGCTTGCTTGCCCTGTCGATCGCCCTGGTATTCGGCCACTTCGACAACCCCTGGGCCTGGACCTACTTCGTCTTCATCGTCTCGCTCTTCACCATCCGTCAGCTCGAGGACGAAGCCTATTGCGCCGAGAAGTACGGGCCCGAGAAGTGGGCCGAGTACCAGGCACGGGTGAAGTACCGGATCTTCCCCGGCATCTGGTGAGAGCACGCCGCGCGCCGGGGGCGGGCGTCAAACGATCCCGTAGGCCTTGACCGCGCCGCTCCTGTAAATGCCGGCCACGAAGGGAGGGGGCGTCTTCGCCGCGAAGCGCGCGATCCGGCGCCTTCCTCCCGGATGCGAACGAGTCGCTTTTGAGTCAAAAGCGGGTATACCTCGCCCCTCGCCCGCAGTCCATTCCTGCCAAGGCTGGCCCGGGCCCCCACCTGCCGCCCCTCACGGCGGGGGATCGGCGCTTCCTTCCAGCCAGCGGGGGGCGAAGGCCAGCACCGCCACGTCGGGCGGGAGCTGCGGGTTGAAGAGCGCGTTGTGCCACCAGGTCTCCTCGCGGCGCGCATCGCCGGCCGCAAGCCGCGTGACCCGGCAGGGCAGCGTGTAGCGCTGGCCGTCCTGGTCGAAGGCGAACGTGCAGCGGCCGGCGCGCGCGAGCCGGGCGGCAAGCGGCGAGTCGACCGCGAAGGTGGCCGTGAGCAGGCCGCTGAAGTCCCGCGCGTGCTGGTAGTAGCGCTCGGCCAGCAGGGTGAGCGCCGCCTCGCGCCTGTCGCGCGGGTCGTGGGTGCGGCGCGCGAGATGGCGGAACTCCGGCGTGTACGATTCCGCCTCGCGGCGGACGAGGAGCGTGGTGACGGCCGCCGCCAGCACCGCGCCTCCCGCATCCAGCAGCGCCGGCTGCATCCCCGGCGAGGGGCGCCCGGCGCGGCGGCGCATGGCCTCGGCCCGCACCCGGCACTGCCAGCCGACGAAGTGGCTGCGCAGGCGCTCGGCCCGGGGCGCGCCGCTCACGACCCCTCACCCATGCGCGGCAAAGGAAACGCCCCGCCCGGTTGCCCGAACGGAGCGCTTCTGGAGTCGTGAGACGAAGCTGCAGCCGCGCGGCCGCAGCGCCGCCCCGTCACCGTGTCCGATCAGCGAGCGATGTAGCTGTAGCGCTTGCCGAAGAGCACATCCATGGGCACCGGCTCCGAGATGGTCCAGGAGTCGACGACCGCGGGCTGATTGTTGGTGGTCTCCACGATCAGGTAGGGCGCGAAGTTCTGGTGATGGAGCTGGTCCGTGAAGGTGCGCGTGCCGACCAGCACGGGCTCCTCGCGGAAGCTCTCCAGCACCTCGACCACGGCGTCGGTGTCGAAGGTGCCGGCCTTCTCGACCGCCTTGGCCCACATCTCGAAGACGACGTAGCCGGGGAAGGCGTACTGGTTGTTCACCGGCTCGCCGAACTTGGCCTCGTACTTCTTGAGGAACTCCTGCACCGCCGGGCGCGGATCGTCGCCGTAGATCGAGGCCTGCTCGGGCACGAAGTGGCCGGAGAGACCGGGCACCGAATCCTGCCAGTAGACCCCGGTCATGGAGCTGCCGCCGCCGATGGCGGAGGTGATGCCGGCCGCGCGGATCTGCTTGATCGCGCTCGCCCCGCCCGGGATGTAGCTGCAGTTCTCGATGATGTCGGGCGGCTCGGGCAGCGCCCGGATGCGGTCGACCTGCGCCTGGATGCTGGGATCGTCGTTCTGGTAGACGTCGTGGCCGACGACCTCGGCGCCCAGCACTTCGCGCCACATCCAGTCGAAGCCGTAGCAGATGCCCTTGTTGTACTCGATGATGTCGTCGAGGAGGATGTAGGCGGTGCGCCAGCCCTTCACCTTGTAGCCCCACTCGGCGATCGTGGCGCCCTGCACGGCGGCCAGGATCGAGCTCGAGAAGGAGTACTTGCCGATCCCCTGGATGCCGGCGAGCACGCTCTCCGCACACAGGAAGATCGAGATGAGGCCTGCGTTCTGCGCCTGCAGCGCGGCCGGCGCGCCGAAGTCGTAGTCGCAGTCGACAGCCATGGCGATGGCGCCGTCGTTGATGACGGAGATGCCCGCCTTGGCGCCCTCCGCCCGCTCGGTCTTGGCGTCGGCGAAGACCGGCCTGATCTGCTTGCCCAGGAGGCCGCCCTTGGCGTTCCAGTCGTCGATGGCGATCAACGCGGCGTTGGTCGACGGCCCGCTGTAGGCCTGCATCCAGCCCGAGTACGACGCGGCGAAGCCGAAGACGACTTCGTGGTCGTCCGCCACCGCCGGCGCGGCCGATGCCACGCCCAGCGCGAGCGCGCCGGCCGCAGCAAGTGACACAACTCGTTTCATCCGACTGACCTCCCTGTTGGCAAATATGGGTGCAGGGCGCGCCGCCCGATGCGGAGCCCCCTCCGAGGGCGCATTGTCAACGCGGCGGCCGCATTTGCAAGCCCGATCGAGCGCAGCGGCACGAATTCCCGTTGATTCGCACCCCGGCGTTCGGTAGCTAACGAGGAGCAGCGGCCGTGCGGGCGCCCGCACGGCCGCGCCGTCGCGTCGGATGCGCTACGGAAATTGGGCGGGCAGCGGAGGGCGGCTGGTGGCAGCGGACGCCGGATCGGAGGCGGGGAGGCAGAAGGGCGCGTCGTCTGCCGCACGCCCTAACGGCGAAACCCTGGAAGCGCGCGGGGTGACCGTCCGCTTCGAGGGCCTGACCGCGGTCGACGGGGTCGACGAGACCCTGCACCAGGGCGAGATCCTGGGCCTGATCGGCCCCAACGGCGCCGGCAAGACCACCCTCGTCAACGCCATGACCGGCTTTCAGGTCCCCGCCGCCGGCGAGGTGCTGCTCGGCGGCAAGGTGATCTCCAGGCTCACGCCGCACTGGATCAGGCGCCACGGCGTGGCCCGCACCTTCCAGGCGGGGCGCCTCTTCCGCGACATGCCGGTGAGCGAGAACGTGGAGGTCGCCGCGGTGAGCCTCGGCCTCTCGCGGCGCAAGGCGCATGTCCAAGCGATGGAGATCCTCGAGTGGATCGGCCTCGCCGACCAGGCCGCCGACCCCGCCGGCGTGCTGCCCTACACCGACGAGCGCCGGGTCGGCATCGCCCGGGCGCTGGCGATGAACCCGGCCTTCGTGCTGCTGGACGAGCCGGCGGCGGGCATGTCGGACCTCGAGTGCGACGACGTGATGCACCTGGTGCGCGAGATTCCCGATCGCTTCGGCTGCGGCGTGCTGCTGATCGAGCACAACATGCGCGTCATCATGGGCGTGTGCGAGCGCATCCACGTGCTGGACAGCGGCCGCACCATCGCCCGCGGCACGCCCGCCGAGGTGCAGAACAACCAGGCGGTGATCGCCGCCTACCTCGGCCACGAGTGAGCGCGATGCTGCTTTCGGTGGAAGACATCTACGTGCACTACGGCCGCGTGCCGGCGGTGCGCGGCGTCTCGATCGGCGTCGCCGAGGGCGAGATCGTCTGCGTCGTCGGCCCCAACGGCGCCGGCAAGTCGACGACGCTGCTCACCATCTCGGGCGTGCTCCGCCCCAGCCGGGGCGCCATCGACTTCGACGGCGGCTCGATCCTGGGCCTCACGCCCGAGGCGGTGGCCCGGCGCGGCGTCTCCCAAGTGCCGGAGGGCCGGCACGTCTTCACCACGCTCAGCGTCGAGGAGAACCTGCGCCTCGGCACCCGCATGCGCAGGGACCGGAGCGAGATCGAGGCCGACTTCAAGCGGGTGCTGGAGCTCTTCCCGGTGCTGGCGGAGCGCCGCCGGGGCGCCGCGGGCAAGCTCTCCGGCGGCGAGCAGCAGATGCTGGTGATCGGCCGCGCGCTCTTGACCAACCCGCGCATCATGACCATCGACGAGCCTTCCCTCGGGCTTGCGCCCAACCTGGTGGACCGGGTCTACGAGGTGCTGCTGGAGCTCAGGGAAACACGCGGGCTGACGCTGCTCATCGTCGAGCAGAGCTCGGAGCGCGCGCTCAAGGCGGCGGACCGCATCTACGTGCTGCGCAGCGGCGAGATCCAGCTGGAGGGCAACGCCGCCGACCTGCAGGACGGCGAGAGGGTGCGCCGCGCCTACTTCGGCTTCACCGAAGGGGTGGAGCACACGGGCGAGGCGACCTTCTGATGGCACTCGGCCCGATGGAAGCCTGATGGAAGTCGTCGTCCAGACCATCATCTCGAGCCTGAGCCTCGGCTCCTTCTACGCGCTGGGGGCGCTCGGCATCGGCCTGCTCTTCGGCGTCCTCAGGCTGATCAACTTCGCCCACGGCGACTTCATCACGGTGGGCGGCTTCTCGCTGATCGTGCCGGCGACGGCGGTGGTCGCGATCCCGCTGATCCTCGACTTCCACCCGGTGGCGCTGGTCATCTGCGTGGTCGGCGTGGTGGTCGTCTGGGCGCTCGCTTCCTACTTCCTGCTCTTCCGCCATATCCAGACGGCGCCGCCCGCGGTCCTCATGATTGCCTCGGTGGCGCTCAGCTTCTCGATCCAGAACCTGGTCATCATGATCTACAGCGGCCGGCCCAAGGCGGTGGGCCTGTGGCCGGAGCTCACCGGCGTGATCGAGCTTTCGGGCAAACTTCAGGTGCCGATCCTGCAGCTGGTGATCGTGGCGGTGACCTGGATCCTGCTGCTCCTGCTCACGCTCTTCCTCAGGCGCACGCCGATCGGCGTGGAGATGCGGGCGGCGGCCGAGGACTTCCGCATGGCGCGGATGCTGGGCGTCAACGCGACGCGGGTGATCGCGCTCGCCTTCGTCATCTCGGGCGCGCTCGCCGGCATCATGGCGCTGATGTACCACACCCAGACCGGCATCCTGAGCTTCCGCGGCGGCGTCTTCCTGATGCTCTACGCCTTCATCGCCACGGTGATCGGCGGCATGGGCAGCCTCATCGGCGCCGTGGTCGGCGGCTACGTGGTCGGCATCTTCTCGACCGTTCTCATCGCCGTCCTGCCCGAGGGGATGCGGGGCTTCCGCGACGCCTTCGTCTTCGGCCTGGTGGTGGTGATCCTGCTCGCCCGCCCCCAGGGCCTGGTGCCAACCAGGGCCTTCAAGGAGCGGGTGTAACAGGTAGAAGGCTCGAATTGCTGTCTATACGATTCTCCACAGCGTTCCTCGGGCCTCCTGATAATCGCCTTGATACAATAGGTTGGGCGCCGCGTCAAGAGCGCGATTAGCGCGCTCAAGCACCATAAGCCGCAAGCCCGTTTTGCTCCGCAGTTGCATTCGGGGATTTTTTTCGGGCGTATCACTGCGGCTCGTGGAGCCAGATTGCGAGAATCTCATTGGTGACCGGAAAACGCTTGATTCTGAGCGGAAGACGCTTGATTCAGGATCCACAACATATATACAGTATATGCGAGCGTGCCACGCTGTGCCATAGGATGTCCGTAGGTGATACATGGTCTCCGAGGGAGCGCAATACGCTCTCCGGACTTCGATTCTGTATCGGTGGCGGGTGCACGCTAATCAGTCAGGACGAAGGGAGGCACGCAGCATGAACGCGGCGAAGGGGCGCAAGAAGCAGCGGGCCGTGATGGCGACCGACAGCGACTGGGAGACTGTGCGGGAGCGGGCGGACGCGGCTGGCATGGACGTCTCGCGCTTCATCGTCGAACGCCTGACGGCGCCGGCTGCGGTGCCGGATGAGGGGGTAGCGACGCGGGAGCTCGCGGGGAAGGTGGCGCGGATCGAGCGGGCGGTGCGGGTGCTCTACGAGGTCGAGAAGCAGCGCGTGGAGGACGGCGCAGGCGCAGAGACCTGGGAAGCTCTGGTCAGGCGTGCCGGGGCACGCGTCGATGCCGAGGAGGCGCTGGGATGAGGGCGGACAGGGAGACCGGGACGCGGCGCAGGTCGCACCAGCACACCATCTATTGCTCGGCGGCGGACCGCGTGCTGATCGGAAAGCGCGCCGAGGAAGCGGGGATGAACTTCTCGCGCTTCATGATCGCGTGCGCGCTGCACGGCGGGGACGGGGACGACAGGGAGGAGGGTCCTCGTCTGGTCCTGAGCGAGGACGAGCAGCGGAGCCTCTACGGGCGGGTGGCGCTCCTGGACCGGTGCAACGAGGCGCTGCTGGCGCGCCTTCCGGGGACGGAGATGTCGGCACTCGGCGCCCTCGCCTTCCTGGTGCGCGAGGCGCAGGGCGGTGCCGATGAAGGCGACGGGAGCGATCGATGAAGCGCAAGCGCAGGCCACCGCCGAGGGCGCACTCGATCTCCTGCACCGATGACGAGTGGGAACGTGTGCGGGTGCTGGCGGAGCGGCGGGGATTGTCGATGTCGCGCTACTTCGTGGAGTGCGGGCTCACCGTGGACCCGACGACGGAAGCGCCGTCGCCGCCGCGCCTGGTGCTCGACGAGGCGGAGCAGCGCCGTTTGCACGACAGCCTGGTGCGTATCGCGGAGCGCACGGCGGCGGCGGAATCGGAGGAAGCGGTGCTCATGCGCATCCGCAATGCGCTCGCCTTCCTGGTCGAGGCGAGGATGCGGGAGATGATGCGCGATGCGCGCGAGTATGAGCTGAAAGCGCTGCTGACGGACCTGTTCGGGGAGCGGGCTGCGGCGGCGACCGTGGAGCGTCTCAACGCCCGCATGGGCACGGACGTGCTGGACTCGCCATAGCGGAACGGTCGCCCCTCGGGCGGCGGCGTCACATGGAGAGACCGCCGCGGTCGCGCGTCTTTGCCTTCCGGCGCTCCTGTTCCTGTCGCTCCAGCTTCTGCTGTTCTTGGCGGCGTTCGATCTCGGCACTGTCCTCCCTGAGGTCGGACTCGATCTGCGCCGACAGCCCTTTCATCTCGTCGGCCGCGCCGGGTCGGCGGTCGAGATGGCTCCCGAAGGTCGCAGGGTCGTCGAGGACTCTTCGGCAATCGGCCAGCGCCCGCCGGGCGCCCTCGCGCCACTCGGCATAGCCGCGCGCCAGGGTGACGTGAGCGCCATGCGAGTGGGCTTCGCGGGCGCGCTCGTCACGCTCCCGGAGCGAGGCTGCCGCTGCCGACAGGGTTCGGTCGACCAAACGCTCCGCCGCCCTGCGCCGCTCCCGTGTGGTCTCATCCAGGACCGCCGGCTTCCGTGGCGGCGGGGACTGAGCGATGGTCTCCGCCGGGGCGGAGGCCGAAGTCGAGACTTCGAACTGCTCGCCGATCGCCCTGAGCGCAGACAGCTCCTCCGCAGGCGACGTCTCCAGCGCCTCGATCAGCGCCTCGCGGTCGTCGGTCAGCAGAACCGCGTTGTCGCGGGCGCGGGTGATCTCCACGTAGAACATCGCCTGGTCGGCCGGCGCGCGGTCCGTGTCCAGCACCGCGATCACCCGGTCGCAGGTGAGGCCCTGGGCGGCGTGCACGGTCGATGACCAGGCGTGGTCCAGGTGGTGCAGCTGCGGGTCGTCTCGCGCCATGGCGATCTCGCGGCCGTCCTGCGTCCGCATGCGCACGTTAACCGAGCCGATGGAAAGCAATTCGGCGTGCTTGCCGTTGATCAGGCCGCGCGCGGTATCGTTGCGGGTCCAGCGCACCCGGTCGCCGGCCTGGAGGACCATCGGGGCGGTCTCGTAGAGGTCGAGCCGGTAGCGGATGTAGCCGGCGGGGTCGATCCGGCGCTCCCTGCCGTCGGGATGCACCAGCAGCACGCGCCCGTCGTCCTGCGTCTCCAGCACGCGGCAGGCGTCGCCGGCCCTAGCCCTGACACCGTAGACGTCGTGGTGGAAGACCGCGACGTCCCCCGGCCGCCAGTTCGCAACCTCGCCCTTCTGCGAGCGGGTCAGGTGCAGGTTGACGTAGCGCTCGATCTTCAGCGCGGGGCCGTGCAGCACCCCCTCGTCTTCCAGGCCGTGGCGGACGGCGCCGTTGATCTCGGCCCTGAGCTCGTGCGTGGGCGCCAGGATCGCCGTCCCGTCTCGGAGGTCCGGATCGAGGTCGAGCCAGAGTTGCGCTGCCTTCCTGCCGAGCTCGTCGCTGTCGGTCTCCAGGACGCCCTTGCCGAGCTCCTCCACCGCCAGACGCGGCTCGTCCGCCACCATGTGCAGCACGGCTTGCCGCAGGTCCGCGTCGCGCTGGCGCACCACCTCGTCCATCCGTGCCGTGGGCATCCCTGCGTCCTGCAGCAGGCCGAAGGGCTGGCCGGCCTCCACTGAGCGCAGTTGCCTGCGGTCGCCGATGAGCGCGAGGCGCTCCACGCCAGCCTCGGCTGCGATTCGCGTCAATGCCCGCATCTGCACGGTACCCACCATCGACGCCTCGTCGAGGATCAGCACGGCACCGCCCAGGGCATTGCGCGCTTCTTCCGTCTTCTCCGGCGTTGCGATGCCGTCGCCCACGTCGCGGTGGCGTGTGAGGAACCCCTGCAGGGTGCGGGCCGGGATGTCGGCCTCGCCCGCCATCACGTGGACCGCGCTCGCCGACGGGGCGAGGCCTATGATCCGATTCTCCCCTGCCAACTCCTTCACTGCGCGCAGCATGGTGGTCTTGCCGGAGCCTGCATGGCCCTGCACGCCGACCGTCCTGTGAGGCGACAGCAGGATCGTGCGTGCCGCCTCGCGCTGGCCGGGGTTCAGGCCGGCCTCCTCCAGCCCGGCCTCGACCGCAGCCTCCGTCGCCAGCTTCCGTCCCCCTTCGAGCCCTGCGCGCATGCCGGCGAGGATGTCGCGCTCGGCGTTGCGTGCCCGGTCGGTGACGAAGGCCAGATCCGCCCGTCTCGCCGTCACCTCGATCAGGTGCCCGTCGCGCCGCAACCGGGCGATGCCGGCATCGAGCGCTTCGAGCGAGTGCCGGCCCTGCCCGTGCGCCAGCGCCCAGGCGCGCAGGTCGTTGGCCGAGAACACGGTGCGCCCTTCCTCCAGGTGCTCCACGGCACGCCTCACCACCGACAGCGCCGACGGAGGCGCTCGCAGCTCGCTCCGAGGAGTCGCCGATGCGCTGACCCCGTTGCGGCCCCTTGCGATGTCGCGGTCGCGTGCCGGGCCGAGCTCCCGCGCCCGCTCCTGCCACGCCTCATGCAGGACCTGCCGCTCCGGCTCCGCCTTGCGCCGCCGTGTGTAGAGCGCCGCCTGCTGGGTCCTGGCGGGGGTGTTCTCCCAGCCCCGGTCGGCCATGTAGTCGAGAAGCTCGCGGCGCCTGGTCGAGAACGCGTCCAGCATGGGCCTCTGGTAGCCCGCGATCTCGAAGCCCGGCATCCGCCCCACCAGCGTCGGCACCGTGGCGTAGCCGATTCCTTCGAGCCGGGTCCGAAGCTCGTTCCGGTAGCAGGCGCCGATCAGGAGCTTCGAGCGTTCTACCGCGGTGAACTCGGCGCTGCGCCAGTCCCCGTCCCGGCCGCGCGTCATGTTGGCGATCACCGCATGCGTGTGCAGTTGCGGATCGAGGTTGCGGCTCGCGAGATGCCGGAAGGTCGCCGCCGCCATGCCGTCGGCCTGCACACGGGGCCGCCGGCCAGTCTGCGGGTCGTAGCTCCGGGTCTGGAGCAACTCCCTCTCGATGAAGCCCAATGTGGCTTGCACCGCTTCGTCGTGCGCTCGCACCACCCGTGCGCGGGTCTTGGGCGCCGCGTAGACCAGCGCCTCCAGCGAGACCGACTTGGGTGCCGAGAAGGTCACGTCCACCCCGGGCCGGTGCTGGTGCTCGCCCTCGCGCAAACGCCCGAGACGAACATCGGTGCCGGGCACGTAGCCGGCGAGGATGCTCTCGAAGCGCTTCGGATTGACCCGCCCCTGCAGGCCGAGCAACGTCGCCGCCTCGCCGTGCCAGCCACTGGCCTTGCGGTGCTCCGGGTCGTTCTTCGCGTAATACCCGTCCACCTCGAAGTAGTGCACCGTCGTGGCGGCGGCCTTCAGGCGCGTGACGGTCGCGACCATGTGTCCTTACCGCTCCGCCTCAAGGTCGGGGATTTCGTCGGGCGGCGCTCTCTCCAGGTTCACGTCGGGGTAGAGGGGGACCGTCCACCCCCGCGCCGGGCCGACATGCAGCTGGCATCTGATGATCTGGTCGTGATGCCGCGCCCTCGATGTGCAGGCGGCGAGCGTCGGGGCGTAGTGCTCCACCACGTAGTCGTTCCACTCGTGGCGCGGATCGCCGAAGGACACGACGTCGGTCTCCCGCTGCAGCACGGCGCCCACAACGAAGAAGACGAACGACGCGGACCCTATGGCCAGGCCTGTCAGCCATGGACGCCACCGCTGCCTCTGCGCGGCACGCAAGACTTCCTCGGCGCGAGTGCGCAGCCGGCTGTCGAGCGCCATGGCCGTCTGCTTCATCTCCTCCATGCCCTCGGCGGCCGCCTCCGCCTGCCTGCCTGCGGCGCGGAGGCGCTTGTCGAGCGCAGCGCCCTGCGTCTTCAGCGCGGCTGCACCCTCGGCCAGCGACCGAGCTCCGGCAGTCGCCTGTCCGTCCTGCTGCGCGGCAAGCTCCGCCGCCTCAGCCAGTGCGCCGCGCGCGTCCTCGACAGCCTGCGTCAGCGCTGCCGTCTCTCGGGCGAGCACCTCGGCCGTCTCGTGCGCCGGCCCCGGCGCGTCCTGGAGTGTGTCAATCCGGGCCGCCATCGCCCGCACCGTCTCGAGGACCTCCCGGATGGCATCGTCGTGCGCACCGGGCTGCGGAGAGGTCGTCGCCGTGGCCGTTTCGGTGGCGCCGGCACTCTGCCTGCCCTCCGCCCCTTCCGGCCGGCCGACCAGCAGGTCGCGACCGTCGAATTCGTCCTTGCCGGACTCCGGGCCGCTGCGCCCCTCCTCCTCCGGCGCCATGACCGCCTCCCTTCCAAGACCAGTCGTTGGTGGACTGATCAGAATTGGATATCGGTGGCGGCAGGTCCAATAGCAAGGCACGCCGGTGATCTCAGGTGGAGGCCACCGATGCGGGCGAGTGTCGCAACGTTGCCCGGCTGTGCACGATGAACGACGTGGGAAGTGGTCCTCTGGGGTTCCCTCGCGCCCGGGACCGGGGCCTTCCAATTTAGCGGCTCACCGAGCCTGCGCGGGTCGTGTCCCTGGGCGTGGTGTAGGAGCCGAGGCTTCCGCTGGTAGCTGTGGGTAAGTGGCCCGCCGCAGCGACCGTCTGGAGTCTGGCGGCGGCGGG
>LXNJ01000828.1_pt1 | contig 19875 bp, 18 predicted proteins | sample 809081 | NCBI WGS metagenome assembly LXNJ01 (sample SAMN04870510, study PRJNA318959) | sponge metagenome | biome: sponge; feature: marine sponge reef; material: water | host: Petrosia ficiformis | place: Greece: Milos, Mediterranean Sea | collected 2013-05-29 | depth 5-7 m | reverse complement strand
TCAAATGGAGAAAAAATCGCTCTTTTATGTCCGATTTTTTGTTTATTCCGTTCTACCCAACGGACAGTGGTTATTGAATTTTATTATCAAACTCACGTTCTCTGTACCCAAAAAGGGTGTGTATTTTACATTCTTCACAAACCCTTTTAAAGAGACTGTTTTCACAAAACGCCTCCGTGTAGAATCTTAGAAGGTTTCTGAATTTGTCTTATGAGTGAATGCTAAAAGTATATCACACATGGCTGCAATTTTCAAAAAATAAAACGCATAGATAAAAACAGATACCGACTACAAAACTCACCCAAAAATACAGTAATTATTGCAATGAAAAGAAAACCTGTTGCTGCCCGCGTCGCCCCGATTTCATCCTTAGCAACAGACTTTTCACGCAAACAATCCCAAGAAATAAAATACAGAACCAATGTGCCGCCAAACCCAATTCCTAACCGCATCCAAAATATGAGTTGGTAATGAAAATTAAATGGCGCAACATTTTCTGTTTGCGACCTAAAAAACATATTTATGCAGAAAAGAGAGATTGTTACAACCAATGTCCATAGTAAAACAGTGTTAAATCGTCTCAGATAAGTCACAGGTAAATCAGGAATTACAAGATACCAGTGACCAAACCACATCCCACTATGGACTGCACCGAGTAGCACTGCTGACACTAAAAATTGGAATGGCAATATAAATGTTGCATCGGGAAACTGGACATTTTTGAAGTGGGGCAAAGCGCTAAATACAATCCACACGATACCACAGAGAATCCCGCTATAGAATAGTATCTGGGTAAGCAAAGACGATTTAAACCACCAACTCAGTGTATAAGCAAAAATGAGTAGAACGAAACTAATTACCAAAACGGATTCGGTGTCGTGCCAGAATCCAAAAAAATTAAAAAAAGTAACCGGTTGCTGGCTTAGGTACAGGTTTGCACAACGTGCTAAACCACTCACAAGCAGGTAGATGCTTCCCATCAACCGATAAAAATTTGCACCGACCAAACCTTTCGGTATAAGGAGCATCGTTACAAACCCGCCTACAGCGAGTTGACTGAAAACAAGGTAAAAAATCTCTGCAATACTGAACATCTGTTGTAAGAAAAACCCCACTATAGTTTAACACCATAATGGGGTTAGCGTCCGTTCACTTTGTTAAGCATGCCTCCACAGTTTGAAGGCGAAAACACAAGTTAGACAATCTCAACGACTGCACCGACAGCTTCAAGTTGCTCTTTGGTTTTTTCAGCATCTTCTTTGCTGATACCTTCTTGGATAACAACTGGTGCTGATTCAACCTTTTCTTTCGCTTCCTTCAAACCAAGCCCTGTAATGGCACGAACTTCTTTAATAAGCGGAATTTTCTGCCCACCAATCTCTTTGAGTTGGACATCAAATTCGGTTTGCTCTGCTGCTTCCTCAGCTTCAGCTTCCGATGCAGCGCCTGCTGCTGCTGGTACTGCTCCCGCTACTGCCATTGCTGGCATGGCAGAAGCACTTACACCAAATTTATCTTCAAGTGCTTTTACCAGTTCGGAGAGTTCCAGAACAGTCATCTCACTAATTTCATCAATCAATTTTTCTATATCTGCCATTTTTACAATCCTTTCTTAATTTCAATAGTTATGCCTATTCGGCTGCTTTCTTCTGGTCAGCGATCTGTGTTAACACAGATGTCACCTGACCTATTGTATTACTAAGCACATTGACAAACCGAGTCATAGGTGACCCGTTATTTAAGACTCCGACAAGCCCATACAGCGGCGCACTGATGCCTCCGATAGCCTTACCAATCAAAACCTCTTTTGAAGGCATATCCTGTAGTGCTTTAACGCCGTTCGCGTCAACTACCTGTTTTCCAAGGATACCACCTTTAATTTTTAGGCTTTCATGTTCTTCGCTAAACTCAAAGAGGATTTTACTGGAGGTAGCAGGGTCATCGCTTGCCGCAAGAGCAGTGTTACCTGTTAAGTATGGCGCAAGTCCATCAATTTCTCGTTCTTGCGCAACGACATTAATTAATGTATTCTTGCAGACTTTATACTGAATATTTGCGGCACGTAACTGCTGACGCAAATCGTTTACTTCAGCGACGGTGAGTCCCCGAAAATCTGCTAAAAGAATTACATCTGAACTTTCAAAAAGTTCACGAATTTGTCCAACCTGCTGAATATTTGCTTCATTCGGCATTGGTTAGCTCCTTTCACGTCTTGACTATTCCGCTCAGAAATAGAAAAACCCCCAGAAACCTGGAGGCTTGACCTAACTACGGAAGTCAAAAAAACTGGCTTCGGTGCATAAACACGAAGTGTCTTCTGATCTTATCCGAGTCTCGGTAGGTAATTAAGCCAAAGCTCCTACTTTCTACAACTCTATTCTGTTTTGCGGAATTTGTTGTTTAGTACCTTTAAATATACTTCTTTGCTTGTAAAATCCGTATTCTCCAGATTATCTGATTTTGCAGATCACAGAAATTGTTGGGGATCAATTCGGATACCAACTCCCATCGTTGAAGAGATCGCAACACTTCTCAGGTAACGTCCTTTTGCTGATGCCGGACGTGCCTTCACGAGAGCATCCATGATGGTGTTGAGGTTGTCCTTAAGTTGATTTTCTTCAAACGAAACCTTGCCTATTGGTACATGTACAATACCGGAGTCTCGCTCAACACGATACTCAATTTGTCCCGCTTTGATGTTCTGAATCGTCTCCGTGACATCCGTTGTCACGGTGCCAGCTTTCGGATTGGGCATTAAGCCTCGCGGTCCGAGTATCCTTCCTAACTTCGGCATGATGCTACGCATTAAATCCGGTGTTGCGATTGTTGCGTCAAAATCAAGCCAACCGTCAACAATTTTATCAACTAAATCATCACTACCGACAAAATCTGCACCTGCTTCCTCGGCTTCCTGTGCCTTGTCACCTTCAGCAAACACAGCAACACGAACAGATTTTCCAGTGCCGTGCGGAAGCGCAACTGTACCGCGAATATTCTGTTCAGCAAGGCGCGCATCTACACCAAGACGCGAAGCTAAATCAACTGTTTCATCAAACTTTGCAGTACTCGTTTTTTTCAAGAGTGAGATAGCTTCGTCAACAGTGTAAAAATTTAATCTGTCAACATGCTGCTGAATATCGCTATAACGTTTTCCTTTTTTCGCCATTTTGCTCTCCAAGTTTTATAATACCATATTTAATTGATAAAATATCATAATAGCGTATAGGTCAGGTAGAACGGACGCGAAACCCGACATGGCACTATCCAGATTTTTTCCTAAATGGGTTAACTTAGGTTTAGTTAATATTTAAACCCATGCTCCGTGCTGTGCCTTCAACCATTCGGATTGCTGCTTCTATATTCTTGGTATTAAGATCAGGTAATTTCGTTTCAGCAATCTCGCGTATCTGATCCTTACTGACAGTGGCGACCTTATTCCGATTCGGTTCACCAGACCCTTTGGCAATTTTCGCCGCAGATTTAAGCAAAACTGCAGCCGGCGGGGATTTTACGATGAACGTAAAGGATCGATCACTATAACATGTAATAATAGTGGTGACAACCATACCGCTCTGCTGCTGTGTCTGCGCGTTGAAGGTTTTTATAAATTCCTGCAGGTTAATCATATAAGGCGCAAGACTGGGACCGACAGGCGGTTGTGGAGTAGCCTGCCCTGACACCAACTGAAGTTTTACTTCACCTGCTACTGTTTTTGCCATTTTGTTACCATCTCCGTATCTTTACTAAATTTATAGCCTTTCAACCCCAAGGAACCCTAATTCAAGAGGTGTTGAACGTCCAAAGATTGTAATTGAGAGGCTTAAGCGTTGTCGTTGCATATCTATTCCAAGAATTTCTGCAGTAAAGGAACTGAAAGGACCTTCAATAACGCGAACTTTATCCCCAACAGCGTATGTCACCTCTGGTACAGGTGCTTGTTCTTCAACAGTTGAACTTTCCAACATCCGTTCTACATCTTCCGCGCTAAGGGGAATAGGATTTGCATTTCCAAGAAATTGCATGACACCAGGGGTTTCCTGAACAAAAGCCCAACTTTTCTGGCCAATCGGATTTTCCGCATGCGGACCAATTTCATGCTGAGAGTTGATAAGCACATATCCAGGATAAGTAGGACCAGTTCTCACTTTTCGTTTTCCGTCTTCATTTTTCACGGTAGTGGAGAGAGGAACGTTAACCTGTAAGATTTCGCCCTGTAGTTCCTTATCAGTATCCGAATCGGATGCCAGGCGTCTCTCAAGATTAGACTGTATTTTCTTTTCGTGTCCAGTGTATACCTGAACAATATACCAGTAACCAGTCATGATTAATTCCCATTGCTAAAATAAGGTGTCAGAATAAGACATCGGCAGTTTGTTAGGCTTGAATCAAATAACCTTTTTGCGCAGATACAATTTGTAAACGCGAACAAGGCAGGAGTTACCGGGAACACCGCACTATTTGCCAAAGTCCTATTTGAGTTAACGCAGAAAAATATTCCTTAAAAAGGACATCCCGAACCCTGTGAGCGATTCTTCAGGTTGAACAACGTATTGACTAATAAGGACAACGGCCAAAGGAATACATGCTATAGCTGTTGCGAATAACCGCCGGTTTTCTAAACCTTTACCAAGGAAAAAGACAACGATAGGAATTGCAATCAGAATCAATTCAGCAGGCCACTTCCACGTAGGTTGCGCAGAACTACCGTCAACAAGCCAAATGAAAACTCCCAAAATTCCAGAGGCAATCAAAACTACAACTGTACTACCGCGCACTTGTTCCAAGTCAGGTTTAGTTACCTTTTGCCATTCTAAAAGTATGTTTTGAACGTAATTTTTAATTCGTGCTATCATGATAAGAGGCAGGCCAGGAGGGATTCGAACCCCCAACATCCGGTTTTGGAGACCGGCGCTCTACCAGTTCGAGCTACTGGCCTGTGGACGTAAAGTTTAGCGAGTCTCCTTATGCAGCGTATGTTTACGGCAGAAACGACAATATTTTTTGCGCTCATACCGGTCCTGCTGCGTCCGTCGATTCCGTGTTGTTATATAATTTCGTTGTTTACAAGCATCACATGCTAATGTTACTATGTCTCTCGGCATAAATTTCCTACCTTCGTATTATATAGGTGGAGCCGACGACCGGGATTGAACCGGTGACCTCGTCCTTACCAAGGACGCGCTCTACCGACTGAGCTACGTCGGCAAGTCATTATGTATCACAAGCGGGAGACGGGATTCGAACCCGCGACGCATGGCTTGGAAGGCCAATGCTCTACCAGCTGAGCTACTCCCGCATAAAACCGAATGGGGGCGGACGGATTCGAACCGCCGTAGGCATTGCCAACAGATTTACAGTCTGCCCTTTTTGACCGCTCAAGCACACCCCCAAAGGGAAGCTGACGAGAGGAATCGAACCTCCAACCTAGTGATTACAAATCACTTGCTCTACCATTGAGCCACGTCAGCACGCAAACGTGCCTCTCTTCAACCCTTAAAGTATACACACTTTAAGGGCATTTGTCAAGAAAATCTCCTTTTCGCGCTTAGTTCTCATCTTCGTTTTCTTCATCAGCGTCGCCGTCTTCGGTATCCACATCGTTATCGGTATCAGCATCACTGTCTTCAGTTGAACTTTCACCAAAAAGTTCGGCAATCTGTTCATCTTTGTCTACTGCATCATAGTCATCAGATTCAGAAGTGAAAATAGACTTCATCTCGGACTCAGAAGTATTTGGATCAACTTTTTTATATGTCAGTTCACCTGAAGCCAATTCTTCAGTTGCAACAGATACAGGTTTCTGTTTTTTGGATAAACCTGCTCCAAGAAGTTCGTCATTTAACGAACGCGCACGTTTCGCGATAACGTTAACTGCCAGATATTTATTCGGCACCTGCTTTACCAACTCTTCAAGGTAGACAATTGCCATCGTTTTTCTCCATTTTTTTAAGACTCAACGTATAATTGTATCTAATTTCTTCAGTGAAGTCAAATTAATTTTGACATGTCGTCAGTAAAATGGTAGAATTGTTTTATTGTTTACGTAACTGAACATTGTAGAAGGATAATAAAGCTAATGAATAATACCGTTCAACTCATATTGGAAAAAGCGCTTGCGGCGGAACGTTTGAATTTTGATGACGCATTAACTCTCTTTAAAAGCCATGATCTGCTTGCCCTCGGCCACGCTGCAGATGTTATCCGACACCGAAAACATCCAGAAGGCTACACAACTTACATTGTTGATAGAAACATTAACTATACCAACTGGTGTTACGTTGATTGTGAGTTTTGTGCCTTCTATCGCCACCGAAAAGACCCTGACGCTTATGTAATGGAACGTGAAGAACTCGGACAAAAAATCCAAGAAACCCTTGATTTGGGCGGTGAACTTATTCTGATGCAAGGTGGACTACATCCTAAACTCAAACTGGAATGGTATGAGGACCTACTGCGCTGGATTAAGGCCAACTATAAAATTCATGTTCACGGCTTTTCGCCACCAGAATTAGATTGGTTTGCCAAGATCAATAGGATGCCTTTACGAGAAATACTCACTCGACTCCGTGATGCTGGACTTGACTCTATTCCTGGCGGTGGCGCTGAAATCTTAACCGACCACGCTCGAAACAAAATTAGCCCTAAAAAGTGTACAGCAGACGAATGGCTTGAGGTGATGCGGCAAGGACATTTTGTCGGACTCAAATCAAGTGCAACCATGATGTATGGGCACGTCGAGAGTTATGCTGAACGCGTAGAACATTTAATGCGGTTGCGCGATTTACAAGATGAAACCGGTGGGTTCACTGCATTTATCTGTTGGTCTTTTCAGCCAAGCAACACGGAACTTGAACACATTCCACCTGCAGGAAGTTTTGAGTATCTAAAAACCTTAGCAATCTCCCGCTTATTTCTGGATAATATTGATAACTTTCAATCATCGTGGGTTACGCAGGGACCGAAAATTGGTCAACTCTCCCTCAAGTTCGGTGCCAACGATATGGGCGGCACGATGATAGAAGAAAACGTTGTCAGTAAAGCGGGTACCGTCTACTGCATGCCGATAGAGGAAATTGAACGCACCATATCAGAATTAGGATTTGTGCCTAAACGTAGAAACTTTTTCTACGACATCCTCAATTAGCGATAGTCTTCGTGAATCCAAATATCCCTCGCCATCGCCTTTTTACGTGTCGCGAACCAAGTCCCATACGCTTCCCTTTTCTTACCTTGAAGAAGTGCTTGATAACGTTGTGTCTTTTGTGCAGGATCAGTTCGGAACAATTCTACATCCGGTTCTACTCGTTCACTTAATTCAATGATGTAAACTGCTGAGTCACCTGTAAATGGTCCACGGACATCCCCTACAGACATATTAAAGGCGGCAAACATGACTTCTTTTGAGTTCCCCATATTGGAAATATAGGAACTTCCTGCTGTCCGATTAAAAAGGTTGCTCTCTTGGACGGATTTTTGGACTGCAGTTATCCCTTCAGGCACTTTATATTTTTTAACTAAGTCATCTAACGATTCACTGTCTGTCCGTTGATTAAACAAATTTTGTGCATCTGCCAAAGCACTTTCTTTAGCTTTTTTATTACGCAAATCGTTGATAACTTGTTCTTTCACACCCTCAAATTCGGGGATAGTAGCGGGTTTCTTTCCAAGGACAGTTGCAACAAAATAGGCAGTAACATCTCTGCCGAATCTCTTCGTTTCAATTGTCTTTGTCACGCCTACTTCCATATCAAAAAGTTCCTCAGTCAATCCTCCGTAAACCCAACTTGATCCAATATCAGGAATATTTGTGGTTCCCTTACTGAAGAATCCTGTTTCTCCAGCAACAAGTGACAATTCTTTGTAACTATCAAGTCCAATTGCGGTTTCATAATCCTCAACTTCAATGTCAAAGAGTAGGTTATCAGCTACCTCTTTTGCATTATCTACACCATTGATTTTAACCAGTTTTTCCCGAATCTCGTTTTCTACATCAGAAAAAGGTTTAACTTCTGCTGCTTTTTTCTCTTCCAATTGGATGATATGGTATCCGTAAGAGGTTTCAATCAGATCACTCACTTCCCCAGGTTTTAATATGTCAAAACATGCTTCTTCAAAAGGTTTGACCATATCTCCCCGCGCAAAATAATCACCAGGTGGCAGGTTTGGATTGTTACCGCGCAGGGCACCACCATTTACACCTGAAGGCCCTTCTGAATGTGTTTTAGCCAAGTCAGCAAATGATGTTCCTGCAGCCAATTCTGCTTTGACAGTTTTAAGTAATTCTTCCGCAGCCGTTTTGGTTTCTACTTTTTGTTCATCAGTGGCATTTTCAGGAAATTTTTTCAAGATATGCCGTGCTTTGACTGCCTCGGCTGTCGTAAATTCAGATTGATTTTCAGTGTAATAAGTTTCAATATCCGATGTTGAAACAAAATCACCGGGATTAATTTTGATAAACCTAATATTCACCTGCTCCTCGGTTTTATAGTCGTCCCGGTTTTCTTGAAAATACGTTTCTGCCTCTGCATCATCTACGTTTACAGTTGATAGATAATCACTGTGTCGAAATTCAAGGTATTTTACTTTTGCCTTGTCTGCTTCAAGCTGATAAACTTGTTCGGCTTCGGTGTCAGTTACCAATTCAAGGGTTTGAATATTATCTCGCAGCGATGTTGAACTGAGTTGGAAACGCACATTCTGCTTATAGAGTTCTGCTACTCCCCACCCTTCATATTGATTATACTGTTGAACACGGTTTTCGTCACTTCGGATATAACGTTCAACTTCTGCGTCGCTAATATTTGCGCTCCCCTCAATCGCCCGTTTTATCAAGAAATCAATTATTTCTTTTTGTGTCCTTTTCTGGTCAGGTGGAGTACCATATCTTTGGTTCTGTTGTTGCCGCATCTGGTCCGAGACCATTTTTTCAAAATCTTTTCTTGTAACTTCTATCGCATCAATTTTGAGAACAACCTCTGCCTCTGTCCCCTCCTTGCGTCCTCCACTTGAACCACTGTAGAGCATAATTGAGCCAATAACGAAGACAATTGCAATAACCCACATAAAGATTTGAGCTATAAATTTTTCCCGTAGAAAGATAATCATGCGTAATCTTTTCTCCTCAATTTAAATTATACTACATTTAATGATACCCTATAGGACTGCAATTTTCAATAATTTTTTAAGTTTTATAACGTGAGTTTGATAAATCCGTAGGGAATCAACACCGAATGCGCCTACGGCATTCGGTGGGGTAGAACGAAAATGGGGAATAAAAAACAGCCTCTAAAGAGAGGTTGTTGACCCATTTGAGGTCTACATTTCTGAAAAAATAAGTGAAACCCAACTCTTTAGGACTCTCAAGACGGTTGAATTGTTGGGTTTCGCTTCGCTCTACCCCATAAGTGTCAACTTAAGAAAAAATGCTGTATTTTCTCTTGTGGGAGGGAGACCTTGTCCGCCCGATATTGTGAGACTCAACCTATTATATCCAAATCAACGATGAATGGCGCCTATGGCATGCTGCCAAATCAACGCTGAATGCGCGTGTAGGCATTCATCGGGGTTGGAAACCCCTCCCACAAGAGGATATATCCTTAAGCTGACACCTATGGGTGGGTCCCGCCGAATACCGCACGCGTATTTGGGCGTTGATTCACTGCATCTATACGGACATTCGGGTACCCAATATTGAACTCACGTTAGTTTGAAATTATTGCTTCAAGTTTCAAGTAAAAAAGCCTCCGTAAACTGGGAGGCTTATGTTATACCTATGCAACAACCTGAGTTGATGACAATTCTGATTTTTTAGATAACAATTTGAATTTTATTGAATTTCACCCATTACGATACAGACCGTTTTTTACACAACATGTGTCGAATCGCCTTCAGACACTTTTTCTTAGAAGTATCACAGCAATTTAATGCCGTTTTTAGTTCAATTAACAATGCGCGAGCAGCTTGTAACTTCGGCAATGAAGGGGTTTGCAGATAAATTTTTAACAATTCTTCTTTTTCGGCACTATCCATTTCATCTTGCGATTCAAGGATTTTACGATATCGTGAATAGTCCATATTTATATCTCCAATTTGTGTGTTTCAGGTAAGCAGTTATATTTTTTTAGTCTATTTACATTTTAAAGTTTTACAGCTCACTGTAAGAAACGGCAATCGGTTCTGCAGCGTTTAAGTTTAATGTGGTTTTTACGTGTTGATGCTCTTTTATCGCCTCATTTTCAGTTTGTCCTTGAAACACTGTTTCTAATTCAACAAACTCCCCTAAACCCTCAACTATATCTAAGTGAATTCGGGTGCTATTATACATCCAAAGTGATCGTTGTTTTTTGACTATTGTCTTTATACCTAACGCAGCAGTTAAAAGTTCTTTTAGTGCTACCGGTTCAGCAATTTCACTGAGTTGATATATACTGTAGCGAGATTCCAATTTATTTGGACGTTCATAGTAGATTAGCCAGCCTTCATCTGACTCAGCTGTCTCGCGTAGTTTTAACCTACCTTTCGGATTTTCAAAATAAGTATCTACTTGATGTATTGTTCCTGTGTGCGTTGCCTTTAAGTCAGCCAGCCTTGGCAGGAGCGCATCAAGCGACTCATACCGCACTTTAAACTCTAAGTTTTTTGCCATTAATTGATTTAATAGTTGTTCTTAGTGAATTCGATGTGTTTAGTGTTAGTACTACACACCACAAGTCTCATTCAAGTTCCAATAAATCTAAATCATCTTCAGTTTGATAACTATTGACACAAGAGCGATTGCATCGTTCTCCGTGTGCCTGTAAGCCACAAACGCGATGTTTCAACTGCAGCGAACTCACCAGACACGTACGCAATTGTTCAGGATCAAAATTCCGTCCCATCAGGAAACTGTAACTCCCTCTTTGCATTAGATAACGTGCCGTCCTGTCATCAGAAACAATTGAGATGACCTTAACGTGGGATCGGTATCTTTGGATAAATTCAAAGATACGAGTACGCCGAAATCGTGAGAAATCTGCAATTACCATCCGATATTTTGCCAACTTCAACATTGCGACTGCCTGCGAACCGCGACCTATAACATCATACCGATAGTTTTCTGATTCAAGCACATTTACAATTTTGTCACGTACATCACGATTATAAGAAACAACCAACACATCGCCTTTCAATTGAGATATAGAGTGACTCTCTTGAATTTCAAGTGGGAGAAGGGCATCATCGACTCGCCATCGTAAACGTCTACGTGCATCACGCATTCGTCTTTCGACTGGAGCAAGTTTCTCCTCTAATTCTGGATGTCGTTTTTTTGATCTTCGCATAATAGACCTTTATACCTTTGATGCTTGAACATGCGTATTTGAATCTCTTGTGTGATTGAAAACGCACCTACACTAAAGACACAAGATAACCCATAATACGTAATCCATGCAAATTTAATAACGAATTATTCTGAAAAAGAATTCATAATTTTGGAAAAAGTTCACTAACTTCAAGCTATTGCTACTTTTTTAGATGCGGCAATCCCATTTTTTCTTGTAAAAAAATTTGATGTGCTATAAAATAACGACAATTCTTTTACTGCTATCCTTCGGGGATATCTCAATCTGACAGTTGAAACTAAAAATAAAGCCTAACACTTACGATTACCTACTTGTTACATATTATAGACACATTTGTCGTAAAAAAGATAGCAAAAAACGCTATATTTCTTTAGTTATGTATATATTGACGTATTTAAAACCCAAAAAGGATAGAAGAAAATGAGCCACACATCGTCAATATCCCAAATTCCGATTCCAGCACATTTTGATTCAGATCAGGTAGGACGGGTGTGGCGTATTCCGTATCAAGAACGGATTAGTGAGGCGCGTGCATGGGCACAACAATACGAAATCCCTCCTGCATCTGAGGATTCCGTCCGTACCTGCTTGCTGCTTGTTGATGTCCAAAATACATTCTGCATTCCGGATTATGAACTTTTCGTTGGTGGCAGATCGGGAAACGGTGCAGTTGAAGATAATGTTCGCTTGTGTCAGTTCATCTATCGTAATCTTCCACTTATTACTAAAATCGCTTGTACGTTGGATACACATACTGCAATGCAGATATTCCACGAAATTTTCTGGGTTAACGATGCAGGTGAGCATCCCATGCCACTGCAGACGCTTATCATACAATCGGATATTGAAACAGGAAAATGGCGTGTTAATCCAGCAGTTGTTGAAAGTTTAAGAGGAAATACGGATCAATATGCATGGCTCAAGGAATATGGTGAACATTATGTAAAAACCCTTACGGCTGATGGAAAGTATCCGCTTACAATATGGCCTTACCATGCCATGCTCGGTGGGATTGGACATGCTGTTGTCTCTGCTGTTGATGAAGCATGCTTTTTTCATGCAATTGCTCGCAATAGTCAAACACACTACGAACTCAAAGGACGGAACCCGTTGACTGAAAACTACTCAGTCCTTCGACCAGAAGTACTTAATGATGCAGAAGGGAAATCTATTGCGCAAAAGAACAGTGATTTTTTGGAAATGCTATTAGAATATGACCGTGTGATTATTGCCGGACAGGCAAAAAGCCACTGTGTTGCATGGACGGTGAGTGACCTGCTCACAGAAATTCAGCAAATAGATTCAACCCTTGCCAAGAAGATTTATCTGATGGAAGATCTAACGTCAGCGGTTGTTGTGCCGGGGATAGTAGACTATACGGACTCCGCAGATGCGGCTTTTGCCAAATTTTCGGAAGCGGGAATGTATATAGTCAAATCAACGGAATCGATTGGAAACTGGATTAGATGAATACGAAGCATCGCAACTCAGAAATGTAATCCGACAGTAAATAAGGATGGGAATAGTTATGGAAAAAAGGCGTTCAGAGATTATTACCTTTACCAGACTGTCAGGGATGATGTTTTTACAATTTGCTATCTGGGGAGCCTGGGCAGTCCTCATTGCAGGACACATGGAAAATCTTGGGTTCTCCGGCAAACAAATTAGTTATGTCTTTGGCACTACCGCCATAGGTTCAATAATTTCCCCTATCATTGCCGGATGGATAGCAGATAGATTGATGCCTGCCCAGCTGTTCGCTGCTATTTCACATATACTGAGTGGCGTTTGTCTCCTCATCGCATGGAAACAAACAACGTTTCCGATGATGTGGTTGATGATTTTTCTCCACGCCATCCTCTATATGCCCACCATCGCCCTCACTAATTCAATCGCTTTTCACCACATGGGACAGTCCGAAAAATTTGGAAATATCCGTGTTTTCGGAACGTTGGGGTGGATCGTGATCAATTGGGGATTGAGTCTGTATCTCCGATATTGGGAAGGACAAGAAACGAACTTGCCTCACGTTGGCGACTGTCTCCTTTTCGGAGCCATCGTTTCTTTCATAATGGGCGCTTACTGTCTGACCTTGCCTAACACACCCCCAAGCAAAGAGGCAAAAAATCCGTACGCTTTTCTTGAAGCCTTCTCCCTTACCTCAAATAAGAACTTCGCAGTGCTTCTGTTTATCTCCTTCCTTGTTGCGATAGAATTACCTTTCTATTACAATTTAACCTATCTATTCCTAACTGAGGCGGAACACGGCGTTGGATTAGCAGCAAGTAACGCGAATTTTGCGATGAGTCTTGGGCAGGTCGCTGAAGTAGTACTAATGTTGTTGCTATTTCCATGTCTACGGCGTTTTGGAATGCGGATTACTATCTTTTTAGGGATTCTTGCATGGCCAGTGCGTTATGCTATCTTTGCCATAGGTGAACCATGGTGGTTAGTAATAGGAGCACAAACGTTGCACGGTATCTGTTACTCATTCTTTTTTGTTGGTGGAATGATTGCTATTGAAACACTTAGTCCGAAAGATATTCGCGCAAGTTCTCAGGCATTACTCCTATTTGTTACAAACGGGTTTGGTATGTTGGTTGGGCATATCGTTAGTGGGCGTGTGCATGATTTCTTTGAGTATTCAGGTGGTGGACATGCCTGGGCGAAAATTTTTATAGTTCCGATTGTCTTAACTGTCATTGCAGCGATTGCCTTCTTTATATTGTTTGATGAAAAGAAATATCAGCAGACGCGAATGTAGTGCATAATACACTGCGAATATCGAATATAGGAGAAATTTATGTCAACTGGCAAAACTCTCATGTTTTCCCATGGTGCTGGCGACGTGACGATTTCATCAATGCGAAACTGGCGCATCATTATCTCAAATGATGCAGCTGTTTCAGAAAGATATGCCGCCGAAGAATTCCAAAAATGGTTTAATCAAGCAACCTCGTTGACGTTACCACTTGAGACAGCACAAGAAAATACCAGCTACAATGAAGGGCAGGTCAATATCAGCGTATCTTCTACGATGGGCGATGAGGAAATCCACATCACCGTTGAAAATAACCAAATTCAGATTAGTGGAGGCCTACCGAGAGGTGTTCTTTACGCTGTCCATCAGTTTCTTGAAGAATTGGTTGGCATCCGATTTTTAACCGCTGACCATACATACATTCCAGATGCATCTGAACTCAAAATACCCTGTGGCAATTATACTTACACGCCACCTTTTTCATTTCGTTGGAGTTACTACCGCGAGAACTCAAATGCTCCCGAATTTGCTGCGAAACGCAAAGTCAACACCGTCACAGATGCCGAAAATCTCGGTGGAAAAACGGGTCAACAGCTTATCAACCATTCATTTCATGTACTCGTCCCCTACGGCACGTACGGCGAAAGTCATCCGGAATACTACGCCTTAGTCGATGGAAAACGGGATACCAATACCCACGGCGGCGGACCGCAATTGTGCGTCACCAATCCTGAAGTGATTGAGATCGCCGCTGCAACAGCAATTCAAAGTCTCACTGACAACCCCCATGTAGCGAACATCAGTGTCAGTCAAGCAGATACTGCCGCATACTGCAGGTGTGAACGTTGTGAAGCGCTAAACGAAGCGGAAGGCACACCGATGGGTTCACAGTTGACGTTTGTCAACGCTGTTGCGGAACGCATCGAAAAAGCCCACCCGAATGTCAAAGTTGGAACGCTTGCGTATTGGTATACTCGTAAACCACCTAAGACAGTTCAACCTCGCCATAATGTGCAAATCCAACTCTGTAGTATTGAATGTTGTACGCTCCATGCCATTGACAACCCAGATTGTGAACAGAATCAGGCGTTTTGCGCCGACACAAACGCATGGGGAAAAATCTGTAATGACATCTGGATTTGGAATTATAACACCAACTTCCGTTCCTACGATTTACCGTTTCCAAATCTACGGAGTATTGGACCTAATGTCCGCTACTTTTTACGGAACAATGCCAAAGGTGTTTTCATGCAGGCAAATGGTAACGGGTTAACAGGCGAATTCTCCGATTTACGAAATTATCTAATTTCATGTCTTCTCTGGAATCCACATCTTGATGATCAAGCAGTCTTAACCGAATTTGTGGAACTCCACTACGAATCGGCTGCACCCGCTATTCTGGCTTATATCAATTTTCTTCACGAAAATGTTGAGGAGAGAAACCTCCACCCAAGATGTTTTCCAAGTCCAGAGGATGTCGGTTTAGATGCAGAAAGCGCGCAGCGTGTGTTTGACTATTTCCAAGAAGCGTTAGCACTCGCAGCAAATTCAGAGATTCAAGCACGTGTAGAAAAAGCCTCTATTTCTGCCTACAAGGCAATGTTGGTAGCGGGTGGTGAAATTCAACCGCAACGGCGGCGCGTCTTGATCGCTGAGTACATCGCGTTGTGTAAACGCTATGGTCTGACACACACAGCAGAACACCAAGTGGCTGAAGACTATTTTGAAGAATTGCACAAACAATAGAAGTTGGATATTGTTACCCACAACCTTAATCCTTGACATCAACTCCATTTTATAATATACTTAAAATAACACGTGAATCATTAGAATTTGATACTGGGAGATGAAACGATGCAGAAAAAAATACAGTCTGCGCCGACAATATTCTATCCGGAATCGGACGGTAAACCTATGGCAGAAACAGATAAACATCGAGACCTGATGATAGATTTTATTCAGATGCTAAAACACCACTACCGAAACGAAAACGATGTTTATGTATCAGGAAATCTGCTCATATATTACGAAGAAGGAAACCCAAGAAAGTCTATATCGCCCGATGTGTTCGTGGTATTTGGTGTTGCCAAAAAACAGCGGAACACCTATCTGACATGGAAAGAGACGCACACCCCTGATTTTGTGTTGGAAGTGGCAAGTCCAAGCACTTTTAGTAAGGATATGGGGCGAAAAAAAGACCTTTACGCTTCCGTGTTTGAGGTAAAAGAATACTACATCTACGACCCACTTGGTGAAATTGTACCGAGTTTTATCGGCTATCGGTTGACTGATGGTATATATCAAGAAATCAATTTTGTAAATGAGCGTCTACCCTCGGCGGTTTTAGGATTGGAGTTGGGAGAACATGGAAACGAATTGAGATTGTATGACCCTAAAACCTCGCAATGGTTGCAAACACCACCTGAACGTGCTGAAAATGCTGAAATACGCGCTGAAAATGCTGAAACACGCGCGCAAGAAGAAGCCTCTGCCCGACGAAATGCTGAAACACGCGCTGAAAACGCTGAGGCGGCGCTTGCCAAGGCTTTAGCGGCACTTGAACGCCTTAAAGCAGAGGAAAATAATTGAAACCTAATTTTTGACATTTGTTTAAAGACTTTACACCACACATTTCTTCTATTTTGCTGCTGCACCCTATACCAACTGATAATTGATAGCAAACCCTACATTAAGTTTTTTGAATGCGCTCGGAGTACCTCACAGGTCATCGGAGAATTAACAGATGTTTGATTTCCGATCCCCCCTCTTCTTAATCCTACTCGCAGCGATACCGATCTTAATCCTTATCCAATTACGTTCAAGCGTTTTAGCAGCAAAGTGGCGAAGACAAATTACTTTCTTACTTAGAGTTATCGCACTTTCCTGTGCGATCCTTGCCTTAGCAAATCTACAACGAACTCACAAAGAACAACGCCTCGCTGTAGCATTTTTACTTGATACATCTGATAGTATTGCACCTTCCCAGCGGGAGGATGCAATTAATCAGATTAACGACGCTATAGCAAAATTGAAACCGAACGATCAATTTGGGGTTATCAGTTTTGCTCAGGAGTCATCCGTCTTAATCGGAATGGGCCCGTCACGGGAACAGCAGTTACTAACGTCGAATCTGATAGAATCATCCGTTGAGTCAGATGCTACCGATATTCTCACAACTCTCAAACGGGCACTTGAACTGTTACCAGACAATTATCAACGCCGAATTGTGCTTTTCACTGACGGAATAGATAATGTTGGCAATACGTCTGTCACAGATTTTCTACCGTTGTTTTCTGCGAGTGACGTGGAAATCATGACAATCCCTCTAAACACCGTGCAGGATGCAATCCGTGTTCAAGAACTGCAAATGCCAAATCAGGTGCGAAAAGGACAAACCTTTCCGATACAAGTGATCGTTGAATCCGATGGAAGTATTCCAAAGGTAACAGCCACACTCTACCACAATGATGTTCCAATTTCCGATATTGAATTCCCCCTACAAAAAGGCAGAAATGTACTAACGTTCCCTACACAAAAGGTTTCGGAAGACCATCCTCATACATATCAACTGAAGTTAAATGTAAATGATGAAATCCTTGAGAATAATCAGGCTTATGGGGTGGTACAAATTCAGGACAGCCCAAATGTCCTATATGCGGAAAATGATTTGGAACATGCCGATAATCTAAGAGAGGTGCTTGAAGAAAACGGTTTTGTAGTAGAAGTAATTTCTGGTCAGGATATACCAACGGATCTGATAACCCTCCAACACAACAATGTGCTGATTCTTAGTAACATTCCTGCTGGCACACTTTCATCGGAGCAATTAAATATTATAGAGGCTTTTGTCCGTGGCCTCGGGCATGGATTAGTGGTTATCGGAGGCGAACGTGCTTTCGGTCCTGGCGGGTATACAGATACAGCGTTAGAACGTGTACTCCCTGTGGAGATGACACCGCGTGAACGGCAAGAATCGGTTGCGCTTGTGTTTGCCATTGATACATCGGGGAGCATGGCAAACTACGTTGGATCACAGAAAAAGATTGAACTTGCTATTGAGGCGATACGCGCGGGCATTCGAAATCTGGAAGCAGAGGATCTGGCAGCAGTCATCGGTTTCGACGTGAAACTACGTGATATTTCATCCTTAACATCTGACCATGATGCGTTAATTGAAGCAGTTGGTAGGCTTAAACCAACAGGTGGCACGACTGCAATGGGAAAGGCAATTGAAACAGCTGGAAAGATGCTAAAATTATCCGATGCAAAGCGAAAACACATCATTCTTTTGTCGGACGGCAAATCTGAGGGAGAACCCTCTACGTTTGTTGATATCGCAAAAGACTTGGCTGAGGCACGCATCATGATTACGACAATCGCGATTGGTGATGCCGATAAAAACCTATTGAAAGAAATCGCGATCGCTGGTAATGGGCGGTCAGAAGATGTTAAGAATATACAAGAATTGCCTGATATTTTGGTTGACGCTGTCCGCGAGACACAAAATTATATTGTTCAAGAACAATTCCAACCGATAATAGTGAGTCCGACAACGCCAATTTTAGAAGGTATTGACAGATTGCCGATGCTTTATGGGTACGTAGCAACAGCAGAAAAGTCTATCGCGCAGGTTTTTATAAAATCTCATAAAGACGAACCTGTTTTTGCTGGTTGGCACTATGGATTGGGAAAATCAGTCGCATGGACATCGGATGTCAAACCGGGGTGGAGTAAAGATTGGATTTCATGGTCAAACTTTGGCAAGTTTTGGGGACAAGTTGTCAATTGGACTTTACCTTCTGAAGAGACAAATGCGGATTTTGATCTTATCGTTTCGTCTCGTAATGGCAGCGCAAAAGTTGTTATTGATACACAACATGCGTCTCCTACATCTTATATAGTTAAGGTTGCAGGTCCGAATGGTGTGAGTCAATCTGTTGACATACAGCAGGAAAGTTCTATGCGCTATGCTGGAACATTTCAGATGAACGATAGTGGTTCTTATATTGTCACCGCAAAACAAAAAGATGGTAAGCATAAACAAATGGAAACGGTAACCCTCTCCTATCCTGCCGAATATGCGACGTTTGATGTAAACGTCAATCTACTTAAGAAACTTTCTGAGGATATAGGTGGTATTTTTGAACCGTCATTATCCGAGATAGTTGCGCCAGCAGGAACACCTTTTGAAAAACGTGTGTCACTTTCTCAAACGTTGTTAATTATTGCTGTTGCTCTGTTTGTATTAGAGATGATTCTTCGAAGGTTCAGCATAGCAAGCGGATATTTCGCAGAACTTCGCTCACAACTACGGAGACAATCCGAGGCAGTTGTGCCTGAAACACTAACACAGCTTACACAGAAAAAATCTAATGTTAATTCTATTGCTAATAGTGGTGTTTATGCAACCGTGGAAAGCACATCCTCAAGCGAACACTCATCTAATGAAAACACATCTGAAACAACGATACCACAATCAACAGAGGGAACTATGACACGCTTATTGGCTGCCAAAAACAGATCTCGTTCTGTGTAAAACAATAAGTCAAAAGGACCATACACCTGTCCCTCTCGAATCAACGCCAATATATCGGGGTTGAAAACCCCTCCTACAAGAGAGAAGATAATCCCAAGAACTTCACTCACTCTTCATCTTCAGGGTTATTTAGTTTTCGATTTTTCGGCTATATTTTTCACATTTTAATATAAACTAATACGTATGCAAAGTAGTAGGCACACGCCGTGGGTTTCCGTCCACCCAAAATGTAAAGCGGA
>LXNJ01000827.1_pt1 | contig 19932 bp, 14 predicted proteins | sample 809081 | NCBI WGS metagenome assembly LXNJ01 (sample SAMN04870510, study PRJNA318959) | sponge metagenome | biome: sponge; feature: marine sponge reef; material: water | host: Petrosia ficiformis | place: Greece: Milos, Mediterranean Sea | collected 2013-05-29 | depth 5-7 m | reverse complement strand
TCCTGTCCAGATCGTTGATAGTAGTCGCTTCCCAGTTCTTGAACATCAGGTCGAAGTTGCCCCTGTAGTAGTGAATGAGCCCGAGAAGATAATGGGCGTCGTTATTGCCCGGGTCCTTCTCAAGGGCGGTCTCGAGCAGGGCCAGGGCCTTGTCCCACTGCGGCGGCGTTTCACGGATGTAAATCTTCGCGGAACGAAGTTCGATTTTCTGCGCATCGGCCGCGATGGGTACCAGCACGGCGAAGCCCAGGGCGAACAGCACGCAGACGGAAACTTTCTTGAAAAACATTAGGGGGCTCCTTTCGACAGATGCGTCGACGGCACATCGCCGAGGCCTGTCACGGGCATGCGTTTCGATGATTATGCCGGTGTATCCAGTACAGACAGTTTTCTGAAAATACATGATTCGTCGCATTGGGTCAAGATGATTCGGGCACATCGCTCCGGTGGACCACCCGGCCGCAGACTACGGTCATGGCCACGTTTCCCTTTAACGCGCGGCCGGCGAAGGGCGTGTTGCCGGACCTTGACCTGAAGGACGCGGGATCCACGGTCCAGGTTCCATCCGGGTCGAACAGGACCAGGTCGGCAGGGCTTCCGGCCGCCAGGCCGCCGCCTTCCGTACCCAGTATCCCGCAGGGGGCCGCCGACATGTTCCGCACCGCGCCGCTCCAGGTCAGCAGGCCCGGCGCAATCAACTCGGTATACACGACGGACAGCATGGTCTCGAGACCGGCGGCGCCGGGCAGGGCTTCCTGGAACTCCGTGTTCTTCTCGTCCACGGACCTCGGCGTGTGATCCGATGCGATGGCGTCGATGGTTCCGTCCGCGACGCCCTCCCGTAGCGCTTCCACGTCCGCCCGGCTTCTCAGGGGCGGATTGACTTTCAGCCGGGTATCGTACGAGGCAAGCGCTTCGTCGGTCAGCACCAGGTGATGGGGGCTGGCATCGGCGGTCACCCGGACGCCCCGCCGCTTCGCCCCACGGATGAGTCCCACGGTCACGGCCGTGCTCACGTGGGTGACGTGCAGCCGTCCCCCCGTCCATTCCGCCAGCATGATGTCCCGCGCGGCGATGGTTTCCTCCGCGATGGAGGGAATGCCCTTTAGCCCCAGCCGGGTAGCGTGGCTCCCCTCGTGCATGAGGCCGCCCGCAGCGAGCGACGGGTCTTCGCAGTGCACGATGATGGGCAGATCGAACATGCGGCTGTATTCGAGGGCCCGGCGCAGGATGGCCGGATTCCGGATGGTCCGGTCGGCGTCGGAAAGCGCGACGGCGCCGGCCTCGGCAAGCTCGCCGATCTCGGTCAGGCGCTCGCCCGCGCGGCCGGCCGTGACCGCGGCGATGGGGTAGATACGTACCGGGACGCCCGACGCCCGCGCCCGCACGAATTTCACCGTGGTAGCGTCGTCCATGACAGGTTCGGTATCCGGCATGCACGCCACGGCGGTGACACCGCCCGCCGCCGCCGCCGCAGCCCCGCTTTCCAGGGTCTCCCGGTATTCGTAGCCGGGCTCGCAGAGGTGGGCGTGCATATCGACCAGGCCCGGCAGAACGAGCCGCCCGGCCGCGTCGATGACGGATGCGCCCTTCGCCTCGTCATCGGAGGGGCGATCAATGATCCTGCCGTCGCGAAACCAGAGATCGACGATCTCGTCACGGCCGGTGGCGGGGTCGACGATGTGCCCGTCGCGGACCACCGCGAGTCCGGCGCTTCCGGCTTCGCCGCCCGATGTAACCCGTTCGTCAGGCCGCATCGCGCTCACCCCCGCCGTTGAGGAGATAGAGGACCGCCATGCGGACGGCGACCCCGTTGGTCACCTGGTCGAGAATGACGGATCGGCCGCTGTCCGCCACGCGGGAGTCGAGTTCCACGCCGCGGTTGATGGGACCGGGATGCATGACGATGGCGCCGGGCCGGGCGAGTTCGAGGCGTTCCGGATCAATCCCGAAGAGCCGCGTGTATTCCCGCAGGGAAGGAAAGAAGGCTTCCCGCTGTCTTTCCAGCTGTATCCGCAGGGCGTAGACCACGTCGGAGTCGCGGAGGGCGTCCTCGAGCCGGTGGCAAACCTCCACGCCCATGGCGTCGACGTCGACGGGGATCAGCGTGGGCGGACCGCAGACGACCACGTTCGCACCCATTTTCTGAAGTCCCCATATGTTGGAGCGCGCCACCCGGCTGTGGGCGATGTCGCCGATGAGCGCGACCTTCAGCCCGTCCAGGTCGCCCAGCGCGTCCCGCATGGTCAGCAGGTCGAGGAGCCCCTGGGTGGGATGCTCGTGGGCGCCGTCGCCGGCGTTGATGACGACGGCGTTCGACAGGCACTGGGAAAGGAAGAGGGGCACGCCCGCCGCGGAATGGCGCACCACCACGCAGTCCACCTGCATGGCTTCGATGTTCCGGGCCGTGTCGCCGAGGGACTCACCCTTGGACACGCTGCTGCCGGTGGACGCGAAATTCAGGGTATCGGCGGAGAGTTGCTTCTCGGCCAGTTCGAAGGACAGCCGCGTGCGGGTGCTCGATTCGAAGAAGAGGTTGACGACATTCTTCCCTCTTAAGGCGGGGACCTTCCTGATGGGGCGGCGGATCACTTCCTTGAAGGAGTCGGCCGTATCCAGGACAAGCCGGATTTCCTCGCGCGACAAGTCCTCCAGGCCGATCAGGTGCCGGTGGCGCAGCGCGTGGAGGCGGGCTTCACCCATCACACCACCTCCTCGACCGATACGTCATCTTTCCGGTCGAGTTCATGGACGTGGACGACCACGGTCCTGCCGGGGCCGACTTCGATGTTCTCCCCGACATAGTCCGCCTGGATCGGCAGTTCCCGCCCCTCCCGGTCGATGAGGACGGCGAGTTCGATCCGCCTGGCCCGGCCGAAATCCTTCAGTTCGTCCAGCGCCGCCCGAATGGTGCGGCCCGTGTACAGGACGTCGTCGACCAGGATGACGGTGCGACCCTCGATGTCGAAAGGGATATGGGTAGTGCGGACGACGGGGTACTCCGCGCGGCCCTGGAGGTCGTCGCGGTACAGGTTGATGTCCAGCACGCCCACGGGCACGGCCGTGTCTTCCGCCTCGCGCAAGGCAACGGCCAGCCGGCGCGCCAGCCAGTCTCCGCGACGCTGAATGCCGACGATGGCGATGTCCGCCGCGCCCTTGTTGCGTTCCAGGATCTGGTGGGCGATGCGGGACACCGCCCTGGCGATGCCTTCCCTGTCGAGGACCTGCTGTTTCATCCGGCCGCCCTCTCATCCGGTCGCGCGTGCAGCCGCCCGCTCATTTCCCGCGGCTTGCGCCGCCTATTCCCGGGCTACGACCTGTGCCGTCCCGGCCGCCCAGGCCGACCGGAGCGTCTCCAGGCTCTTCCTGGCAATGTTCTCCGCGCCGTACGAGTAGTCGAAGACTTCCACCGAACCGTATCCCTCGTAACCCGTTTCGCCGAGGGCCTGCAGGATGGGCGCGAAATCGGTGTCGCCGTAACCCGGCCCGTCGCCGTCGGCGTTGTTGAAATGGATATAGGCCATGTCGTCCCTGTGCACGCGAATGGCCTCCGCGACGTCCAGTCCCTGGCAAAGCGTCGCCCGCACGTCGATGATCATGCGGAGATTCGGATGGTCGATCTCCCGGACCATCCGCGCGGCTTCGGCGGGGGTGTTGATGAAATTGGTCTGGGCGCTGTCCAGGGGTTCGAGACAGATCGTTACTCCGTGTGCTGCAGCCTCGGGCAGACATTCCTTCAAGACCGATCGGGTACGGTCCCAGGTGGCCTCGAAGGTCTGGCCGGGCATCACGTTGCGCTGCTTCGGCGATCCGAGCACGATGACCCGGCCGCCGATGTCTCCGCAGAACCGGATCAGGTCGCAGAGATACAGCCTGGTGCAGTACCGGATGCCTTCGTCGGGGTGGTTCAGGTAGAGACCTTCCGGGCTGAGGAGGATCCAGTGGAGCCCGGTGATCTCCACGCCGGCTTCAACGGCCTCGGCGCGAATCGTCTTCCTGGCGTCCGGTCCGACCTCGTTCACCGACCGCGCCACCATGAAGGGGGCGATCTCCACGCCGTCGTATCCGATTTCCGCGGCGGTGCGGAAGACCTGCCGGAGGGGCACGTCCCGGAACATTTCGTTGCAGAAGGCGAACTTCATACGGGTTGCCCCGCCTCTTGCGCCTCTTTGGTCGTTTCCCGTCCCGCGACGGCGTATTCGTTCTTCAGGTCCTGCGGCAGGGTGCGCCAGACCAGGAAGCGCTTGCGCAGCACGCTCAGGAACCGCCGGTTGATCCGCTGCCAGGACGCCACGTCGCCGCTCTCGCGGTGGATGTCCACCCAGACGGCGTAGAGATCTCTTTCGTTTTCGGCCGGCGCGGCGCTTAAGGAGACCCGCTGGCTGATGCCCAGGTCGTACGGCGCGAGCCAGGTCATCATGGAGATATGGTACATGGGATGGCCCGACGGGGTCTCCTGGGCGGACAGCTGGACGTTCTCGGTGACGAAGGCGCCCAGGGAGCCCTCCTCGTAGGATTCGAAGACCCGCGTGAGATAGGCGTACATGCCCAGCACCTCGACGCTGCCGATGGTGAAGGGGAAATCGAAACTCCAGTCGTCCCCGTCGGGTTCGGGGAACTTCCACTCCCGCCCCACGTCCGGCACGGCCATGTCCGCCGCCTTCTTGGCCGGATAGGCCGTCGAAAGGAACACCGTGGCCATGACCACGACGACCGACCAGACGGCCGAAAGGGAGGAGTAGTTCAGCGACAGGCCCGCGAGGATGTCGTAATTCGACAGCACGAGGGTGATGGTCTGTCCCCCCAGGTAGCCCAGCACGGCGCCGACCGTGGCGAAGACGGAAGACTCCGCGAGGAACAGGGCCGCGATATGACTCGGCGCCAGTCCGACCGAGCTGTATACGCCGATCTCCCGGAAGCGTTCGTGGACCGCGCCCATCATGGTGTTCAAGACGATCATGGCGGCGACGAGGATGGGAATGAGGAAGTTGCCTATCCCGCCGATGGAGGTGGAACCGATGGAACTGTATACGTTGACGGTGCCGTCCTTGCCGACGAACATGGTCATGGCGACCCGCGACAGGAAGTCCTCGATATCCCGGTCGAAATCGGGGTTCGGCTGACCGCTCTCATCCCTGAAGTCCGTGATCGCCACCGAATACATCTTGCCGTCGAGGTCCATGACCGTGTCGAAGGGCAGGATCATGACGTTGTTGGATTCGAGATGGATGAAGGCCTCGGGCGGCGATTCGGCCTGCAGGCGCGGGTCCTCGCCGATACGCTGGGCGATCTTCCCTTTCTCCTGGACCAGGTCGACGGGGGTGAGCTTCTCGTCGTCCAGGTCCTTGAGCTGGTTGAACCGTCGCGAGTCGATCACGCCGACGACCTGCAGCCGCATGCCGAACATGTCGATGTAGGCGGAACCGGCGTCTTCCGGATTGATGCCCACCACCGCGGCCACGTCGTCGGGCAATATGACGGCGTTCCGCTCGCCGGGCTGGAACCATCTCCCGCCCACGAGGTACTCATCGAGGCGGGTCGCCTTGGGCTCGTCCGGGGTGAGGCCCAGTATGCTGTTCACGTAGCTTTCGTGGGACGACTGGGGCGACGAGAAGGAGAAGAACCCCTTTTCGCCCTTGACCTGGGACATGTACCAGGCCCGGGGAATCAGCGTGGCCTTGTCCTGGAAGGTGCTCTTGAGATAGTCGTAGACGGAGGGCTGCAGCCCTTTCCAGTTCCGGTCCCGGACCAGCGTCCCGTCATAGGCGGGTTCGTTGTACCGCTCCAGCTTGTAGTACCTGAGGGACGTCGTGATGGACGTGAAGGACAGCACGGTAAAGGTCAGCAGCGTGATGGTCGCCGCCGTGAGGGCCGTGCGCACCTTGCGTTTGCGCAGGTTGGAAACGCCCAGCGACAGGGCGACGGCCGTGGCGCTCAACCGGCCGATGTCGGCCTCGTGCATGCCGGTCTGCGCGCGCTTGATCTTCTGCACTTCCTGGTTGAACTTGGACAGGACGATGATCAGCACGGTCGTTCCCAGCGCGAAGATGACGAAGGCCAGGAAGATGACGTAGGGCGACGTGCTGAGCTTGAAGGCGGGATGCACCTGCTGCAGCACCAGGAAAACCGCGACGAAGAAGACGGAGAATCCGAAGATCCGCTTGTTGATCGTCGGGAACCCGAAGACCAGGCGCTCCATGAAGAAGGAGAAGGGGATGAGCAGGATGAAGTAGAAGATCACGCCCTTGACGGTGTCGTCCGCCGTGGACTTGACTTCCGGGTAGCCCCGGGCTTCGAGTCCCCACGCTTCCCGCGACTTGGAGATGAATTCGTCATATTCCCGGTTCGCCAGGTGCTCCTCGGCTTCGAGGAGGGTGACGCGCGCCTGTTCGTGGAGTTGCTCGATGCGCTGGTTCTCCACGCCGAATCGCGCGAGCTGCTTGAGCCGGACGTCGTCGACGACCCACATGTCCCGCGTACCCTGGTAGGACGGATTGACGATGAGCCCCTGGTCGACCAGGTACCCCTGGCCCTGGGCTTCCTCCAGGAGGTCCAGGGTCACCTCTTCCGGTTCGACGGGATTCTTCAGGAAAGAGTCCGGCGCGTTGGTCAGCAAGTATTTGACGCCGAAGAGGCTGGTGCTCATGAGCAGCTTGAGGCGCTGCCCCGGCTTGGCGAAGACGACGGCCGCGGGTATGGTTCGGCCTTCCGTGCCGCTTTGCTTCTCGATGTAGCTGTGACCGTACCACTGGGGTTCGGCGTCGTTCTGCGCCAGGACGGTCAGTTGGTCCAGTGCGGTGAGGTACCGGGAGTCGATGATCTCGTACACGTCGAGGGCCCGGGCGCGGAATACGATCTGGAGGGTGGTGTTCTCGTTCGCGCCGCTGGCCGCGTCCAGGGGGAAGGTCTTGTCGCCTTCCTGCCCCAGGTCCGGCGCGTAGATGATCTCGCCTTCCTCGTCCAGGGCGTACGTCCGCAGCTTGATCGGCCCCTTCTGCTGTTTCAGCGGGCGGAAGTTGAAGCGTCCGAGGGAATCGGCCTTGGTGATCAAGATGCCGCGCACGCCCGTATTGGTCAGGCTCTTGAAATAGGTGACCAGCGCTCCGGGGATGGGCTTCTTGGGCACGAAGAAGTTTACGTCCCGGTCGAATTCGTAGACCATTCCCGCCATGTCGTGGGCCGTGTCCTGGATCTTGAGCTTGGTCTCTTCGAAGAGTTCGCCGTCCGTGGTGGCCCGGGCGAGCATGACCGCGAGGGACCGGGCCTGCTCGGTGACGTTGTCGATGTTGACCGACTCGAAGCGGTCGTGGGGCGTGTCCACCAGTCCCCGCGTCCCGTTCGGCGTGACGAAGGACATGCCCTTTTTGCCGAAGTAGGTCACGGCTTCGCTGTCCAGTCCCAGCTTGACGGGCATGTAGTCCTTCCAGGTCCGCTGCGGCGGCACGATGGCGTTGACGTACCGAGCCGAGTCGGCGCCGGCCCCGAAGGCTTCCTGGATGTAGCCCGCGAATTTCCTCGAATACGGCGCGAAGATGTTCTTGATGTAGTGGTTGGTCGCCCAGGCGCCGTTGTCGAAGGTGCCGAAGGCGAAACTGCCGACACGGGCTTCATGGCTGGAAAGGTCGATGCCGAAGAACATGTCGAAATCGATCTTGTCTTCCGCCGGTATCTTCGCCATGAAGTGGCTGCTCGCCCTGCCGTGCCGGTACAGCCAGTTGTGCGTGCCTTCCAGTCCCATGAAATGGGCGGAAGTGGCCAGGATGACCACGGAGTACTTCGGGTTGTACTGCTTGACCGCCCTGGCGACCTCGAGCAGCGCGGCGACGCCCGTGGCGCTCTCGGCGCCCGGCGCCAGGCCCGGGACCACCGACATGGCGTCGTAGAAGGATTCGATGACGATCGTATAGTCCTTCCACTTCGTGCGGGTCTCGTCCCGGGCGTTCGGCATGTCCTCGTCAAGGCCGGGTATCCAGCCGAAGACGTTCTTCGCCTCCACGACCTCCCATTCCATCCGGGCCTGTACGTTCACCTGGTTCGTCCCCGGTTCGGCCAGGGCCAGCAGTCCGGGCACATGTTCCTTTTCGACCCAGTAGCGGGGCACGTTGAGCGGAAGTCCCATGAACTTGAGCTCCGCCTCGCTCCGGGTCACCCGTCCGTTGTCGAAGAAGACGATCGCGCTGGCGCCGAGCATGCGGGCGTTGATGAACCGGTCCTGGGAATCGAAGTCCATGAGTACGATGCTGCCCTGCATTTCGTACCCGTTGAAGTCGCCGAATTCCCCCTTGCCGCCGTAGACGATCGGACCGGAGAGTCCTTCGCGGGGCGTGGTGGGCGTGCGCACGAGGTTGGGCCAGAGGGCGTGTAGCGGGATCTCTTCGCCCGTTTCCAGCACGGTGAGCTTCGATCCTTTGTCGATGGGGACCGTGACGGGGAAGGCCTCGGTGCGGATGTCATCCAGGCCGATTTCTTCGAATTGATCTCTGATGTACTCGTAGGCCGAATCGGCGCCGGCGTAGCCCACGACCCGGGAGGGATAGGAGGAGAGGGTCCGTACCGTTTGCTCGATGGACTCCGCGCTGACCGATTCCAGGGCCTCTTCAAGCGGACGGTCGTGGCCCAGGAACGGCTGGACTTCCTGGGGTTCCGGCAGGGAAATCAGCTTCATCAGGATATTTTCGGTAATATCCCTGGGATGGAAGATGGTGACCGAGGACAGCATCAGTAACGCGATGGAGATGCCGATCCCTGTTTTTATCTTCGACCACATGGCTTGCTACCCCTGTCGGTATCCGGCAACCGGCGGTTCCGCACCCTCGCAGCGGCGCGATTCGCCGCTTCCGCGTTTGACATCGCTGATTAACATGGGAAGGCCCGGAACTGCCGCGAGGCCCGAACAGACGCTTACATCCCGAGCGTAGTGAGCCGTTGCATTCTTGAACAAAGCAATATAAAAAGGTTGAAGCATCGGTTCAAGCAAAAACCATGATCTCGGCTTTGCGTTCCAAATCTAGGGTTGTGCCGCCTGTTGGGAACCGGGTATATTGAATGGCGTACAGACCCGGAGTCCTTCCCCCGCTAAAAACCGGTTTCCTTTGTCCTTTCGGCGTACCAGACCATGGCAACCAAACCGCGCATTGGTATCCCGCGACCCGATATATCGCGATCAGTCGGCATATCCCGCCGCGCCGTAGTCCTGGGTCTGGCCCTCGCCGTCCTGATCAACATCTGGGTCCCCTTCGGCTCCTTCCTCGTGCAGTCCTCCCGCATGACGATGTCCCACCTGCCCATCGCGGTCCTGATCCCCTTCTTCTTCCTCCTGTTCATCGTCAACCCGGCGCTGAGAACATGGAGACCGGCCTGGGTGCTGAGCGGAAGCGAGCTGGCCCTGGTCTTCGTGATGATGTTCGTTTCCTCCCTCGTGCCGGGCAAGGTCCTGGTCGCTTATCTCATGGGGGTCATCGCCACGCCGTATTATTTCGCGCGGCCTGAGAACCAGTGGGAGGCCACCTTCTTCGAATATCTGCCGGACTGGCTGCTGGTCAGCGGACAGGGCAACACGCTGGTGTGGTTCTACGAAGGAATCCCGGAAGGAGCCGGCAACGTCATCTGGGGGCCCTGGCTTTCGCCCCTCTTCTGGTGGCTGACCCTCTTCGTGGTGCTGTTCTTCATGGGCGCATGCATGTCCACCATCATGCGGAGGACCTGGGTGGCCCACGAGCGGCTTTCCTTTCCCCTCGTACAGATGGCCGTCGACCTGATCCGGCACGACGAACGGACCGAACGGACCTTTCCCGGCTTCGTGTACGACCGCATGTTCCAGGTGGGCTTCGGCGCCGCCCTGGCCCTGATGATCTGGAACATAGCCGCGTTCTGGGGCGGCATTTCGCCCATACCTGTTGGCGTGCTCTATCAGAGTTCGATGACCCTGGCGGAGGGCATCGATCCCATCAGGGTCAGCGTCAACATCTACGCCCTGTGCTTCGCTTTCCTGGCGCCGCTGGAGATCACGTTCAGCCTCTGGTTCTTCGCCCTGTGCGGCGTGCTGGAAGGCGGCCTGCTGGACCGCGTCGGGCTCCAGTATTCCGGCAGCCCGGTGGGGGTGAACGCCGTGGTCAAGGCCCAGTTCTTCGGCGGATTCATCGTATTCGTATTCTGGCACCTGTGGACTGCCCGCGCTCAGATCGCCGACGTATTTCGGCAGGCCCTGCGTGGCGGCGAGCGTCCGGCCACGGAGTTGATGTCCTATCGCGTGGCCGTGCTCGGATTCTCGGGCAGCCTGGTCTACCTGGTGGCCTGGCTCGTGGGATCGGGCCTTTCCTGGCAGGTGCTGCCCGTGTACCTGTTGTTCTTATTCATCCTGTACCTGGGCACGGCACGGATCATCGCACAGACAGGCCTGGCCTTCATGGACCTTCCGGTCAACGCCCACCATTTCACCATACTGACCGTCGGCTCGGGAAACATCGATCCCCAGAGCCTGACCACCCTGGGCCTGGGATCCGTCTACGCCCGGAACTGGCGGGGCATGGGGATCGGCACCATCGCCCAGTCCGACAAGGTGCTGTCCGACCTGCGACTGGACAAGCGGGGGCTTCTCGGCCTCATGACCGCCACCTTCGTCATCAGCATGCTGACGTCCGTCCTGTACACGATCTACATCGGGAATACGACCATCGGCGCGTACAATTTTGGCACGCGCGACGCCTTCGGCGGCATCAACGAGATCTACTTCGACGATATCGTGCGGTGGATCCGCAACGCCGACCAGCTACAGCCGCCCGAGTTCCTGTTCATGGCTCTCGGCGGCGTCATCATGCTGGTCATGACGGCCCTGACCTACCGGTTTCCCGGCTGGCCCCTGGCACCTGTGGGCTTCACCGTGGCCTTCGCCGACGTGACCCGCCTGCTCATGTTCTCGCTGTTTCTGGCCTGGCTGATCAAGATGCTGCTGATGCGGATCGGCGGGGTGACCATCTACCGCCGGGCCCAGCCCTTTGCGTGGGGCGTGCTCGTGGGGTACAGCGTGGGGGTGTTTCTGGGTTTTGTCGTGGACTGGATCTGGTTTCCCGGCCAGGGACACGCCCTGCACGAATGGGCGTAGCTGAAAGGCCGTTGCGTGCGGACATGCCCTGCACGAGTGGACGTAAGGGGCGCAGGACGCGAGTCGGTCGCGATGCGCGAGTCGGAACCCGCGATGACCGCTCCCGTCGCCCGCACTACGAGTGGAACAGTTCTTCCACGTCCCGCATGAGGCGGTCGATCTCGGCGAGGTCGTGGCGGTCCAGCGTGCCGGGCGCCCGTGTGTACGTCGACCTGATCAGGCCGCGGCGCTTCAGGATCTCCTTGCAGAAGATCACGCCGTGCAGGCTCTCGATGTTGATGAGGGGCAGAAGCCTGTTGTGGATCTCCCTTGCGCCTTCCACGTCGCCCGACCGGTAGCGTTCGTAGAGCCGGACCAGCACGTCGGTGAACTCGCAGGCCGGCATGGTGCCGCTCGCGCCGCGGTTGAGCTCGTCGATAAACCAGCGTCCGCCGAACCCGGTGAAGACCCCGTGCAGTTCGTCCCCGCAGGTCTCCAGCAGCGCCGTCACCGAATGACCGGCGGGCATCATCTCTTCCTTGATGTACTTGACGTGCGGGATGTCGAGCAGCAACTCCCGGATGAATGCCGGTGAAAGGCTGGATCCGAGGGGCGGATCGAAGTTCTGGATGAAGACGGGGTTCCCCACGGCCTCTGCGACACGGCGGTAGTAGTCGACCAGGCCGTCCAGGCCGGGCTTGATCACGTAGGGCGGCAGGGCGATGGCGCCGTCGGCGCCGGCCTCGCGCGCGTGGCGGCTGAACGTCACGGCGACTTCGGTACTCACCCCCGCCACACCCGCGATCATGGGGATGCGGCCGTCCACCTGCTCCACGGCCACGTCCACGACCCGTTTGCGTTCGTCGTCCGACAGCAGCCAGAACTCGCTCACCATGACGGGATAGACGACGCCGTGGGCGCCCACGTCCACGCAGAAATCGATCTGCCTCCGCAGCCCCTCCTCGTCCAGCGCGCCATCGTCTGTAAAGGGCGTCTGCGGTATGGTGAATATGCCGTGCCAGCCGTGCCGACCGTCGCTTCTCATGCCAACCTCCCGGTTTTCATCTCTCTATGAGGACTGCCTGCGCGCATCTTCGATTGGTGCTCCAGGCACTGCGCCGAGGAACACTCAGGGCACTGCGCCGAGGAACACTCAGGGCACTGCGCCGAGGGTATCCCGGACGCCTTTCCACAAGGGGTCCGGGACGCGCCCGCAAACAATATAATGATTGACAGAAGGCCTGCCACGCCCCTATTTTGTGTCGATGTTTTCGAATGGGAAAAGGGCTGAATGCCGACGTGCGGCGCACCCAGGGGAAGCTTGATGGCAACGGACGTGGAACCCGATGTAGTATCGCTGGAACTGCACGAATGGCTCGAATCGATTGAGTACGTCATTTCGCAGGGGGACCCGGAGCGGACCCGCCGCATTCTCGCGGCACTGGAATCCCGGGCCGCCGAGTCCGGCGTGCGCCTGCCCTTCTCCGCCAATACGCCCTACGTAAACTCCATTCCCGTAGAACTGCAGGAACCCTATCCCGGCGACCGCGACCTGGAACGGCGCATCAAGAACATCGTGCGCTGGAACGCGCTCGCCATGGTGGTCCGGGCCAACCGGGCCGACGGTTCCATCGGCGGGCACATCTCCACCTTCGCTTCCTCGGCGACGCTCTACGAGGTGGGATTCAACCACTTCTTCCGCAACCGAAACGGCAGCCACGAGGGCGACCTGCTCTTCGTCCAGGGCCACGCCGCGCCGGGCATCTACGCGCGGGCCTACCTGGAAGGGCGCATCTCCGAAGACCAGCTCAAGAACTTCCGCCACGAGGTGAATCCGCCCGGACTGTCTTCCTATCCCCATCCCTGGCTGATGCCGGACTTCTGGGAATTCCCCACGGTATCCATGGGCCTCGGCGCCATTACGGGCATCTACCAGGCCCGTTTCATGAAGTACCTCGAAAACCGGGGGATCAAGAAACCGAGCGACTCCAAGGTGTGGGTCATGATGGGCGACGGGGAGATGGACGAACCCGAGTCCCTCGGCGCCATCACCGTGCCGGTCCTCGAACAGCTCGACAACCTGATCTTCGTCATCAACTGCAACCTGCAGCGGCTCGACGGGCCGGTCCGGGGCAACCACAAAATCATCCAGGAACTGGAAGCCATTTTCCGCGGCGCGGGATGGAACGTCATCAAGTGCATCTGGGGCAGCGACTGGGACCCCCTCCTGGAGAAGGACGGCGACGGGCTCCTCGTGAACCGCATGCACGAGACGGTGGACGGCCAGTACCAGAAGTACAGCATGGCGTCCGGCGAATACATCCGGAACAAGTTCTTCGGCGTCCACCCCGACCTGAAGAAGATGGTGGAGCACCTGTCCGATTCCCAGCTGCAGCACCTGCGGCGGGGAGGACACGACCCACTCAAAGTGTACCACGCGTACAAGGCGGCCGTGGAGACCGAGGGGGCGCCGACGGTCATCCTGATGAAGACGATCAAGGGATACGGACTGGGCGACAGCGGACAGGGAGCCAATGCCACGCACCAGATCAAGAAGATGGAAGACAGCGACCTGCTGGCCTTCCGGGACCGTTTCCGGATCCCGATCTCCGATGAAGACGTGGCCGAAGTGCCCTTCTACAAACCGCCCGAGGACAGCGAGGAGATTCAGTACCTGCACGAGCGGCGCAGGGCCCTTGGAGGCTACGTGCCTTCCCGGCGGACGACCTTCACGCCGCTGCGCGCGCCGAAACAGGACAAGTACAGCAAGTACTACGAGGGGACCGACCGGCAGGTGTCGACGACCATGGCCTTCGTCAACATCCTGTCGGACCTGATGCGGGACAAGGAGATCGGAAACCTCATCGTGCCCATCGTGCCCGACGAGGCGCGGACCTTCGGTATGGAGGCCCTGTTCCGGCAGTCCGGCATCTACTCCCCGGTGGGACAGCTCTACGACCCGGTGGACAGTGAAACCCTGCTGTACTACCGCGAGTCGAAGGACGGCCAGTTGCTGGAAGAGGGCATCTCGGAAGCCGGCGCCATGTCGTCCTTCATCGCCGCCGGAACGGCTTACGCGACCTACGACATCAACACCATCCCCTTCTTCATCTACTATTCCATGTTCGGCCTGCAGCGCGTCGGCGACCTGGTCTGGTCCGCGGGCGACATGCGCTGCAAGGGCTTCCTCGTGGGCGCCACGTCGGGCCGCACCACCCTGGCGGGCGAAGGGCTTCAGCACCAGGACGGCAACAGCCACCTGCTGGCCTACCCGGTACCGAATCTGCTGGCCTACGACCCCGCCTACGGGTACGAACTGGCGGTGATCATCGAAGAAGGCATCCGGCGCATGTACGAAGAGCAGGACGACGTGTTCTACTACCTGACCGTGCACAACGAGAACTACGCCATGCCGCCCATGCCCGGCGACCCCGAGGCTACCCGGGAGGGCATCCTGAAAGGGATGTACCTGTTCCGCAAGTCGGAGAAGGAAGACGGCGAACTGCGCGTCCAGCTCTTCGGAAGCGGCGCCATTCTGAACGAGGTACTCAAAGCCGGCAGGATCCTGGAAGAACAGTACGGCGTAGCCGCGGACATCTGGAGCATCACCAGTTACAAGGCGCTGCACAACGAGGCGGTGGACGTGGAGCGATGGAACATCATGCATCCCGAGGAAACGCCGCGCGTTCCCTACGTGACCTCCTGCGTGGCCGCCGTGCCGGGCCCCTACGTGGCGGCCTGCGATTACGTGAAGGCGCTTCCAGACACCGTATCCGCCTGGTTTCCGGGCCATTTGATCACACTCGGCGCCGATGGCTTCGGTCGCAGCGACAGCCGCGGCGCCCTGCGGGATTTCTTCGAGGTGGACGCCCGCTACATCACGCTGTCCGCCCTCTACGGGCTGATGCGCGACGGGAAACTGCCCGCTTCAGAGTTGAAACAGGCGATGGGCGACCTGGATATCGACGCCGACAAGCCGAACCCGCTCATGCTGTAGCAACGGAGACGCGAGACCCATGGCGACGCCTTTCAATCTTCCAGCCCTCGGCGAGAACATAGACGCCGGGACCGTGGTCGGCATCCTGGTCGCGGCGGGAGATAGAGTCGAAGAAAACCAGCCCATCCTGGAAATAGAGACCGACAAGGCCAACCTCGAGGTGCCGTCGGGATTCAGCGGGGTGGTCACGGAGATCCTCGTGGAGAACGGCGCGACGACCGAAGTAGGCGCACCGGTGCTCATGTATGAGGATGCGGGCCAGGCGCCGGCCGCGGCAGCAGAAGAGTCCGCCGCCGAAACCACGGAGGGGGAGGGACAGGCAACGATCGAAGTGGCCGAGAAGCTGGAAAAAGCGGCTGCGGAATCGGCACAGGCCGCCGAGGTCCCGGAGCCGGCAACCGAATCGGAAGTTCCATCCTCGAAGGTATCCCCTGCATCGCCGCCTGCGCCGGTCTCATCGCCGCCTGCGGCTGTCCCGGCTGCTTCCGGGTCGCAGCCCGTGCCGGCTGCCCCGTCCGTGCGGCGATTCGCCCGCGAGATCGGGCTCGACATCGGCCAGGTGCCCGGAACCGGCCCCGCGGGCCGGATTTCCGTCGAAGACGTAAAATCCCATTCCAGGCAGTTGAGCGTCGGACGCGGCGCGCCTGCCGGCCCAACCCCGGCTGCTCCGCTGCCGGATTTCACGAAATGGGGCCCGGTGGAAACCGAACCCATGAGCAACCTGCGCCGGGCCGCGGCGGATCACCTGTCCGCCGCGTGGACGAACATCCCCCACGTCACCTATGGCGACAAGGCAGACGTCACCGACATGGAAGCCCTGCGAAAGCAGTTCGGCCCCACGGCGGAGGCCGCCGGAGGCAAGCTGACCATGACGGCCATCGCCCTGAAAATCGCCGCCGCGGCGCTCAAGCGATTTCCGCTGTTCAACGCCAGCGTCGACATGTCCAGGCACGAGATCATCTACAAGAAGTACTACCACGTGGGCGTGGCGGTCGACACGGACCGCGGCCTCGTCGTACCGGTCATCCGGGACGTCGACCGGAAGAACATGATCGAGCTTTCCGTCGAGCTTTCCGAGGTCGCCGCAAAGGCGCGGGACCGGAAACTTTCGCCGGACGATATGCAGGGGAGTACCTTTACGATCTCGAACCTGGGGGGGTTCGGCGGGACCTTCTTCGCGCCGATCGTGAACGCGCCGGACGTGGCCATCCTGGGCCTCGCCCGCAGCCGCATGGAACAGGTCTACGTGGACGGGACGTTCCAGCCGCGCCTCATGCTCCCGCTGATGATCTCCTACGATCACCGGCTCGTAGACGGCGCGGACGGCGCCCGCTTCATGCAGTGGCTCGTACAGGCCTTCGAGGAACCCTTCCTCCTCAGCCTCGAGGGATGACCGATCCCTCCGAAACCGACTGCACCTGAAAACAAAAGCGGAGCGATCCCTACGGAACCGCCCCGCATAATGGTATCTTTCCCGTACGACAGATGAACCCCGACCCTAGTCTTGTTCAGTCTCCGGTTCCCACCGTCGATTCCACCGATTTCAAGAGCCGGTCTTTCAGATTCCACACCGTGGTTCCGGCGTCGATCAGCCCGGTCGGCGCGCCCTTCCACTCCGAATCGGCCCCGTAGAGGAAATAGGCGTCCCATACCATGGGATCCTTGTGTTCCAGGTCCCCCGACTGCTTGTACCAGAACCCCACCGCGTTGGCGGGGTCCCACATCTGGCTGACCCGTTTGTCGCTGAACACCTGCTCCGCCGCCACCCGAGCCGTGTTGGCCGTATCGTTCCTGAGTATCCGCTGCCAGACCACGTAGACCCGAAGGTCGTCGGAGGAAAACTGCTTCAGTATGTTTTGCTGCACCGCCCCGGCGCCGCTTACGCAATGGCCTCAGGTAGGAGAGAACATCAGGACGAGGCGAACCTTGCCCGTATCGCCGTTGAACGCCTTCTTGAAATCGACGAGGGTGAGCGGTTCCGGATTGAAGCTGGAATTGGCGGCGATCTGGGCGCCGGCCTGAGAAGTCCACAGCAGGGCGCCGGCCAGGATCAGCGCGGTCATGAAGCGGTTTCGGGTTCTCATAGTCATCGATCCAAGTTGCTGGGTGGTGGATGGGGCCCGGTTGCCCGGGCCGGACACTACTTTTGGACAACTACCTTATGATATCGACCTGGCTTCCATAAAGACAAGTGAAATTTCGCCTTGTGATCCCGGCGCCGTCAAACGCTGAATCGCACGTTGATCACATCGCCGTCCTGGACGACGTACTGCTTGCCTTCCACGCGCAACACGCCTTTTTCCTTCGCCGCCTGCCATCCCCCGAGATCGATCAGCGTCCGCCATTCCAGCGTTTCGGCCCGGATGAACCCTCGCTCCAGGTCGGAGTGAATCGTCCCGGCCGCTTCGGGCGCCGTGACGCCCCGCGTGACGGTCCAGGCCTTTACCTCGTCTTCCCCCACCGTGAAAAAGGAGATCAGGTTCAGCAGCCGGTACGACGCGATGATCATCCGATCCAGGGCGGATTCGCCGATGCCCAGGTCTACCAGGAAGGCGCCGGCATCCTGCTCGTCGAGTTGGGCAATCTCCATTTCCACCCTGGCCGAGAGGGCCAGTACGTCCCGGCAGTCGGCGTAACCGTGAAGTTTTTCCAGATCCTGCGCTCCCCGGCCCAGTTCTTCTTCGGGAATGTTGAGCACGAGGAGAACCGGTTTCTGCGAGAGAAACCGGTAGCCCCTCAGCCTTTTTTCGTCTTCCGGAGCGAATTCGAGGTTCCTGATGACCCCGCCGCCCTCGATTTCCTCCTTGCACTGTTCGAGCAACTGCCATTCGCGCACCAGTTCCGGCCGCTTGGTGGACCGGGCTTCCTTGGATAGGCGCCCCAGCCGGCGCTCGATGATCTCGAGATCGGCGATAGCGAGTTCCAGCTCCACCGTTTCGAAATCCTCGCCGGGGGTAACGGGCGAATCGGAAAGGCCGGGAAACCCGCGGAGGACATGCACCAGGACGTCCATGTTGCGCAGGTCGTTCAATCCACCGTCGCCTTGCTGCTCCTCTTGTTTTCCGGATCCCGCGGTGATGCCGCCGATGTCGAGGTATTCCACGGTGGCGAAGGTGGTCTTGAGGGGGTTGAAGAGGCCGGAAAGTCGGGTAACCCGTTGATCCGGAACCTTGATCGTCCCCCGGTTGGCCTTGTTTTTCCCCGTGAATGCCCCGGTTTCGGCGTTGGCTCGCACCAGCGCGTTAAACAACGTGGTCTTCCCGGAACCGGGCAGGCCGACGAGGCCGATCTGCAATTCAGGATCCTCCTTGCGTCGCAGCAATCACGGGAGGTCAGGCTCTCCGTAAATAACCTCCCGGAGGTCCTGCCAGGAGTACGCCTCCAGGGGTTCTCTTCCTCCGGTTTCGCCCATGCTGTGGTCGGGCAGAATATAGCGTTCACGGGGGGATTCGGTTGAGAGCACCTGACGCAGACCCTCTTCTACCACGGCGCGCAGCGGCCGTCCGGTCCGCTGCGCGTGTCGCCTGGCACGCGCCAGCAATTCGTCCTGGATGTTGAGCGTCGTCTTCATGATGCCATATCAGCCATATCGCAATTACCGGTCAAAGCCCATCACACGCAGAACGCGCGGATCATGGCCTTGTACGCGTCGATCGCCAGGTCGAACTGGTCCAGGTCCATCCACTCGTCCACCGTATGGGCCTGGCTGATATCCCCCGGGCCCAGCAGGATCAGTTCCATCTTCCTGCCGAAGACCAGCCCATCGGTGCCGTAGGGTACCGTGTGAGCCTTATCCGTTCCGGTGATCTGCAGTGCGGTCCGGACCAGCTCCGAGTCCTCTGACGTACTGAAGGGATCCCCGATCTTCTGGATCGTCAGTTCCACACCGTTCCGTTCGGCCGCTTGCCGCGTGCGGTCCAGAAGGGCGTCCTGGTCCTGCCCAGGCATGGGACGGTAGTAGACCGTGCATATACTTCGGGGCGCCGTCATGTTCAGGGCAATGCCGCCGTCGTTGACCCCGATGTTCCAGTCGGAAAAGGGCGGATCAAACTCGTCGTTCAGGTGCCTGGGGTCTGAACGCAGTTCGTCGTGGATGGCCTTCATCTCCGCGAGAAAGGGGATCATGGCGAGATGGGCGTTGACACCTCTGCCGGTGCTGCTGTGGGCCGCCCGGCCCTCCGTCTCGCCCCGCATAAATACCGCGCCCTTGTGCGCCCGCACCACCTCCATGCGCGTCGGTTCGCAGATGATTCCGTAGCGCAGGCCGCCGTCCGCCAGGAGTTCGGACCGGTCGCTGACTTCCGCCGCGCCCCAGCATCCGACTTCCTCGTCGGCCGTGAACACGAGATATACCGGCGCGGAAAGGTCCGACGCCTCGAAGGCCGCGCCCGCCGCCAGCATGGTGGCCAGGGCGCCCTTCATGTCGCAGCTCCCGCGGCCGTAGATGCGGTTGTCCCGGATCTCCGCCGTAAAGGGGTCCGATTCCCAGCCGTCCACCGGGACGGTGTCGGAATGGCCCAGCAGCGCCAGGCCGCCCCTTCCCTCTCCCTTGCGTCCGACGAGATTGACCTTCTCCACGCCCTTCGCGTCCTGGTAGGGGATGCGTTCGACCACGAAGCCCGACCGGTCGAGTTGCTGCTGCAGATAATCGGAGACGGCGGCGTTGCTGTTGGCGCTGATCGAATTGAACGCAATCAGTTCCGTGGTGACCTGGACGGGATCGAACATGGCGTAATCCTGTTTTCGATACGGGGACATGCCGGAGGTCGGACTCGAACCGACACGACCTTGCGGTCAAGGGATTTTGAGTCCCTCGCGTCTACCAATTCCACCACTCCGGCATAATCAAGATAGC
>LXNJ01000826.1_pt1 | contig 19937 bp, 16 predicted proteins | sample 809081 | NCBI WGS metagenome assembly LXNJ01 (sample SAMN04870510, study PRJNA318959) | sponge metagenome | biome: sponge; feature: marine sponge reef; material: water | host: Petrosia ficiformis | place: Greece: Milos, Mediterranean Sea | collected 2013-05-29 | depth 5-7 m | reverse complement strand
CCCGCACGCCGCCCGCCACTGGGCCTTTCCGCGCTGGTCGCCGGCAGGCGACCGGATCGCAGCGGTGCGCTGGGTCGCGCCGGCGTTCATGGACATCGTCGTCCTGGACGAGAGCGGTACGGTGACCGTCGAAGTGACCCATGACCGCGCCATCGACACGACTCCGTTCTGGACCCCGGACGGCTCCACCATCATCTGGTCCTCCGACCGCACGGGAGTTCCCAATCTCTTCGCCGCCACGCTGGAGGGCGACTCGCCCGCGAGCATCCGCCAGGTCACGAATGTCCTCGGCGGCGCGTCGCAACCGTCGGTCGACCCGGCGGCCCGGTGGATTCACTTCTCCTCCTACCACGCCGACGGCTGGCACATCGAGCGGATCCCCTACGCACCCGAGGACTGGTTCGAGCCTCAGCCGACCAGCTCGCGCTTCGCCGGGGAGCCGACCCCTGTCGAGGCCGGTGCACCCGGGCCCACCGCAGCCGCGGCATCGACATTGGCCCATCCGCTCGACGAGAGCACCGGCCGCCCCGCGGGGGAGCGGAACTATCGGGCCGGGCCCACGTTGTTGCCGCGCTACTGGCTTCCGCTTTACACCCCCTCCGAAGAGGGGACCGACCAGAGCGACACGCGGCGTGAGGTGTTCGACCGGTCGATCGGCATGCGGGTGGTGGGCAGGGACCTCGTCGGGAGGCACGGCTACTCGATTGCCGGTCGTGTCGGTCTGAGCGACAGGCGGTTCGGCGGCGCGTTCTCGTACAACTACAACGGCCTCGGAAACCCCACGTTCGGCCTGTCCCTGTCGCAGAGCCACGACGCCTCCTCGAGAACGCTTTCCGTGCGCTTCCCGGACGACTCCACGCGCGAGTTCTTCCTGCTCGAAAAGGAACGCCGGGCCTTCCTTTCCACCTCGTTCCTGCGCCGACGCTACCGCACCAGTACCGCCCTTTACGTCAGGGGTGGATTCGTGCGTGAAGAGCTGTCGCTGCAGGATCCCGAGGGCAACGCGGGACCGACCCTGACCAGCCCGGCGCCGCGCACGAGCTACACGGAACTGAGCGCCACGCTATCGGCGGCGAACACGCAGCGCCGCGCGATGTCCTTCTCGCGCGAAGACGGGCTGCGCGGCTTCGTCACCGCGAGGATGCGCCGCCAGCGCGGTGTGGATCCGGGAGATCGTGGCGTCATCGGTGCGGACCGCAGTTACGGAGAGGTCAGCGGCGAGTTGTCCGCCTACAAGGCGCTGGGGCGTCTCGGATTCGCCAATCACGTCCTCGGGCTGCGCTTCTCCGCGGGCGCGGCCGCCGGATCCGGGGCCAACCAGTTCCATTTCGACGCGGGCGGGGCGGAGGGGACGGTGGAATCCGTGACCGGCCTGGGGCTCTTCGGCGGATCCCCGCGGCTCTTCCCCGTGCGGGGCTACCGCAGCAACTACCGGTCGGGGCGGATCGCCTGGACGGGAAGCGTGGAATACCGCTTTCCACTTGCCGTGGTCGACCGGGGACTCGGCGCGTTTCCGCTCTTTTTCGACCGGATTCACGGTTCGGTCTTCGCCGACGCGGGCAACGCCTGGGGACCCACGCTTGGGCGGACGGGTTACGACAATCCCCGTCAGGCGATGCTGGCGAGCGTGGGTGCGGAATTGTCCGTGATCGTGGGGGCGCTGTATCTGCCGGGAACCACGATACGTGCGGGCGTCGGTCTGCCGCTGAAATTCGAGAACGATCCCGTGTTCTATCTGCGCGTGGGGAATCCGTTCTAGAACAGCCCGTGAACAGAATCCCCCCGGCATTCGAGCGGCGATGCATCCGGCCCGGGCGCTCTCGAGTCCGGTGGGCATTCCGCGCTTGACCACAAGGGGTTGGGGTATTACGTTACAGGCCCCACAACATCTGGTGCCTCCTGGTTGTTTTCCACATATGCAAATCATTGCCGGACATGACGTTCTAGCACCTTTCAACAGGGTCGGAACACTTTCGGATCCGGTTTTCCACACGCTCTCCGTCTGACACCCCAAGAAAAGGATTGGCGCCCCGATGACTCCGCCATCTCCGGCCCCCCGTCTGTTCGACGATCAGGTTCCGCATGACCTGGTCGCCGCCGGTCTTTCAGAGAATGCCCGCATCGTTCTTGCGCGCCGGTATCTCAAGAAGGACGAGGCCGGTCATCCCACCGAGGAGCCGGAGACGATGTTCTGGCGCATCGCCCGGGTCATTGCCGAAGAGGACAGGAAGCACGGGGTCTCGGAAGCCGCCGTGGAGGAGGTCGCGCGCAGCTTCTACGAGTTGATGACGAGCGGCAAGTTCGAGCCGAATTCGCCGACGCTCATGAACGCGGGACGTCCGCTGGGCCAGCTCTCCGCGTGCTTCGTGCTGCCGGTCGAGGACGCCCTGTCGAACGATCGCAGCGGGATCTACGACACGCTGCGCGCGATGGCGCTGGTGCACCAGTCCGGCGGCGGCACGGGCTTTTCGTTCTCGCGGCTGCGTCCCGAGGGCGACACGGTGCGCTCCACGATGGGGGTGGCGTCGGGTCCCGTGTCGTTCATGCGCCTGTACGACGCCTCGACCGAGGTCGTGAAGCAGGGCGGCACCCGCCGCGGCGCGAACATGGGGATCCTCCGCGTGGATCATCCCGATATCCGCGAATTCATCCGTTGCAAGAACGACACGTCGCAGATCACCAACTTCAACATCTCGGTCGCGATCACCGACGCGTTCATGAGTGCGGTCGCGAACGACGAGGAATACGACCTCCTGAGCCCCCGGTCCGGCGAGGTCGTCGGGCGCGAAAAGGCCCGCGGCATCTTCGACATGATCGTCGAGGGCGCATGGAAGACCGGCGAGCCGGGCGTCTTCTTCATCGACCGCGCCAACGAGCACAACCCGGTGCCGAGGCTGGGCTCCTACGAGGCCACCAACCCCTGTGGCGAGCAGCCGCTTCTGCCGTACGACGTCTGCAATCTGGGCAGCATCAACGTCGGCTGCTTTGTCCGCGATGGGGACTTCGAAGGCCCGGAGGACGGCATCGACTGGGACGCGTTCCGCCGCGTAGTGCACCTGTCCGTCCATTTTCTCGACAACGTGATCGACGCGAATCGCTATCCGCTGAGGGACATTACGGATCTCGCACAACAGATCCGACGCGTCGGTCTGGGGATCATGGGTTGGGCCGACCTGCTCGTTCGTCTGGGCGTCAGGTACGACTCGGACGAGGGCGTCGCCCTTGCGCGCACCGTCATGGCCTTCATCGAGGAGGAAACGAGGGTCGCGTCGGAGCGCCTCGCCGAGGTTCGGGGCGCTTTCCCGGCGTGGGAGGATTCGATCTGGGGTCCGGACAAGACGTGCGCGCGCGACGCTGACGGCAAGCGCATTCGCGAGCACCGGAGGCTGCGGAACTGCAACCTGACGACGGTGGCCCCCACGGGGACCATATCGATCATCGCGGGGTGCAGCGGCGGCATCGAGCCCCTGTTCGCGGTGGCCTTCATGCGCAACCAGGCGGGGGTGATGATGCCCGACGTCAACGAGGACTTCGTCGCGCGCGCCCGGGCGGAGGGTTGGTACACCCCCGAACTCATGGAAAAAATCGCCGAGCACGGGCACATCCACTTCGACGAAGTGCCCGAGGAGGTCCAGCAGGTCTTCCGTACCGCCCACGACATCACCCCCGAGTGGCATGTGCGCATGCAGGCGGCCTTCCAGGCCCATGTGGATTCGGCCATCTCCAAGACGACGAACTTCGCCTTCGAGGCTACCCGGGACGACGTTCGCAAGATCTACGAGATGGCCTTCGAGATGGGGTGCAAGGGCGTGACCGTGTACCGTGACGGGTCCCGGCCGATGCAGGTGCTGTCCACCGGCAAGACCGGCCAGGAAGAGGGTGTCGAGGCTTCGGGCGAAATGGAGGAACTGCGGGGACAGCTTGCGGACTCGAGGGCGAAGACGCACGAACTCGAGGGCGAGATGGACAGGCTCCGCCAGGAGCTGGATGAGCACGACCGGAATGCCGCGGCGTCGCGCCACAAGCGGAAGCGGCCGTCGATGCTGAGCGGACGCACGATGAAGATGGATTCTCCGCTGGGCGACCTCTACGTCACCATCAACGAGGACGACCAGGGCAAGCCATTCGAGGTCTTCTGCACCCTGGGCAAGGCCGGCGGGGCGGCGATGGCCGACTCGGAGGCCATCGGGCGACTGATTTCGCTTTCGCTACGGTCCGGCATACCGATCACGGCCGTGCGTGACCAGCTGCGGGGGATCTCCTGCGATCGCGCCGTGGGCGTGGGTCCCCAGAAGGTCCTGTCGGCTCCCGATGCGATTGCCCAGGCTCTGGAGCGGTACATGTCCGAGAAGCAGGGCGTCCAGGCGGAGTTGCCCATAAACGTGCCGGTGCCGGCGGCCCCGGGAGGGGGCGGTGCGGCTGTGCAGCCGGACCATAGCCCGTTCGTGGACCACACCGCGACCACGCTGGGGGCGTGTCCGGAGTGCGGAGCGGGACAGCTTGCGTTCGAAGAGGGGTGCAAGCGGTGCTACGTCTGTGCCTTCTCGGAGTGCGGGTAGGGGGGTCCCTCAGGACCCTCCCGCCGGCTTCCGGTAGTCCAGCGGCGGATCCCGGTCGCCGACCAGCGACACGTACTCGAAGTCGGGTCCGACCCGCTCCCGGTACTCCGCCTTCGCCGCCTCCAGCAGTTCCGCGTCCGTGAAAAGGTCGACGGCGGTCATTGCCAGCGTCTTGGCGGCCACCACCATCCCCTTCTCACCGATCGACATCCCGCCGGCCGCGATGGCCTGCCATGAATGGGCCGGCGTTCCCGGAACCCACGTCGCGGTCCCGATTCCCACGGTCGGAACCACCCAGCTGACGTCGGCGACGTCGGTCGAGCCTCCGCCCCGGCGGGGCATGTAGGGTTGAATCTCGGCCGCGCTCTCGAGCGGCGGCGTGTTGGCAAGCGTTTCCTGGATCATCGCCGCGAACTCCTTCTCCGCTTCGTCGTAGACCACTCCGCCCACCCGCTCAAGGTTCGCCTGAGCCCGGCGCTGCAGAACGTCGTTGCCGAGCATGGCGTAGATCCCGTGGATGACCTCGAACTCCATGGTCGTCCCCGTTCCAAGGGCCGCGCCCTCGGCCGCGAGCACCACCCGGTCGAAGATCGCCCTGGCCCTCTCGGAGTCCGGATTGCGCACGTAGTAGTAGACTTCCGCGAAGTCGGGAACCACGTTCGGCGCTGCCCCCCCGGAGGTGATCACGTAGTGAATCCGCGTCTCCTGCGGAACGTGTTCCCGCAGCATGTTGACCATGCTGTTCATCGCCTCTACCCCGTCGAGCGCCGAGCGGCCCTGGTCCGGAGCGCCCGCGGCGTGCGCCGAGGTCCCGTGAAAGCGGAACTTGGCCGACTTGTTGGCCAGCGACGAGGACGGGCTGGCGCTGTTGCCGCTGCTCGGATGCCAGTGGAGAACCGCGTCGACATCGCCGAAAAGCCCTCCGCGCACCATGTACACCTTGCCGGCGCCGCCTTCCTCGGCGGGCGTGCCGTAGACCCGCACCGTACCGGACGTTCCGGACGAAGCCAGCCAGTCCGCGACCGCCAATGCCGCGGCCACGGAGCCGGTCCCGAACAGGTGGTGTCCGCACGCATGCCCGGCGCCCATTTCCGGACGGGGCACGCGCATCGGGCTGCGGTCCTGGGTGATTCCGGGCAGCGCGTCGAACTCGGCCAGGATCCCGATCACCGGAGAACCTTCCCCCCAGCTGGCGACGAAGGCGGTGGGCATGCCCGCCACACCGCGTTCGACCTCGAAGCCGGCCTCGCTCAGCCGGGCCTGGAGCAATCCCGAACTCTCCACTTCCTGGTAGCCGACCTCGGCAAGGTCCCAGATCTGCTGGGCCGTGGAGCCGTACGCGTCCGCGCGGGCCTCCACATGCGCCATCACGGATTCGTAGCCGGTCTGGGCGGCCGCATGACCCGGCGGGGCCAGAAGGGTGGTCGCAATCAGAATGGTCGTGAAACGTGTGCCCATTGGTTGCCTCGGTTCCGATGTTGGAGGTGTGGGGGTGAGACCGGCGTTCGCGACGATACGCCGATCGTCAAACATAAACGGCCCGCGGCCTGTCCGCCCGCCAGCGGTGTCTGCCGGGCCGCGAGGGTGTACACAGCGTCCGGAAGTCACGATTTTCCTTCCTTCGTCGAGACCAACCGTTTTCCCGCGGGAGAGCGAATGCCGCGCAGAGATCACGTCCGCGTCGCCGCCGTGCAGCCACGCGGCTATCCGTTCGACACGGCGGGCGCAGTGGAGCACCTGTGCGCGGCCACCGCCGAGGCGGGGGCGCAGGGGGCCGAACTCGTACTCTTCCCCGAGGCTTTCGTCGGCGGCTACCCCTGGGGCCTCGCGTTCGGCACCTCGGTCGGAGGCCGCAAACCGGCCGGCCGGCGAACCTTCGGTCGCTATCACGACGCCGCGATCACGGTCCCCGGCCCCGAGACGGACGCAATGGGCCGCGCCGCCAGGGAGGCGGGCGTCTACCTGGCCGCCGGCGTGATCGAGAAGGGCGCCGGCCACGCTCCGGGAACGCTCTTCTGCACGCTCCTCTACTTTGCACCCGACGGCACCATCGCCGGGCTGCACCGCAAGCTCAAGCCCACCGCGGCGGAGCGCCTGATCTGGGGAGAGGGCGACGGGAGCACCCTGCCCGTCCTCGATACCCCCTTCGCGCGCGTCGGGGGACTGATCTGCTGGGAGAACTACATGCCGCTGGCGCGCATGGCCATGTACGGCAAGGGCGTGGAGATCTACCTGGCGCCCACTGCGGACTCACGCGACCGCTGGCAGGCCACCCTGCGCCATATCGCGCTGGAGGGCCGCTGCTTCGTGATCGGCTGCAACCAGTTCGTCACCAAGGACCACTACCCGCACGATATCGAGATCCTCGCCGAGTACGACGACTGGCCGGACACGCTGTCCCGGGGAGGGACCGCCATCTACGGCCCGCTGGGCGAACGCATCGCCGGTCCCCTGCACGGGGAAGCGGGCGTGATCCACGCCGACCTCGATCTCGGCGACATCCCGCGCGCCAAGTTCGACTTCGACGTCGTGGGCCACTACGCGCGGCCGGACGTCTTCGATTTCCGCATCCGCGAGGAACCGTTGACGGCGGTAGGGATTTCGCCGCCGAGTCGTTAGAATAAATATCCCGTAAAAACGGAATATCTTTCATACCCAAGGATGAATCGGAAAATGACTACAGCCACCGCCAGCCCCAGATCCTCCCTTACCGACCGGTACCTGGACGAGGCAGAGCGCTTCTCCGCGCACAACTATCACCCCCTTCCGGTGGTGCTGGACCGCGGCGAGGGGTCGTGGGTATGGGACGTCGACGGTAACCGCTACCTGGACATGCTCAGCTCGTACTCCGCACTGAACCAGGGACACCGGCACCCCGTCGTCCTGAAGGCCGCGCGCGACCAGCTGGATCGCCTCACGCTGACGTCGCGCGCCTTCCACAACGACCAGATGGGCCCCTTCCTGCGGGAACTCTGCGAGGCGTCGGGGTTTGACGCGGCGCTGCCGATGAACACGGGGGCCGAAGCGGTGGAGACCGCGATCAAGATGGTGCGCAAGTGGGGATACGAGGTTCGCGGGGTCCCGGACGGCCAGGCCGAGATCATCGTGTGCGAGGACAACTTCCACGGACGCACGACCACGATCGTCGGCTTCTCGTCCGAAGAGCAGTACCGGGAGGGCTTCGGTCCGTTCACCCCGGGATTCAAGCTGGTGCCGTACGGAGATGTCGACGCGCTCAGGCGGGCCATCGGGCCCAACACCGTCGGCTTCATGGTCGAGCCCATACAGGGCGAGGCGGGGGTGGTCGTCCCGCCCGACGGCTACCTGCGGGAGACCGCGGCGATTTGCCGGGACAGCGGCGTGGCCTTCGTCGCCGACGAGATCCAGACGGGGCTCGGCCGTACGGGCCGGCTCTTCTGCTGTGACTGGGAGGGCGTGCGCCCGGACGTGCTCGTCGTGGGCAAGGCGCTGGGCGGCGGGGTATACCCGGTGTCGGCGGTGATCGCGGACGCCGAGTTCATGGACGTCTTCCGGCCGGGCGACCACGGATCCACCTTCGGCGGCAACCCGCTGGGCGCGGCCGTGGGCCGGGCGTCGCTGCGCGTCATCCTCGACGACGACCTGTCACGGCGCTCCGACGAGCTCGGATCGTGGTTCATGGACCGGTTGCGCGCGATCGCCTCGCCGCACGTCGCGGAGGTGCGCGGCAAGGGTTTGCTCATCGGCGTGGTGATCAGGGAGTCTTCCGGGACCGCGAGGCCGTTCTGCGAGGCGCTGCAGGAGCGCGGCATCCTCGCGAAGGAGACGCACCACCAGATCGTCAGGTTCGCGCCGCCCCTGACGGTGGAGCGAGACGACCTCGAGGCCGCGCTGGTGGAGATCGAGGCTGTACTGAGGTAGAAGACCGGCCGGGCTACGGGCCGGGCCGCGAACCCGGCCGGCCGCAGATGGGTCCCGGTCTGCTTGCGGCCGCCGCCGGACGGGGTCAGCCGCCCGGTGCGGCGATCGTGCCCTGCCTGGAGGTGTCGATTTCGGCCGCTTCGCCCTCGTCGAACAGAACCGCGCCGATCTGCCCGTAGAGGAAGTCGCGCGACTCCGCCTTGCGGGGGTCGAGCCCGTAGTGGTTGATCAGCAGGGTCTGGTGCTGAAGCCAGTCCCGCCAGCAACGTGCGCAGATCTCCCGCTGAATCCGCTCCCCGAGCTCCGATCGAAACGGGGGACGGGGCAACGCGGGTACCGGATCTCCCGGGTGGCGGCGGCAATCGATGGTGTTCACGCGACAAGATAACATCGCCCGAGCGGTTCCGGAGCACGGCAGCGCGCCCCCCGGACGAGGCGCCGTCCGCGCGGCCGCATCTGGACGCTGGTTCGCCGAGGCTTAGATTTGCTCTCATGCATCGAATGCAGGCAACGGAGGTACATGATGTCTTCAGCGAGAACGCCCGAGACCAATTCCGCGGCAAACGGCGAGGGCCCCCTGTTCAGCAAGGAACAGCTGGCGCACCTGGAAGACAGGCTGCTGGAGGAGCGGAGCAGGGCGCTCCGCGGCCTGGGCGTTTTCAACCAGGTGGCCCAGGGAGACCGGGCGGCCGTCGATTCGGACCTGGCGGCCTACACCGATCACATGGCGGATCAGGGGACCGAGGCGATGGAGCGGGAGAAGGCAGCCCTCTTCGCGACCAAGGAGGGGCGCTACCTCTACAGGCTTCAGGAGGCGCTTCGCCGCCTGTACCGCGACCCGGACAACTTCGGCCGCTGCCACGGCACCGGGAAGCCCATCAGCTTCCAGCGCCTTGACGCGCTACCTCACGCCCGTTACTGCATCGAGTACAAGCTGGAATTGGAGGAGCGGGAGGGCTGACCCGGGCGGGTTCACCTCATCGCTGCCAGGAGCTTCTGGCCCAGGACCTTCGCCTGCCAATCCCGCACGCCGTCGACAGCGGCGAGTTCCCGAAGACTCTGCGGATTTGCGGCCGCTACAGCGCGCAGCACGTTGTTCGCCATGACGCGGCCGCGGTCCAGCGTCAATTCGCCGGCCACCCGGTTGCGTGCGGTCTTCAGGCGCTCGAAGGTGGCCTCTTCTTCCGGGGTCGGGCGCGTTCGCGTCCTTGCCGGAAACGGGTAGGGCGACAGCTCGGCGGCGCGGAGGCGGTCAACCTCCTCCAACGCGCGCAGGAGCGATTCGCCCCTGCTGTGGGCGAGCCGGGCCGGGAATCCCCTCACCCCCGCAAGCTGATGAAGGGAGTTGGGAGACCTGAGGACAACCTCCAGCAGCGCGGCGTCGGAAGCCACTCTGAACGGAGCACGGTCCAGGTCGCGCGCGACGGTGTCCCGCCAGCCGATGACGGCGCGGAGCGCGGTGACGGCCCGCGGGTGCAGACGGCGTGCCTCCCTGAAACGGGTCACAGGATCGACCGGCGGCGCCGGTGTGTCGGGGGATGCCGCATTTCGGACGAGCCACGCGCACTCCTCCTTCGCCCAGGATGTGCGGCTCACCTCTCGCAGCCGCTCGCCGAGAACGTCGGCCAGGCGATGTAGGTAGCGCGTGTCCCCCGCGGCGTACTCGACCATCTCCGCTGACAGCGGCCGTCGAGCCCAGTCCGCCTTCTGAAACTTCTTGGAGACCCGAATGCCGAGGTGTCGTTCGAGCAGCGCCTGCAGGCCCACCGCGGGCTCTCCGAGAAGACCGGCCGCCACCTGGGTGTCGACCAGGTTGGCCACCCCGATGTCGAGATCGCGGCGCAGGAGACGGAGATCGTAGGCCGCGCCGTGCATCAGCACCCGGCGTTGCGGGCTCTCCAGTGCCTTCAGTGTGGGGGTAAGGTCAACCGCGAGAGGGTCCAGCACGAACGTCTGCTGCGGCGTTGAGAGCTGTACCAGGCAGAGCCGGTCCGAGTAGCGGTGGTAGCCCGCGGCTTCGCAGTCGACGGCGATGGCGTCGGCCACAGCGATGGCACGCCCCGCTTTCCGTGCAAGCTCGGGTGTGTCCACGTAAGACGTGACTCTCGGCAAGTTGTCGCGCGTCCGTTCGGGTGAAGCCGTCGCAAGTGGTCGGCCGCAACAAACTAACCTAGCTTCACTCCCAGCGTTCCACGATGCGCGCGGATGGCACTCACGGCTGCGGTCCCGGAGGCCACGCGTCCTACCGAAGGGAGTGTGTTGCAGCGGATGCTGAGAACGAAAGTGGTCGCGACGATGGGGCCGGCCAGTTCCACGCCGGAGGTCGTCACCGATCTTGTACGTGCCGGGATGGACATCGCACGGATCAACATGTCCCACGGCAACCATGAGCACCATCGGCGCGGCGTGCGGCTGGTGCGGGAAGCCGCACGAAAGGTCGGCCGCCCCGTCGCCATCCTGGCCGACCTTCAGGGACCCAAGCTCCGCGTTGGAAGCCTCGAGAAGCCCATGACCCTGAACGACGGCGACGTGGTCACGATCGCGCCCGACGGCGAGCAGTCGCCGGGCGAGATTCCGACCGGCTACACCCAGCTCGCCGACGAGGTCACGCGTGGCACGCAGGTACTCCTCGACGATGGGCAGCTGGAGCTGGAGTGCATCAGGACCGATGGGCGGCGCGCGGTCTTCAAGGTGGTTCGTGGCGGGCTCCTCCGTTCGCGCAAGGGCATCAATCTGCCGGGCATCGCCGTGAAGACGCCGGCGGTGACCGAAAAGGACAGCGAGGATCTGGACTTCGCCCTCGAAATGGATGTCGAGTTCATCGGACTTTCGTTTGTTCGCAACGTCAACGATGTGCTTGGACTAAAGGACCGGATCAAGGGCCGGGCATGGCTCGTCAGCAAGATCGAGAAGGCTCAGGCGCTCGACGAGCTCGACGGAATCATGTCGTTCAGCGACGCCGTCATGGTGGCCCGGGGCGACCTCGGGGTGGAGTTGCCCTTCGCATCCGTGCCGCTTGCCCAAAAGCGGATCATACAAGCGGCGAACGGACACGGCTGCCCGGTCATCACGGCGACGCAAATGCTCGAGTCGATGACCATGTACCCGCGCCCGACCCGGGCGGAAACGTCGGATGTGGCGAACGCGATCATCGACGGAACCGACGCGGTGATGCTCTCGGGGGAGACGGCGGTGGGCAAGTTCCCCGTGAGGACGGTGGAGGTCATGGTCGGCATTGCGCGCGAAATTGAACGGAGCGGCGTGCTCGAGAAAGGGCCCCACTATCTGGACCAGATGGGACCCATCCGCCGTCGCGGAGCCTCTCCCCGTGAGCACGCGGTCGCCGCTTCGTCGGTGCGCGCGGCGCGGGATCTGAACGCCCCGGCGATCATCGTGATCACCCGCAGCGGTTTCTCGGCCCGGCTGGTCGCATCCTACCGTCCTCCCATCCCGGTCTTCTCCGTCTGCACCGACCGCAAGGTCCAGCGCCAGCTCTCCGGGGTGTGGGGCGTGCAACCGGTATTGGCGGAGCGCGGGGAGATCACCTACCAGAACCTGACCGACTTCGGCAAGCGCGTCGTGCTCGGCTCCGGCATCGGCCAAACCGGCGATCCGGTGATCGTGACGTCGGGCCTGCCGTTTCACTCACCCGGCTCGACCAATACCATGCGTATCGAGCAGCTGTAGCACGCGTCCATCCAGCGGCGGCGAGAGACCATCGAATTGCGCTTGACCTTTCTTGGGACCGGCACCTCCTTCGGCGTTCCCGTGATCGGGTGCACATGCGCCAACTGCACGTCGTCGGACCCGCGCGACAGAAGAACGCGTCACGGAGCGCTGCTGACGCTGGAGGGCGGGAACCTCCTTGTCGACACCCCGCCCGAACTGCGGCTCCAACTCCTCGCCGCAGGCGTCGACCGCGTCCATGCCGTCTGGTACACGCACCTTCACGCCGACCACGTTCACGGGATCGACGACGTGCGCATCTTCTCCTCTCGGGGGCGTGGCCCGGTCCCGACGTATCTGCCCGAGGAATCGCGGCCGGAAATGGAGTCGCGATTCTCCTACATCTTCGATGACAGCGTCGCGGTGGCCAGGGGGACCAGCAAACCGAAGCTGGAACTGAGCACGTACGTGGAAAACGTGGCGGTGGCCGTGCTCGGCGCCGACCTCACGCCGTTCCGCGTTCCCCACGGCCCTGCTGACGCGTTCGGTTTCCGTGTGGGTTCGCTCGGATACGTAACCGACGCAAAGCGCCTCCCGGCGGCGGCCCGGGGCATCCTGGCCGGAGTCGAGACCCTCGTACTGAACGCGCTCTGGTGGGGCCGGCCGCACCCCACGCACTTCAACATCGAGGAAGCCGTGGAGGCTGCGCGCGACATCGGGGCCCGCCGGACATTCCTGACTCACCTCACGCATTTCGTGGGGTACCGCGACCTGGCGGCGGCCCTTCCACCGGGGATCGAGCCCGCGTACGACGGCCTCGTCGTGGATCTGGGCTAGCCGTCCGTGGACAAGAGCGTGACCTCCCTGACGATCGATTTTGCCAACGCGTTGGCGGGCGTGGTTCCGGGGACCGGAATCGACCCGGGCCGCCTTCACGGCGACCTGGCCGCGCGCTTCCGGGACGCCCACGCGGCGGTGGCGGCGCGCAGGCGCTCCGGCGAGATGGGGTTCTTCGAGCTGCCCGCCGATCACCATCTCGCCGAGCGCACCGCGGCTGCCGCCGCGACGGTGGCCCGGCGGTGCGAGTCCCTGGTCGTCATCGGGATCGGCGGGTCCGCGCTCGGCACCGCTGCGTTGCGGGACGCCCTGCTGCCACCCTCATGGAACGAGCTGGACGCGGCCTCGCGCGGCGACCGTCCGCGGCTCCACCTCATGGACAACCCGGATCCGGACTCCGTCGCCGCGCTGCTCGGCCGCCTGGATCCGGCGGGCACCTGCTTCAACGTGGTCAGCAAGTCGGGATCGACCGCCGAGACCATCGCCCATTTCCTGATCGCCTGGGAGTGGGTGGAGTCCGCGCTGGGTCCAGGCGGGTTGCGGGACCGTTTCGTCGTGACGACATCGCCTGGGCGCGGTGGCCTGCGCGGGCTCGCCAGGGACCATGGTCTCTGCACACTCGACGTGCCCCACGCCGTGGGCGGGCGGTTCTCGGTGCTGTCGCCCGCCGGACTGTTCCCGGCGGCCGCGACGGGCATCGATATCGACTCGGTGCTGGCAGGCGCCGCGGAGATGGCCACACGCTGCTCGACTCCGGAGCTGCCGGGGAATCCCGCGGGAGTTCTCGCGACGCTGTTGCACGTCGCCGACACCGAAATGAACTGCCATGTGCAGGTCTTCATGCCGTACGCCGACCGTTTGCGGGGACTGGCATACTGGATACAGCAGCTCTGGGCCGAATCCCTCGGGAAGGCGGTCGACCGCGCCGGCCGGCTCGTCGAGAGCGGGCCCACCCCTCTGCCGTCCTTCGGTGCCAGCGACCAGCATTCGCTCCTGCAACTGCTCATCGAGGGGCCTCGAGACAAGATCGTCGTCTTCCTGGGCAGGGAGGTGCCGGAGCGGGACGTGGATATCCCGGCGCGTTTCGCGGAAGAGCCGGCGCTGGCGTATCTCGGCGGTCACACGCTGTTCGAACTCCTGGACGCCGAACGCCGCGCAACCTCCGAGGCGCTGAGGAGGGAAGGACGCCCGAGCCTCGCCGTGATGACGGAGCGACTGGACGCGCATGCCGTTGGGAGCCTGTTGATGCTCTTCCAGATCGCGGCCGTATACTCGGGTGAGCTCTACGGCGTGAATCCCCTGGATCAGCCGGGGGTCGAACTGGGGAAGAAGCTGACCTTCGGTTTGATGGCGCGGGACGGATACGCCAGACCCGAGGTGCCCCCGTCCGATTCACGTTGGCGTGTCTGATCCGGCGTGTGTAGCTTAATCGGCGCCGGGTGATTCGGTCGCCGAAATGGAGTCAACGGCAACCATCCAGGAGGGTGAGGATGAGCTCTGGAGAAGATCAACACACAGTCATAATCGAGAAGGACCGCGGTCCCGAGATCGGAGCGTTTCTTGTCGGGGCGCTCGTCGGAGCGGGTCTCGCGCTGCTCTTCGCGCCGGGATCGGGTGCCGAAACGCAGCGGCGGATCCGTGAACAGGCGAAGAAGCTGAGGGGGCTCACCGAGGAACGGGTCCGGGGGCTGCGCGAGGACCTCGGAACGCGGATGGACTCGGCGAAGGGCGTGGTGGCGCAGGGACGGCAGATGGCGACGGAAGCCCGCGGCGAACTGGAAGAGAAGCTGGAGCGGTCGAAGGCGGCCTACCGCGCGGGCATCGAGGCGGCTCGCACGGAGTCGCAACGGCAGCTTGCAGACGGCGAGAGCCCGCAAGCGTCAGAAGGGGACGCCTGACAGCAACGCGATACTGTATCCGGAGGAGCCCAACCACGTGAAGATCTACCTCGACACCGCCAACCTGGACGAAATCCGCGAAGCCGCCAGTTGGGGAATCCTGAGCGGCGTAACGACGAATCCCAGCCTGATGGCGAAGGAGACCGGAGCCGACTTCGAGGACACGATCCGGACCATCGCCGGCCTCGTCGACGGCCCCATCAGCGCCGAGACCGTCTCGGAGGACGCCGACGGCATGGTCGCCGAGGGAAGGGAGTACGCGAACTGGCACCCCAACGTGATCATCAAGGTGCCGAGCACCCCGGCGGGGCTGCAGGCCGTACACCGGCTCGGGCAGGAAGGCATCCGCTGCAACGTGACGCTGGTCTTCAATGCGAACCAGGCGCTGATGGCCGCTTTGGCGGGGGCGTTCGTGGTGTCGCCGTTCGTCGGGCGGGTCGACGACATGTCCCACGACGGGATGGAGCTGATCCGGGAGATTGCCGCCATCTTCGAGCAGAATCCCGACATCCACACCCGGATCCTCGCCGCTTCGATCCGTCATCCCCGCCACGTGATCGATTCCGCCCTGGCCGGGGCCCACATTGCCACCTGCCCCTTCAAGGTCCTCCGGCAGAGCATGAAACACCCCCTTACCGACCGCGGGATGGCCAGCTTCCTCGCCGACTGGCAGGCGCGAGAGGCGACCATGGCGGTGACGGCGGGGGCAGGGGTCTGATCGCTTGGGCGCGCCACCGCCCGGTGGCTCGCGGCGCGTCGTTGCCCGCAACAGGAAAGCCCGGCACCAGTACGAGGTCATGGACACCTGGGAAGCCGGGTTGGTGCTGCTGGGAACCGAGGTGAAGTCGATCCGCGCGGGCAAGCTGGCGTTTCAGGACGCGCATGCGCGGACTCAGGCGGGCGAAATGTGGCTGCACAACCTCCACGTGGCGCCCTACGAGGCCGGGAATCGCTGGAATCACGACGAGACCCGTCCGCGCAAGCTGCTGCTGAATCGCAACGAGATCCGGCGAATCACCGCGCGAGCCGAGGAAAAGGGGCTCTCGATCATCCCCCTGGACGTCTATTTTCGCGGGGGCAGGGTCAAGGTCACGCTGGCGCTGTGCCGCGGCAGGAAGCACCGGGACCGGCGGGAGGCGTTGCGCCGCAGGACCATGGACCGCGAGGCGGAGAGAGCGATGAAGGACCGGGGCCGGTGAGCACGGCGCGCGAGGTGTTCGGCACCCGCTTCGCCAACCCGGTGCTCATGGCCGCCGGCACCTGCGGCTTCGGCGAGCCGCTCATCGACGTCATGTCTCCCGACGAGGTGGGAGGACTCGTGACCAAGTCGGTCACGCTCGCGCCCCGGTGGGGAAACGCCCCGCCCCGCGTGGCCGAGTACCGGGGTGGAATGCTCAACTCCGTCGGTCTCGCGAATCCCGGATTGAAGGGAGTCCGCGACCGGAAGCTGCCCTGGATGCGGCGCCATCTCGGAGGTCTTCCCGTCCTGGTTTCGGTTGCGGGGGCCACGGTGGACGAGTACGACGCGGTTGTCACGGGACTGGAGGAGGAGGAGGGACTCGTCGGGTTCGAACTCAACCTCTCCTGCCCGAACGACGCCAATCTGCACGGGACGCCGTTCTGTCTCGACGGCGATGCGATGCGTGAGGTGCTGGATCGCGTGCGGCGGCGGACCTCGCGCCCGCTGCTGGTCAAGCTGGCGCCGAACGATCCCGACATCGGCGCGACCGCGGCCCTGGCCGTGCGGCACGGCGCCGACGGCATCACGGCCATCAATACGCTCCCGGGACTGCTCAGCGACGCTGCCGGGAAGCCTCGGCTCGGGGCCGGCCAGGGCGGCATGAGCGGCCCCGCGCTGCTGCCGGCCGGACTGGCTGCGGTGCGGAAGGTCGTCGAGGCGGTGGACGTGCCGGTGGTGGGCGTGGGCGGGATTCTCACGGGCACGGACGCGGAAACCTATCTTGCCGCGGGCGCGTCGCTCGTACAGGTCGGGACCGGATCATTCGCGGATCCGCGTTGCGCCGGCAGGGTCGCGCGCCAACTCGCCATAAGGAGCTGGAGCTCGTGAACGACCGGGTGATCGTCGCACTGGACGCCTCGAGCGCCCAGCGTGCGCTGCAACTGGTCGACCGCATCGGGCCGCGGTGCCGTTTCTACAAGGTGGGGCTCGAGCTCTACACGGCAGCCGGACCGGGGGTGGTGCGTGAACTGCGGGAACGGGGACACGAGGTCTTTCTCGACCTCAAGCTGCACGACATCCCGAACCAGGTGGCGGGCGCGACCGCCAGGGCGGCCGAACTCGGCGTGACGTTCCTCACTGTGCATGCGATGGGGGGACGGGACATGCTGGCGGCCGCGGCCGCGGCGGTGAGGGGGTCGGTGGGGCTCCTGGGGGTGACCGTGCTGACGTCGCTCGACGAGGAAGGGCTGGGCGCGGTGTTCGGGCGCAGCGTGCCGGACGTGGGCCGGGAGGCCGATCGCCTGGCGGCCATGGTGGGAGAGGTGGGGTTGGCCGGGGTCGTGTGTTCGGCGGCCGAGGCGGCGAGGCTGAGGGCCGGGATGGGTCCAGGCGGCGCCATCGTCACTCCGGGGATCCGGCTCGCCGGCGACGCGGTCCACGACCAGCGGCGCGTACGCACGGCCGGCCAGGCATTCCGGGGCGGTGCGACCCACATCGTGGTCGGCCGCCCGGTGACCGGTGCACCGGACCCGGCGGCGGCCTTCGCGCGCATCGTCGCGGACGCCCGCGACGGACGCTGACACGCAACGCCACGCGTGCGCCTATATTTCACCACCCATAACCCGCTGCACGCCGGAATGAACCCGCTGGACGCCGGATGAAACTCTACGACTCGCTGCGCCGCGACACCTGCGGCTTCGTGCCGCTGAACCCGGGACGTGTCACCGTCTATGGCTGCGGACCGACGGTGTACGACTTCGCTCACATCGGCAACTTCCGTGCCTTCATGGTATACGACCTGCTCCACCGCCACCTGAAGTGGCGTGGCTACGAGGTGGACTTCGTCGTGAACTTCACCGACGTTGACGACAAGACCATCGCCGGTGCGAGTGCGGCGGGACAGCGGCTTGCGGAGCACACCGCGCCCTTCGTCGAGGCATTTCGAGAAGATTCGCGGACGCTCGGATTCCTCCCGTTCTCGCGTCATCCGCGCGCGACCGGGTACATACCCGCCATGCTGGACTTTGTCGAGCGGCTCGTGGGGAGTGGCACCGCCTACCACGCGCCCGACGGTTCCGTCTACTACGACGTGTCGGCCTTCGGCGGCTACGGCCGTCTCTCCGGGAAGGGAACGGAGACCGGCACCGCTCGCTCGCGCATTGCGGCGGACGAGTACGAGAAGGGCGATGCCCGTGACTTCGCGCTCTGGAAGGCCGTGCAGCCGGGCGACCGGGAGGTGGGCGCGGTGTGGGATTCCCCGTGGGGGCCCGGCAGGCCCGGGTGGCACCTGGAGTGCTCGGTCATGGCCCAGGCCCTCCTTGGGGACACGATCGACATCCACCTTGGGGGCGAGGACCTGCTCTTCCCGCATCACGAGAACGAGATCGCGCAGTCGGAGGTGGCGACCGGCCGGCCGCTCGCGCGTTTCTGGATGCACGTGAAGCACCTGAAGGTCGACAATCGCAAGATGTCCAAGTCGCTCGGGAACTTCCACACCGTGCGCGAGCTCGTCGACCAGGGCCATGATCCCGCCGCGATCCGCTGGGTGCTCCTGTCTGCCCACTACCGCAGCGAACTGAACTTCACGAGAGATGGGCTGGAGGACGCGACCAACTCGGTTCAGCGCCTGCTCGACTTCCGGCACCGCGTCCGGGAAGCGCCGACGGCACCCGGCCCGGGAGGGACGCTGGCCGCCGTCGCGCGCGAACATCTCGCGGCGTTCGGCCGGGCGCTGGATCAGGATCTGAACGCGCCCCGCGCCATGGCCGCGTTGTGGGCGCTGGCCAGGGACGTCAACACGGGCCTCGACGCAGCCGGTGGCGGGATTGCGGGCGAGGACCGTGCCGAAGTGCTCACCGTGCTCGGCGAGATGGATGCGGTGCTCGGCATCCTCGACCTTGCCGCGGGCAGCCGCGAGGTCGGCGACGAGGCCGAGGAGTGGATCCGCCGGAGAGTGGAGGCCCGCAACCAGGCCCGCGCGCGGCGCGACTTCGAGACCGCGGACCGCCTCCGCGACGAGCTGGCGGCCGAGGGCGTGCAACTTGAGGACGGGCCGGAGGGTACGAGGTGGAAGCAGGTGCACGTCGGCGCCTCCGCGACGAGCGGTTGACCCCGGCCGCGACTCGCCGCCGCAAGGATGGACCGGACGGACGGGTCCACTTCCCTGCAGCCGGAATCGGAGGCAACTTTCCGAAGCGCTGACGTAGCTCAGTTGGTAGAGCAGCTGATTTGTAATCAGCAGGTCCGGGGTTCGAGTCCCCGCGTCAGCTTGTCCGACGGAAACCGACATTGATGCTCGTCGACCAAACAGTTATCTTTCTTTGCTCGTTTCCATCCGAGCCCGGGGACGCCGACAGCCAGCTTGGCGGGCAGGGGTGGGAACGTGTTTTTTGGTGGGGTACCGAAGCGGCCAAACGGGGCAGACTGTAAATCTGCTGGCAGACGCCTACGTAGGTTCGAATCCTACCCCCACCATGGAGGCACTCCGGAGCTGGGCCCGGGGTCTCTCCGATGGCTGCGGGAGTAGCTCAGTTGGCTAGAGCATCAGCCTTCCAAGCTGAGGGTCGCCGGTTCGAATCCGGTCTCCCGCTCTCGGTCGGCCCGGGTTGTCCCGGGGCGAACCGGTGCGACACGAGGTGCTCTGGTAGCTCAGTGGTAGAGCGCTTCCTTGGTAAGGAAGAGGTCGCGGGTTCAATCCCCGCCCAGAGCTTGGCGGGACGGGGAGCGAATCCGGGCCGCGGGATGTGAACGACAACGGCAGGACGACATCGGGCAATCGGGAGTGCCCGCGTCAAGAGCCTCAATTCAAACGGGGGTAGAATGGCGAAGGAGACCTTCGAGCGGACGAAGCCGCACGTGAACGTGGGGACGATCGGGCATGTGGACCACGGGAAGACG
>LXNJ01000825.1_pt1 | contig 19951 bp, 17 predicted proteins | sample 809081 | NCBI WGS metagenome assembly LXNJ01 (sample SAMN04870510, study PRJNA318959) | sponge metagenome | biome: sponge; feature: marine sponge reef; material: water | host: Petrosia ficiformis | place: Greece: Milos, Mediterranean Sea | collected 2013-05-29 | depth 5-7 m | reverse complement strand
TAATTTTCTGTCCGCACAAAGCAGGTGTACCCACCTGCTGGCGAGGTTTCCTAACCTCGCTAAATTACCGAATTATTTTCTTAAACTTCATAAAGTTTGTGCTACATAGGTGGCAACTTAGGTTATAAAAGGCAACAAGATTTATCTCGGACAACCATTGTAAAAAGTTTAAAAGGAGTTTTTATGAAAGCGGGGCAAATTGTTGCACCACATCATATCGAAATTATTGATATAGATAAACCGAATTTGACAGATTATCCTGATGGCACAGTAATGCTAAAAACTATCCACAGTGCCATCTGTGGTAGTGATATGCCATCTTTTGTCCTTGAACAGCCTGCTGATCGTTATCCGTATGGGCATGGTCTTTCTATTCACGAGGCAATTGGTGTTATAACTGCCAGCAAGTCGGATAAATTCAAAGTTGGAGACGAGGTGCTTGCACTTCCACGTCATATCGGTGGATGTTCAGAATATTTTCTATCACATGAGAGTGTCACTGTGCCGTTGGTGGATTTTCACCGAAAAGATTGCATCCTAATGTCGCAGCCTCTTGGCACTGTCGTTTGGGCATGTCGAAAGTTAGGCAATTTGCTCAATTTAGATACAGTCATTATAGGACAGGGACCGATGGGACAACTCTTTACACATATGTTAAGCAATCTCGGTGCAAGAACAGTAATAACTACCGATTTGGTTGACTTTCGACTTGAAGTATCAAAGCAGATGCGTGCCACACATACAATCAACAGTGCAAATGAAGACCTTGTCGCTGCAGTTAAAGAGATTACTGATGGTAGGATGGCTGATCTTGTGATTGAAGTCGTGGGACATCAAACGGAAACAATCAACACGTGCCTACAACTTCTAAAACGCGGCGCAACACTACTCGCTTTCGGGGTGCCAGATGATGAAGTATACGGTTTCCATTTCTCTGAATTCTTCAGGAAAAATATCCGATTTATCGGGTCTGTCGGACCAGACGTGCCGAATGATTTTCCGTTAGCGATGGATATGATTGCGCAAGGACGTATTGATGTGTCACCAATTATTACACATCATCTGCCTTTCACCGAAGCACAAAAAGGTTTTGAAATGGCACTGCACAAAAAAGATGAAGCAGTCAAGATAGTATTTGATTATCCGTAATGCTAAATTGCATTGAACCGTAGAGGCGGGTCTCTGTGCCCGTCTGTGTTCTGATTGGTATATAGCAGGAGTTACGGCATAAAGCAGCATGTCGGGGCACAGAGACCCCGACCTACATTGTGATGTGCTTTTAAACAGGAAGAGGTAATTCAACAGGACGCCCTTCACGACTTGAATGATAGATTGCGAGGATAATTTCAACCGCTTTACGCCCCTCGCGACCGTCCACCAAATGTGAAGCCTCATTTTCAAGACCAGTGATAAGGTTCTCCATCTGCCGTCGGTGATTCGCATTATTGATGGCACGTGGATCGGAAGCACCACCGCCGGTATCTGTCTGTTGAGCGAATTTTTTCCGAATTTCAGCATCTTCAGGAAGTTCAGGGTCAAATTCCCATTTGACAATGTCCTCTTCCTCTAAAATCGCGGTGCCTTTTGTGCCACAGATTTCGGTTTTCTTGAACATACCGGGATAGGCAGCAGTTGTGCCTTCAATGACACCTAACGCACCGTTTTTAAACCGCAGCGCAGCAACAGCAACGTCTTCAACTTCAATGCGTTCGTGTGCTAAAGTGTCGGTAAATGCTTGTACAGACTGGACAGGACCCATAAAATACTGCAGCAGGTCAATGGCGTGAATAGATTGATTCATTAAGGCACCGCCGCCATCAAGGTTCCACGTGCCGCGCCAACCACCGCTATCATAATATTCTTGGGAACGATACCACTTAATATAGGCGCTACCTAAAGTTAACTTACCGAACCGCCCGCGCTCAATTGTTGATTTTACGAGTTGAGAACCCTCAGTAAACCGTGAATTGAAAATGGCACATAACCGAATACCCGCTTCATCACAAGCTTGGATAATTTCATCGCACCGTTGCAGAGTAATTTCCAACGGTTTTTCAACGATAACATGTTTACCCGCTTCTGCTGCGGCAACTGCAGGTTCAAGGTGTGCACCACTCGGTGTGCAAACACAAACGATGTCAAGGTCATCACGTTTAAGCATTTCATTGTAATCGGCATAACCTTTGACGTTATATTTATTTGTGAGTCGTTTCGCATTGTCAGCATTGCGAGAACTCACAGCAACTAATTGACCGTGTTCTAAATCGGAAATTGCGGCGGAATGAAAATCAGAAATCATTCCGCACCCTATAATACCAAAACCGTAAGTTTTCATTTGATTTTTCCTTCTTTAGGGCTAAAAAACCTATTTTGATATTTACTTCTACATTACAAACAAATTATGACTGCTAACGAAACTCAAGACCAAGAACATGAATCTATAGAAGAAACTGACACAGATTCCAATGAAAATCAAGATCATGAATCTGCAGAAGATTCTGATGCTGAACAAGCACCTACTAATAAAGTATTCAGAATCGGTTGTATGACGTTTTGCCTTGCTGTAACCGTACTGTTTCTATGGGTTTGGCATCACCAAACACAGTTCAATGACAACTACAGAAAAGCATCCTTCCACATGCGTAATGGAGAACCGGAAAAGGCGATTGAGGCGTTTCAAAAAGCGATCAAAAACAAAAGCCGTACCCTTTTCTTTAAAGATGCTCCGTCCGCTTACAACAACCTTGGACAAGCCTATTTGTTTGCTGAACAGTATTCACAAGCCATTGAAACATTCAAAAAAGCGATACAGATGGCACCGGATATGGCAGAAGGTTATGTCAATTTAGCAACTGTCTATCTCCAAAAAAACGAACCCAAAAATGCTCGTGAGATATGCCTGCATGCACTTCAGACTTTTCCTGAAGCGCCACTATTACATTATAATCTCGCGTGTGCTTACGCCCTAACAAATGAACCGAAAAAATCTTTAGATTCCCTCGGACAAGCAATAGACCTTGACCCAGAACTCAGAAATTTCGCAGAACAAGAAGATGCGCTAATTCATATTGTGCCTGCCCTTCCTTGAACTCTTAAGACCATAGTCAAATCTAAAAACACTTAAACATTTATTTTGACATGCTGGGTTTGTAGTCGCGCAATTTATTACGCCTCTTATCTTCTCTTGTAGGAGGAGTTTTCAACCTCGAACTCAAAACGCATTCGCTACAATCACCAAATCTTGGATATTTACAACGCCATCACCATTGAGATCGGGTTCTGCTTCGCCAAACGCATTCGCCACTATAACTAAGTCTTGTATATTCACAACGCCATCACCGTTGACATCTGCATTCACCTCAGTTTTCAGATACATTTCACCGTCTAAATCGGGGACAGTGTGCTGGAAACTGGTAGTACCGCTTGCAACGCCGGCCGTCTGCATCGGGAGGCTAATTTGTTGTGCTTGTCCGCTGCGGTTGTAGACTGCCCAACCGTTGGTGAACTCACGGATGAAAAGTCCTTCTCGGTTTTCATAAAGTTGTGCTTTTTCGCCGACTGGTTGTCCTAAATCGGTGTCCCAAAAGTCAAACCAGAGATGTCTGTGATCCGGTGCTTTGGGATCAGTAAAGCGTGTACCATCGGTATATAACACATAGCCATCAGAGTGTGTGAGACTGAGTGTTGTGAACACACGCATCCAGCGTTGATTCTCAGGACTGTTAGGTGGAGATGTCCCAACACCCTCGCCCTCTAAACAGTTGATCTGCGGTTCTCGCAGCTGCGTTTCCGCCCACAGAAGCGTGTCCTCAATTTTCTGTAGTCCTTCGCGGGTATAGCTGCCATTGGAATCGTGCCCGGTTTCCATGAAAGTTCCGTTGACATATTCGGTGTAGGCTGTCGTTTCGTGCGGTTCACATTCACCAGTATTAAAAAATCATTACGGACACGTGCCCTTACGTTGCTTAGAATTTGGTTTGTTGCTGTAATGATTTCTTTATTTGTCGCGGAGTGGAGATGACGTCCCACAAAGCCTATAGCGTTTAAAGCGAATCCATCTATCATAACACCATCAAAAAGCCCACAACCAGCAATTGCAACGATTCGATCAATAAGCAGATTCTGCAAACTTGGGTTCAAGATATCCATCATACTCTCACCACCGTTGTTCTGTAGAACCCGATTATTACTATCTCTCAGCCAAAACTCCGAGTCTGAAGGAAATGCAGATGCCCGCAAGTGGTTGTGGATTCGGATTTCAACGAGAAACAGCATATTAGGATTGCGATCAAGGCGTTGTTGGCGTATCGCTTTTGCTGCTTCCAGATCACCACCTAACTGGGTTGACAACCCGTAGGTAGGTTCCGCCTCAGAAGTTTCCCACCATAGTCCGAAAAAAGGACTCCAGTGAAGATCATGCTTCGTCACACGTTCTGTGTAAAGCATTTCATTGTTCCAAGGACTGATTTCTTTCCATGTCTGTTCATCTTCCATAGGTCCGATAAGATTGTCCCATGCTTGAAACACTAAAGGATAATTTCGTGCCTGAATCCGAGAGATAACAGAAGTTCCTAAAGGTGCTATCTCACACACTTCATCGTATTTAAATTCGGCAAGGGTCAAATTCTGCAATGAACTTATATCATCCCCTAAATTTCCTCTGATATCCAGTCTTTGTAAATTAATTAGATTCGCTAATGGACTGAAATCTGTGATACGATTGTGTGTAAGTATTAAATTTTTCAAATTTTTTAGACTTGTAAGCGGGCTAACATCAGAAATTTGACAATCAAACAGATCTAACGTTTCTAAATTGGTGTGATTTGAAAGAGGACTGAGGTCCCTTATTGGATTATGAGCCATGTTCAGGTATTCAAGGGATGTCAAAGACTCCAAAGAAGACAAATCCGATACTTGATTAGCATACAGACTTAATCCGCGTAATTTCGTTAAATTATGCAGCAGATTTATATCTTGTACTTGATTGCTACCTAAATTGAGATATGTTAGGTTTTGAGCAAATTCTAAACCATGTATTGAACGAATCTCTTTGTTCTGTGCCTCAAGGTGTATCAGCGGTTTGATATTCTCTTTTGTCAACGGCACTTCATCAGACAATCCGAGTTTTTCTTCAATCGCCACGCGTAAATTTATATCCGGCATCCAATGAACTTCTTGTGCCAATGTAATGCACGAAACACAAAGCACAATAAAAACGTATAAACAATATCGATAAACTTGCCGCATAGTTTTCCCCTCAAGGAATCACCGCTACATAAACCTGTGAGTGGCCCGAAACATCCGACGTATACACCACAGCTGTTTCATCAGGACTAAATGATGGATGCGGGTGTGTCCACTGCGGACCATACACCGTGTCCACTTTCATCTCCATCCAACTCAACGATTTCTCCCGATCCCCTGCCTGTTGTGCCGCAGCCCAATCTTCAGCCACCGCATACCGATCCTTTTTCCATTGACTTCCACTTGACGAACTCTGCGGATAACAGATAGGCACATGTTCACCCGTTTCCACATCAACCAACCGCAACCCAATATCAGGATGCACAGTGTCGCACAGCACCTTCGTCCCCGCGCGATTACTCGCAATGTGCCATGCATTAAAATCTGAGATTGTCTGTATCTCAAGCGTGTCTAACGATATGCGCCGCAAGGCGTATGGCCAATGCGTCACAATCAATTCGTCCTGCGAACCAAGAAATGTTTCATGGACAAGAAACTCATTATTGTCATGTTGATAGAGATTTCGATTTTCAGTGCCATCACGTTTAATAGTCCACATACGTGGTGCAGGGTCGCCAGAATAAGCAATCATATCCGCGTGTTTTGGGTGAAACTGAGGGTGGATAATCGTTTGTTCAGGAGATGTATAGATAATCTCACCGCCGCTCCCTTCGGTTGCAGTAACAGTAATGTGTGATTTTCCATCACGTTTCATCGCTGTCACGATAAACTTTTCATCAGCACTGACGCTGCATTCACCAAGACTACCACCCGCAAATTCCGCAAGCACGCGTTCCACTAATGTGTCAAGATTGATTGCTTTAATGGAATCCCCTTCTGTATAAAAGAGTTCTGTTCCATCTTTTGCGATTACCCCAGAATAACCATGAACTTCCGCACCGTTGGTAAGCTGCACAATATCACCATTTGGAAATTCAAGTTTGAAAAAATTGGACTTTCCTGTACGATAGGAGGTAAAAATCATAAGGCTTTGGTCAGGTGTAAAGGATGGGGTAAGAAAATAGAGGTTATGGTTGATAGTGTTATCGTTTGTGAGTTGATAGATATGCGCGCCTGTTTGGTTATCCTCAAATTCCTGTAGTTCTGATGGATGAACGGAGCCTTTTGCGTATTTTGCCATAATTCCTCCTAAAAGCAGCACTTTTGTATTGGCTAAAAATGGTGTATTTTATTGTATGGTAATCAATTACGATCTACGGTTTGTCAGTTGGAAATACTGTAATAATTATCGTTTATAGTAGCAAATTTACCCCATTTTGACAAGTGCAATTGTCATGCAAATGTTATAGAATTGAGCGGTGCTATAGCACTGCTCAATGTTTACACAGAGCCATTCAATTCTTCAATAGTTCCTACTTTCTGTCAAATATCTCTTCCTATAGGAGCGACTTCCCGGTTGCGGCCATGCCAAAATAGTAAAAAACCGATGAGTTTACAGATAAGTGTGCATAAAGTAGTGTACATTGGTATAATCCTTACAAAAACAGCTTCTACTTTGGTTGAAGATGCTGATTTAGTGAACGCTATAAATTTCAGGTATTATGAATAGATGGAAAACTATCTAAAAAATTACCCAATCACGCAGACTGCAATCCAGTTGGGAGACAGAGAAATCTTACTCACGATTGTAGATGACCCTGATCATTTCTTAGATAAACTGAGCAGAGAGGATAGCAAAGGCACGCTTTTTCTACCTTATTGGATTTATCTTTGGGAATCTGCTATCGGCTTAGCGCGCCACGTATCAAAGATACGGAAAACGTTCTCCGATAAGTATATTCTTGAAATTGGTTGTGGTTTTGGACTCGGAGGGATTGTCGCATGTCAAGCGGGTGCTAAAGTTATTTTTACAGACTTTGAGTATGATGCGCTTCTATTTTCAAAACATAACGCGCAGCAAAACGGTATAAATTCCGCTATTTTTGTCCAGATGGATTGGAACGCGCCGTGCTTTCATAGCAAATTTGACGTGATACTCGGTTCAGATGTGATATATGAGGAACAGAATTGGCAACCAATCTTATGTTTACTTCAGAGTTTGCTGGCTGATGAAGGTATCGCTCTCTTTTCTGAACCGAATCGAAAAAATGCAGATGGATTTTTCAGATGCATCCGTGAAAACGGATTTGACTTTGAAAAATCCACCTGCTCTATATCATTAACTCAGAGGACAACATCAATTAACATTTACACGATTAAACGTGTCTAATGAAAGGGACATCTATTTGACTTACGGCTGCTTAGGCGGATGAATTTCATAACATGTTCGCTTATAACAAACGATAACATGTTTGCCAATCGCAAGATATTTCGTTAATTCAGACTCTTTCTTAAGCAAATCAAAATAAGCATCACTTCCGAATTCAATCTTCGTTGTCTTAGTTTCAGGTTTGTGTGTACTATCAATCCAAACATTGCCGCGTTGATGGAAGGTCTTGTTTTTGACCTGCTGAACAGTGATAGCCGTTTCCGCTACTTGTGCTTGCGTCTGAAGTGCTTGTAATTGGACGCTTTCTTCAACTTGCTGCCCTACACTGCGGGCAAGTTTTGGCGAACGGACTTGAACTGCAGAGAGTGGAGCAGACTGATCTGTTCTCGCCCTTGAGAATCGACCTGACGGCCTCCGCTGTGCTTCATCTTCTGTAACAAGAAATGACGTATATGGTGTCATAATTCCATACTTTTCACTGAGACGGGTAATTTCTTCAATCAATTCTTTGTTTTCACCGTTCAGTCTGATTTCGTCAACGAGATAGGCGACCTTACGCTGTGCCCACAACGCTGGCAAAAATTGATGATCCGATTCCTGTTTAGGGAACTTTGCTGTATTGGAAAATTCCTGTTTTTTCCCATTGATGTCTCCGCGCAAGATTAGTTTTGTTTTTCCAGTCCCAGCATACCTGCCAAGCACTGTCAACTGTGAACCACGAAACAGATGCGGTAACTTTTGTGGATACAGATTTTTGGTTTTAATGTTCTGGATTTCCAAAGCCAAATTGACGAGGATAGGTTCGCTTACCTTCGTGAAAAAAGAGGATACAGCAACTTCTAAATTCTCTTGTGGCTTCACATATTGACGGGTGCCACCGTTTTGTTCTGCCATTTTATCAAGCAAATTGACGTTCACATCATAACCCACACCAAACACAAAGATACGTGATTTATCGTTGTTCTCGCCAGAAACATTCTTGAGAATACGTACTGTATTCGTCTCACCAACAGTGGCTTCTCCGTCAGTTAAGAACACAACGATGCGCGGTCGTTTCGGATCCGGTTTATCGTTCAATGCAGCGAGTAAAGCATCATTGATATTTGTGCCTCCGTTTCCAACAATATCGTCAACGAAAGCAAGCGCGTTTTCCCGTTCCTGTTTTACTGAAACTAATTTATCGGAGAACGGTTCAATATCAGTATTAAATAGAATGAGGTTAAAACGGTCTCCATCATTTAAACTGTTCACACAAAAACGAAGTGCCTTTTTCGCTTGTTTAATTTTCGGCCCTTTCATACTCCCAGAACGGTCGAGAACAAAGATAAAATCCTTTTCAATAATCTCTGTTTTCTTCACCTCATATTTAGGTGAAATAAGGAGCATAAAGAAGCCGTCTTCGTCTATATCATCTCTATGGGTAATCAGGTCAATGCCAAAATCTTTGTCGGAAAGCGAATAGTAACAGGTGAAATCACGTTTTACATGGACGTTGGTGCCTTCATAACTGATTTTAGCGCGATGATCATTCTTCCGATTGACAGCAACTTCATGTGAGGGGGAATAGATTGTTTTGAGCGCATGTTTGCTTTTAAGGTCAATTGAAACAGCAAGGCTTCCTACGGATTGATGGGTATATTTGTCGGTTCGTAGCGGGTATGTATATTTGGCAAGCCCTGAATCTACACTAATTACTTGTGAGTATTCCAGTTGGATTCGTCTTTCACCATTCGGTGGAATTGGGAACACCCTTGCCTGAAAAGCACGGGTGCCGATATACTCCAGAAGAGCAGGGTCTTGCATGGAACGCACAATGCCTTCATAGATACTTCGCGCTCTGGCTTTTGCGAGCAGTTCTGCTTTGACCGGTTTTCCATCAATGTATAGCACAAAATCTGAAACGGCGACATCATCAGGAAGCGGAAAGAGATACGTACCTTCCAATTGAATGTTATTCGGATTAGCGAAGATCTGATCGATTTTCGTTGTTGCAAGTTGATTGTCAATAGTGACGTTCACATGGTGTTTTTCAATTCTTAAGGCTTCAAATCTTGGGATTTGACGTTGGCCCGTAACAATAATACCTTGCGCTTGCACAAATTGGACAAGTCCTGTAAAGAGCAGGATTATTAATGCTGCGTGGAAATTCAATCTTTTCATCGGAATCTCCTTTTAGATTTTTAAATTTGGGTTTATTGGTTAGTGAATTGGTCTACCGAATTATTAGAGGGAAAAATCGTCTGGCACGGGTTTTTGGAATGGTGCCTTCAACATGTCTTGGAAGAGTTTAACTATACTTTGGACGTCTTAGGGGCGAAAAAGTTTAGATTATGGAACAGATCGTGCAGCTGCATTCAATGGGCATGATACACTCTCGTAGGAGGTCGGTAAATCATTTGTTCACAGTAATGGAAGTGTATAAGCAATTCGCGTGCCATTTTCATGAGCACTAATTACAAGCGTTTCCCTAAGTGACAATTAGAATTATGCACCAAATGGGGCAAATATAATGTTCTGCTGCACAAAAAAGGACAGTTATTTTATTGTTTTAAGTTTGAGTGTGAGAAAGATGCTCTAAAATTTGTGATTTTAACTGTGTTTCCAATTCTTCCATTTTGGGTAAACCTGCGAGATTGTTTGTTTCATTTGGATCATTTTGAACATTAAATAAAAGATAAGGTTGTCGTTCTTTATTTATAGCAATTTTCCACTCTCGATTGAGTAACATTATTTCACGTGAGATTTCAGAGATCGCAAATTCACGATGGGTTGCTTCTGTGTCATCAAGCACAGGACACAGCGATTTCCCGAATTGGCGATGTTTCAACTCGCCACCAGCCAAATCAACAAGTGTGGGACCGATATCAATCCATTCAATAGGACTTTCACAGATACGATCAGGAACAGCGTTTTTTAATGTATCAGGAGTTCTTACAAGAAACGGAATGCGGACAGCACCGTTGAGGAGGTTACTTTTGTAAATCAAGCCATAATCACCATTCATTTCGCCGTGGTCGGAACAGAAAACGATGACAGTATTATCGAGTTCTCCGCGCTTCTCAATTGTATCTAAGATTTCACCGATCTGTGTATCAATGAGCGTAACATTACCGGCGTAATCAGCACGCATCTTTGAGACCTCTCCGGCTTGAAATTTAGGGCTTTTCTTCTTGTTTTTCATAAGATTGTCTAAACTGCCACGAGGACGATCTCCTACAGCTTGGCGGGGTATTGGAGGTAACATTTCATTCGGGTCGTACATGCTGGCGTAAGGTTCAGGTGTATCCCACGGTTCGTGAGGTCCACCGAAACTGACCCAGCAAAACCATGGCTCTTGGCGGTTGTAGTTTTTGAGATACCGCTTTGCCTGTTGTCCAACGTAAACATCTGCATCGTTTTCAAGTCCAAGTGCCGTTGGTCGAACGATGTGAGGCTTAGTCCGAAATCGTTCCTGATAATCATCACGGTAAGCTTTCCATAAACCTTTTTCTTCCCACATTTCTGTCATATAGGACAAGCATTTCATACTTGCCCGCGGTCCTCCAATTTCGTTTACGTCGTCCAATCCATAAGCGTTCATCAAGTGTTCACGCTTACGTAGATCACCATTATTAGTGTGGAGATGTGTTTTTCCAAAAAGACTGGTGCGGTATCCAGCTGCACGCACTGCCTGCATCCAAGTCGGCGTTTCTGCTGCCATCTTGTGTTTTTTGTTGTTCCAAACACCAGTATTGTGCGGATATAAACCTGTTGCTAAACTAAGCCGCGCTGGAACACAGACAGGAGAAGTCGTGACACAGTTGGTAAATTGGACACCTTCGCTCGCGATTCGATCTAAGTTTGGCGTTTGAACCCAATTTCCGCTGCAGCCCATTGCATCCCACCGCTGCTGGTCTGTCATCAAAAGCAGAATGTTAGGTCTTTCCGCTTCTCTTTCAAGTTGATTCCCAATCTTTTTATTTTGTGCCTGAGCATTTGAACCTAAGAGTGACAACGTGCCGACCCCTGCGATGCCCAGTTCTTTAATGAACGCTCTGCGGTTGATATTGTCCGATTCCTGAATCGGACAATCTTCTGTGATTTCCGTTTTCTTGGAGGTACATTTGTATGACATGAGAAATCCCGCTTTTAAGATTCTTACTGTCAATAAAAAACAATAACCCTATTGCTTTTTTGTTTGGGTGTGGCACAGGTATTCTAAAATTTGCAATCGTAATTCTGTCTCTAATTCTTTCATCTCAGGTAAGCCAGCGAGATTATTTGTTTCATCCGGGTCGTTTTGCACATCAAATAAGAGATAGGGTATCCCGTCAGAATTTAACGCGATTTTCCACTTTTGATTTAGTAGCATTATCTCACCAGATATTTCGGAGATTGCAAATTCACGGTGGGGTGTTTCGGTGTTATTCAGTGTAGGACACAAGGATTTACCAAATTGACGATGCTTCATCTCTCCACCTGCTAATTCAACAAGCGTAGGGCCAATATCGATCCATTCAACGGGACTTTCACAGATACGATCAGATGTAACATCTTTCAAGGTTTCTGGCGTACGTACAAGGAACGGGATGCGGACAGCACCGTTGAGAAAATTACTTTTGTAAATCAACCCATAATCACCATTCATTTCGCCATGGTCGGAGCAGTGAACGATAACGGTATTTTCCAGTTCACCACGTACCTGAATTGCATCAAGGATTTCGCCAATTTGTGCATCAATGAGTGTGACATTCCCGGCATAGTCCGCACGCAATCTTCCGACTTCACCCTCTTCAAATTTAGGATTCATCCGATCCATCATATTATCTAAATTACCGCGAGGGCGATTTCCGGTGGAGGGCCGAGGGATTGGTGGTGGCATGTCATTCGGGTTGTACATACTGGCATAGGGTTCAGGTGTATCCCAAGGTTCATGAGGACCACCGAAACTGACCCAACAGCACCAAGGTTCTGGTCTATCATAATTTTTCAGATACTGCTTCGCTTGTTGTCCCACGTAGACATCCGCATAGTTTTCAAGGCCAAGCGTTGAAGGACGAACTATGTAAGGTTTCGTGCTGAATCGCTCCCGATAATCAGCACGGTATCCATCCCACAAACCTTTCTCTTCCCACATCGCTGTCATGTGCGACTTCACACGGGTACTTGCTCGCGGACCTCCTATTTCGTCAACATCATCTAATCCATATTCGTTCATCAACCCTTCTTTTTCGCGCAAATCACCGTTGTGCGGATGAAGATGTGTCTTTCCAAACAGACTTGTCCGATAGCCAGCGTCACGCACCGCTTGCATCCAAGTCGGTGTTTCTGCCGACATCGTGTGATTCATATTATTCCAAACACCAGTGTTGTGTGGGTAAAGCCCTGTTGCCAAACTAAGCCGAGTAGGGATACAAACTGGAGATGTGGTAACGCAGTTGGTAAATCGGATACCTTCACTTGCAATCCGATCTAAATTTGGTGTCTGCACCCAACCACCACTGCAACCCATTGCATCCCACCGTTGTTGGTCTGTCATGAGAAGAAGAATATTAGGTTTCATGCTTTCCTTATAGGTTTGAATTCGTATCAATTCCGTTCAATTCCCGCATCAACAAACGCTTTAGACAACGTTTGGTATGATAAGGTGGCAGCCGCAAGCGGATCGTAGTTTTCACGTGCCTGCACCATAAAACTCACCTCTGCAGTAATAAACCCATTATACCCGTGTGCTTGCATCCTTTTAAGATAATCAACATAATCAAACGTGCCTTCTCCAGGGATGAGGAATTCAAAATCGGGATGAATCCCACGTTGATCCTTGACATGTGTATGTGCCGAAACAGCCGCTAACGCAGATACTGTCTCCTCAGTCGGTATGCCAACAATGTCAAAGTGGCTAATGTCAAAGTTAACTTTAAGGTATGGAGAATTGACGATTTCAAGCAGTTCAAGCACTTTGTCAGGGGTATCAATGATTGCGCCAATGTGAGGTTCCATGGCAATGGTTACACCGCGCGATGCGCCATAATCAACCAACTCACCAACTCTTTCTGCAAGAAAATCTTTTTTTGTTTCCCACTGATCCGGTTTTCCACCAGGTGTAGTATTAACGGCAGGTAGTTCATCCCCTTGTGTGAGTTCAACAGCCAAATCAACGCCGCCTTTAAGTCGCCACATGTTTTTTGCATGTGCATCCGCATCGGTCTCTAACAGATTGGAATGCGCTGCAATTGCCGGCAATGCTAAATTGTGCTGTTTCAGCAAAGTAGCAATGCGTTCCCGTTCTGCTGCATCAAGTGTGCTAAGCTCAGTGGTAAAACGTGGGATGATGGTCAGTTCAATCCCATCAAATCCGAGGTTCGCAATATGGGAAATAGCAGTATCCACAGGAACGGTAGGCATTCCCCATGTGCTATATCCGATTTTCATGTGGTTTTCTCCTTAAGGTTGAGGTAAGTTCCTTGTCTTTGTAGGAACGATCTCCGAATCGCGACCCACCCAAACTCTTTGTAGGAGCGATCTCCGAATCGTGACCTTATGTTGTCGGGAATCCAAATCAAGAAATCAACGCTACAAATGCCATTTAGGCATTTGGCGGGTATGAATCATGGCGAATCATGTAGAATACCAAGCGCATTCGTCTTTAGGCATTCCCCGGAGTTCCCTCCTACAAACTTGACGGTTGTGTCTTGTCAGAACAGCGCACCAATTGAGCCAAGCCATTCGTTTATGAGGAAGCCGACACGGTGAATCATCAGCGCAACACGACCCATAACAGTGTTTCCGAACGCCGCACCAAATCCTACCATAAGGAAAGCAATACCGACCTTTGAAAGCCAATTGATGGGACCACGGTGTTCCACAGAAAAGAAAAAATAAGTGAGTGTACACATTACACCAATAACCATCAAGATCGCACCGAAAATATCAAGAATAGATAATCTTGCGTCTGGGGGAACATCAACAAACGGTCCAATAGAGGCAAATGGCTCAATTGTACCACGTGTTTGCTCAAAAATGTTCGCCTGCAACATATTTGGGATTGCGATACCTGCACCAAACCCAATAAGAATAGCAATAGGATAACGAACTAACCAGTTGTAACGAGGAGACAAGCGCGCGAAAAACAGTAAACCGATAGCAATAGGAATTATCTTAAATAGTCCCCAAAGTGCGTTTGTCGTTTCTGGTGCTACTTCCCTTTCTGTCCCGAACCAGGACCCAACCATCGCTGTTGTCTCGGTCCAGAGTGCTGCCACTGCTTCAGATAAAGGCACCCAAGCTAATGGGATGACTCCTTGGTGAATCGCAATTACAATTCCGTATCCGACTGATATTCCGACAAAAAGGTGTTCTGCAAACCGATAGAAGGGATTATCTCGGTAAAGAAAACTGTAGATGCAGAGCGTTAAGAACGCTGCAATCCAGATGCCAAAAAGTTCCATCAATTACTCCTCCCTTCCTTGAAGAATGAAAAAAGCGACATTGCCCAAAATAACCAATGCGATAATCAGAAGATGTGCAAAGGATGCGGTGTTTAACCCTATAGTTCCATCTCCAGGGGCATTCAAAAGTTTCTCATACTGAGCAGCTCCCAAATAACCGGGCATCATGCCGACCAACTGTCCTGATTGCAGATAAGGGTACATCTGAGCGATAATGACAGCAGTAACGCCTGCAGCAATTTTCAAATTATATCTTGTGTTTGCATAAATGATCCAGTATTCGGTTGTGCTGCCAGAAGCAAGATCAAGCAGCAGATCAATCTGATCATAGTTTGTAATATTCTCCATCATCGGAATTTCGGTAAGAGGTGTTTTCTCGTAATCGGTCTCAAAAACGTTTGCGATGTTCGTCCCCATTCCGAGCATAACCGGTAGCATTCCAGGGCGATAACCCAAAAATACATAATCTTGACCATACACAGCATTGTTTTCTGCTGCTATTTTCCGCATGAGTTTATCAGCTAAGGTTGGTGTATTGGGAAGAAGTGTCATACCGATGACTCTCACGCCTTTACTGAAACAGTGCTGCATAACAGCCTTTGCCATCGGTTCCGGTTCTGCGAGAGAGGATGGACCATAATCAAAAGCCATCATAATAGTTGATCCTGATGGAAGTTCCTCAATAAAGTCGTACAGTTTTTGTGTCGGTTCTGAGACTGTAATTGGCAACCTGACAGGGATCAGAGTTGGTATGATAACCACTAAAGCAACTAATATAAAAATTATTCGCCTATCCATATTCATGAATTTTTCAATCATTAACTAATCTCCTCCACCAAGATACGAACGTTCAATTCCCAATATAATTCGGATTGATTGTGAGATGACTCCTAAACTTACGCCAAGGATAATCCCGCGTCGTGCTGCACCATTTGGAATATCTAATATCCATTGGCGAATCCTTGACGCACCGTCAGCAAAGCTGTTTACCCAGCTTTCCGGATTGTCTGCCCCTGGAATCCAAGAAATTAGGTTATTCCAAATTAGATCACCTACTGGCACATTTCCCATCATAACAATCATGGCTGCGATAAGAAGTAGCGTTGCTTCAAACGCTCGTGCGCGGAAAGCACGAAACGCTGCCGAAGCAATAAAGAAGGCAAGCAAAGAAAACATCGTTGCATCCATTGGCACTTGAACATTGTCATATAACCATACAAATATTGAGTTTTGCGGTCCAAACGGCACTCCTGCAAAAACCATAACTATCATACCTGCGAATACAACCAAACTGTACTGCCAATGTTCTGAACGAAAACGAACTCGCGACACGTGAGTTTGGACAAGAGTTGCCACTGCCAATACTAACGCGAAAGGCGATATTATGAGTCCCCAGACAATAACCTCTCTATAAACTGCTTGAGAATATGAATGTGGACTGAACTGCGTAATGATCATTGCTACACCAAAAAGGAAGCAGAGTGCTAAGGGTACTTGTCGCTTCATTAAACCTCCTAACTCACCCGTTGCAAGAGTGTTGTGATCCAGTTGATACCGAAAAACTCAAGTGACACGCCAATGATGATCCCTGCAAAGATGACCAGTTTACCCCAATCTTGTCCTCTGAGGCTTCCAAGAAACATCGGATCTTTAGATAGATAAGCTGTTGCAGCATACAGTTCTTCACCAATTAAGGTATAGTCACACGCTGCGATGAAGAAAGGAAGCTGATGCTCAGAATCTGTTCCAGCAATCTGTATTGCGCCGATAGAATTACCGGTTTCTGCCATAAGAAGCGATTCCGCGAAAAACTGCCCTTGTAAGAATATGGCTGCAGGTTTTTCGCGAATCATTATACCGTTGACACCAGCGGCATAAGCAAATTGTTCGTTAGTAAGAAAGAAAATATCATCCTCGTTGTAAGCATCAGGGCGACCTTCGTCAAGATAAGAGGTTTTCACCATCTCACGTACTACGTTTAGTACAACTGGGTCCCGACAAGGAACACGTAAAGGCGTTTCGTAATCAGCAGTCCGACGTGCAACTTGTCCCAAAATCGTCATACTGGCAATAGTAGCAACATTGTCTACATCGCCTAACCCTAATATGTAAAGAATCGAACGCCCCATTTCGGTTGCTCTGCCGATGGCTTCTTCAACTGCCTCCAAACCCGGAATACGTCTAATAAATACCTCTTTCCCACTCCGCGCATGATAGATATTCCATAAAATCGCTGCTGAAAAAAGAAGCATGGCAAGAAAAAGAGCGATTTTGCCTGTATGAAACCATTGTCCTGTTGCTTTTACTGCAGCAGTTTCCGCAGAATCCACAGATACTTCAGTACCAGTAATGGAGCGTAGGATGTTTGCGAGTAAATCTATCAATGGAATAGTCGAAAATTCATTTTCAGTGTCGGTGATGCCGCGTACGATGTAAATGGCGCGTACGATGTACACGTGTTCCATACCCTTAACTATTTTAGCATCCTTGTATCTATTTATGTTGGCATCCTTATCTATTGTTTTGTGTGGTGCTAATTTTTTACTTATTTCCTCAAACTCACCTGCATCAGTGTTTCGTAGGATAACATAGCCTACAATTCCGCTACCTTCAGGCGAAGCATCCCAAGTTACGGTAATGCTTGAGCCATCATCGTTTGGTGTGTCTTTTGCAGTTACGTTTGATGGAGGTGCAGGCGCAGGTCCTTGTGGAGGAGGCGCGGGTTCTTGTGGCACATCCGGAGGCTCTTGGCTAAAAGCGTAGGTGCCGCATAGAAAGAAAAGCAAACAAGCCACTATCCATAAGGTTGTTTTGTTGTGTGTCATACATTTCCTCTAAAAAGAGTTAAAGTTATAAATTAATAACACTGTGAAATTGCTTGGACAATCTGTGTGTCTGTCACATCGTCTCGGATAACAACTTCGCCAATCCGTGTCGGTAATATGAGGCGAAGTTTGCCACTAAGTGCTTTTTTATCAAGGGACATCGCATCGCATATCGTTTCAGGAGAAAGGTCAGATGGGAAAATGAGTGGCAATTTCGCACGATTTAAAAGGATGTTTTGACGTTCAAAATCAGTTTCAGAAAACATCCCTAAATTAACTGCTAATTGTGCAGCACAATTCATGCCGATAGAAACAGCCTCTCCGTGTCGGTATTTCTTATAGTGTGTCAATGCCTCAAGTGCATGACCGAAAGTATGTCCATAGTTTAGCACCATCCGCAATCCGCTCTCTTTTTCATCTTTTGCGACAATCTCTGCTTTGTTAGCACAGGCGCAGGCGATCATCTCAATTAACGTCTCTGTCTCTAAATTTAATATAGCGGACAGGTTTTCTTCTACCATTTCAAACAAAGGTTCATCGCGGATAACCCCTATCTTAATTACCTCAATCAGTCCTGATTGGATATCCCGTTGCGGTAAGGTTTCGAGCGTATTGACATCAATCAATACCAATTTCGGCTGATGAAAAGCACCGATGAGGTTCTTACCTTTTGGATGATTAATTGCTGTTTTACCACCAACGCTTGCATCTACCTGTGCCTGCAAAGTTGTTGGGATTTGCACATACGCGATACCTCGCATGTAGACAGCAGCAGCAAACCCTCCTAAATCGCCAATAACACCGCCACCAAGAGCGATAAGCGTTGCACCTCTATCAAGTTGGTTATCAATTAAACTATCCAGTACTCGAGATAACTGTTCTAACGATTTACTTTCTTCCCCGACAGGAACATCAATGATAGCAACATCAAACCCAACATCCTTTAAACTTTCCAACACCAACGGAGCATACTGATGTTTTACGAAAGTGTCTGTTACAATAAACACCTTCGTAGATTTTGCCTGAGATTTAACAAATTCACCAATTTGGTTGAGAATCCCTGCCCCGACGAAAAGCGGATAACTGTTTTCATTAAGTTCAACGTGTAAAGTTTTTATCATTTTGCTTTGTCGTATATTTTGTCCTTGATGTTTTACTTGTCTTAAAATAGATCCTTCTTATGTCTGCTATGACTTCTTCAAACGATCTATCGGTTGTTTCGACTGTGTGATCCGCTTGTGCATAATAAGGCGCGCGTGCTGCTAACATTGTTCGAATTGTTTCCATTGCATCGGGGGTTTGGAGCAGGGGACGGTGCGTTTGATGACCAACACGGCGATAGATTTCCTCTGGTGTTGCCCTTAAGCAGAAAACGATACCGTTCTCTTTAAGTTTAGTGACGTTTATCTCTTTTAAAACAACGCCGCCACCAGTAGAAATAACATGATTGTATAGTTTGGAAACTTTGTTAACCGCTTCGCTTTCAAGTTGACGAAAAACATCTTCACCATCTTGCGCAAAAATATCGCTAATACGCCGCCGACTATCCTTCTCAATAACACTGTCTGTATCAATATAACGCATCCTAAGTTGCGAGGAAAGCCTTTTACCGATTGAGGTTTTACCTGTTCCCATAAAACCGACAAGAACGATATTACGGTTTTCTTTATGTGGTCGATTCACCTGTTTTGCGCCTTTCTTATAATTCCGCAAGCGAAGGGTATCTACTTACGAGCATTGCATAAAGTTTTCCAATTATAGCATCTTTCAAAAACAATGTAAAGGTTTTGCGGTGTTTTTTTATTACATTGTATCGCTTGACATCAACACTATTTTATAATATAACGACTTGTGCCAGTTACGTATCAGTTTTGTTATTTTTCACAACTGTTCATATTCTGGAATCAACGCCAAATACGCTTTTGGCATTTGGCGGGAGCGATTTTCGAATCGCGACCCGTTTGTCGTCGGGAATCGGAGTTCCCTCCTACCTTAAGGTTGTCAGGTATCGGAAAAGTTTCGGAATCCAAACCCAAACGAGGCGAACATGTGAAATATAAACATACCAAATGTTAACTAGCACAACGCGTAATATACTTAAAACCAATACCTTCGCCAATTATCCGGGGTTTAGTTCAGGTTGCGTGTGATGAATAGCACCGATTGCTCCCAGATGTTGTGCGATTTGTTGAATAACAATAGGTTCAGGTTTTTGCGGAAGTATT
>LXNJ01000824.1_pt1 | contig 19953 bp, 13 predicted proteins | sample 809081 | NCBI WGS metagenome assembly LXNJ01 (sample SAMN04870510, study PRJNA318959) | sponge metagenome | biome: sponge; feature: marine sponge reef; material: water | host: Petrosia ficiformis | place: Greece: Milos, Mediterranean Sea | collected 2013-05-29 | depth 5-7 m | reverse complement strand
GTTGAAAAGGCCGCGCTCGACGGACTCGACGTCAGGCACAGCGGCGAGTGGACGGGCGAGCTGGTGGATGCGCTGCGCAAGCTGGGCAAGGCGCTGTATGTCTACACCGTCAATGATGCGGAACAGGCCCGCCGGCTTCGGGATCTAGGCGTGGCCGGCATCACGACAGACCGTCCCGCTTACATCCGCAGGGCGGTTGCAGAATGATCTCCCGGACGCTGCTGGTCAGGCTCGGCGTGCTCGTCGCGGCGGCTGGTGTGACGAATGTCTTCTTCATTCAGTTCTGCGATCTGCTGTACCGTTGCGGGTGCGAGGCTCTGTGGGCCGGAGCGGCAGAGCACTGCAATATTCACAACGCCGCGCCCCCGCACTGCCCGTGGTGTCTGGACGATGGGGCACTTGGTCAGTGGTCGTTCTGGTCCATCGTCGTTTCGCAATGCGGTTTGGCGCTGTGGCCGGGCAGATTCGGGGCGTTGCGGGCGATCGCGACGTTCTTAGCGTTTCCCGCCGTGGGCGCAATCACAGGCGTGCTGGCGGGCCTAGGCACGCAGTACTGGCACTAAGGACGCCGTTGGGGCGCTCGCCGCTCTCCACTTAGACCAGTTGGGGGACCACGTATGGCGCTCGGTACCTACGCGAGAGCATCTCGTTGGCCATCCCGTTGCCGACGAACATGCCCGTCTCTCGATCTGTGTGCAACTGCTGGCCGCAGCGGTAGCTGATGTTGGCAAGGTGGCACAGCTCGGCGGCAGCCGCACCGATCTGCACATCGGCGTTGAGCGCGTAGTGGTTGCGCGAACGCACCGCCTCGACGAAGTTCGCCATGTGCGGGCGGGGGTCCCAGATCTTGTCTTCGTGAGGCTCTTCCTCATGGGTTTTCTCCCGTTCGTCCCCCATAAAGATGCGAAAGCCGTAGGGATCCACGACCATGTAGCCTTGGTCGCCGAAAAAGATGTTGCCGACGTAGTTGTTGCCCTGCAGGGGCGCCCCGCCTTCGTTCGGGCTCGACAGGTTGCGCACGTCGAAGACGATTTCGGATTTGTCGAAAAGAAAGTGCGATTGCTGCGTGTTGGGGGTCTCTTGGTCGTCCTTCCAGACGAACTTGCCGCCATTCGACGAGATCGTCCTGGGCCTGCCGTATTCGGCAAGTCCCCAGCGGCAGATATCCATCTCATGCACGCCTTGGTTTCCTATATCGCCGTTGCCGGTGTCCCAAAACCAGTGCCAGTTGTAGGCGAAGCGGTTCTTGCTGTAGGCACGCATCGGGGCAGGACCGAGGAAGATATCCCAATCCAGGCCGGCCGGAACCGGCTCTTCGGGCGTGTGGCCGATCGACTTCCTGCGTCGGAAGCAGAGTCCGCGCGCCATGTACAGCGTTCCGATCGCGCCCTCGCGGAGCATGGCCATCGCCTTGCGCTTGTGCCCGATGGAGCGGCTCTGGGAGCCGACTTGCACCATGCGCTTGTACTTGCGCGCCGCCTGAACCATCTGCTCGCCCTCGAATACGTTGTGGCTGGCTGGCTTCTCCACGTAGACGTCCTTGCCGGCTTGGCAGGCCCAGATGGTGGTGAGCGCGTGCCAGTGATTGGGCGTTGCTACCGAGACCGCGTCGATGTCCCTGTCCTCAAACAGCTTGCGCATGTCCGAGTATTCTTTCGGCGTGCTGTCTTGAAGCTTCCGTACCATGGCCGAGGCACGTTCCCGCGCCGCTTGGTTCACATCGCAGATCGCTGCGATTCGCGCACCCGGCACTTCGGAGAAGAAGCCGAGGTGGCCACGCCCGCGGCCGCCTGTGCCGATGACGGCCAAGTTGACGCTCTCGTTGGCCCCTAGTACGGGGAAAGCGCAGCTCGCGACGGCCGCTCCGGTACCCCGAACGAACGCCCGTCGGCTGGTATGGCTCATGGGGTACAGCGTACTACATGGGCGTAATGGCTCGGCTTGTGGTGCCAACGAGCTATCGCACTTGAAAGCGGGGATGATGAGTGCTGCCTCACGACGGCCGCACGGTCCAGGCTGCTGATATTCTTCGCCGAGGCCTCCGAAGGCTGCGATTTTCTGGGGATACCCACCCATTGATTCTAGGCACTGGTTTTCCCGTCGGAGCTAGCGTTGGAGACGTTCTGGAGAGCCACCCTGCCAATCCCGGCTTCCGAAGGCCTAGATGGCACCTAGACTAGGCTAACGGAGTAAAATGTGATCTTTCGCACGGTAGCCTGGTTTCCGTGGCCGAACGGACGCCTAATCCTCGCACCGGTGCCGACATGCCGTTCATCCAAGCGAGTTCAAAGTCAACAGGGACGGGTAGACCGTTCAAGCGCTCGTCTTGCCCACGAAGCGGCTTGGCAATACATCGAGATGGATTGAGCACCGACGCGGCAAGTGTCCGAAACCCGATGGGCCGCAGGTGCCATGTATCAAATGGTCTCGGCGTTGCTGTAGGTTTTCCGCCACTGAGGATTCCGCAAACGGCTTCTGAAAAGAGGTGGGTTAGGGATCACAGGGGGCGGCGCTTGCTTGCGGGTGGCGATAGATTTCGATTGCCCATGGATCGAATAGAACGGCTTCTTGGCTCGCATGCTGGGATGGCTACTCCGATCCAGGCTCTGGGCGGTGGCCCGATGGATGTTGAGGGCCATCGACAATTAGGGGGAACGCCGCCAATTGCACAGACTAGACAGTGTGGGGCTGGACACTCACGACGACGGATGAGAGCACTCTTTCCACGCGGCGTCCGAGAAACGGACAAGATCAGCTTCAATAGCCGTCTCTTCAAGTCGATGCGTGGGTTCGGGGATGTACTGGCGGATATGCTCAGACTTGACCGCGAAACGGAAGGCCGACTTCTTTCAAAATTCGGGAGGCCGAGCCACCGAGTATCAAATCTCGGCGAGTTCAGCGGGAAATAGCCATGGCACGAGCAGACCTAATCTTGAAACTGGTAAAGGCGAGCAGCCAAGGCGACGAAAAACAAATCAGGACCACTGTCGAGGCTCTGGCCGCCGACGAGCGCGCCAAGAACCACAACATCCTCGCGGACCGCTTGCTCGCGCAGTTGCAGGGTGGGAACGGTCGGGGCTCGCAGCCTATGCCCGTTTCTGTGCGGACTGGAGCAGCCTCGCTCATAGCGGAGGCGGTTCCTCAACGTCGCCTAGATGACTTGATTCTGTCTCGCAACGCCGAGGAGGTCGTTGGCGAGCTAGTTACCGAACAGCACCGAGCTGACCTGCTGCGTTCCTATAATCTGGAGCCACGCCATCGTGTCTTACTCGCGGGTCCTCCGGGAAACGGAAAGACGAGTCTGGCCGAGGCAATCGCCGACGCGTTAAGCGTCCCTTTTCTCATAGTTCGCTACGAGGCCGTGATCGGGAGCTTTCTAGGAGAGACAGCACAGCGAATTGGCCAGGTTTTCCAACTCGCCCGGTCGCGCCATTGCGTCCTGTTCTTCGACGAGTTCGATTCCGTTGGAAAGGAACGCGGCGACCCGCACGAGACGGGAGAGATAAAGCGAGTCGTCAGTTCGTTGCTGCTGCAGATCGACTCACTCCCGAGTTATGTCATTGTCATCGCTGCGACCAACCACCCAGAATTGTTGGATCGCGCCGTGTGGCGACGATTCCAAATTCGTCTGGGGCTTCCGGCTCCCACGCAAGCGCAGATCGAGAAGTGGTTCACCCGGTTTGGAAAGCACCACGATCTACCCACCGACGCAGCAGACCACCCGCTGGGTCTGTCGCCGCGGAAACTCGCCCAAAACCTCGGAGGGCTGAGTTTCGGGGAAGTGGAAGACTTCGGGAGCGATGTGCTCCGGTGTGTGGCGCTCGGCCAACCCGGAGCTAATGTGAAGAAGATCGTCGAAGATCGGCTGCATCACTGGAAAACCCGGTATAGCCCCGGATACGCCAGCGACACCGGGGAGAACAGCTAATTCATGGCCGAAACCGACTATCCACTACTGGTGTTCCCTGAGCCCACTCATGCTGAACGCGCAAAGCGATTCGGAGGAGGCGGGAAAATCAAGACGCCCTCAGCAGCCGGTCAAGCGAAGCGTTTGGTCCCGGAGTTCCAGCGCCTGCAAGACGCAATGGAAAACCAGCGGCTGGCCCTTCAGGACAACCCGCTCGGTATACAACCCGAACAGGCAGTGGTGCTAGAGACCATCGGCTCGATTCAGAACTTCATCAACGCCGTGAACAGGATTCCTGGATTGGAGTGGCTCGGTGAATACGAGCTTGGCGAGATTCCCGCGGATCACGGTTTCGAGGATGAGGACGACGCAGACAAATCACTGAAGGGGCTGCTCTTTCTGGTCATGACGGATCAGTCGGCACTAAACCAGATCCAACACCTATTCAAAAGCTGGGCGCGGGATTGCGACGCTCAATTCCCTTTCGGCTTGGCACCGCTGAAGGAGGCGTTCAAACACCTGCGCACCATTCGTCCGTGGGGAGTCGAGGATCGGATTCGGGAGACGGGGATCCTAGCGGATTGGAGAGAGCGTTTGGAGTTTGGAGAAGACCACGTTCCGTTCCAAGCGGAGTTGTGGTTCCGAATGAGCCCGACGCGACGAAGGCAGGCCGAGTCTCTGCTGCGCAACATTATCGAGACCGCAGAAGGCCAAGTGATCCAGCAGTGCCTAATCCCCGACATTGCCTATCACGCGATATTGGGACGCCTTCCGCGTCGGCAGGTTCAATCGATCATTGAAGCCCCGGAATCGTTTCAGGACATCAAGTTACTGCAGTGCGAGGATCTCATGCGGGCTCATCCCACAGGGCAGTGTGCGGTCCCGGTCCCCCAGGAAGGCGAGGCGAAACCCGTTGCTGACGGGCAACCCACGCGGCTCGCTCCTCCACCAGATTTGCGTGAAGCCGACCCTGTCATCGCCCTATTCGACGGCATGCCACTTGCTGGCCATCGCTTGCTCGACAAGTGCTTGACTATAGACGACCCAGACGGATACGAAGCCGCCTACCTAGCCCGCGAACGGGTCCACGGCACGGGCATGGCGTCTCTCATCTGCCACGGAGATCTAAACCTGCTTGACGTAGATGTGGACAGGCCGGTCTATGTACGACCGATCCTGCAACCGCGGCGTCGCTTCGACGGACAGTTTGAAGAGGTTATACCGGACAATGTGCTGCCCGTAGACTTGGTTCATCGAGCGGTGCGTCGGCTGTTTGAGGGAGAGAACGGTGACGGTCCGGCTGCACCTGCGATTCGGATTATCAGCCTGTCGATCTGCGATCCCGACCGACCGTTCGTCCGTGAGATGAGCGCCTGGGCACGGCTCCTAGATTGGCTTGCATGGAAATACGAAGTTCTGTTCATTGTGAGCGCCGGAAACCACGCTCGCGATCTTGAACTTGAGGTTCCCCGGACGGATTTTCACGAGCTATCGCCCGAGCAGTTGGAGCAAGCGATTCTCAAAGCTCTTGCGGAAGATACGCGCAACCGGCGTCTTCTGTCCCCCGCCGAGACGCTAAACGGCTTGACGGTCGGTGGCACTCACGAAGACGGCGGACCTTCTTTGCCCGAAAGTCACCCAGCAATTGATCCCTTCGTCGAACCAGGAGTTCCCAATGTAGTCAGTGCCCACGGGCCAGGGTATCGGCGTGCCATCAAACCGGATGTTCTCATGCCGGGCGGCAGGCAACTCCTCCTCGACGGGTTTGGATTCTCTCACACGAATGCCAATTTGCGGCTACACCACGCGAATTCCCCGCCGGGGCAACGGATTGCGACGCCCGGGCTCTCGGGAGAATTGGACCGCACTACCTACACTCGCGGAACGAGTAACGCAGCCGCACTGACATCGCATTGGGCCGGTGCCGTGCTCCGGCTGCTCGAAGAGCTCCGTGGACGCCCCGGCGGCGATGTCCTGGCGGAATACGACGCCGTTCTCACGAAGGCGCTCTTGGCCCACAGCGCAAGTTGGGGGAATACATACGAGCGCTTCGCTGTCCTGAGGGATAACAACAATAGGCGGGCGTTCAAAGAATACTTGAGCCGGTTTCTGGGATACGGATCGGGGAATGTCGCCAAGGTCATGAGTTGCACGGATCAACGGGTAACCATCCTCGGCGTCGGCCAGTTGGACGATGGCGAGGGTGCCGAGTTCGCGCTTCCACTTCCGCCGAGTCTGTCGACAGTGAACGAGCGTCGGCGCCTAACTATCACGCTCGCTTGGCTATCGCCGGTGAGCAGCGCTTCCCGAAGCTATCGCGTCGCCCACCTTTGGTTTGACCCCAAGAATGAAGTCGCGACACAGCGCAAGTATGCCGATCATCGAGCCGCGCAGCGAGGGACACTGCAACACGAAATCCTAGAAGGGTCCAACGCAACCGCGTTCCAAGATGGTGATTCCATCAATCTCAAGATTAGCTGCCGCGCCGACGCGTCCGACATACCAGAGCCGATACGATTCGGTTTGGCAGTGACGTTGGAGGTCGCGGAAGGACTGGATATTCCCATCTATCAGGAAGTGCGTGACCGACTGGCCGTTCGCGTTCCGGTAAAGGACCAGTCGCGATGAACCTCCGGAGTGCCATCTCCCTGCGCCCAACGGCGATTGGGCTTCCAGATCCGCGTTGTGTGATCGCTTGGCGAGGCCGACGATTGCTGACACGGCTGACGCTTGTGTCGGGATTCTGGAGCCCCGTCAATGATCATCTGCCTTTCGGGGCGAGCCGCGTCAAGAGCATCCTCAACGCCGTCAGAATCTGTCGGGGAGGTCGTCGATGCACCGCCGCTCCAAGCCAGCAAGCGACCTGTTCACGTTCCATCCCTCCGGTGTTCTCTGCTCCGGGAAGCAGTGTTCGATCCCAGAAAATGTTATCGGCAGCCTGTGCTACCTTCACTTGCTTGCGACCGATGAGACATGCGATCCGAGTTGTGCTGCTGGCCGCCCTGACAGCAGAGCTTGCCGTCCCGGCGGTCCTCGGGCGCATCGAGACATCCGTGCGCACGTCGCAGGGCCTCGAGGCAGACTTGCGCACCCTGTGCGATGCGATCGGCCCGCGCATGGCCGGCACCGAGGCCATGCGGGATGCCCTGCAGTGGGGGCTGCGGTCGTTTCGACAGGCTGGCTTGCAGAACGCACGGCTCGAGCCGGTCCGCATCCCCTTGGCTTGGCGCGAGGGCGAGACGAAAATTGATGTGGTAGAGCCGCGTCCGTTTCGGGTGCGAGCCGCCGCTTCGGCGTTTTCTCCGAGCGTCCCGCGTCCGATGGAGGCGGAGCTGGCGCTGGGAGGCAGCGGCAAGGAAGGGGCAATTCTGCGGATCGGCGAGGGCCTGCGTGGCAAGGTCGTGCTAGTGGAGCTCAGCGAGGCATCGTCGCTGGACAGCTTGGGTCTGTCCCAGCGCGATTCGATGGTGGCCGTCCGCGAGGCGGCGGAGGTCGGCGCCCTCGCAGTGCTGATCGTTTCCACCCGTCCGCAGCAACTGCTGTACCGGCACGTCAACAATCTATCGGCAGAACTGGATCCGATTCCTTCGGCACTGGTCTCTCGCGAAGATGGCCTGCGGCTCGTGCGCCTGCTCGAAGAAGGCGAGCGGGTGCATCTCCGCTTGGAGATGCCCAATCGGATCGGACCTGCCTTTGAGACCGCGAATGTTGTCGCAGAGATTCCCGGCGACGCCTTGGCGGAGGAGTTCGTGCTGCTCGGGGCCCACCTCGATTCATGGGATATGGGCACAGGTTGCTTGGACAATGCCGTGAACGTGGCCTTGGTCCTGCAGGTGGCCCGTGCCGTTGCCGAATCGGGGGTTCGGCCGCTGCGCACTTTGCGGTTCGTACTCTTCGGCGGGGAGGAAATGGGCCTGTTCGGATCGCTGGCATATGCGGATTCGCATCGCGACGAATTGGACCAGCACGTGGCGACGATCGTGCATGACATGGGAGGCGGGCGCTTACTCGGCTACTCGACCGGAGGTCGGCGTGATCTGTTGCGCGCAGTCGAGCGCCTGCTGGACGGCTTGGAAGAATCCAGACAGTTGCGCCACACGGCGAAAGCCTACTTCATGAGCGACAATTTCACGTTCGTGCTGCGGGGTGTGCCTTCCCTGTTTGCAGTGCAAGAAACGGCGGACTACTACTCGCCGTATCACTCCGAGGCTGACACGTTCGACAAGGTCGAAATCGGAGAGGTGCGGGAGTCGGCGGTGGTGGCTGCGATGACGATGCTCGGCATAGCAGAGGCGGAACAGCGGGTGGCGGAGAGATTGTCGGCTGCCGACGTGACGAAATGGCTGCAAGATCAAGGGTTGATCCGGCACCTGCGCTTCTTGGGCGTCTGGGATGCATGGCGACCAAGGCGGGACAGCAAGGGCTCCGATGCCAATTGAGCGCCCGGCGGGCTGGTAGGGTAGGGCCATGGCGTTTGCTCTCGGCCCGCAACCGGGCCTGGCGCAGCCCGACGCTGAGGAGCGACGGGCACGGGGTGCCTACATGGGGGCGCTCATCGAGGACTTGCGGGAACTGGAAGACCCGATCCGGCTTGGTGGCGGCCCCGCTAAGATCGAGCGGCAGCGCAAGGCGGGTAAGCTGCTGGCGCGGGAGCGCGTCGCGGCGCTGTTGGACGAAGGCGAGGAGTTGCTGGAACTGGGCCTACTCGTGGCCCACGATGCGCACGGCGGCATAGCTCCGGCGGCAGGCGTCGTAACCGGCATCGGCCGTGTCGGCGGCCGACCGATTGCGGTGATGGCTAACGACGCCACGGTGAAGGCCGGTAGTTGGTTTCCTGAGACGGTCTCGAAGGTGCTGCGCATCCAAGAGGCAGCGATGCGCTGTGGCATCCCAATCGTGTACCTAGTGGATTCGGCTGGCGTGTTTCTGCCTCAACAGCACGGCACGTTCCCGGGCAAGTATGGTGGTGCGCGGATCTTTCACAATTGCGCCCGCATGCGCCGCCAACTGAGGATCCCGCAGATTGCCGCCGTATTGGGGCAGTGCATTGCGGGCGGTGCCTACTTGCCCGCCTTGAGCGATGTGATCCTCATGGTGGAGGGCACGAGTTTCATGGGACTGGGCGGGCCGAACCTCGTCCAGGGTGCGATTGGCCAACAAGTCGACGCGGAGGATCTCGGCGGAGCCGCCATGCATGCCGCGCGAAGCGGAGTTGCGCACTACCGCGTGGCCGACGATGCGGAGTGCATCGACCGCATCCGAACGATGCTGCGCGGGCTTCCGAACGCGCCCGCCGCACCGTTGCATCCCTCCGAACCCGAGTCCAGCGGAGGGCTTGACGAGATCTTGCCGAGCGACCGGCGCCTGCCCTATGACATGCACGAGGTCGTGCGGCGCGTCGTGGATAGGGAGGGGTGCGTGGAGTTCATGGCCGAACGCGCGCCGGAACTGTTGTGTGCGAATGTCCAGATCGGCGGGTGGCCCGTCGGCTTGATTGCCAACCGGCGGGGCTTGTTCCGCGATGGCGGACGCACCCGCATCGGGGCCATCATTTACGCCGAGACAGCCCGCAAGGCGGCGGAATTTGTCGAAAAGTGCGACCGCCAAGGCCATCCGGTGGTCTATTTCCAAGACGTTACCGGCTTTATGGTAGGACCCCAAGCTGAGCAGAGCGGCATCATCCGCGCCGGTGCCGAAATGGTCGAATCCATGGCCACGACTCGAGTGCCCAAGATCGTGGTCACCGTGCGGCACGCCAGCGGGGCGGGCTACTACGCGATGGCCGGCCAAGGGTTCGATCCAGAGTTCATCTTCAGCTGGCCAACGGCCCGGGTTGGGGTCATGGAAGGCGAGTCGGCCGTCCAGGCGATGTTCGCGAGCGAATTGCGAGCGCTGGACGAAAGTGACACCGGGCCGGCAGAAGACTTGCTGCGTGAGATCGAGCGCACGCGCTTGGAGTACGACCGCACGCTTGACGCCAAGTGGTGCGCCGGCCAGGGGCACGTAGATGCCATCATCCGCCCGGAAGCCACGCGAGGCGTGCTGATCAGTTGCTTGGAAGCTGTTCAGGGACATGGATATGCGCGACTCTCCAAGTCCTGAGTGCCACTGCGCTGGCCACCGCGAAACGAGAGTCGCAGCAGGCCCGTCCGATGTTTAGGCCCTGTGCAAGAATTGAGAGTCGGCGTGATGAGAAAGTGGGCCATCATTGCAGCCATTGGCGCATCCGTTCTTGCGTCTGTCGCTGCCAGCCCGCTCTTCGCTGCGCCGGCGCACTACGACAAGGTCGCGTGTGGGAATCCGCGCACCGCGGAGGAGGCGATCTTCTTAGCGCAGCAGCGGCGGGTGTCGCAAGACAAGGGTCAATTCAGGCCGTATGCCCAGACCGGCCCATCGGTGCCGACCAGCGTGGACGGTATCGCGATCGTCGAAGCGACGCATGAAGTCCTCTCTCCGGCGCAACCGTTTGATCTAGCGAACTCGTCGGTCACGATCACTCCGGAGCAGGACAAGTTCCGAGTCGAGGTCTCGACGTTTTCTGAAGGGGCTCCGCTCGTGGAGCAGGGGACGCCGTTGGATCTAGACGATGACGATTTCAAGCTCGTCGAATTGCCGTTTGCGTTTTCCTACTACGGTTCCTCCTATGACAGTCTCTACGTCAATTCCGATGGCAATCTAACCTTCGTCTACCCGGAGGCGAGTTCGCTGCCGAGGAGCTATTCGCGGGCTGCTTACGGCCCGGCGCGGATCGCTCCACTGTTTCGAGACCTAGATCCGAGCCGCGGAGGTAGCGTCCGGGTCACGGCGACCTCTGAGGCCCTGACGGTGGCATGGCACGCCGTGCCGCTGTTCTCAGAGACTTCCCTGGGAGATCCGCAGTCCTTTCAAGTGACGATTCACCAAGGGGGCAGCATCGAGTTCCGCTACGGGGAGGTAGACCTGCCCGATGCCGTGGTGGGCTTGTTCAGTGGCCAAGCCTTGAGCGGTGTTGTGGCTGTCGACTGGAGCTCGGTCGAGTCTGAGCTGTTCGATGCGGAGAGCATCCTTGCCGAGGTCTTTGTCAGCGAGCCGTTAATCGATGAATTCGCGGTGGTGCATTCGTTCTACCGTTTCCACGAGGATGCGTACGACGCGGTGATCGTATTCAACGATCTCGATATGGACGCCAGCGACTTTTCCCTCGCTCACGCCTATACCGTGCGCAACGAGATTCGCGGCATCGGGGAGTATATCTACGATAGCGGCGGGGTGTTCGGGTCGCCGCGACGCCTGTCTTCGTTTGTCAACATGGGCGCTCTCTCCGACTACCCCGCCAGCCCGGCAGCGCCGATCAGCGGCCTGCCGCATTCTTCGATGCTGACGATCCTAGCCCACGAGGTCGGACATCGATTCTTGGCCTACACCCCATTCAAGGATCCCGAGACCGGCGAACTGTCCGATGCCTTGCTTGGGCGCCAGTTCGCGCACTGGAGCTTTTTCCTTAACTCGGGAGCTTCCGTGCTCGAAGGCAACGCCATCACGGACAACGGGGAAGGCACCAGCCCCCGCTTCGTCACCACTGCTGCTACGCAGACCTACAGCATGCTCGATCAGTACTTGATGGGGCTGCGGGACCCGTCGGAGGTGCCGGCGACATTCCTGGTCGCCAATCCCACCTCGACGACGCGGTCGCTCGGAAACGCGTCACGCACGCCAGAAGTCGGCGTGGAGTTTGACGGAGTCCGCAAGGAGATCCGCGTTGAAGACATCATCGAGGCGGTTGGCGCCCGCCGTCCCGACACGTCCGTGTCTCAGAGACACTTCCGCCAGGCATTCGTCTTGCTGGTGGACGAGGGTACCGAGCCCAAGCCGGAGTCGCTGCGCACGCTGAGGCAGTTGCGCAGGTGGTGGCTTTCGTTCTACGACCTCCATCTGGAATCGAGGGCGACAAGTTCGGCCGACCTTGTCCGCATGTTGCATTTGTCGACGTGGCCCGCCGGCGGACTGCTCGCCGATTCGGCCGGTTCGGCGCAGGTTGAGATCTCGGCGCCACGCGACACGGACCTTGTGGTGAACCTTCGGCTCGACAGTGCCATCGCCGAGATCCCAGCCGCGGTGACGATCCCGGCTGGAGAAGTGCAGACGGAGTTTGAGCTTCGCGGGCTCGCGCAGGGCACGGCCACGCTGACAGCAGAAGCAGCTGAATCTGGTTACGAGAGCTTGTCGACCCGCTTGGTGGTACGCGCCGATGCCAGCGAACTCAGGCTTGAACAATTGCACCTTCCCGAGCAATACGGCACGGCGGGGACGACACTGACCCAGCCGCTGTTGTACCGAGTTCGGGACGAGAACTTGGTGCCGTATAGCGGTGTTGAGTTGGAACACAGCGCGAGCGGGGAGGGCGCCGCTGCTGTCGCGCCCACCCACACGGATGCATTCGGCCAACTTGAGGTGGATTGGCAGTTGACCTCCTCGGCCAGCAGCCAGACGCTTACCGCACGTATCGAGGGAGTGCCTGAGAGCGCCGTGGAAACCCAGGCGCTGGTCTCCGAATTCCCGCCTATGGTGGAGACCGCTCGCACGGCCAACGCCGCGAGCGGCGAGACCGCGGAAGGCGGTCGGGGATTTGCCCGCGGCAGTCTGGTGACAATCTACGGCAGCGCCCTTGCGACGGGTCCCTTTGAGGCGAACACGCTCCTGCTATTCAGCAATCCGAGCCTTCCGGTGGATCTAGGCGGGACCAGCGTGCATGTCGGCGGCGTGGCAGTTCCGCTGACGAAGGTATCGCCAACCGAGATCACCTTTCAATTGCCATTCGTGATCAGCGCGGATGTGGCGGAAGTCGTGGTGTCGTCGCCGTTCGGGCGGGCAGACCCCGTGATGATCCCGCTAGGCAATGCGCAGCCGGGCATCTTCCCTGATCGCTTGAGCGGGGGGGCGCGGGCCGCCGTGTTCGACCCCGACAATCCGAATCGGGGCGTGCTGCCGCATTCGGGGGGGCTGCTGGAAATCTACGCGACCGGACTTGGTGCGGTGAGCCCGCCGGGGCGCACGGGCCGGCCTGGACTTTCAATGCCACCGCAGCTAGTGGTTGGGGAAACGCGAGCATGGGTGGACGACCAGCCTGTGGAAGTCACCTTCAGCGGGCTGGCCAGCTTCGAAGCGGGCGTCTATGTGGTCACTTTGGACCTGCCGGAAGATCTCGAGGCCGGCGAACACGAAGTCAAGATCGCGGTGTGCGAACAAGAGAGCAACACCGTCTCGTTCGAGTCAGAATAGTACGCTACGCTATATCGTTACACTCTTAACATGCTGGGCACAGGTCTGCGCTGGAGCCTTCTTGCTGGTGTTGTCCTCGCGCTGATCTTGGTGCCGTTCTTGCTGTTTGAGGAACGCATCGTTCGTTTCTCAGAAGTGCTGCTGCAAGACTCCACGGGTGGTCTGTCAGTAGCCGTGGCCGTGGTGCTGCTGCTCGCCTCCGACCTGTTCATGCCGGTTCCTTCAAGCTTCGTGGCGACAGCTTCGGGACTACTGTTGGGCCTGGTGCCGGGCATTGCTGCTACTTGGGTCGGACTGCAATCCGGAGCGCTGGCAGGCTATGGTGTTGGCCGCCTGGCGAGAAGGCGAGTTGCGGCTCGCATTCTGGGCGAAGCCGAGCTTCAGCGTGCAACTGGCGCTTATGCTCGCTGGGGAGGTCTCTCCTTGATTGCGGCACGGGCCGTGCCGGTTCTGGCCGAGGGCTCTGTGGTGATCGCAGGAGTGGCCCGCATGCCCCTGCTGCGCTTCTCTTGTTTAGTCGGCACGTCGAATATTGCGATTGCGGCGATCTATGCCGGCGTGGGTGCATACGTCCGTGACGTCAACACATTCTTGCTTGCATTTGCCGCTTCGATCTTGATTCCAGGTTCGCTGATGCTTCTGTTCCGGGCCCTGTCGGCGCATGGCGCGCGCTCTGCTGTGGCCACACGGGGGCGAGAGACCATCTGAAGACGTTGCCGCGAGGAAGAACATGTCCCGGTTTCCCAAGGTGCTGACGCTCACCACCGACTTTGGCTGCCGCGACCACTACGTCGGGGCGATGAAAGGCGTTGTGGCGAGCCTTGCGCCGGGCGTGCAGGTCTTTGATATCACCCACGACGTGCCGAGTTTCGATATCGCCGAGGGCGCGTTTGCGATCGCGCAGGCTTGGCGGTTCTATCCCGAGGGCACCGTGCACCTCGTGGTTGTGGATCCAGGAGTGGGGTCATCGCGGGCGCCCATTGCGGCCGAAGCAGGGGGGCACCTCTTCGTTGCACCGGACAACGGCGTGCTGTCACACGTCTTGGAGTCGGTCGGGGCGTTCGGCATTCGGCGGGTCGATATCCGGCACGGGCTGGAGGCGATGAGCCGCACATTTCACGGCCGCGACCTGTTTGCCCCGGTCGCGGCCAGGTTGGCCGCCGGGATGCCATTTGAGGATGTAGGCACTAGTGTGGCCGAACCAGTCCGGCTTTCTCCGGTCGGAGTCGCCAATGGCAATGGAAGCGTGCTGCATGTGGACCGGTTCGGCAATGTTGTCACCAGCTTCCGTCCGGATGACCTAGACGATGGCGCGGGCTTGGCAGTTGGAGGAACCGTAGTTAGCTTGCGAGCCGATTCGTATGCAGATGCTCCACAAGGTGAACTGTTCTTGATCTCGGGAAGTTCCGGGTATGTCGAGATTTCGATAAACCAAGCTAGCGCGTCGGCCTCGCTGCAAGTGAGGGCGGGCGGGAGCGTCACGAGAACACGCCTCAGGGCTTGAGGGATTAGCGATCCCTGCACCGGACCATGGTTCTGAAACGGTGATTGAGGTGCCGGTTCTAAGCTAGGCCCGCTGGTGGCCGCTCGAGGAGTCTTGCGCGACCGGCTGTGACAGCCTAGATGGAAGTGACGCATCCCGGGTGGGCCGGGCAAGTTCGACGCCCAGCTAGCGCAGGCCTTCCACTAGGCCGTCGTCTGTCACATGGATCGATTCTGCAGATGGCACGCGTGGGAGTCCGGGCATCGTCATGATTTCGCCGCAGATCGCCACGACAAAGCCCGCACCAGCGGACAAGCGAACTTCTCGCACGGGTACGGAATGGCCGCTCGGCGTTCCTAGCAGCTTGGGATCGGCAGAAAAGCTGTATTGCGTTTTTGCCATGCAGACAGGGAGTTTGCTGTAGCCGGCATCGTCCCAACGGCTTAGTTGGCGCTCAGTTTTCTTGTCCACTTTGATGCTATCGGCACGATAAATCTGCCTCGCCACGAGTTGCATCTTCTCGAGCAAGGGCATTTCATCTGGATATAGCGGCGCGAACCGGCTGCCGCCCTGTCCCAGCATGGCGACAACGTGCCGCGCAAGCGCTTCTGCTCCAACCGAACCCTCCGCCCAATGCGTGCATGGGATAGCTTCGATGCCTCGGGCCTTCGCATAGGCTTGTATCGTGGCGACCTCTTCGTCGGTGTCCGTCGAGAATCGATTGATCGCCACAGCGGTCGGTACGCCGAATTGCCCGACATTGTCGACGTGCCGCCCTAGGTTGGCGCAGCCCTTCTCGACGGCGGCAACATTCTCGGATGCGAGATCGTTCTTCCCGACTCCCCCGTTCGCCTTCAGCGCGCGCACCGTGGCGACGATCACGGCCACCTCGGGATTCAGGCCAGCGCTCCGGCACTTGATGTTGAAGAACTTCTCGGCTCCCAAGTCCGCGCCAAATCCCGCTTCGGTGACCACATAGTCCGCGAGCTTCAGTGCCGTCTTGGTCGCGATCACGGAATTGCAGCCGTGGGCGATGTTTCCGAACGGGCCGCCATGGACGAAGGCGGGGGTGCTCTCGATGGTCTGCACAAGATTCGGTTGCATCGCCTCTCGCAGCAGCACTGCCATGGCACCGTCAGCACCGACGTCACGGCAGTGGACGGGAGAGCGGTCGCGCCGGTAGCCGACGATGATCTCGCCAAGCCTTCGCCTCAAATCACGCTGATCGCTTGCTAGGCACAGGATAGCCATGATCTCGGAAGCGGCCGTGATGTCGAATCCAGTCTCGCGAGGGAAGCCGTTGCCTACGCCTCCAAGCGAGCAGACGATGTTGCGCAAGGCTCGATCGTTCACATCGAGAACGCGTCGCCAGACGACACGCCGAACGTCGAGACCTGCCTTCTGACCCCAGTGGATACTGTTGTCGACCATTGCGCTGAGCAAGTTGTGAGCGGCGGCGATCGCATGGAAATCTCCAGTGAAATGAAGGTTGATGTCCTCCATGGGAACGACTTGCGCATACCCGCCGCCCGTAGCTCCGCCCTTCATGCCGAAACATGGACCAAGCGAAGGTTCGCGCAAGCAGATCGCCGTTTTCTTGCCTATTCGACTCATCGCGTCGCCTAGGCCGACAGTGGTCGTAGTCTTGCCCTCGCCAGCCGGTGTTGGGTTCACAGCGGTGACCAAGATCAGCCTTCCATCGGGTCGCCCAGAGAGCGAGTCGGTGAACTGGCTAGACACTTTTGCCTTGCCGTGGCCAAACGAGAGCACATCCTCGCTGGGAATCTCAAGCTCCGCCGCGATGTCACTTATCGGCCGGAGACTTGCGGCTCTCGCAATTTCGATGTCAGTGCTGCATGAATCCATAGGAAGCAATCCTCTGAAGTCCGATTTTGCTCACAGATGAGCATCATATAACGCCGGATCAGGGGCGGTCCGATTGAGAACCACGACCCCCAAGTGCCTAGCGGCCGGCTGGCAACGGCTGGAGGCCGGTGCCCTTTGCGACCCGTCCAGAGGGATCCTCGGGGCGGCGAGCTTGCTCCCGCAATGTCCGCGGCGTTGGCCACGCTGTCGGGTCCAGGATTCGAACCATCCCGTGGCTGTCTCATCGTCGGGGAACAGATCCGGCGCAGCGGCCGGCGAAACACTTGACCCGTGAGCCTTGGCACGTGCCTTCGGTGGCTTGTTCGCCATGACTTGTATCGAGAACCATGACAGCCGAATTCCGTCACGGCGCGAGTCACTCGCAGAAGTACGTTCTCTTGCCTCGGCTCTCCTTGGTTCAGTTTGCGTGCGCGGAATGCGCAGTGGGCGGGAAGCACACGTTCCAGAGGGCCAGTGTGAATGGGTGCCGGCGAGAGGGCCTCAGCCCGAGAGCTCGAACCTGCCGAAAACCCGAGCCTGATTTCGATCTGAAGCTAGTCGGCACGTGATACGCGGTATGTGCTTGGCTTGCTCTTGAGATAGCGGTAAGGATTGACGGTAAGGCCTTTAGACTTCACTTCGTAGTGGACGTGTGCACCAGTCGTGCGCCCGGTCGATCCGACAAAACCGATCAGCTCGCCACGCTGGACCGCCTGGCCTGGTCGGACAAGGTACTCCTTCAGGTGCCCATAGGTAGTGCTGAAGCCATTCTTCCCGTGAACTATCTTGACGCAGTTACCGAGGCCGGCATCCCAACCGGCCATCGATACGAATCCATTGGCGGTCGCCCGCACCGGAGATCCGTACGGCGCACTGATGTCCATGCCGGAATGAAAGACGCCCTTGCCGTTGAAAGGGTCTTGGCGCTTTCCGTACGTGCTCGTGATATAGCCTTTGACTGGCCAGATCGATGGTGTGCTATTCGCCAGCAGGATCGAACCGCCGACCGAAGAGCGGTCCACGGCGTCTTGGAGGCGGTCATATTGGTTCATCGATGCGTAATAGGCCGGAATCGGATCCGCGCCGAAGGCATCATCCGCTTCGGGAGCGTCGCGCTGGATACCGTAGGCAATTGAGACTTGGTACGCCAAACTGCTCAGAGAAGCCAGCTGTTTGTCGCGCTCCTGAGAACTCAGCACTAGACTCTCGTACTCTTCGCGCAGCGCCTCGCTCTGCGACAGCAGACGATCGTTTTCCTTCGCATGCTTGAAGTAGCCGCCCGCCAGGCCGATCACCGCTAGTAGTGCAAGTAGGGCAAAGCTAGCGGCTACCTGCAGTCCCAAGTGCGAGATCCCAAATCGACCGATGCGCCCGAGTTTAGGGTGGGCAATAATGACTAGGAATCGGTTGTCTCGCATGCGGAACCTAGTGTTGATGCACCGAGTCGCCCGACGCGCCCAAGCGACACTGCGGAAGCTTATACCGCAACTATCAAGGATACACAAGTTTGGACGGCCCTGTCAAGTGACGAGGTCGGTGCCAAACCCTTGTTAATCCGCGTTTTCGCTTCGCTTTGACGCGCAGCAGACCATGGAAGACCACATCATCCAGATGATCGAGGCCTTGTGGGCTGGACGGGGCACGTCTGGCATCGAGGTCGGCCCGGGAGACGACTGCGGCGTGCTGCGCGCGCCCGGAGGCACAGTTGACTGGCTGGTCACTTCGGACCAACTGGTCCAAGACCGCCACTTCATCCGGGACAAGCATCCGCCGCGCGACCTTGGCCGCAAGGCGCTTGTCCGGTCCCTCAGCGACATTGCCGCGATGGGAGGGCGGCCGTTCTGCTTCTTACAGACCGTCTGCCTGCCCGATTGGGCGGCGCGCTCCACCTGGCACGAGGAGTTTCAGCAGGGGATGCGCGCGGCAGTCGAGGAGATTGATCTCCCCGAACTGGCGTTGCTGGGCGGGGATGTCGCTGCCGGTGATCTATTCGTCGCAACCGTGACGGCCATCGGACAGGTCGACACGGGCACCGCGCTGCTGCGCAGCGGGGCTCGCCCCGGTGATCAACTCTACGTGTCGGGCAGTCTGGGCGGATCCGCGCAGGGCCTGAAGCTGCTTCTTGGCGAGTCGCCCCCACCGTTCGACCATCCTGCCGTGCGTCGGCACTGTGCGCCAAGTTCAAGGCTGTCCTTGGGCTGGTCGTTGCGGGATCTTCCCGCAACCGCAGCCATGGACCTCAGCGATGGGCTTGCCATCGACGCCAACCGTTTGGCCGACGCGAGCTGCGTCGCACTTGTGATCGAAGCGTCGCGCGTCCCTTTATTCCCGGGTTCGGGGCTCGCTGATGCGTTGGTCTCGGGCGAAGAGTACGAACTGCTGTTTACGTGTGATCCCGACTGCGCCGGGCTGGGTGGATTGGACGCAACTGCAATAGGCTGGGTGGAGAGCGGATCGGGCGCTTGGCTCGAGTCAGCCGACGGGCGGGAGCGGCTCGCTCCGGAGGGATTCACCCATTTCTAGAGGTCTGTTCCGGAGCCTCCTAAACGTCGAGCAGCGCGTCTATCTCACGGCTGAGCCGGGGCCGCGGAGTGGACAGCGAGACCAGCACGAACACCGCGGTGGAAGCTAGCAGGGCGACCGCGCCCACCGCCAGGCCTGGCGGCAGGAGCGCATAGCCGTGGCGGGCCGACATCTCCAAGACGAAATTTAGCGCAATGCTGGTGCTGATCGAGGCCACGCAAGCCTGTCCTGTCGCCCGCTTCCAGTTCATGCCGATGCATATGCTGGGCACAATCGCGGCCGCGAAGGTGCCCCAGCCGAAGGTGCCGAGCAGGGCGATCAGGTTCTCCATGTAGAGGGCGAACACCGTCGACAGCACCAGCAAGCCCCCCGTGACGATCCTCGACCACATCAGTTCGCGGTCCAAAGGCCTGCCACGCAGCGCGATGGGAATGTCGCGCACAACCGCGGCCGCGCCTAGGTTTAGGAAAGAGTCGGCCGTGGACATGATCGCGGCCAGTAGGCCCGCAAAGACGATGCCGGCCAGCAGTTCCGGTGTGTAGTGGAGCAAGAACGTGGGCGCTGCCAGGTCGGGATTTTCCAGTTCCGGGTGCTCGCCCCTGGCAACCAGGGTGCGCATGGCCAGCCCGATTCCCATCCAGAGCATGGCAAGTACCAAGTAACTCGCGCCGGTTGCAAGGGCACTCCACTTGAGCTGCCGGATATCCTTGAGCATCATCAGCTTGGTTACTGCGTGGGGCTGGCCGGACGCCCCGATTCCGAACAGCAACATCCAACTCAAGGCGGCCATGTCTCCTCGCGATCCCCACGGGCCGAAATACTCCGCATCCATGGCCCACAGCGTCTCGCTGATGGCTCCCATGCCCCCGCCGATCTTGAGGCATTGCAGCAGTACTGCGACGGCTGCGCCCAGCAT
>LXNJ01000823.1_pt1 | contig 19961 bp, 23 predicted proteins | sample 809081 | NCBI WGS metagenome assembly LXNJ01 (sample SAMN04870510, study PRJNA318959) | sponge metagenome | biome: sponge; feature: marine sponge reef; material: water | host: Petrosia ficiformis | place: Greece: Milos, Mediterranean Sea | collected 2013-05-29 | depth 5-7 m | reverse complement strand
CGGGCCATCAATGTGACAGGGGGCTACAGCCCTACCCGCCGCGGCGAGCAACCAGCCCCGACACTGCCACACCGGGACCACTCAACAACGTAAAGGGGGCTAGGTGGCTTGGTCCCCGTGCCGCGGTAGGTGCAGCGCTCTAACGTCTGGCCAATGGGCGTCGAGATACTCGACGATGAGCCGTCGATGACATTGCACCGCGGTGTGTTCGCTGCACAGCAGCACCGATCGCGAGAGAAAGAACTCCGGTGACAACTCTGACTCGATGCGTCGCCTGGCCATGAGGTCAAAGAACCGATCCTCGTAGTCGTCCCAGGTGATCTCGCGATTGCGGTATGCCTTGAGTAGGTCCGCGGTAGGCGCCAGCAGGCGCGACTCGTGGGTGTAGCCGATGCCGTGCAACTCCAGGAAGTAGCGAAGATCGTCGCGCTTGGCAAAACCGGCGAGCTGGCTCACGTTGTTCAGGCGGACATCGATCAGCCTCTCGATGCCCTCATCCCTCAGGATGCCAAAGAACTCCCGTGCGGAGTGTTTGGTGAAACCGATCGTGCAGATCTCCACTGGGGTTCCTCCTCGAAGAGAGGGAGTTGGCTAGGGCCGTCTAGGTCGCGGCTCAGTTGTCTTTCGTCCACGACGCGGCCGTCGCCGAGAATGTGCGTGACCCTCGGCGGTGTGTCGCTCTGCAACAGCGCCCGCGCGATGAGCAGGCGCCGATGGCAGTCAGCAGGGTTCTCCTCGCTGCACATCATCGCCACCCGCCAGCGCGTCATGTTGTCCGTCAGGCAGTGCAGGCCATCCCTGAAGCGCTGGCTGGTGGCCAGCTTGCCGTAGAGCACGTAGTCGTCGCGGTCGTACATCTCCGGCTCAGATGGTCTGCCTCCGAGTTCGCGCCCAACAAACAGGTAGTGCAGGCCGGCGCCCTCGATCAGCCGCCGTAGCGGGACCTGGCTGAAGTGGCCGGCGTACCGGGCGTAAGGCTGCGACCGCACATCGGCCAGCACATCGATGCGGCAGCTAGCAAGCAGCCGTAGAAAGTGGTCGGCTTCATGGTTGGAGTGGCCGATGGTCCACAGCTCTACTTGTTCGGTCATGAGAGCCACACTATGCCGCGTCCACATACCGCGGCCCTCCGGTCCGTCGTTTCCATTTCCATGCGGGCACCCGAACCGATTCTTGCCGGAAGGATGCGCTGCGACGCTGCTCGACGTCGGTTGGTTGAGTCCGTAGAGGGCATCACGCCGACAGTAACCCTCCCTTGTGACGACGTTTGGAACCACCTGTGGACCAGCGGGGCGGCGGTAGCCTGACCGGTCGTGGCCCAGCCCTTGTTCCGCGCCCCTGCGGGCACCCGCGACATCCTGCCGCCGGAGTCGGCCCGGCGCCGCGGGTTGGTGTCCGTGTTCGCCGATCTGGCCGACCGCAGCGGCTTCTCGCTACTGGAATCGCCCATCTTCGAGGAGCTCGGAGTGTTCCAGCGTCTCGGCGCGAACAACGACGTCGTCACCAAGGAACTGTTCGAGTTCTTCGACAAGGGCGACCCTCCCCGCCACCTGGCCCTTCGCCCCGAGTTGACCGCCAGCGTGTGCCGGGCCTTCGCCGAGCACCGGCCCACCCCTCCCTGGAAGATCTGGTACTCCGGCCCCCAGTTCCGCTACGAACGCCCCCAGGCCGGCCGCTACCGACAGTTCGAGCAGGTCGGAGTAGAGACCCTCGGCACCGACGACCCCCACGCGGACGTGGAGGTGATCGGACTGGGTGTGCGCTTCTACGAGGCCCTCGGCATGAGACAGGTGCGCCTGCTGATCAACAGTCTCGGTGACTCTGAGAGCCGCCCGGCCTACAACGCCGCGCTGGCCGCATACCTGCAAGACCGGCGGGGCGAACTCTCCGAGCAGTCCCGCCTGACCCTGGAGCGCAACCCCTTGCGGGTACTCGACTCCAAGCGGCGCCAGGACCAGCCCGTGATCGCGGAGGCACCGGTGATGGCCGACTTCCTCTCGGGGGCCTCGGCCGAGCACTTCGCGGCGGTCAGGGCCGGGCTCGACAGTCTCGACGCGGCCTACGAGGTGTCGCCCCGTCTCGTGCGCGGGCTCGACTACTACACCCGCACCACCTTCGAGTTCGTGGCCGACGCGCTCGACACCGCCCAGAACGCGGTGGGCGGCGGCGGCCGCTACGACGGGCTGGTGGAGGAGCTGGGCGGGCCCCCGACTCCGGGCATCGGCTTCGCCCTGGGCGTGGACCGCATCCTGCTGGCCTGCGACGCCGAGGACGTCTTCAGCGGCACTGCGCCGCCGGTTGAGGTCTTCGTGGTGGACGTGGCCGATGGCCGTAGCGCGGTGGTGCTCTGCGACCGGCTCCGGCAGGCCGGCCTCGGTGTCGACCGGGCCTTCGACGGCCGCTCCATGAAGGCCCAGATGAAGCGGGCCGACCGGTCCGGGGCCACCGTGGCGGTCATCGTCGGACCCGACGAGCAGGCCGCGGGCACGGCCACCGTGCGCGACATGCGCCCCGGCGGTGGCCAGCGACAGGTCCCCGAGTCCCAAGTGGTGGAGGCAGTGACCGAGCTGCTAACAGGGGGCGTCCAATGATCAGCCGAGTCCTACTCGGAACTGGCAGCGTTGTGCCCGGTATGCGTGCAGATTGCTGCCAATTCGGGGCAGGGGCTGTGGTTTCGGTGGGAACTGGCAGCGTTGTGCCCGGTATGCGTGCAGATTGCTGCCAGTTCGGGGCAGGGGCCACGGCGGGGGCGGCGCCGTGAGCAACATCGACGCCACCTCCATGAGGACCGATCTCTGCGGCCGTCTCGGATCCGGCGACGCGGGCCGCGCCGTCACCGTGTGCGGCTGGGTGGACCGCCGTCGCGAGCACAGCGAACACCTCGCCTTCATCGACTTGAGGGACCACAGCGGTGTGTTGCAGTGCGTGGTGGACGGCGCCCGCGACCTGCGCTCGGAGTACGTGGTGCGCATCACCGGAACCGTCACGCTGCGCCCCGAGGGCACTGCCAACCCGGCGCTGGCCACCGGCGAGATCGAGCTCCAGGACTGCGAGGTCGAGCTGCTGTCGCGGGCCGAGCCGCCGCCGTTTCCTCTCGACGAGCGCACCGACGTGGACGAGACACTGCGCCTGCGCCACCGCTACGTCGATCTGCGCAAGTCACGCATGCAGCGCAACCTGCGGGCCCGCGCCGCGCTCAACCGGGCCATCCGGCGAGCCATGGACGCGCAGGGCTTCGTCGAGGTGGAGACCCCGATGCTCATCGCCTCCACCCCCGAGGGGGCCCGCGACTTCGTGGTGCCGTCGCGCAAGGAGCCCGGCTCGTTCTACGCCCTGCCCCAGAGCCCCCAGATCTTCAAGCAGCTCACCATGGTCGGCGGAGTCGACCGCTACTACCAGATCGCCCGCTGCCTGCGCGACGAGGACCTGCGGGCCGACCGCCAGTTCGAGTTCTCCCAGCTCGATGTGGAGGCGTCGTTCGCAACCCGCGACGACGTGCTCGGCTTCGTCACGAGGGCCGTGGCCGAGGCCACCGTCGAGGTCGCCGGGCACGATCCCGGCACCTTCGACCGCATGACCTGGCTCGACGCCATGGAGCGCTACGGCTCCGACAAGCCCGATACCCGCTTCGGCATGGAGCTGGCCGAGCTCACCCCGGTCTTCGCCGACACCAAGGCCCGGGTGTTCCAGGCGCCGTGCGTGAAGGGGATCTGCCTCACCGGCGGAGCTGAGACGCTGCCCCGCAGCCGGGTGGACGAGCTGGTGGCCACCTGCCAGCGCTGGGGAGCCAAAGGCCTGGCCTGGATGAGGGTGGTGGCCGCGGACGAGGGCGGCTCAGCCCTCGACGCCGGGGTGGCCAAGTTCCTGTCCGCCACCGAAGGCGCCGCGGTGATCGATGCCCTCGACGCCAGCCCCGGCGACATGGTGTTCCTGGTGGCCGACAAGCGCCCGCTGGTCCGCCACGTGCTGGGGCTGCTGCGCCTGGAGTTGGGCCGCCCGCCCGTCAACGACGGCCGCTTCAACTACCTGTGGGTGATCGACTTTCCGCTGTTCGAGGCACTCACCGCCGAGGGCGAGCCGATCCCCTCGCACCACCCGTTCACCATGCCCCACGAAGACGACCTGCCGGCGCTGATGTCGGGACAGCCACTCGACGGCGAGGCACTGCTGGGCCTGCGCAGCCAGGCCTACGACCTGGTGCTCAACGGCTGGGAGCTCGGCTCGGGTAGCGTCAGGATCCACCGCCGCGACATCCAGCAGCGCATCTTCGAAATCCTCGGGATCGCCCCCGACGACGCCCAGGAGCGCTTCGGCTTCCTGCTCGACGCCTTCCGCTACGGCGCCCCGCCCCACGCCGGCTTCGCGGTGGGCCTGGACCGCCTGGGCGCCCTGCTGGTGGGGGAGGAGAACATCCGCGAGGTGATCGCCTTCCCCAAGACCCAGTCCGGCGCCGACCCCCTCACCGACGCCCCCAGCCCCATAGCCGACACTCACCTGCAAGAACTCGGCCTGAGAGTCCTTCCCCCCGCCTGATATGGAGTACCGGGGCGCGTGCGTCGCGGTTGTTGCGACTTAGATCGTGCGCGGGTAAGTGAAGCCGCCTCGCGGTGCAGGGTGGCGTTTCAGATCGAGCCGCGGGGGACCACCCACTCGGTGGCCTGGCCAGTCACTTCGGCGATCCGGTCGTAGTCACGGTCGTAGTGGATCACGGCAACACCATTGATCTCTGCCGTTGCTGCAATCAAGAGGTCGGGCACAGCCACGCGGTGCTGGCCTCGTCGGGCTAGCAGGTGCTGCACTTCCAGCGCGCGGGTTCCAACTGTTTCAGTCAGAGGCAGCGTGGGAAGGCCTGCCCTCTCGACGTGGGTCGCCTCGTAGTCGCGGAGCGAGCGAGCGCTGTAGAGAACCTCCAAGTCGATGACGGCACAGGTAGCGACCTGCCGGGAAAGGAGGAGGGGAACGAGGCGCTCGGCCACCGGGGCGTGCGTGACTCGCGCCAGAGCGCTCTTGTCCGCCAGATAGTTCGGATTCACCGCCAGGCGTCGCGCATGATTTGGTCGTCGGCCAGATCGAGTCCGTCCATGGTCAGCAGCCGGCGCACATGGCGCAGACGCAGGTCGAAGTCGACCACATGCTGGAGGGCTCCGTTCACCGCCTCCTTCATGGTGGCCGCTCCGATCAGGCTGCGGACCTCCTCGAGCAGGTCGTCGTCAATGTCCACAAGGCGCTTGGTCACCTCATCAGTATATCCAAACGATCCAGAATCGGATATACCACTGTCGGTCGAGGCTTGGAGAGCCATCCGTCATCAATGGCGCGTAGGGTCGAGGGGTGGCACCTGACCTGTTCGATGCGGCCGCGACCGAGCGCCTGCGCGGCCGGGCTCCGCTGGCGGCCCGGCTGCGGCCCAGGACTCTGGACGAGATCGTGGGCCAGGACCATCTGGTCGGGCCGGGGCGGCCGCTGCGGGAGCTGATCGAGGCCGACCGGCTGTCGTCGGTGATCCTGTGGGGGCCGCCGGGAACAGGCAAGACCACGCTGGCCCGGGTGGTGGCCCTCACCACAGCCAAGGCGTTCGAAGAGCTGTCCGCGGTGACCGCCGGAGTCAAGGACGTGAGGGCCGTGATCGAGCGAGCCAGAGACCGCCTGGGCACCCAGGGAACCGGCACGATCCTGTTCCTCGACGAGGTCCACCGCTTCAACAAGGCCCAGCAGGATGCCCTGCTGCCCGCGGTGGAGGAGGGCCTGATCGTGCTGATCGGCGCCACCACCGAGAACCCGCACTTCGAGGTCAACCCGCCGCTGATGTCCCGCTCGACCCTGTTCCGCCTCAACCCGCTCGAAGACGAGTCGCTCGTCGAGCTGGTCCACCGGGGCCTGGCCGCCGAGAAGGCCACCGCCGACGACGAAGCCGTCGAGCATCTAGCGGCCCGCAGCGGCGGCGACGGCCGCCACGCCCTCACCGGCATAGAGGTGGCCGTCGCCCTGGCCGGCCGCCGGTCCGGTACCGAGCCGCCGGGCCCGATCCATGTGACGCTGGCCGACGCCGAGGCCGCGGCCGACGCCAAGGCGGTGCGCTACGGCCGTGACGGCCACTACGACGTGATCAGCGCGTTCATCAAGAGCATCCGCGGCTCCGACCCCGACGCCGGTCTGTACTGGCTGGCCCGGATGCTCGAAGCCGGTGAGGATCCCCGCTTCATCGCCCGGCGGCTGGTGATCCTGGCCTCCGAGGACATCGGAATGGCCGACGACGGAGCCCTGCTCGTGGCCGACGCTGCGGCTCGGGCCGTCGAGTACGTCGGCCTGCCCGAGGCCCAGCTCAACCTGGCCCACGCAGTGGTCCGTCTGGCGACCGCGCCGAAGTCCAACCGGGTGACGGTGGCCCTGGGCCGGGCCGTGGCCGACGCCAGGACCGCGGGGGCGGGCGAGGTGCCCATGCACCTGCGCGACGCCCACTACCAGGGGGCCGAGTCGCTCGGCCACGGAGACGGCTACCGCTACCCCCACGATCACCCCGACGGCTGGGTCGCCCAGGAGCACCGGCCCGCCGAGGTCGCCGGCAACGTCTACTACGAGCCATCAGATCACGGGGCCGAGGCCGCCCTGTCCGAGCGCAGGCTCGGCCCCGAACACCCGTAGGTACCCGGTATCTTGACGGGGTGACCGCTGTAGATCTGGCCGCCGTGACCGTCACGGTCGTCTGCCTGGCGACCGTGGCTGTCCTCACGGTGGCAGTGATCTCGCTGGTGAGGACCATGCGGGAGTTGCGCGACGTAGTCGACGATTTGCGGGACTCCGCGCTGCCGATGGTGGACGACCTCCACGCCACCGTGAACAAGGCCGACGCCGAGTTGCACCGAGTGGACCGCGTGATCGGGCGGGCCGAGCGCATCGCCGCCACCGTCGACCACGCCAGCCGGCTCACCCACCGGGCGTTCGCCCCGCCGCTGATCAAGGGCCTGTCGCTGGTGTCGGGCGCAGGTCAGGCCGGGCGCCGCCTGCGGGACCGGCGCCGCCATCGGCGCGCCCTCGATGTGGCATCGAGTCCAGAGACCCCGGCGACCGTGTCCGTCCCGGCCTCGCCGCCGGGCGGGCCGGATCGACGGAGCCAACCCGGAGGTTCTCGCCGGACCCGGAGGCGACGGCGATGAGGCGCCTGTGGTGGCTCGGCGCGGGCTACGCGGCCGGCCTCGGCACGGCCGCTTGGGTGCGCAGCAAGGCCCGCCAGACCGCCGAGAAGTACGCGCCGGCCAACGTCCGCGATGCGGTCGCGGACCGATCCAAGCAGGCCGCCCAGCGGGCCCAGCAGACCGCGGCCGACAGCGCCCGGAACCTCGGGCGCGAGGCCCGGCGGATCGCCGACGACATCCGTCATGCGGTCGCCGAGGGGCGCGAGGCCATGCACGACACCGAGTCGGAGTTGAGCGACGACGATGTCACCGGACCGGACTCGGGAGAGCGCGATCGATGAAGGCGATGACCGCGGCGGAGGTTCGCAAGGCCTTCGTCGACTTCTTCGTCGAGCGGGGCCACATCCACCATCCTTCGGCCAGCCTGATCCCCCACGATCCCACCCTGCTGTTCACGGTGGCCGGCATGGTGCCGTTCAAGACGTACTTCACCGGCGAGCAACCGGCCCCCTTCTCGCGGGCCGTCACCGTCCAGAAGTGCGTGCGGGCCGGCGGCAAGCACAACGACCTCGACGAGATCGGGCGCACCTCTCGGCACCTGACCTTCTTCGAGATGCTCGGCAACTTCAGCTTCGGCGACTACTTCAAGTCCGACGCCTGCGCCTTCGCCTGGGAACTCGTCACCGGCGTGCTGGGCCTCGATCCCGAGCGGCTCTGGGTGACGGTGCACCACAGCGACGACGAGGCCGAGGCCATCTGGCGCGAAGAGGTGGGCGTGCCCGCCGAGCGGATTCAGCGCCTCGGCGAGGACAACTACTGGCGCATGGCCGATGTGGGTCCCTGCGGGCCGTGCTCGGAGATCTTCTGGGACAAGGGGCCCGACTACGGCCCCGACGGCGGTCCCGCCCACGGCGGCGAGGAGCGCTTCGTCGAGGTCTGGAACCTGGTGTTCATGCAGTTCGAGAGCACCCCCGACGGCGAAGAGGTTCCGCTTCCCAAGCCCTCGATCGACACCGGCCTGGGTCTCGAGCGCACCGTGGCCGTGCTCCAGGGCGTGGACTCGGTGTGGGAGACCGACGAGTTCGTGGCCCTGCTCGACGCGGCCCAGCGCCTCACCGGGGCCAAGCTGGGCACGTCCGAGGCCGGCGACGTGTCGCTTCGCATCCTCGCCGACCACGCCCGGTCCACATCGCTGCTGGTGAGCGACGGGGTGTTCCCGTCCAACGAGGACCGCGGCTACGTACTGCGGCGCATCATCCGGCGAGCCGTGCGCCACGCCTACCTGCTCGGCGTGGAGGAGCCTGTCATGGGTGGGATGGTCGACGCCGTCGTGGAGGTGATGGCCGAGGCCTACCCGGACCTGGCCCGCAACCACGGCTACGTACGCGACGTGATCGACCGCGAGGAGCAGAGATTCCGCCAGACGTTGCGCACCGGACAGGCCATCCTCGACGGGCGCATGGCCGGCCTGGCGTCCGGCGAGCGGATCGACGGCGACGTCGCCTTCCTGCTGCACGACACCTACGGCTTCCCCCTCGAGGTCACCGTGGAGATCGCGGCCGAGCGGGGCGTCGAGGTGGACACCGAGGGCTTCGCGGCCGCGATGTCCGAGCAGCAGGAGCGGGCCCGCAGCGCCCGCTCGGTGGCCGCCGCCGACGATGTGACGCTCTTCGTGGCCCTGCTGTCGGCCGCGGGTCCGACCGAGTTCTGTGGACGGGCCGAGCTGGCGTCTGAGGGCGAGGTGCTGTACGCCTCCGACAGCCGGGTCGTTCTGGATCGCACGCCGTTCTACGCCGAGAGCGGTGGGCAGATCGGCGACACCGGCGAGATCTCATGCGAAGCGACCGGGGCCAGGGCACGGGTCGTCGACACCGTGTACGCCGTCGACGAGCTGCACGTCCACATCGTCGAGCCCATCGAGGGCGAGCTTCAGGTCGGCGACAGGGTGACCGCGGCCGTGGACTCCGAGCGCCGGGCCGGCATCCGCCGCAACCACACGGCCACCCACATCCTGCATTGGGCGCTGCGGGAGATCCTCGGCGAGCACGTCAAGCAGCAGGGATCCTGGGTCGGCCCCGACCGGCTCCGCTTCGACTTCAGCCATTACGAGGCCCTCACACCCGAGCAGATCACCCGAGTGGAGGACCTGGTGAACTCCGAGGTGCTCGACAACTCCTCATGCCGCCACTTCGAGACGACGTTCGACCGGGCCCAGCAACTGGGTGCCATCGCCTTCTTCGGCGAGAAGTACGGCGAGGTGGTGAGGGTGCTGGAGGCCGGCCGCCATTCGGTGGAGCTGTGCGGCGGCACCCATGTGCGGGCTCTGGGCGACATCGGTGCCTTCCACATCACATCGGAGGCCTCGATCGGTGCCAACATGCGCCGGCTGGAAGCCATCACCGGCCACGACACCCTCTCCCTTCTGCGCAGCCAGCAGTCGCTCATAGCGGATGTGGCCCGGTCGCTGGGGGTTCCCTCCGCCGAGCTGGCCGACGGGGTGGCCAAGCGCCAGGGCGAGACCAAGGCGCTGCGGGCCGAGGTGAGCGAACTGCGGCGCAGGGTGGCTCTGGGCCGGGCTCCGGAACTGGCCGCAGGGGCGGTGGACGGAGTGGTCGTGGCCCGCGTGGACGATGTGGGCCGCGACGGCCTTCGGGACCTGGCGGTGTCGATCCGCGACATCGACGGCGTGCGGGCGGTCGTCCTGGGCACAGCGCTCGACTCCGGTGGAGCCGCCCTGGCCGCCGCCGCGACCGACGGCAGCGGGTTGCACGCCGGCGACCTGATCACCGACGCCAAGAAGACCATCGGCGGCGGTGGAAAGACGGCGGCCGACCTGTGCGTCGCCGGGGGCCGGGACGCCGGTCGCCTTGACGAGGCCCTCGACTTGGCTCGGGCCGCGGCTGGTATCAGTTGACGTGCGGGCCCTGGGGCTCGATCTGGGAGAGCGCAGGGTCGGTGTGGCGGTCTGCGACTCGGCAGGGAGAGTAGCGACTCCGGTCGAGACGCTTGTTCGCAGCGGGGATCCGGAACGCGACCTGAGGGCCTTCGCTGATCGGGTGACCGAATGGCAGGCCGAGATCGTGGTGGTCGGGCTGCCGATCTCCCTCGACGGCACCGAGGGTCCCGCCGCGGCGGGAGCCCGCGCTGAGATCGACCGTCTCGAGCGGCTCCTGGCCGTGCCTGTCGTTTCCTACGATGAACGTTTGACTACCGTCATCGCGGAGCGGAGCCTCATGGAGCAGCAGATGAAGGGCCCTGAAAGGCGCGGCGTTGTCGACCAGGTGGCGGCCGCGGTGATGCTGCAGTCCTGGCTCGACGCCGGAATGCCCCGTGGGTGACCGTGGCTGAGCACAGCAGCCGCCGTCGCCGCCCGTCGAAGCTGTCCAACTTCATCACGGGCCGCCCCGACGCCGATCCCCGGCCACCGGCCGCGTCGCCTCGTCCGCCGGGAGCCCCGTCGAACAGGCCCCCCAATCCCCCCGAGCCTCCCAAGTCTCCCAGGCCTCGACCAGATCGCAGGGCCCAGCGGAACGCGGTTCGGGCCGAGCGGTCCTACCGGAAGGCAGCCCGCAAGGGGGCCCGCCGCGACGAGCAACGCACCGTTGCTGCTCAGCGCGGCTGGTCGACCGTGGACCACGGCGCGATGGTCGTGGTTGAGGAGGAGCTCGGGGACGACCCGCTCGTCGATCCGGTCTACGACGCTGACGACCGCAACTGGGTCCGCTACCGGCCGTTCTGGGGCGGTTTCATCCGCCTGGTGGTGCTGGGGGTGATCGTCATCCTGGCAGTGCTGTGGGCGCGAGGCCGCGTCTACGGGTGGGTGGACGCCCAGATCACGCCCGAGGGCCTGCCCGGCGACGCCATCGAGCTGACGATCCCCCAAGGGGCCTCTGTCAACGAGATCGCGGGAGATCTGCAGAGCGAGGGCGTCATCTCCAACGCCACCGTCTTCCGCTACTGGCTGCGCTGCGACGGCGAGTTGACCATCACCGGGTTCCTCGGTTGCGACTCGGTCGTCGCCGTGGAGGCCGGCGACTACATCCTCTACGAGAACATGGACTTCGCCTCGGTGCGCACCGTGTTCAATGCGGGGCCGCTGCCGGAAGTCTTCGAACTGGTCCGCATCCCCGAGGGCTTGCGTTGGATCGAGATGGTGCCTCGCCTGCTGGAGGAGAACCCCGTCTTCGAGCGGGACGACCTCGAGGCGGCCTACGTCTCGCTGGTCAGCGAGGCGTCGTACCTTCCCGACGACGCTCGCGCTCGGAGCCTGGAGGGCATGCTGTTCCCGGCCACCTACGACATCAACGCCGACGACCTCTCCGACGAGCAGGGCTTCCTGCTGAGGATGTTGGACGAGTTCGACCGGCGGTTGGCCCGTTTGCTGGAGGATCCCGGACTTCACCCCGATGTCGTCGAGTTGGGACTGCGGCCCTATGACGTGGTCATCGTGGCCAGCCTCGTCGAGGAGGAGGCCCTGTTGCAGCAGGATCGGGCCAAGATCGCCCGGGTGATCTACAACCGGTTGGCGGAGGGAATGCGTCTCGACATCGATGCCACCGCGTGCTACGCGGCCGGCAAGTCGTGCGCCGACCTCACCTCGGAGGACATTCGGCGGGACTCGCCCTGGAACACCCGCGTGGTGAACGGTCTGCCGCCCACACCGATCTCCGCGCCGGGCGAGGCGTCGCTGATCGCTGCGTTGCAGCCCACCGATGGGAGTTGGCTCTTCTATGTGCGCACCGACGAGGAGGGAGTCCGTGGCGCCCACCACTTCTCGGACACCTACGAGGAGCATCTGGAATACGTGCAGATCTGCCGCGAGCTGGAGTACTGCTGATGCTGGGGCGGCGGGTGGCTGCGGTGATCGGCGACCCGGTTCGCCACTCCCGGTCACCGGCTGTCCATAACGCCGCGTTCGCGTCGGCGGGCATCGACTGGGTGTTCACCGCCTTCGAGGTCCCCGAGGGCAAGGGCGCCGAGGCGCTGGAAGCGATGAGGGTTCTAGGCCTGGCCGGCATGTCGGTGACCATGCCCCTGAAGGCTGAGGTGGCGGCGGCGGCGGACACCGCCGATGCTGAGGTCGAGGTCCTGGCCGCGGCGAACTGCATCGTGCCGCTGGCCGATGGCCGCCTCCGTGCGGCCAATACCGACGCCTCTGGTTTCGTGGCCGGACTGCAGGCCGACACTGGGCTCTCGCCGGAGGGTCTGCGGGTTGCTCTGATGGGCGGCGGAGGGGCTGCCCGGGCGGTGGCCTGGGGGCTGGCCGCGGCCGGCGCGGCCGACGTGGCCGTCATCAACCGCACGGGTGCCAAGGCGCAGGCAGCCGCGTCCATCGCCGATGCCGCCAGCGGATCGGGTCGCCGCGGACGGGTCGGGTCGATGGAGGACATCGCGGCCGCGGACCTCGTCGTGAACGCGACCTCCGTCGGCATGGGGTCCGACGCCTCGATGCCCTGTGACCCGACTGTGCTGCGTCCGGGCCAGGTGGCCGTGGATCTCGTCTACGAGCCGATCGAGACGGCCTGGCTGGCCGCGTTGCGCGAGCAGGGCGTGGAGGCCCACAACGGGCTGTCGATGCTGGTACACCAGGCGGCCGTGGCCTTCGAGCTGTGGACCGGGACCGAGGCGCCCGTGGAGGCAATGCGCCAAGCCGCCACCGGCGCGTAGGGGCTGCCCGGATAGGTGACATCCCGCTGCGCCGCAGCGGTGTCATTCCCGCTCTTGTTCGCTTCGCTCACGGGCCGCTCGGGCCACGGCCTCGCGCCGCATGGGGCCCGGTTATCCCGCCTGTCCGCTCGGCCTCTTAGAGAGCCCGCCCTCTCGATCCCTATCGTGCGGGGATGAACGCGGCGGCTCTTCTCGGGGCTCTGCTCGGCGGCGCCGTCGCCGGCCGGCTGGCGGCCGCGGTGGCCGATCACTTCACTCCGCCACGCGGCGCTCGCCGCCGCGTGGGACTGATCGAGTTGACGACGGCGGCCCTGCTGGCCGCGGTGGTGGCCCGCTTCGGCGTGGGCTGGGACACGATCCCGCCGCTGGTGGCCGCGGTGTCGCTGGTGACGCTGGCCGCCGTCGACTGGCGATCGGGCCGGCTGCCCGACGCCATCACGCTGGTGGCGTCGGCGGCCAGTCTGGCCGCCATCGGTGCGTCGGCGATCGCCACCGGCCAGCCCGCTGCCGTCGTCGCGGCGGCGGCCGCAGCGGTCGGATACGGAGCGGTCATGTGGGCCGCTCACGAACTGCGGCCCGGCGGCCTCGGCTTCGGTGATGTGAAGCTCGCTCCGCTGCTCGGCCTGCACATCGGCTGGACGGCGGCGACCTCCGGTCGGGGCTGGTCGGCGGTGGCGAGTCTCGTGGCCCAGGCCCTGGTGCTGAGCTGCCTGATCGGCTTGGCCATGGGCCTCGTGCTGGGGCTGGTCCGTCGGCGCGGCCGCCGGCATCAGCCCGGTGCCGGCCCAGGGGCCGGCCCTGCGCCGGCCAGGCTGCTCGACACGGCTTTCCCGTTCGGCCCCGGGTTGGCCGCGGGCACGATGATCGCCGTCCTCTTCCCGGAGGTGCTGCTCCTCTAGAGCCCGGGGCAGGGGCCTGGCCCAAGAGACGCGTGGCAGCGCGTCGCTAGGCTGCTCGGGTGTCCTCGACCACCCCCGATACCCATGTCGTCAGTGTCGACCTGGGCGACCGCTCCTACGACGTCCACGTGGGAGCCGGGGTCCGGGCCCGCCTCAGCTCAGTCGTCCCAACCGGTGCCCGCCGCGCCGCGGTCATCACCCAGCCCAACGTGGGCTGGGACGTCGAGAGCGGACTCGACCAGTCCGTCCTGGAGGTTCCCGACGGCGAGGAAGCCAAGTGTCTGGCCGTGGTCGAGCGGCTGTGCCGGGCCATGTCGTCGGCGGGGTTCACCCGCTCCGACGTGATCGTTGCCGTCGGCGGCGGGGTCGTCACCGACGTTGCGGGCTTCGTAGCCGCGGTCTACCACCGGGGCATGCGCTACGTGTCGGTGCCCACGACCCTGTTGGGCCAGGTGGATGCGGCCATCGGCGGGAAGACCGGTGTGAACCTGCCGGAGGGCAAGAACCTCGTGGGCGCCTTCTGGCAGCCCCACGCCGTGCTGTGCGACACCGACGTTCTGGCCACGCTGCCGCCGCGGGAGATTCGCAGCGGCCAGGGAGAGCTGGCCAAGTACCATTTCCTCGGCGGCGACGACCTGGACGCCCTCGACCTGACGCAGCGGATCGCGGCCGCAGTGCGGATCAAGGCCGATGTGGTCGCCGCGGACGAGCGCGAGGGAGGGCGCCGGGCCATCCTCAACTACGGCCACACCCTGGCTCACGCCATCGAGACCGCTGGACTCTACGACCTGCGCCACGGAGAGGCGGTCGCCGTGGGCCTGGTCTACGCGGCTGAGGTGGCCGCCGCAATGGGCCGCATCGACGACGACCGGGTGGCTTACCATCGCCGGGTCGTGACCGGCTACGGACTGCCGTCCCGGCTCCCGGCGCTGCTCGACGATGACGAGCTGCTGGCCCTGTTCGGCCGGGACAAGAAGGCCGTTGACGGCCTGACCCTGGTGCTCGACTCAGCCCGGGGGGTGGAGCCGGTCACCCCGGTGCCCGAAGCGGTGCTCCGGCAGGCGCTGGCCGCGATTCGATGACCGGGCCGCCGGGCGGGCCGGACCGCGAGGCCGGCGTGCTTGCGAGCCTGCCTCCGCTGCGCACCGGCGGGCGGCTCGGTCGGCTGTGGGACCGGGTGGCGGACTCCGACGTCGACGCGGCGGTCATCGTCGAGCCGGCCAATGTCCGATGGCTCACCGGCTTCACCGGCTCCAACGGTGTGGTCGTGGTGCTGGGAGCGGATGAGGCGCTGCTTGTCACCGACGCCCGCTATGAGGAGCAGGCCCCCGCCCAGATCGGAGAGGCCGGCTGCTCGGGTGAGATCGAAATCGTCGTGGCTCGCGACCCGGCCAAAGCGGCCGCGCCCCGGCTCGGGGCCTCGGCTCGGGTCGGCATCGAGGACCGTGTCGCCTGGGGCGAGCAGATCCGCTGGAGCGAGGCGGTCACCGCAGAGACGGTGCCGGTGTCGGGGATCGTCGAGAGGCTGCGCGCCGTCAAGGACGGGGCCGAGCTGGCCCGCATAGAGGCGGCCGCCAACATCGCGGATGAGGCCCTGGCGTCGGTGGTGCCCATGCTGCGGCCCGGCACAACCGAGTCGCACCTTCAGCGGGCTCTCGACGGCGCCATCCGCTCGGCCGGCGCGTCGGGACCCGCCTACGACACCATCGTCGCGTCGGGTCCCAATGCAGCACTTCCCCACGCCACGCCGACCGACCGGCGGCTGGAGTCCGGCGACTTGGTGATCATCGATGTCGGGGCGCTGGTGGACGGCTACCGGAGCGACATGACCCGAACATTCGTGCTGGGTGATCCGAGCGATCGGGCTGCGGCCATGCTCGAGGCCGTCGAACGCAGTCAGGCGGCCGGCGCCGCCGCGGTGGAGCCCGGCGTCGAGGCGGGTCGGATCGACACGGCCTGCCGGTCGGTCCTCGACGGCGCCGGCATGGGTGACGCCTTCGTGCACGGCACGGGCCATGGCGTCGGGCTCGACATCCACGAGCTGCCGCGGGTGGCGTCAGGCTCGGCTGCGGCGCTCGTGCCCGGCAATGTGCTGACCGTCGAGCCCGGCGTGTACTTTCCCGGGTTCGGGGGTGTCCGGATCGAGGACCTGCTGGTGGTGACCGAATCCGGATGTCGCCCGCTTACGCTCCATCCGAAGACTCCCCTGGTGCCGCTGCCGGCCTGACAGCGGCGACCGTCCCCACCGCCGAGAACCGACAAGGAGCAGACCTTGCCCACCATCACGACCAACGATCTCCGCAACGGCATGACCCTCGAGCTCGATCAGCACCTGTTCAGCGTGGTGGAGTTCCAGCATGTCAAGCCGGGCAAGGGGCATGCCTTCGTGCGCACCACCCTCAAGAACGCCCGGACCGGGGCCGTGGTCGACCGCACGTTTCGGGCCGGCGAGAAGGTCGAGCGCGCCACCATCGACAAGCGCGAGATGCAGCTGCTCTACCGGGAGGGCGAGAACCTCGTCTTCATGGACAACGAGTCCTACGACCAGCTCACGGTGGAGCCCCAGGTACTCGGTGACGCGGCCCGATTCCTGGTGGAGGGCTCGGTGGCGGTGATGCTGATGCACGGCACCGAGATCGTCGGCACCGACCTGCCCGCAGCCGTCGAGTTGGCCATCGCCGAGACCGAGCCGGGTATCCAGGGCGACCGGGTCTCGGGCGCCACCAAGCAGGCAACCCTGGAGACGGGACTGGTGGTGCAGGTCCCGCTGTTCGTGTCGCCCGGGGAGCGGGTGAAGGTGGACACCCGCTCCGGGGCATACATCGCGCGAGCCTGATCCCGGTCAAGAATGCGGAGGCTTCCGTGACCAGCGTTCCCGGCTTCGGGACCCGCCGCGAAGCCCGCGAGGACGCGCTGGCCGTGCTCTACGAGGCCGAGATCGCGGGCGGTTCGTCGCAGGAGGCGCTGGACCGCCGGGCAGTCCCGCCGTCCGGATACGCGGTCGAGATCGCGCTGGGGGTGGACGCCGACCGCGACCATCTCGACAGCCTGCTGCGAACGCATCTGGTGGGATGGCGCGTCGAGCGTCTCGCAGTAATCGATCGGGTACTGGCCCGGATCGCGGCCTGGGAACTGGCCCACCGTGACGACGTTCCGACCGGTGTCGTGCTGTCTGAGGCGGTGGCCCTGGCCACCCAGTACTGCGGCGGCGACTCGCCCCGCTTCCTCAACGGCGTGTTGCGGGCGGTGGCCGACGAAGTCCGTGCCGAGCAGCCGAGCGGGTAGGCGGCACCAATGCCGGGGGTCCGCGAGGGGTGGAGCGGGGCCGCCGGAGCTGGTGGGGCTGCCCGCCTGGTCTTCGACGTGCGGCGCCTCGCCGGTCCGACCACCCTGCTGAGGCCGTGGCGGGCCGCTGACGCACCCGTGCTGGCCGGTGCCTGGCGGGATCCGGCGATCCGGGAGCGCCTCGAAGTGCCCGAACCGGCCGACGAGGCCGCGGCGGCGCGCTGGATCTCGCAGCGTGAGCGGGCCTGGGCCGAGGGGCGCTCAGTGGACCTGGCCGTGACCGATCCGCCGTCGGGTGAGGTGATCGGCGAGGTGGGGCTAAGCCGGCTCGACCCCGTCCGGCGGGCGGCCCTGATCGGCTGGTGGGTCGCCGAGGGTTGGCGGGGCCAACGGCGAGCCTCCGAGGCAGTCCGGCTGGTGCTGGACTGGGTGCTGGCTGACGGGCCGCTGGACGCGGTGATGGCCGAGATCGACTCCGAGAACCCGGCGTCGGCGGCGGTCGCCCGCCGGGCCGGGATGCGCAGAGTCGACGCCTCCCGGCGGGCCGCCGGCGGTCCGGAGGATGCGCCGCGACTCGTCTTTGCCCGCACCCGGACCAGCGCGGGCTCCCGCTAGCCGTTGTCGAGGATGTCCTCGAGGTCGATGGCACCTACGTCGAAGACGTCGTAGTCGGTCGCGACGCGGGGCTCGGCGGTGCGGGCAAGGCTCCGGTAGTGCCGCTTGGCGAACCACCAGCGGCCTTCGCCGTCGCGCTCGAGCCGGTCGTGGTACACGCCGTAGGCGTCGGTGCGGCGACCGTCTGAGACGTTCTGGCGGATCTCCTGCATGTACACCCTGGCGGCCGCGACGCCCGCCTGGGCGTCGATGCGCATGACCGTGTTGAGCAGCACGAACTCGAACAGCGAGAAGCGCTCGATCTGGCGGGCGATGAAGTCGCCGTACTCGGACGGTCCGGTCAGCTCGAACTTCCGGTGGCGCACGTCCACGACGATCGGGCAGTCGGGGCGCACCATGGCGGACAGCTCGCCGAAGGCGCGGCGGGTCACCACGTCCGCGTACCGGCTCTGCAGGCGCTGCAGGGCCACGTACTGGACGGTCTCAGACAGCCGGTGCTGGTCGTGCATCGTGCCGGCGAGCGTACAACCCCGCCTGTTGCCCGGGCACTCGACGTTCGCGGACCGATCGGACGTGCTAGCGGCGATCTGGCTCCGCGTGGGTGATGAGAGCGATCAGGTCCTCCAGCCTGTCGATGAGGTGGTGTGCTCCACCGTCGTGCAGCGCGTCGGCGGCGTCATAGCCGGCGGTGTATCCGATGGCGATCGAGCCAGCCCCGCGGGCCTGCACCATGTCGAACCTGGTGTCGCCCACGTACCAGACCGCACCGGCCGGCGCGCCCTCCACGTAGCGACTGATCACGTCGCCCTTCTGGATCACCCCGCAGTGGATGCTGTCGAATCGTCGATCAAGACCGTGGTCTCGGAGGTTGCGCCGCACGGCCTCGTCGTTGGCCGAGCTGACCACCCCGATGGTGATGCCCTCGCCCAGCAGGGCCTCGAGCGTGGCGGACACGCCGGGGGAGAGGGGGGCGTCAAGAGCTGCGAGGTGCGTGCTCCAGGCCCGGGCCGCGTCCTCGCTGCGATCGTCGGGAACGCCCAGACGCCTGACGTGATCCGAGAGCGTTAGGCACCACGCCTCCCGGAACTCCTCGAGCGTGAGGCCTGGAAGTCCAGCCCACTGCTCGCGGATCAGGCTGCTTGCCATGCGGGCCCGCTCCATGTCGTCGAGGAGGGTCCCGTTCCAATCGAACAAGACGATCGACGGGGAGCGGGCGGCAGTCACGGGTGACCGTTCATCGCCATGGCCCCATGGTGGGACCCGAGGATGTCCTCGGGGCGATCTCGTCGCGGCGAGCGTATTCTCCGCCTGACCCGCCGCGATGCGTGAACGAGGCGGTTGAGTGGAGCCTGACCGGATGCCAGCCTTCTAGGTGGCTGCAGTGACGGTCGGTGATTGCCGCGAAGCCCACGGATGAGAATCATGGTCTGTGCAGGTGCGGGATGCACGGATGGACCGCCGCGGCAGCCTCTGCGCCTCGGAGCACCAACCTGCGACCTTCGGGTTCTCGATGGTCGGGAAAGCGCTGGTGCGGCGGAAGCAGGATCGCTGCGAGATAGGGCTGGCCGCGAGGACATGCGACTCATGTGCTAGCATTCTGCAACATGAAGACGCTGTACCTGCGAAACGTTCCCGTCGATGTCTTGGATCGTCTCAAGCTGTTGGCTGCTCGAGAGGGCCTTTCCGTCTCCGGTATGGCCGTCCGAGAATTGGCCGAATCGACCCGCCGAGCCCACAACGCGGCCCTGCTGGGTGACCTTCCCGACCTGGAGGTTCCCATGTCCGAGGTCATGGCCGCGCTGGACGAGGTCCGCGCTGAGAGGTGATAGTCGTTGACGCGTCGGCGGCCGTGGGGGCGTTGCTGCGCGACGGCGAGGCTCGTCGGTACCTCAGTGCGGACAGTCTCGCCGCGCCGCACCTGATCGACGCAGAGGTTCTCCAGGCCCTGCGCAAGCTGGCGGCTAGCGGCTCGGTGGAGTCCGCAGATACCGAAGCGGCGGTGCGACAGTGGAGCCGGCTCGGATTGACGCGTCTCGCAGTTCACGGACTGACCAGCCGGATCTGGGCTCTGCGCCACAATCTCTCCGCCTACGATGCCAGCTACGTGGCCTTGGCGGAGGCCCTCGAATGCCCGCTGCTGACCGCGGATGCGCGGCTGGCCGGAGCGCCCGGGCCAAATTGTCCGATCACACTGGTGCCCCGCTGAGTCCCGGCGAGCACGCGTCGGCGTGGGCGGGTCCGTGGTTGACGGTGTCTGGGGGATGGAGGGTGCGGTTAGCGGGTGGGCTGTGTATCTGCCAGCCGAGGTGGTGGACGGCGTTGTGGTGTTGCCAGCAGGCCAGTACGAGGATGCTCCTATGTG